>Ga0210057_1008265_pt1 | contig 12365 bp, 7 predicted proteins | sample CryGeyCG2114_010_2_FD_183968 | JGI IMG/M metagenome (GOLD analysis project Ga0210057, IMG submission 183968) | Groundwater microbial communities from aquifer - Crystal Geyser CG10_big_fil_rev_8/21/14_0.10 (SPAdes) (version 2) | ecosystem: Environmental > Aquatic > Deep subsurface > Groundwater ...
CACTTGGAGATCAGGGGACGGTACTCATCCACCCCGGGAGCGCTCTCCATGCGGAACCGACACTCCACGGTAAAGTCTCCGGAGAGATCGAGCCCCTGCTGCGCGCTGTCCGCAAGGGAGAGGTACTCTCCTCCCGTGCGTTCCAGATGGATTGCCCCGGCAATCTGATCGGCGATGGAATCCTGAATGGTATCCTCTGCGCTCACGACCGCATCCCCGCTCAATTCGTTGATTGCCGCATCCACCGCCGCTAAAGCTTCGCTGGACACGTCTGATGCCATCATGCGCCGGGGTTCGAATGTGCGGGTACGCAAGCTGCGTTCTGTGGATCGTCTTTTCTCCATGAGCTCGTTGGGGGGAAACGTACATCCCCAGTACACCTCTTCCTCTTCCTCAGAGGGAGGAGCCTTTCCTGATCCCATCGTTCCATGTTTCTACCCTTGGCTTACAAAAGCCAAAAAAGAAGTTCCATGAGCCTGTGGAACGGGGGGGGTGGACCTCACCCCCGGCCCGCACTCCTCGTCGCAGGAGAGGTGTTTGGGGTGAGGTTGGAAAGCGCACACAACAACCACAGTATTCTCCTCCCAAGTGCCGCAGGGGAGAGGCAAATAGTTCATGCTATTGATACCCTTTTGCCTGCAGGCTGAAGAGCTCTGCGTACACACCGTTCTTCCGCATCAATTCTTCATGCGATCCCTGTTCGAAGAGTCTGCCATCGTTGATAACGACAATGCGATCTGCCATCCGCACTGTAGAGAAACGGTGTGAGATCAATACGACAGTTTTGTCTTTACTCAGTTCTTCGACGCGCCGGAAAATCTCCGCTTCTGCTTTCGCGTCGATTGCCGCAGTCGGCTCATCGAGAATGAGCACAGGCGCATTGCGGAAATACGCTCGTGCAAGTGCAATTTTCTGCCATTGGCCCGCGGAGAGCTCCGCGCCGGACTCGAACATGCGCCCGAGCATCTGATCGTATCCTTTCTCCAGAATATCAATCACTGCCTTCGCACCTGCATCGGTTGCCGCTCTCTTAATATCCTCCATATCCAAATTCTGCAACACATTGCCGAAGTAGATGTTCTGCTTCGCGGTATCCTCATAGCGGTTGAAATCCTGGAAGAGAATAGCCAGTTGCTTGTGCCAACTATCGAGTTCCAACTCGCGAAGATCTGTGCCATTCATGAGAATACGGCCCCGCGTCGGATCATAGAACCGTGCGAGCAACTTGATAATCGTGGTCTTGCCTGCGCCGTTCTCCCCGACGAACGCGATTTTCTCTCGGGGAGCGATATCCAGGCAGAAATCACTCAGAACGTCATGGTCCGTTCCCGGGTACCGGAACGATACATGATCAAAGGAAATGGATGGCGGCTGCGATAAATTGAGCACGGTTGTCCCCTTTGCCGCATGCATGACCACCGGGGTATCAAGAATTTCGAAGAAGCTCTTTACGTACAAGCTTGCCTCGAACACGTCGTTCATATTGCGAAGCAACCCGCCTAAGCCGTTCTGGAAGTTGCTCACAACCTGCGTGTAGAAGCTAATGTCGCCGACCGTAACCCTTCGTGCGAAGGCGAGCACGATGACGTAGACTTCTATGCCGACGAAGACGATGGTCGAAAGAGCGTTGAACACGAGGCGGAATAGGTAGGCGCGCATCGAAAGACTCTTGTTATCCTGGAAAAACTCTTCCTGAACAGCAGTCGCTTCCCGCACAAAAAGCGGGGCAAGCTGGAAAATACGCATTTCTTTGATACTCTGTGCGTCTTGGAGCAGATGTGATAAATAGGAATACCGCTTCTTGCGCGGGCTGTGCCAGTCCCATATCGACCAGGCGGATTGTGATTCGTAGAGCCGGTAGAGAAATTCAGGAATGGCGATCAGCGCAATGGGCAGTACGAGCATCCAATTCAGCGTGAGCATCGCAACGAAAGCGATAACGAATTGCACAAGACTTTGGAGCGCGAAGAGTATGCCCGTAATGAGATTCTGCGGTCGGTACCATGAATCCCGCACTTTCTCCAGCCGATCGCGAAATGCCGGATCTTCGAAGTTCTCGATGTCCAGTTTCGCTATGTGGCCGAAGAGCATTTTGTTCAAGTGAATTGGAAACTTAGTCCACAGCAACCGTTCCACGTAGCCCTGTGTACTGAACGCGGCGTCCTGCACAAAGTACGTTATTACACGTGCAATGAGCAGCATGACGAAATGCTGCACATCAATCGTAACAGGATTCTCAAGCCCGGCGATGATCGCATCAATAACCAGTTTATAGATGTAAGCATTCACAAAGGGGATGATGCTTGGTACAAGTGCGCTCGCTGCAGCGGCTGTAAGCAGGCGCTTGTCCATATCCCAGATCATCCCTACAAGTCGTTTGCAGATTGCCATTGTTTCAAACGCATGTTGACGCCGTTGTTTACTGAGGAAGGCGAATTGCACAGCTAAGAATACTGTAGCGCAAATAAACGGAGCGAGGCCACGGGGACCTCGCTCCTTACTCTGCGTGCATGTGCCGCACCTAAGGCCGGCTAGAGTTTATGTGCCAGCACATGGATCAGAGCAGATTTGTCATGACAGCAACGGAGCTGCTGTCAGTCTACCGGCAGGCGTTCTTCGAGTGCTTACCGTTGCACTCGTAGACGCGTGCCGCGTTCCGCGTGACACGGGTCCTGGAGAAAGACTTCATGCGAAGCCTCCTTTCGGGTTAGGGTCATTCAACGTGAAGAAATGAACGACATCACACTTGTGTCTAGCCGGCCGAGTGTGAGTGCCGTTCTCCAATAGTGCGATGCCAACACAGCTGTCGCAGTACTCTCGGACTCTGCAGTCAAGGCATTGAGCCATATCTGCCATCCGGAACCTGCTCATGATTTTCCGCCGTGTCTCGGCAGAGAGAAGCGTGTGGACATCGCCATGCCTTACGTTGCCGATATTGATGGGGAGGTCCAGACAAGGGTACAGGTTCCCCAGCGGATCCATGGCAACCTGTGTGATGCCTGCAGTACAGGGATGTATGCAGGTTATACAGTCGCGGTACGGTTCCAGCTTGGAGAAGCTGCCTGTTCGTTGTAGAAACGGAAGAAGCTTCTCCTGCATTTCCTTTGCAGAAAGCCGAAGCGCAATCCCATCATCCGTGCCGGAACGTCGTGGCGTGATGTACGGCGAGTAAAAAATGGCGATGTCAGCGATGCGTTTGAGCGCGTCGTGGATTTCGTCCAATCGGTCCACGTTGTGCTTGCCGACGGTGACGGAGAGAGTCAGTGGCACCTGGCACGAGACAAGCTGCTTAATACTGTCTTCCACACGAGTGAAGGGATACAGCCTCTGTGTAGTTGCAGAGAATCCCTCAGCGATGTCGTAGATTGATATCTGCATGTCGAAGATGGGCAGTTGTGCCAGCGTCGCTATTTTCGCAGAGTCCAGCAGCGTACCGTTGGATTTGATATCGAGCATGAAGTTCAAATCCGCAAACAACTGCAGGACATCCATCGCGTCAGGCCGCAAAAAGAGCTCGCCGCCCGTCAGTGACGTAAAAATCACACCAGCATTTCGTAGTGCTGATCCAATTCGTTGCAGCTCCTCAAGTTGTAAACCGTGATTCTCGTACGATGCGAGGTAGCAAAACCTACAGCGACAATTGCACAAATGCGTCAGTTCGATGTCTGCACTGGTAAGTTGCCAATTCGCTCTTGCGTATGTTTTGAGTCTTACGAGGGATATATCCTCGGCTTGCTTAATGGAGCTGGCATCGTCTCGAACTTGAGCGGGAGGACTATTTCCGGCGAGAAATTGCACAATCTCATCTCGCAAGCACGAGCAGTCAGCTACGATGTCTGGCCAACAACTGGGGTCGTACTCCGGGAAGTCTTCTCGAAGAGGTACATAGCCCGGGTCGGTCATGAGTTGCTGAGCAATGCGACAGGAACCTCCTTCGAGGAAGAGCATGTCCTTGGAGTCAGTCTTCATCGCAAAGAAGGCGTCGTCAAACGTTCGGGAGACAATCGTTTTCATAAGTCTTTCTCCAGTGATTTGAAAGGTCAGCGAAACGCCGTAAGGCTGAAATCTCACGGCTTGCGTACGTTACAGCAACAAGTGGATGCGCAGAGAAACGGTCAAGTACACAAATGCAAGAGAAGATGTGTTTTCCTCTCCACAAAGTCCCTAAACACGTTCCATGAGCCTGTGGAACGGGGGGGTGGACCTCACCCCCGGCCCGCACTCCTCGTCGCAGGAGAGGGGAGTTGTAGGTGTACTGTTCTGTTTGTTGTCTCCTCTATTTACAAAACAACATACACAAACATTTCCCCTCTCCTTCGCAGAGGAGAGGGGTGAGGCCTGCCTGCCGGCAGGCAGGGGTGAGGTTGGAACACAAAAACACATACAAGTACTTTCCCTTCTCCATGGCCGCAGGGGAGATAGGCAGGGGTGAGGTCGTTACGCATGGTGGACACCCCCTTGCCAAAGTACTCTTTACATTGTATAAAAATAGTGTAGAGTACGGGTTTGCAATGACTTGCCTCCATTCAAGGAATGGCTTTTCTAAGGCATGCTCCGTCATTCCGGCGACCCATGCCGGTGGCAGTTCCTCTGTTCGATCCCTATGACCGGTCTCCCCGCCAGTATCGAGCAGTACCTTAAAGACAGCGGGTTTTCTGCAACCGAACTCCTGGTACTCCAAAAGCTCTTCGATGGTGAGGCACTGACGCTCCGTGAACTTGCCGCCAAGACCGGCAAATCCACGGGAGTGCTCGATCAGGCGGCCAAGAAGCTCCTCAGGCGAGGCGTTCTGCACCGCGAAATCATCAACGGAAGTCCGAGGTTTACGGTGAACTCCCTCGCAGGTATCAGCACGTGGGTGGAGAAGGACATGGAACGCAAGCACACGCACCTCACGCGCCAGCAGCGCGACTTTGAATCCTTCCTTTCCTCGGTCAAGCGGGAGCAAGCGCGTCCGGAGATGGAACACTTCGATGGGGAAGAGGGGATTAAAAGGGCGTACACAAAACTTCTGACTCTCGCCGAAAAGGAGCTCCTTTTTTACGTGCCGGTCGAATACAGGGAAGAGGAAGATCCTCTGCGCGCCTTTCGCGTGCAGCACTTCCGCTCCCGCCATCGTCTTGGAATCTTCTCGCGCGTGCTGGCTCCCGATACCCCGCTCAGTCGCCGCTACCAACACCGCGATGCCTTTGAGTACCGTGAGACAGAGATTCTCCCCAAAGAAGACTTCCCCGTGGATTTTGAGAAGGTGATCACCGACCGCGCGATCGCGTGCTTCAACCACCATGAGCAACGTGCCTGCCTGCTCCACTACCCCGAAATGGCGCAGACCGAACGCAATGTTTTTGAGCTTCTGTGGAGGCAGGCAACAGAGAGAGATGAGCAGGAAAGCCCGGTTCCTGAGCCCAAGCAGCCGTCCATTTCCTTTGATACCAGAACTCTCTCGTCATTGAGGGAGTTCTTTGTGAGCAGGAAGAGTATCGCGCTCTTCTTTGTGTGCGCCATGTTGGCGGCGAGTATTACATTTGGGCTGTATCGGCACAATTACAATTTGAATCAGAAACGAGTCATGGAACGAGCAATGGCAATCGCAGCGACTGCAGCGATGGAGTTTGATACCGAGGATATAGATCAGCTACATACAGTAGAGGATGTAGAGAAACCGGAATTCATGAAGCTCGTGGAACATCTGCGGCTTATCAAACAGAGGAACGAAAACATTCTGTTTGTGTACATAGACCGCCCAACAGGCATGGAAAATCCATCATGGGAAGTCGTTGCCGATGCGGATTACGGCACGCCTGATGAGGATCTCAACGACGATGGAATCATTGAGGAGTTTGAACAACTCACGATGCCCGGCCAGAAATATCCTCATGCCGATCCTCTTCTTAAGGAGAGATTGCAAAAACCGACAGCCGAATTCCTTAAGGACGAGTGGGGAGAGTATTGCGACGCTTCAGCTCCAATTTTCGATACCGAAGGAAATACAGTTGCTGCCCTGTTTGTTGATGTTGATACACAAGAGGTACGCGATCTTACGAGGCAATCCTTCAAGGTGGCATATTACTTCTTTGGGTTCTTCTTCCTCTTTGTCCTCATCCGTCTTGCAGCCTTCAATCGGCCACTTTTCTTTTGGCTTCTTAGGTGTTTGCGATCACGGAAGGTGCTCACAGTGATCGGCTCTTGCGCCCTGGTTGCTCTGGGGGTCACCTATGGAATGTATCGCTATACGCTAGGCCTGATGCAGGAGGAGATTGGCCAAAGGTTAATGGCCATTGCGGCGACTGCAGCGCCGGAAATTGATGCAGAAGATCTGGATGCACTGCATATGGCAAAGGATATGAAGACGGAAGAGTATCAGAGGGTGTTTAGGAAGTTGAATGAGGTAAAAGCCCAGAACGAAAATATAATGTGGGCTTACATTTTGCGACCGACAGAAGAGAAAGACATCTGGGAGTGGGTGGCGGATGCAGATTCCAATTTCAACATCCCCTTTTCTGATATTGATTATAATCAAGACAGCATTATAGATGAGCAAGACGAGGGAATATCACCAGGGGTAAGGTATTTTTCCGAGGGTCGAAAATATTCAAATGAAGGCCTACTGTACCCACTGGTGGATGGTCTGAGTACAGATCAATGGGGTACATTTTTGACGGCGACTGCACCCATACACGACGATTTAGGAAGATCAGTGGCCATATTGGCCATAGATATGGAAATTGATGATTTCTATGCTTATGTTCAGCAAAAATTTATGCCGTATTTTTGGTTTTTATCAGTGTTTTTGGTGCTTCTCGTTGGTTGGGAAGAATTATTGTTTAGATTCCTCCGCAAAAACCTCGGAGTCAGCCGGAGAATGAAGTCCTTCTGGCGTCTTTTCGTTTGTTTTAAGATTCCTTTCATAAAATCCGCATTCAAAAAGCAATCCAATTAGCAAGGGCTAATAATACATTTTTAACAAATAATCCATCAAAGCTCCTTTTTCTCTATAAAATTCCTGCATTTCATGTGGAAGGCTTTGGAAATCTCCAATAAGTTTTCTACAATTAGGACTTCCGCATTTGCATGACATTTGCCAATTCAGGTCATCAGCAGTAGAAGAGTAATCGACAGTTATTTCTTCTCCTGGATTGATTGCACGCAACGCAAAAAGCACTCCTCGATTTCGCATTCCAGCGTTCGGGGCGCAAGAATGATTGAAGAAAATATAGGGTTCAGAGAGTTCGATATAGGTTTCAGTGTCGATTTGAAGTAAGTCATCGCAGTTGTTTCCAAATTTTTCACTAAATTGTTTATAGGTGATCTCAACGCCGTGCATTTTACAAATAATCTCACCCTCGACGATATTTTGTGTTGCTATACATGCCCTGCCAAGGGCAGTCCCATCTACTACTTTGAACTTCAAAGGGATGAAATGTTTCATAACTAGTCAATGTTATTTGAATTTTTATCAAAATCAACCATGTTGTTTTCATTGTCTATGTATGACATAATGCTTAGATGGGAAAGGAAAAGTTTGATACTGGCCGCACAGGGGCTATGACGAGCTACGCTCTATTGCTTCTTTGTGCTGTACTTACCTCAGTATCTGCGTTTTTTGTATACAAAAATACTGAGACCTTATTGGAGGAACGCCTTAAACAAAGACTCATATCAATTGTTGCTACTGCTACGCTGCAGTTTGACACATCGGATATTCAAGATATCTGGGATGAATCGGATGTGGATACCATCCCATTTATTCGTGTTACGAACCAACTAATCGATATTCGGAATGCCAATGAGGATATTAAATATGCTTATATACTTAGGGCGACTGAAAACAAAAACATATTCAAATTCGTTGCAGATGCCGACTCAATGGATCCCTATGCCGAGATTGATCTCAACGGTGACGGAGTTTTGAATGATGACGATGCATTGGTAATTCCGGGTGATGAGTATGATGCGGCTGATTACCCTATTCTTGTAGAGCAAGCAGGAAAACATCCATCAGTCGATGATGAGCTCATTCCGGATCAATGGGGACTGATTTTGGCAGCGTATGCACCTATAAAAGACAAAAAAGGTGAAACGGCAGCAATTTTAGGTATTGATGTTGATGTTACGGAGTACATCCAGAGGATTCGTGCAACAGCAATTCCATTTCTACTTCTAATTGCATTCCTATTACTTATCCTCACGGTTCTAACCGTATCTCTCGTTAAAATGTGGGGATCACGCGTTGATCTCCTCAAAGAACTCGACCGCCAGAAAGACGAACTTATCAGTATCGTAAGTCATCAGCTTGCCACGCCTGCAACTTCTGTGAAGTGGTACATAGAGATGCTCCTTGATGGAGATGCGGGAGAATTAACAGAAAACCAGAAGAAAGAGCTCAAGACCGTACAGGGGGTAACGGCAGATCTGGTGGACCTGATTGGCATGATATTGGATGTTTCACGTATCCAGCTTGGTCGCATGAAGGTGGACCGCGGGGAATTGGACCTCGGCGAATTCTTTACCGATGTGCTGGCGGTGATCGAGCCAAAGGCGAAACTCAAAAAGCAGCAGTTTATCAAAGCGATCCCCAAGTCGCTCCCCGTGGCTTCACTCGACAAACGTCTGATGCGCATGACTTTGGAAAACCTGCTCTCCAATGCCGTAAAGTACACGCCGGATGGCGGCAAGGTGGAGCTCAATGTAACGGTCAAGGACCACACGCTCCGCTATGAGGTCAAGGATACGGGCTGCGGTATCCCCAAAGAGGATCAGGAAAAGATTTTCGGCAAATTGTTCCGCGCCACCAACGTGCGCAATACGGAGGGTAATGGCCTGGGGCTCTTTGCCGCCAAGGGCGCCGCAGAGGCGCAAGGGGGCAAGGTCTGGTTTACCAGTGCAGCGGGCAAAGGCACCACGTTCTTTGTGGAAGTGCCGATTGCAGGGTGGAACGAGAAGACGGAGAAGCAATCGTAAATATGGGGTGTTTACAACGTGTCACGAGCCAAAGTGGTTTGTTGGCAGAGCCCGTCCATATCCATCCACAGGTTTACTCATGCCTTCGCCTTTTCCTCCTCGATCATTTTCAATATGCTCGCAAACCACTGCTTTGTAGATTCCTCATCGGGGAAGTAGCGGTTGTAATTTGTCACAATGTATTGCCATGGGAAGGGGCTGAGCTTGAGATATGCTTTCCCTTGGACGAGTGCGTCTGCGCTTTCCTCGGGCAATCTGCGGACGTATTCCCTTATGTTTTCTTCGTCCGAACCAAAGTCTCTAACCTCAGGATTGAGCCACCCCCCTAGACCACCCAAGGCAGGATGTTCCTTGAATGGCACCAACGCATATCCACGCGAGTATTTGTCCATATCATTGGATGGGGTAAGCAGTCTTTATAGCATAGCCACCACTATCAAGCTTTACGAGCCAAACCTCAATGCTGGTCAGTTCTTTGAGCTGTTCATCACCACGTGCAATCCCTCTGCCAATAATTTCTGTCGAGTGAAATGTAAATGGTTTTGTTGATCCAACGTGTGCACTCTTCTCCCACTCAGCAATCTCATCGGCATTCTCGTTCAGTGTTTGCATGATCACATTCCATGCCGTTCGCTCGTCTGTAAATGTGCTTGCAGCGGTGATCGTCGTATCACTTTCCAGGCGCTTGAGCAGATCCGCATCTGTAAGTCCCATATGTTTCTCAAGTACGTGACCTACCTGCTTCTCCCACCCTGTGATGAGTGCGTCACCGATTTCGTCTTGGGTTTTCCCCACCAACCTCACGACCTCACTCTCGCCGCTCCTCAAGAGCACATGCACCTCATCTCCATACTTGAGCGCGCCGACCACCGGCAGGAATGCGACGCCGTCGAGGGCCGTTTGTCCCAGGTGTCCCCACCGCCACTCCCAGTGCGTGATATCGTAGATGATATCGCGAATATCCGCAGGGAGGTCGACTCCCGTGAATCCCAACGCGATTTGCCCGGCCGTCCCTGCCGCCGTGACCGAGTCGCTGTAATTCCCCAGGATGACCTGCTTGAGCGATCGCAGGGCGTAGTCTCCCATGGCATCATTCTGTTCCTCTGAGTTTGTGGAGAAGGAGAGCGTCGATCCCTGGCCGGTTACGGGTGACAGATCCCCGTTGGCAAGACGCTCCGTGACGCTCACTGCATCAGCGGCAGTTCCTTGCGTCACCGACCACACGCCCTGCGCGACCTTCACATAGCTCTCCACCGTAGCCTGTGCTTGGATGCCCTCTAACATGCCTTGGAATCCTTGGACAAGATTCGTCGCATGCATGGCGAGGTACTGCGCAAGCTCCTCCCCAAACGTAAGCTGTTCGCCCTCTCGCACCCCCTCCACCACCGCATCCCACCCCCGTGCGATATCGGCGAGCGCCAAGAGCTGATCGCTCACGGTGGCGACTCCTCCCGTGGGGGCTCCCATGTCATCCTCCTCCCGCGCGACAATGGCCCCCGCTCCCTGCGCCGCCGCCCTGGCCAGTGCATCGGCATCCAGGCTGGCGATCCAGCGGTCGCGCTGGATATTGGGCGTCTCCCTGAGAGCAATGAGCATCTGCGCCTGACGGCTGGTGGCGAGCGCAAGCACTTCATCAGTCTTCCTGGCAATGCGCGCAAGCCTGCGCGCCTCGCTCTCGCTCACGTTCCCTTGATAACCGTTCTCCGCTGTTCCCGCAGGAGTCGAATCATGCTCGATGCCTTCCTGTCCTAAGACATTGATCTGGTACGCAGGATCCTGCGCGCGCAACTCTCCGATCCTCTGCAGGCGCAGAGCCTCGCTCTGGTAGAACGCGAAGGTATTGAGCGCCTCTTCGCTCTCAAAGAGCGTGAGACCTTCGCAGAGCGCTTCCTCCCGCGTTGGGAGCCTCAACCCCGTATCCGCCGTCATCTCGCAGATGTACCGCGACGTCGCGTACCGGGTGATCACCGCATCGAGCGCGGCAATGGCTGCTTCCTGCGATCCCCCCTGCGCTGCAGAGCGGTAGACGTCCACGGCCGACTGGAGGATGGTCCCCACCCCCTCGATGTAACTGCCCATGTTCTGCTGCCAGATGCCCTCTGCCGTCTCCTTTACGGTCTCCTCGCTCGCCGTGGGGTAACGCTGACGCACGCGGTTGTACACTTCCGAAAACTCCACTCTCCACTGCGATGCTTCGTAGAGCTCGGCCGTCTGCTTGGTCTGGAGCATAGCGTCCCCCTCCACGGCGGTGTACCCCAGCGCGGCCTGTGCCTTGCTCAATTGCAGTGCTGCCTGCGCGGTCGTCACCTGCTCTGTGAGCGAGGCCGTCGATGCAGATTGCCGCGCGAGTACCGTTTCCATGGTTGCTTCTGCGCTCCATCGGTCTGTCTTCTCCTGAAGCACCAACGTCTCTCCGTTCCATACGAGCGCGACGGAGGAGAGTTCCCGACGATCCGCATCGAACAATCGCAGGCAGTAGATGCCGGGCTTGTTCTCTGCGCGGAAGATCACGGTACCCATCGTGAGCTCCGTGCCTCCTGCGTGCTCAATCGTTCTCCCGCTCAAAAGCCCGTCGCCGTCGAGTATCACCCGGCTCACGTCATGCGAGTTCTGCAGCGCGAAGAGCACTGCGGTTCCCCGGATCTCTGCAACGGAGACCTTCGGTTCGATGGGCCGATCCACGCAAAGCCCCTCCTCCCGGTGCTCCCAATCCTCAGGGGCGCTCAGGACATCTCCGCCACCATTGAGCCGAACGATGTCGAGCACCCGGCCATCCGTGCTCACCATCTCAATCGTGAACTGCTTCGTGGGGCTCTTCGCTTCCGTTCCCAGGTACTCCCTGGGCACGTTCACGGTAAAGAACCCTTCGGATGTGCTCACGAACTTCCCGCGGTCCTGGTACAGCTTCTCCTCCCCGTCCACCATAATCCTAAATCCCACAGCCTCTTCATTCGTAGCGTACCGCAGCAATACCTCCGTTCCCCCCGATCCTGCAAACCCCTCCACGGAGCAGCGCGAGTAGGGGATGGAGGTTTGCTCGACTCCCGCCTCCGGTTCCTGGATGGGAACTTCCTCCTGTGCCCCTTCGGTGGTTAGGGGGGACAAGCCGGGCGGCGGATTGGCGAGCGGATTCTCCAGAATGTACGAAACTCCCGGTCCTTCCGGAGCACTGCCAATCTCCGCGAACACCGCGTCCAGCGCCGCGAGAGCTTCGCCGGACAGGTCTGCCACCTCTTCTTGCGCCGTTCTCACTTCGGGAACGTCCGTGACGAATCCAGCTCCTCCATTATTCGTAAAGGTATTGCCGCTCGTTGATCGATCACGTAAATCTCCATCGAACGTCCAGTGAGCCACGAGCCCCTCCTCGTTCCCCGTGAGCTCTACTCTCCTCGTGCCCCCAATCT
>Ga0210057_1008266_pt1 | contig 12364 bp, 9 predicted proteins | sample CryGeyCG2114_010_2_FD_183968 | JGI IMG/M metagenome (GOLD analysis project Ga0210057, IMG submission 183968) | Groundwater microbial communities from aquifer - Crystal Geyser CG10_big_fil_rev_8/21/14_0.10 (SPAdes) (version 2) | ecosystem: Environmental > Aquatic > Deep subsurface > Groundwater ...
TAAAAGAGGCGATAAAAAAGTAATATAAATTATCAGTTAATGAGCTGGCTATTTAAAGCCGACTTTAAATAGTCGGCTTATTTGGTTATTTTTATTTAAAAATGTTATAATATTAATTAATGAAAAAGAGGGTGACTAAGAAAACAGCTGAAGTTAAATCATCAGCTCCAATCAAATCAGGGGGTGTTAAATCTGGTGTTAAAAAACTAGTGGATTTTGATATTAATTATGAAAGTGTTTTTAGAAATATTAGCGATGGCATTTTGATACATAAAAATGGAATAGTGGTTGATGTCAATGAATCTTTTTTAAAAATGTTTGGCTATAAACTGGAGGAAATCAAAGGCACTGATTCCTTTAAAAATATTGTAGATCCATCATCAAAAGACATAGTTAAAAATAAAATAGCTGAAAAATACCAAAAGCCTTATGAAATTTATGGCCGAAAGAAAAACGGCCAAGTTTTTCCAATAGAAGTTAATGCTCGGGAGTTTAATACTAATGGAGTTAGTTTAAGAATAGTTTCTTGTCGTGATATTACTAGACGTAAAAAAGACGAGGAAATTGCCAAATCAAAATTAAACGAATTGGAACACTTAAATCAATTAATGATTGGGCGAGAATTAAAAATGGTAGAGTTAAAACAAAAAATTAATGAGCTGAAAAGTAAGAACCTATAAAATAATAATTTATGAAGATTAAAGTATCTCTAATAAGTAGACTCATTGTTTATATAACTTCATCTATATTGTTGTTTGGTGTTTTGGCTATTATTTTTGTTTTTATATACAGTAAAAATTCTTTTCTAACTAACAACATTTCTAACTTTAAAGAATTATCACTAGAGCAGACTCAAGAGACATCCCTTATTTTAAATAGAGCCAGGGATCTAGTTAGAGTTATAGCTGATGATGAATTATTGTCTAAGTATCTGGAAAATCCTGATCAATCCCAGGTCGATCAGATATTAAATAATTTTTATGCTTATAATATTAGGCGAATATACTCAGCTATTTATTTAATAGATAAGAATGGTAATACACTGATTTCTACAGATAAATCATTTGTGGGACAAGATTATGGTTTTAGGGATTATTTTAAGGAATCAATGGCTGGCAAGCCGTATGTTGATTTGGCTATTGGTGTAACTAGTAAACAATTGGGTTATTATTTTTCTCATCCAGTTAAAAATAAAGCAGGTGAGGTTTTGGGAGTAGTAGTTATAAAGATGATTCCTGATTTTGTTGATCAATCACTAGCCAATAATTCTTTACAAAGAAAAATAATGCTGGTTGATGAATATGGCGTGGTTGTTTATTCTAGTAAGTCAGATAGACTGTTTCATAGCTTGGGCCAGTTGTCAGCTAAAGATCAAGAAGAGATAAAACAAAAGAGACGTTATGAGGGCTTGGATATAAAACCACTGCAATATCAAATAGTAGCTGATAATTTAAGTGCGACTACAGAAATTACTTCTGTAGATTATTTTGATAAAGTTGATGGCGAAGAAGAAATTATAAATATAGCTGAAATTAGCGACTTGCCATTTTTTATAATTACCGAAGAAAATAAAGATTTATATAATTCACAAGCTATTAATTTAGCTTTAATTTTGGTTGTTTTTATATTTATAGCAGTATTATTATCTATATCATTTATATATATGATTCTTAAAAATTCTTTGCATCTTTTGAATGATTTAAAAATAATGTCTGATAAATTAAAATCAGGTGATTTTAGCTACCAGATTAGCGTTGACGGTAGTGGTGATTTGGCTGATATTGCTAGTAGCTTTAATTTAGTGGCAGAAAATCTTCAAAATAATCAGATTAATACTGAAAAAATAATTACCAAAAGAACAGAGCAACTAGAAAAAATAAATAAAATTATGGTTGGTCGTGAGCTGGAAATGGTTAAATTAAAAAATCAAATTAACAAATATAAAAAATAATCCTGATGATTTTAAAAAAGAATTAGTGGTCGTTGTCGAACAATTATCATTACATATTAAATCGGAGGAGGCGAGTGTTTATAGTTATTAGGGTTTATTTTAAATTAAATATATGACTAAAGTAATACTAGTGAGATTTTTGTCGCTTATTGTAGTAATAGCCGGTGTTTTAGTAATACTAGGTTGGATTTTTGATATTCAAACTCTAAAAAGCGTCTTGCCACAATTTGTAACCATGAAATTAACTACGGCGTTTAGTTTTATTTTAAGTGCGATTGGGTTATACATGACAACCAAAAATATTAAAAGAGGTAGTAATATTAATGGTTTGGTTTTGATATTTGTCAACTTTTTACTTATTTTAATAATGACTCTACTTGTAATTTCGGTATTTTTTGGCATTAAAACTGGTTTTGAGGATTTGTTTATTTCCGAATCACCTGGGACGATAAATACAATAGTACCTGGTAGACCAGCTATTGTATCGATGATTAATTTTATAATTATTGCCATAATCGGCCTGTCTTTTTTGTTTAATCAGTTAAATATGTTTAGGTTTAGACAATTAATGAGTATGGTAGTAGTGATTATCGCGATTATCGCGATCGTTGGCTATATAATAGGTAATCCCATACTTTATTATCATACTGGTGGGGTTAGTACAGCCGTAGCTTTAAATACTGCTATTTTGTTTGTTATTTTGGGAGTTGGTTTTTTTGTTTCTAATAATAAAAATACTTAAAATTCTGGTTATCAATTATAGATTATGCATTTACAAAAAAAATTAATTATTACTTATTTGATTGTCGCCATAATCCCATTAATGGCTGTTGCTCTATTGAGTTATACTAATTTTCGAGAATCATTACTAACAGTACAACAGATTTCATTAGAAAATATTGCTGACTTAAAAGTGAAAATGATTAATGATTATTTTGGTTTTTGGCGTAAGGAAATGACAGCTACAAAAGATCGTTTAATTGTGAGAGATAGTTTGCCAACTATTTCTCGTTTAAATAAAGAACCTTCTAATCCAGAATATAAGCAAGCTAGAGATCTTTTTGAATCACAAATGGGTGATTTAATTCAAGAGAATAAGGAGATCGATAATATATATTTTGTTAATCTGGATGGATTTATTGTTTATGCTACACATTCGGAACTAGAACAGCAATCAATCAACAGATTATTTCCTGTTTATGGCGCTAAGGTTATGGAAAATGGTATGGCGGGCGTGTATTTATCCGATTTATACAAACATAACTCAAATGAGACGATTGATTTTTTAGTCAGTGCCCCTGTTTACGATTTTAATAATGTTTTTAGTGGTGTAATTATATTAGAATTAAATCCTACAAAATTATACCAATCATTGGTAGAATATGGAGGATTAGGGGATACTGGTGAAGTTCTTCTTGCAAAAAGGGTTTCCGAAGATTCAAAGGGCGTATCTCAATCGCAATTTTATGATGCTAATGGAAATAGTGTTTTATTTTTAAATCCCTTACGTTTTGATCCACAAGCTGCTTTTAAACGCACTCTTAATATCGGTGATGTCAATGGTAAGTCAGTTCAAGATGCAGTCCAAGGTATAAATGGGTCTGGTTTTAACACCGATTATCGTGGCGTGCTGGTGCTATCAGCTTGGCGTTATTTGCCAGAAAATAATTTAGGGTTGGTAGTTAAGGTTGATTTGACAGAGTTATTGCTACCCGTGAAAAATGTATCTGAGGCGATAATTGTTTTTAGTTTGGTGTCATTTTTAGTGATTTTTTTCATTTCTTGGTTATTTTCTAAAACAATTATTAATCCAATTAAGGATTTACATAAAGCATCAGAAATTATTGCCACTGGCAATTTGGATTATCAGGTAAATATTGAGACTGGTGATGAAATTGAACAATTGGGCCATGCTTTTAATGATATGGCGTTGGCTCTTAAAAAATCTAGAATTGGAGTTGATAAAAAAATTGAAGAACAAACTAAACAAATCAAGGATAGAGCAAAATCAATGGAGGAACAACAAATTGCTATTTTAAACATTCTGGAAGATGTAGAGAAAGAGAAAGATAAAGTCGAAATTATTGCCAATGATTTGAAAAAATTTGAATTGGCTGTTAATAATGCTTCCGATCAGATAGTTATCACTGATACCGATGGCATTATTTTGTACGCTAATAGCGCCCTAGAGAGAATCACTGGTTTTAAAGTGAAAGAAGTTTTAGGAAAGAAAGTCGGAACTAAGGAGTTGTGGGGAGGAAAGACGAACTCTGAATTTTATCAAAAAATGTGGAAGACAATTAAAATAAATAAAAAGACTTTCTCAGGGGAATTAATAAACCATAGAAAAGACGGTACTAATTATAATGTTTTAGCTAGTATTTCGCCAGTTTTAGATAAAAAAAACAAGGTTATTTATTTTGTCGGTATTGAAAGGGACATCACCAGGGAAAAAGAAATAGACAAAATGAAGACGGAGTTTGTCTCGGTGGCTTCTCACCAACTTAGAACCCCTTTAACTGCTATTAAATGGTATGTTGAGGAAATATATAATGGCGAACTGGGAAAATTAAATAAAGACCAAAAAGATTATCTAAAACAAATTCTTGAATCCAATGAAAGGATGATTAGATTAGTTAATGATTTACTCAATGTTTCTAGACTGGAAAGTGGTCGGGTGACTATTGAACCAACACCTACCGATTTAATAGGCTTAATTAATAGCATAATATCAGAGTGTGTTGTTTTAGCCAAGGCTAGGAATTGTGAATTAAAGTTTATTAAACCAAAAACTAAATTGCCAGAAATCAACATAGATCCATCGTTAATTAGGCAGGTGGTCAATAATTTAATGTCTAATGCTATTAAATATTCAAAAGTTGGTGGTGGTAAAAGCTTGGTTATAGTGGAGTTGTCGAAAAAACCACCAAATGTTATTATTAGTGTAAAAGATGAGGGTATTGGTATTGCCAAAGAACATCAGCATCGGGTTTTTGATAAGTTTTTTAGGGCTGATAATGCTATTAAATCAGAAACCGAAGGCACTGGCTTGGGATTGTATATTGCTAAAATGATAGTCGAGGATTCCGGAGGTAAAATCTGGTTTAAGTCAAATGATCAAGGGACAACATTTACTTTCAGCTTGCCACTGGCCGGTAGTAAAGAACGCAAAGGAGAAAAGAGTTTAGCTTAAATAGAAATAAATTAGTAATAAAAATATGTCCAGAAAAAAGTCATATAAAATTTTGGTAGCCGAGGACGAACCAGCTCTTCAGCAATCACTAGGAGATAAAATCAAACGAGAGGGTTGGCAATATATTCCGGCCTTAAATGGCAAAGAGGGTTTAGCTAAAATCAATAAAGTAAAGCCAGATTTGGTTCTTTTGGATCTACGTATGCCAGAGATGGGTGGTTTGGAGATGTTGCAGGAAGTTAGAAAGATTTACAACAAGAAAGAGTTACCGGTTATAATCCTGACTAATTACAGTGAGGGTGAAAATATTAGTCAGTCATTAGAATTGGGAGCTGATGTTTTTTTAGTCAAAGCTAACTATTCTTTAGAAGAGATTGGTGAAAAAATAAAAGAAATTTTAAAATAAATTTTAAGTCTTCTTCAACGGATAAAATGTCTAAAATAACTAAAAAAATAAAGTCATCACCCCATATTTTATTAGCCGAAGGAAATAGGTTTTTATCTAAAGTCATTGGTAATAAATTATTAAGACGGGGTTTTATGGTTTCTTTAGCCAATGACGGTCAAGAAGCGATTGATAAAATCACAGACGAAAAATTTGATTTAATTTTACTGGATTTAGTTTTGGCTAAAAAAAATGGCTTGGAGGTTTTAAATGAAATTAAAATTGATAAAAATTTAAATACTAAAATTGTAATGTTATTGGGAGTAGATAAAACTAGTGATATTGAAGCTATTAAAAAGTTAGGAGTTACTGATTATATTATCAAAAGTGATTTATCTATTGATATGGTAGCCCAAAAAATAGAAAAAATACTTAATAAAAATTAGTATTTTTTGCTTCTTTTGTGTTATAATTTAAGTGGGTTTATTATATAAAGTTTAGGATATAAAAAGTTATGTTTGGCAGAAAAAAACCAGAAGCAAACAAAAAAGTTCTATTAGTAGAAGATGATTCACTTTTGGCTAACATCTTAATGGATATGTTAATTAGGGAAAAATTTGATGCAGTAAATGTTAAGGATGGCTTGCAGGTGATGGAAACGGCTAGAAAATTTCAACCAGATTTGGTTTTGCTGGATTTGATTTTACCAGGTTTAGATGGTTTTGAGGTTTTAAGGCAATTAAAAGAAGATAATAAACTTAAAACTGTGCCGGTTTTTATAATATCCAATTTAGATAGTATTTCCGAAGTTAAATCAGCCAAGGCCTTGGGAGCAGAGGATTATTTCATTAAAGCTAATAGTGATATCGGGAAAATAATCAAAGTGGTCCAAAAAAGAGTTAATCAGTAATATTTATGTCACCAAAATCTATCCAAGGGGAGGAAAAAATACCTGGCAGTAAAAAAAATAAAATGGTCCTGATAGTGGAAGATGATCAGGTTCTTTTGCGAGTCTTATATTTATTTCTAAAAAGAAGATCTGGTTATACTATAGCTACAGCCAGTGATGGCGATACAGCTCTTAAAATGGCTCAAAGACTGAAACCCAATGTTATTTTACTGGATTTGATTTTACCAAAAATGGACGGATTTTCTGTTTTAAAATCACTTAAAGCTGATCCGAAAATGAAAGATATACCAGTCGTAGTGCTATCTAATCTAGGCGACACTGGCGATATTGATAAAGCCAAAGATCTAGGTGCGATTGATTATTTTGTCAAAGCTAATACTGATTTATCAGTTATTTTAGAAAAAATAAAAAATTATTAATTTAACCATATGCTTCAAACTCGTTGGTTGAATCTAGTGCTACTCCTGACCAATAGAATTTATGAGCAAAAACAACAAGTTATAAGGAGGTCTGGTGTAAAAGCCATACTTAATATTTTTAATTTAGTTTTATTGGAATTACTACTTGGTCTGGTTTCCTTCCCCCTTTATTTAAGTATGAAATCATCTGGGGTAACCGCTTATTTAGAGGAAAAAAGCGATTATGAAAAAGTAACTTTTGATTATAACTTGCGTCGCGTTCTCACTTTGACCAGTGCGAGCGTGATTTTTTTTATCTGGCTGGTTAAATTATTATTAATTATTCTGGCGCCGACGGTTTTTGGACCAATTCAATTATATTCTGTGTCTGATCTGCGACCAGTGGATTTGTTGGAAAAAGAAATAATTGTTGCTGAAACCAGAGTTCAAACAGCTAGAGTACTGGACAATATGACTGTTCCAGAGCTTAAAAAAGTGGATAAATTAAGAGGTGGTGATTATCGTTTTTATGGCACTGGGCAACCAAAAACCAAAGTGGTTTTACTGGTTTCTGATACCCAAACTCTAATTTTAATAAGTGATGTTGATGATAAGGGGGAGTGGCAGGTTGATTTGATTAGAGATGAATTTAAATTAAGCGAAGGCAACCACAGTGTTTTGGCTTTTAATTTTGATGAGACGAAGGAAGTTCGCAGTCAGGTTTCTTACAAGCAATATTTTAAATCTCAAGATACCATAATTGATAGATTATTAAAAAACAGTGATATTTTTATAAATTCATCGATAATTATAATTATAATTTTAGGTATCCTTCTAACCGTCTTAACTCTTTAAATATATGTCTGATAGGTGGCTCAATTTATTTTTTAAGCTTTCGGGGTTTATTTTTAAAACTAAACAAAAGGTTGTTGAAGCTGATAATTGGGTTAAGGTTTTCCCCCAGGTTTTGATTATAATATTTTTTGAACTTGGTTTTGCTATCATTTCTTTGCCTATGTATTTGGTGGTTTCGCCTAAAGCCGTCCAAGAAAGAGGTTTTATTTTCCCTTTGGCTGAGAAAGAAAATACCAGTAAAGATGAGGTTATCCGCGTTTATACCACCAGAAGAAGAATTAGTCTAACTACTGGTTTGGGCGCTGGTACTTTTATAGTTTTAAAAGTCTTATTAATTATTTTTACTTCTTTTTATTTATTAGGTGGTCAAGCATTACTGGCGGCGACACAAAATTGGACTTTTGACAGTGCCGGAGATTATACCTATGATAGCGCCAAAATTGAAGTAACAGGTGGAGTGGCTCAACTTAAAAATATTGGTACTAATGCTTCTGGAGTGACTACTAATTCAGCTTTTACTTCTAATGCCACCGGCTGGACATTTGCTACTTGGGTTCATGAGGGTAGTGGTACTCCTACTGGTTCATGGCAATCTTCCGCTGGTAATCCTACTGGTTATTATAGTATTTCACTTCCAGCTGATAAAAATAAAAATGAATCAGTTTATTTTTATCAATCATTTACTACTACAGTTAATTCGCCCAATACAGCAACTTTAAATATAGATTGGAAAAGTATTACTTTTCCAGCTGCAGCCGTAACTACTTATAAAATATATGCTTTTATTGATACCTCTAGTGGCGTTCCCACTCTTGGACAACAGGTTTGGGATAGTGGAGAAATAACTGGAACAACCGCTTGGGCCAGTGTTCCTACAATTAATATTGCTAGTAAAATACCAACAGCTGGTACTTATTATGTAAAAATAGGCATTTATATCACAAGACCCAATAGCAATCCACCTACTGCTACTTTTGTCTCAGGGATTGATAATTTAGTTGTTAATTGGTCCAAAACAACAGTGGCTTATGCTTCTGATAAGCCAACTATTAATCCCACCACTTCCTTAACACCAGCCACTGTGGTTACTTGGGATTCATTTACTGAGACGGCCACTAAAAATGGTGGCGAAATTTATTATCAATTATCCGATGATGATGGCGCTACCTGGCAATACTGGAATGGTAGTGTTTGGGCGACAGCCGGAGCCACAAATTATAATACCGCTTCTATTATAAATACTAATATTTCCACTTTCTCTGCTACTAATCACAAAATAAGATGGCAAGCTTTTTTAGAGAGTGATGGCAGTCAGCAAGTTATTTTAGAAAATATTCTTATTGGTTATACTGAAAACGATCCGACTCATGTCCAAAATTTAGCGCCGGCGCAAAATACAACTTCTGGCTTGGTCCATGTTAATTATGAATTAAAAGATGATCAAAGCGATCCGGCTTCACTGACAGTTTATGAATATTCTCTCACTGGGGCCTTTGCTGGTGAGCAGGTTACTATGACTGCTTCTACGACTGATGCTAGTCATAACGGCGTGACCGGACTCAGTAGTTCGCCGACCGGTGTCGCCCATACTTTTGTTTGGGATGCTCAAACTCAAATTGGTAATATTTATGATTCATCGGTTTATGTTAGATTAAGAGGCAATGATGGCATTAACACTGGCGATCACACCACCTCTACGGCTATAGCAATTGATTATGTAGTGCCAGTTGTCACTAATGTCAGTGCTGTCCAGGTATCTGGTTCTACTGATTTCACTATAACTTATGATTTGGCTGATGATACGACTGATAATTTATTGGTAGAGATAGGAATTTCTAGCGATAGTGGTAGTACTTGGGTAGTGCCCACTATTAGCACTTCTGGACACATTGGCACTGGAGTGACTACTGGCACTGGTAAATCAATAACTTGGAATGCGGGTACTGATTTTGATGAACAACAACAAAGTGATATTCAAGTTAGAATTAGAGCCAAGGATAAATATCAAAATCAAGGAGATTATGCTAATTCAGCTGATTTTACTTTGGACACTTTAAACCCGAATACTAATGTGGCTGCTAATTTACAGGCCCAGCCTAATGCCGGGGATACCACAGTTTCAATTGGTGGCTCTTTTACTGAAATTAATCCCAATACTAATGATTTTTATGTGGCTATCAACGGCGGAGCTTATTCTTCGGACACTACTGGTACCTCTGATACTGCAACCCCCGGTAATCAAGCAACAGCAGTTGGGGCGACTTTAGATGGCAATGATTATATATCAGGCGTGAAAATTACCCACACCGATGACTATGGTCAGGCGTCTGATAATGAAAATACTTCTCCAACTACCGCTTATAAATATGTTAAACCTTACACTCCTCAAGCACCGACATTAAATAATCCAATCACTACTCAATTAGATTTGACGATTAATAAAAATGCCTCTGAGACAACTGGTTTGGAATATGTCATTTTAGAAACAACCCAAAATAAATATGTCCAAGCTGATGGGACTCTTGGTGCTAGTGAAGTTTGGCGAACAGATTCGGCTTGGGGAACGGTCACGATAACTGGCCTTACTTCTCCTGTCGCTAATTATATTTTTAAAGTTAAATCCAGAAATAATAGCGATACTCTCTATGCAGTGAGCTCTGAATCAGCTTATTCAGCTACAGCTCAAATTACCAATACCGCGCCTTCTATTTCCTTTGATAGCGTAGCTCAAACTACAGATGGTACTCGTTATGTGTCTGTTAATTATACCGGCACTGATGGCCAGGGTGATATTAATACTATTACGGTTTATGAATATTCCACAGATAATTCCACTTGGAGCACCATGACCGAAAAGAGTGGAGTGGGTTCTGATGGTTTAGCTAATTTGATTTTCCTCTCTGGTGGTAGTGCTCATGATTTTGTGTGGGATTCTGGTGCTGATTTATCAGAAGTTGAAGATGACACTGTTTATGTTCGTTTAAGATCAACCGATACTTTATTAAGTAGCGCTCTGTCGGCTTCTTCGGCCTTGGCTATTGATAATGTAAATCCAGTTGTTTCTAATGTCAGTGTATCGCAAAATTCAGGAGCCAGAACTGCAGCTATAACTTATAATTTAGTTGAGCATAATAATTCTACCGTAGAGTTGGATATTTCCGAAGATGGCGGTGCAACTTGGACAGTGACAGATACCAGCGTATCCGGTGATATCGGAACTGGGATAAGCGCTGGCAGTAAAACTATGACTTGGAATGCTGGCGCGGATTTTGACGGAGAGTATCAGACCGATATCCAAGTTAGAATTAGAGCGACGGACACTAAAGGTAATATTGGTGATTATTCTAATTCTTCTAATTTTACAGTTGATACCAAAGATCCGGTAGTTAGCAGTGTTAGTGGTAGCCAAGATACTGGTATTAAAACCTTTACCTTTCACTATGATGTTAATGAGGATTTGGGTGATGTTACTATCGGCCTGGAAATTTCCAGTAATGGTGGTAGTACTTGGGCAGTACCAGTTACTTCAGCGATCGGTGATGTTGGCTCTGGTATTACAGTTGGCACAAATAAAACTATTACTTGGGATGGCTCAGTAGATTATAACGGTTTTGAGGAAAATGATATGCAGATTAGAATAACCGCCACTGATCAATTTACCAATGCTGGCGCTAGCGTATCTGCTAATTTTTCACTAGACACCCAAAACCCCAGAATTACTAATGTGAGCGCTGTCCAAAATGGCAATGTGACCATTACTTATGATTTAGCCGATGATAATTGGTCAACAGTAGAAATTGATATATCTAGTGATGGTGGCAGTACTTGGACAGTAACTGATACTAGTGTGACCGGAGATATCGGTTCAAATATAGTTCAGGGAACCAGTAAGTCAATTACTTGGAATGCTAACACTGATTTTGATGAGCAAGAACAAAATGATATGCGAGTTAGAATTCGAGCTTTGGATACATATTCTAATCAATCAGGTTATACCAGTTCAGCTAATTTTTCACTGGATACTGTGGATCCGGTGGTTAATGTCACCGCTGATTTAAAAGCTCAACCTAATGCCGGTGATAATATGGTATTAATCGGCGGTTCATTTATTGAATCAAATCCCAATACCAATACATTTTATGTAGCCACTAATGGCGGGGCCTATAGTTCGGGCACGGCCGGTGATACCAATACTGTCACGCCAGCCGATAAAGACACAAATGTGGGAGCGACTTTAGATGGTAATGATTATATCTCGGCGGTAAAAATAACTCACAGTGATGATTTTGGCCAAACAATTGATAATGAAAATACTTCTCCCAATACGGCTTACAAGTATGTTAAGCCCTACACACCACAGGCGCCAACGGTTAATAATCCGTCAGTTGGCAATGTGGATGTTTGGATTAATGCTCATGCTTCAGAAACTTCTGGTTTGGAATATGCTATTTATGAAACTTCACAGGGTAAATATGTCCAAGCTGATGGCACTTTAGGCGCTTCAGTTATTTGGCAGACAGTTGGCACTGGCTCAGGTCAGTGGGGTAATAATACAGGAACCAGTGGCAAGGTTTGGGTTAAGAATTTAACTACTGATTCGTATCTATACGCTTTCCAGATTAAATCTAGAAATACATCTGATAACTCCCATGCGATATCAAGCGAAAGTGCG
>Ga0210057_1008270_pt1 | contig 12361 bp, 10 predicted proteins | sample CryGeyCG2114_010_2_FD_183968 | JGI IMG/M metagenome (GOLD analysis project Ga0210057, IMG submission 183968) | Groundwater microbial communities from aquifer - Crystal Geyser CG10_big_fil_rev_8/21/14_0.10 (SPAdes) (version 2) | ecosystem: Environmental > Aquatic > Deep subsurface > Groundwater ...
ACATAAAACAAATCTCCCAATAAGGTATTTTTGAAAAAAGGCAAAGCCATTAAATAACACTGAATTAATCCGGAGATGGTTTTGGCATACCATGGAGTAAATGCCCAGACAGCGAAATTTGTTAAAAAGAAAAATATCAAGGAGCCGAAAATAGAGCTCCCTAAAACTGTATACCATTTTTTATGTCTCTTTAACCAAAAACCCAAAGCCACACATAAAAGAAAACTTCCGTAAACTGAAGCCATTAACTTTGGCTCATAATAGCCAATAAATATATCTGAAATTATCATTATCAAAATTGGTAACAAAAAAGCTGCTTTTCTTGAAAGATAAACTCCTCCAAATAAAGCTATGGCAGCTATTGGAGCAAAGTTAGGAGGATGAGGAAGAAGTCTTAAAATGACCCCTATTAAAATAAAAAGTAAGGCAATTAAAAATTCTAAAGTTTTTCCTTTTTTGGTCAAAATATCTTTTTCCATGGATTAAAATGGTGATTTTTCAAATTTAAATTCGACCTTATCCCCTGCTTTTATTTCTTTTTTATCGGCTGCCACCATAGGCATCTCTCCGTTTACATAATACATCCAATATTTCCCATCTTGACCATTTTCTTTATCTCCAATGGCTTCAATAAAAATTCCAATATCATAAGTTTTTGTTTTTAAGATTATATTTAATTCTTCGGTTTTACTTTTTAATAAATCAAAGGCAGTCATCCCATCTTTAAATTCAGCTTGAAATGTTTTAGGCGAACCATCGCCAAAGTCAATACCCAAAACTGCTTCTTTTTTGATGCTTTCTTGAAGAGGAGCTGTTTCTTTTGGCGAAGTTAACGGAAAAAGGGGGTTATTGAAAACGAACAGCCCGGCGCCAGCAATAATTATTACTATTCCAATTATTTTTAAAATGTTTAGATTTTTCATAATATCTATTGTAATTTGATATTAACGCCTAGAAGAATATGGGGGTTCTAAAGAATATTTCTGTTTTTCAATCTCATCAAAATGCTGACGAGTGCCAATCCCAATTTTAGAAAGTTCTTTATTACAAGGATATTTATCACAATATTTTTTAACTTCTTCAATTGACGCTTTATTAAACCTAGCCCTTTAATTTTTTTTAGAAAGTAAATATTCTAATAGCTCAACTATATTAGAAAAATCGTATTTCTCCGCTTCTATTTTAGAGTTCTTATAGTATTTGTTATCTCGAATTTTCTCTAAAATATCAATGAACTTTTCTTCAGTATCAATATATTCAATTATATCAGAATCATTATAGAAATCTCCCAATAATTCCTGTTTTAAATTCAAGGATAAGATTGGTTTTTCTGGCGTTTGTAAAGAAGCGGTAAAAAGTGTCATACAAGCTGGTGGAAATCCCATAATTGCATCGCTTATTTCGATGTATTCTTCAGCTGATTCTGCCGGATCGACGACTTTAATTAGGTTAGAAATCGGTTCGAAAGTTTGAACTATTTCTTCAAATTGCCCTGGAATATCTTTAATCATTGGATGAGGTTTTATAAAAATTTTCCACTCTTTAAGTATTTTGGAAATTATTCTAATAATTTTTATTCTGTGCTCTTTTGTCTCTTTTTCTGAAATTACCGAATAATTGTCATGCCTAAATCCTATCAATAAAAGGGGCCACATTATTGTTAGAATCCTTCTATCACTATTTTTTTTAAAATCTTTTTTAAGATATATTTCTTTAAAGAATTCTCTACTTTTACCTGATAAAGGATGAGCTAATATTCGAAGTTTATTGACAGACATTCCCTGTTGGATAAGAAAATCGTAATCTCTTTTTGTAAAAACAAAGTAATAATCAGCCCCTTTTGATCTGGAGTAATCCCACCAAAGAATACTGCTTGGTTCTCCGATAAAAGGCTTCTGCCTTGCTAATAAAGGTAAAATCCAATAATAAAAAAATTGTCCGAGGTGCTTTTTCAACTTAATGAATAGCATTCTAACTTGAAATGGTAAAAAGGCAGGCGTCGAAAGGTGGGTTGATAGTAGCATCCGAAAAGCAATAAAATCTTTTATGTTTTTAAAAAGCAGAGGGCCTATGCCGCTTATGGTAACGGCTCCTTCTTTTTTAGCAAATCTTCTTAAATAGGATTCAAAAAAGAAACTTCCTATAGCAATTACTACATCTGGCTTGTGTATTTTAATAATACTTTCTGCTAAATGACAAAGAGCACTATGTTTTTTCCAAATATTTTTTTCTCTATCGTATTGTCCTATTGGTATAATCTTTTCCAATTTTGGAAATAATGACTTATCTTTAATAATTTTTTCTGTTTTTGGGTCAAGTTCCTCCGAAAGTAAAATAACCGGATACACCTGACAAATTTCGTATAAGTATCCTATGAGATTGGAACGAAAAGCTCTTAAAGTATTTGTATAAAAAAGCACCTTTAGATTTGATTTTTTCATTTTTGTTTGAGATAAATTTCATCCAAAAGTTGGCATAATTTTTTTGTCTGTTCTTCTCTTGAATATTGGCCGAGTTTTTCAAAAGCCGGAGTCAAAGACACTTTGTTTAAGATTTTCTTTATTGCCTCGTCTAACTCCTCAAAATTGGAAACCAGATAACCCCTTTTTGTTTCTTTTAGAATAAGACCCAAGTCGGAGTCCGGTCGGTTAATTACCAAAATCGGTGGTTTTAAAGAAATATACTCAAAAAATTTGCCAGTCATTGTCCCCCGGGAAATGATTCCTAATTCTTTTTTCAAATCTTCAAATAAAACCAGAACATCGGCTGCCATTTCTTCTTTCTGGATAATTTCTGGTGGAGCAGGTTTTAATAAATTTATTTTAGAGGATACTTTTTTTTCTTTCGCATATCTCAATATCTCCTCATTAGATTCTTTTGGACCTAAAGATCTAGCAATAAAACGAAAATTATTTTCTTTGTCTTTCTCCAACCAATCAATTAATAATTTCACTGCTGCTAATCTGTGAGTATGAAAACGGCCTGCATAATAAATAATTTTTTCTTTTTTAGAAAAAATTTCATTTGTTTTCTTGCTTTCCTCATTAGAAAGAGGATCAAATCCATGATAAATAATTTTTATTGACCTTTTATAAAACTTCTCCATAGTTTCAGCTAAATAAGGACCAACTGTAATAATTGAATCTGCTTGTCTCATTAAAATTTTATCAATTTTTCTGTCTAAAAATCTTATTATTGGCGATTTGGAAACATTATATAAAGAACAAGCATCTCTAAAATCAACTAACCAAGGTTTTTTTAATTTCTTGGAAAATATGTAACCTAACCATATAGAAACAGCAGGTAAATATGTAGAAATAATTACATCAGGATTAACTTTCTCAATTAAATCTTTTTGTTTAAAAACTTCTTTTCCCCAAGAGAATAAAAATCTATCAATGCTTTTTATCTCAATTCCTAGCTTTTTGTATAAGAAATAAAATGGTTTTAGAACTTTGGGAATGCCCCGATATCCTTCTTCAGCAACTAAAACTTTTTTAGAATCGCAATTCTCTCCTATTCTGATAATATTTTCTTCTGGAATTAAAACAGGCAAATTACCTTCGCTGTTAGTGGTTAAAATAACTGGTTCCCAACCGAACTTAGGCATATAAAGAGCCATTCTGCCGTAACGTTTGGAGGCGATAATATTAATTGGAGGAAAATGATAAGTAATTATTAGAACTTTTCTCATATTAAAACATTTTTCTAAGCCATAATTCCAAACTAACGTATTTCCAAATTTCCGGGCTTTCGAGATTGCATTTTTCAAATAATTTATTGGAGTCAATCAAATCTAAAACCGCTTTTCGGTTAATATAATTTTCGGCCTTAAAATCTTTTGCCTGAAAAATACTTTTTATTTTATCCTGGTCATCCTTTAACCAATGAAGGGCAGATGAAGTAAAACCTTTTTTATCTTTACGCCATCGTATTTCTTCCGGCAGTAAATCTTTTGTCCCCGCCCTGACCAAATATTTGGACCAACCGTTGTGAATTTTATAAACAGCCGGTAAAGAAAAAACAAATTCCACCAAACGATAATCTAAAAAGGGAGAACGATTTTCTATTGAAAAAGCCATTGAGTTTTTATCTTCAAAATTTAAAAGATATCGCAAGCCAGATTCCGTTACTCTCTCTTGAAGAAGCTCTTGAAAATTAATTCTCGCTCTTTTGGGCACCTCTTCGTCATATTGAAATTTTCTGAAAAAGGATGGAGCGATATAGCCGAGGTCCCTCACTCTCCTTTTTCTTAAAAACAATATGGCGGCCGATGGCAGAAAATAGCGGCTCATTTGGTTTAATAAAAGGGAAATATTTTCTTTAACCTGCCGCCAGCCTTTTATTTTTGCCGTTTCCTTTATTTCTTTTAACAATAAGGGTATCTTTGCTGAAATTAGCACCTGGAAAAAGAAAGCGCCGACCTGCTCAGGATACCCAAATAGTTCATCTCCTCCTTCGCCAATTAAAAGAACTTTCATTCCTTTTTCTTTGGCTAACTTCATCACTCGCCAGTGAGCATATATAGAAGCTGAACGGAAAGGTTCTTCCTGAGCTAAAACTAATTTGTCAATATCCTGCCAAAATTCATTTCCTTGAGGAAACGTATAATAGGAATCCACATTAATTTCTTTAGTTACTTTTTCTATATATTTTCTTTCATCAAATCTTAAATCTTCGGAACAGGCACTAAAGGTCTTTAATTTATTGCTTATTACTTTTTTTGAAATCCCTTCTTTTTTTAACAATCTGTCTGTGAGAGCAACAATAGTTGAAGAATCTAATCCGCCCGAAAGACAAGAGCCCACTTCCACGTCGCTTCTAAATCTTAATCTGATAGAATCTTCTAATAATTCGATAAAATTTTGAGCAAAATTCTGACATTCTTCTTCCTTAAAATTTCCAAATTCTGGATTAAATTTTAATCGATAATATCTCTCGATTTTTAAATTATCTCCATTGAGAATTAGATAATGGCCTGGTTTTAATTGTTTTATGTCTTTAAAAAAAGTTTCTTCGCCGTAGTCTGTAAGTCCTAGGGCTAAAAAATTATAAATGGTTTGTTCTTCTGGTTCTTTTTTTAAAAATGGTAATCTCAATAAGGCTTTAATTTCCGAAGCAAAAACAAAGACCCCTTTCTTAAAATAATAATAAAATGGTTTTACTCCAAATCTGTCTCGGCTGCAAAAAAGAGTTTTATTTTTCTCATCCCAAATGGCAAAAGCCCACATCCCGTTAAACTTGTTTTGACAAGCAATTCCCCACTCTTCAAAAGAATGAAGGATGACTTCCGTGTCAGTGTTTGATTTGAAAATATGACCAAGTTTTTTTAATTCTTTTTTCAATTCAATAAAATTATAAATTTCTCCGTTGTAAGTAATCCAGAGATTTCCATCTTCGTTGCTCATCGGTTGGTGGCCAGCTGAAGATAAATCTATAATTGAAAGTCGACGATGGCCTAAACCAATATTTTCTTTAATATAAAAACCTTCATCGTCTGGTCCGCGATGGGAGAGGGTTTTTGTCATTTCTTTAAGGGTCTTTTCTTGTTCTTCCCTTTTTAAATTATAAATACCGCAAATTCCGCACATTTTATTCTTTAATGCTGATAGAGATAATTTGCTCTTTATTATATTTATCAAAGAAAAAAATCTTTTGTAAAATTCTAACTATTGTCTTAAAGATTTTTTTATAACCAACATAATGTCTTAGATTTGCGACATTAAATGTATAAAGTTTTAATAGCTTAAAGCCTCCCCAGATTAACATTTTTTTTATCTCTTTTGGAATATACACCCTTACGTGGCCTTCGAATGTTTCAGTAGCATCGCAAAAGGCTTTAAAACTTATTGGATGACTAAATCTTAAAATGGAAATTATTCTATTGTCCAAACTAGCAAAATTAGAAGCAACTAAAATAAAATGGCCATTTTTTTTCAAAACCCTGTAAATTTCGCTAAGAAATTTCTTTGGCGATTTATTTAAATGATCGATAACTGATAATGAAATGATACAGTCAAAAAAATTATCAGGAAAAGGAAACACATCCTTACTAACATCAACTAAGCTAAACTGAACTCCGTATTTCTTAAAAATATGGAAGGTTCCAAATTTTTCCAAGTAGTTTGTTTTGTCAATTGCCCAAACCCTAAAACCCCTTTTTGAAAGTACCAATGGCATTACTCCATATCCTGTTCCCACATCTAAAATTGAGCTGTTCTTTTCAATTCGAAACTCGCTTATTTTTCTTAATGTTTCTAAATAAACAGCATCCGCCTCCTGTTCGGGATATTGAATGGCTGCCACAGATAGGTTTAATTCATTTTCGATATTTTTTAAAATATCTAATTCTTTCATATTAATTTTTCTTAATTTCTTTGATATAAAGCAAGAAGCCAGCGCGGTTTTTTCTTCCGAGGGAAAAATATTTTTATTAAGGACTTAATTTTATCACTTAAACTATTTTTCTTCTCAAAACTTCCTCCTTCCTTTATTTGTTTACTCTGGTAACCGCATCGAGGACAGATCGAAGTAGTAAGGGGTAATGGTTTTCTCAAAAAATGAGAAAAGGCAATTAAAAAAGAAGGGTAAGAATGAGTTACTGGGCCTATTTCTTTAATTTCTCTTAAAGAAAAATTATTAAATGTCTTTTTCAATTCTTTTTTGTTAAAGCTTCTCAGATGAAAGAAAGGATAAAACCAAAAATTACATTTCGGGCACTTTACCAAAGATCGTTTTAGGTTTTCCTCATTGGGAACAGTTAAAATAATATATTTTTTGCTGATTCTTTGAAGTTCTAAAATTCCTTTTTGAAAATCTTCTTGGGATAAATGTTCTAAAACTTCTAAAGAAGTTACTAAATCAAAAGATTTTTCTTCAAAAGGTAATTGGGTAATGCTCCCTAAAATTTTCTCAGTTTTTACATGTTTGAGGGCTTCTTGACTAATATCTAATCCTACTATTCTCTGATATTTACCGAAAAGCCGATTTATAAAGGCGCCGTTTCCACATCCAACATCTAAAATACTTTTCACACCTGAAGGGATTAAATTGATAATTTCTTTTAACCTTTCTCTTTCGGCAAAATCTTTTTCAAAATCTTTAGACCAAATATCTGATTGTTCATAATATTCCGTCTCAATGTCTAACATAATATTTTAATAATATTTGAATAATTCTTTTAGCGGTTTTTCCATCCCAATATTGGGGGATTTTCCTCTTTTCGAGGAAACTGCGATTTTTACTTCCCAGTATTTTGAAAGCTTCTTTGATAATGTTCTCCTTGGAAGTACCCACCACCTTATTTGTCCCCTGCTTGACGGTAATTAACCATTCGGTTACATTTCTCAGCGTTAAACAAGGGACTCCCAAAACGGTTGTTTCATGTTGTAACCCACCTGAGTCGGTTAAAACTAACTTAGAATTTTTTACCAAAGATGTCATTTGAAAGTAAGATAGTGGTTTTATTAAAAAGAGATTTGGTATTTCTTTAATTAATCTCTTAAAACCAAAGAAATTAATCATTTTTTTTGCGCGGGGGTGAACTGGAAAAATCACTGGAATCCTCTCTGATATTTTTTTAATAGCCGATAATATCTCTTTTAGGTTTTCTTTATTATCAACATTTCCTGCCCGATGAAGCGTTAAAAGAGCGTACTTTTTCTTTTGAAGACCTAATTTTTTAAGAATGGAATTAGAAACTTTCTTTTTCTGCTCCATTAAAACATCAGTCATAATATTACCAACAAGAAAAATTTCCCTCTGGTCTATTCCTTCTTTTAAAAGATTTTGAGTATCTAAATGAGAGGTAACGAACAAGGCATCGGAAATATGATCAGTTAATAAACGATTAATTTCCTCTGGCATGGTCTTATCATAAGAACGCATACCAGCTTCAATGTGGGCAATGGGAAAATTGAGTTTAGCCGCTGTCAAAGCACCAGCCAAGGTTGAATTAACATCGCCAACTACAATGACTAAATTTGGATTTTCTTTTAAAAGAACTTTTTCTAATTTCTCCATTATTTTCGCAGTCTGCCAAGCATGAGAACCAGAACCGACTCCTAAATTATAATCTGGTTCTGGAATTTTAAGCTCATCGAAAAAAATCTTTGACATCTCATAATCGTAATGTTGTCCGGTATGAACTAATATCGGTTTTATTCGCTGAGATTTCCTCATTTCTTCTATTAAGGGAGCAATTTTAATAAAGTTAGGCCTCGTTCCCACCACGGTGACAATTTTAATTTTCTTTTCCATAAAAATCTTTTATTTTCTTAATAATAAAATCCTGGTCTTTTTTGGACAATTCAGGATAAATCGGTAATGACAATACTTCTTTCGCAGCTTTTTCAGTTTCTGAGAAATCGCCTTTTTTGTATTTCAAATATCTAAAAGCCGGCTGTAAATGCAAGGGCAAGGGATAATAAATCATTGTCGGAACGTCATTTTCCTTTAGGTATTTTTGAAGTTTCTCACGATATTTTGTTCTGATAGTATATTGATGGAAAATGTGATTTCTATTTCGCTCAATACTAGGAGTAACTATATCCCCCATTCTTTTTAAATTTTTATTGTAATAAGAAGCGATTTTGGCCCTTTTTTTATTCCATTGCTCTAAATATTTCAATTTAACCCTTAAAATGGCGGCTTGGAGAGAATCTAATCTCGAATTTGTTCCCAGAACTAAATTTAAATACTTTTCTTTTGGTGATGAACCATGGTTTTTTAATAACCTAATTTTCTCAGCTAATTCTTGATTATTAGTTATTACCATTCCACCATCGCCATAAGCTCCTAAATTTTTAGAGGGGAAAAAACTAAAACATCCACAATCTCCAATTGTTCCTGTTTTTCTGCCTTTGTACTCTGCACCGATTGCCTGAGCGGCATCTTCAATAACAGCTAATTTATACTTTTTAGCAATTTCCATAATTTCATCCATATCTGCCATCTGGCCAAAAAGATGCACAGGAATAATTGCTTTTGTTTTTTTGGTAATAGCCTTTTCAATTTTTAATGGGTCAATATTAAAAGTTTTCGGCTCAATATCTACAAAAACCGGCTTAGCTCCACAATTTGCAATTATTCCTGCTGAAGCAATGAAAGTAAAAGGAGTAGTAATTACCTCATCGCCAGGACCAATGTTTAATGACTTTAAAGATAAAAAAAGGGCATCGGTTCCAGAATTGAGTCCAATTGCGTATCTTACATTACAAAATTCTGCTATTTCTTTTTCAAATTCCTCAACTTCTGAACCACCAATAAAAACAGCACTATCTAAAACTCTTTTGACGGCCTCATCAATTTCCTTTTTAATTGTTTTATATTGACTGGTTAAATCAACAAATTTCATTAATGTGTTTTTTTAACCTTCTTAGCTTTTTTAAAATATCTTCTTTTACATATTCTACAAGCCGCTTTTCCTTTCTTGAATTCAAGTTTGTTACCACATTCACAAATCCAACCAATAATTTTTGCCGGCACCCCAGCGACAATGGCATAATCTGGCACGTCTTCAGTAACTACTGCTCCGGCACCTATCATGGCCCATTTTCCGATAATTCTTTGAAGTCTTCCACAAACAATAGTTGCATTAGCTCCAATTGTCGCTCCCTCTTTGACTAGGGTTGGAAGCCATTTACCATATTGAGGGTATTTCTTTTTGGGATATTTTGCTCGAGGAGTTAAATCATTAGTAAAAACGGCTGATGGTCCCACAAAGACATAATCTTCCAAAGTAACTAAGTCCCAGACATCAATATTGGATTCTAATTTCACCCCTTTTCCTAATTTTGCTCGAGAACCAATAAAACAATTATGCCCGATAATACAGCCCTCTCCGATTTGAACTCCTTTCAAAATTTGGCAATTCTGCCAAATCTTTGTACCCTCTCCAATTTTTGCCCCCTTTTGAATTTCGGCAGTTTTATGAGACCAAAATAGTTTTGCCATTTTTTTCTAATGATTTTTGACAAGCACTTAAGACTTTTAAAACATTGAGGGCTTCGTAGCCATCGGTAACGGGGTTTTGCCTTTTTTCTATACAGTCTAAAAAGTGTTTTGCTTCCTCCATCAACGGTTCCTCGTTGGGAATTTCTATTGACTCTCCTTGGGCCACTACCGCTTCCGGACAATTGTTGTTATTTTTCACTTTGTGGTGATAAAGAATTAATTTTTCTTCCGCCCTATCGTCAAACACAGCCATTGCCTTTTCTCCGATAACAGATAATTTCTGTTCCTTAAAAGGGTTTAACCAGGAAACAAAAATATGAGCAGCTCTCTTTTTGCCAAAATCTAAAAAGCTCAAAGTAGTATCTGCGACATCTTTCTGAAGATAATTTTCTCCAATTACTCTTACTTTTTTGGGCATGCCTAAAAAATTAATTATGACTGAAATATCATGAGGAGCAAAAGACCAAAGAACATTTTCTTCAGTCCGAATTTTCCCAAAATTAAGACGATTTGAATAAATATAGTAAATTTCTCCTAATTCTCCTTTTTTTATCAATGCTTTCAGTTTTTTCACTGCCGGATGATATAAAAGTAAATGTCCAACCATTAAAATTGCTTTTTTCTTTTGAGCTAGCTTTACCAACTCTTCACCCTCTCCCATTTTTAAAGCTAATGGTTTCTCCACAAAAACATCCTTACCAGCCAAAATTGCTTCTTTGGCTAACTTGTAATGGGTTACAGCCGGTGTGGAAATTACCACCCCTTTAATTTCTTTATCATTTAAAACGTCCACAAGATTAGTTGTAAATTGAATGTTGGGATATTCCTGTTTTTTGCCATTAAGAAGTTCTTCGTTTAAATCGCAGGCGATCTTTAAAACGTCGAGTTCATTAAAAACCCTTAAAAGATTTTTTCCCCAGTAACCAACGCCGATTAATCCTAATTTTATTTTTGATTTTGAGTTGTTGTTCCAATTTTTGGCCATAGTTTTTCTTTAGCTCCTTTTAATAAATTAATAAATAAATATTTTTGTTTATTTAAGTTGCCAATTCTATAAACTAAGAAAATTCCAAAAATAATAAATAGCAAAAACAAAATTGAAGAAAATGTTTTTAGGAATATAAGAACGCTGATAGTCATTAAACCAGAGAGTAGCAAAACCCAGTTAATAATTTGGCGAGGAATTTGAACTATTTTCTTGAAAGTGAACAAATAAACTATGGTCATTAACATTGTGGCGATAAAAAAGCTTAGGGCGGCCCCATTCTGGCCGAAGAACTTAATCATAAAAAAGGTTAAAACGATATTAACGCTGGAAAGAATTAAAGAAAGAAATAAAATAATTTTCGTTTTTTCTTTGTAATAATAGAGGGGATAGGTAGCCGTATAAATGCCGGAAAATAATGGTCCCAATAAAAGAATATAAAAAATATAAAGGTTTGATAAATAGATTTCTTTAAATAATATCTTGAAAAAGAACAGTTCGCCAAAAATAATTAAAAGAGCTAAAACCAGCAAATAAAAGAAGCTGGAAAGGAAAGCCATCAGTTTTACATTTTCAATTGCCTTTTCTTTATCCTCCGAGAGTTTTGAGAAAACTTCCGGCGTCCAGGCGCGGTTAAAACTGCTCCATAAACCATTAATTTGCAAAGTCAACATTAAAAAAAAACTATATACACCTAAGGTGGTTAAATCTGTATACCTATCAAGCAAAAGCCGGCTAAAATAGACCATCACAACTCCTAAAGAAGTATACAACATGAGAGGAAATCCATAAGAAGTTATATCTTTCATAGTTTGGAATGAAATAACCTGAAGGGATAACATTTTTCTTTCATCGTTTAGAAATAGAATTGCCACTAATAGAGATGAAAATAATAGAGCATAAAATATTCCTAAAATTCCAAATCCAAAGTAGACTACAATAAGAGAGAAAAAACAGAAAAATGATAGTTTAAGCAATTGGAGTTTGGCATACAAAATTGCTTTTTTGAGAGCGGTATAATGAGCAATGGCAAAATTAACTATTGAATTGGTAAAAATTATGGCCAAGAATAAAAATAAATTTTCTTCTAAAATATTGGAAAGTCCGGGAATAAAAAGGGGGATAAACTTTGCCAAAAAGAAGAATAAAAGCAGAGATAAAAAACTGGAGCAGAGGAATACAATTAAAGCATTGCTTAGGATAGAAGAAACACTTTTCTTGACATAATAAAACCTCATTATAGCTGCATTTAAACCGAAAAGATTAACTGCACTGAAAAATTCAATAACAAACAGTACCAGAGCGTATATACCGATTTGGGAAGGAGCTAACCACCAAGCTAAGATAATCCATAACAAAAAAATAAGGGCTTGGTCAAAAAAACTAATTATAATATAAATTCCAGTATTTTTTATAAGTTCT
>Ga0210057_1008272_pt1 | contig 12360 bp, 14 predicted proteins | sample CryGeyCG2114_010_2_FD_183968 | JGI IMG/M metagenome (GOLD analysis project Ga0210057, IMG submission 183968) | Groundwater microbial communities from aquifer - Crystal Geyser CG10_big_fil_rev_8/21/14_0.10 (SPAdes) (version 2) | ecosystem: Environmental > Aquatic > Deep subsurface > Groundwater ...
TTCCCCCAAATGGATTAGGACAACGGCCACCCCGATCTTATTGTAATAATGATTGATTTGGCCTACCACCGTTTCCGTCATATATTTGAATTTAATAATTATATACCCCTGTATTTAGCTTATACCCAAGAAAAAATTTGTCAAGAAAAATAGGATTTACTTTGATACCCCGCCTCCCAAAGGACGGGTCAGCCCCGATAATTGCCAAAAAGGCGGCAATGCACTACACTATTAAACAATCAAGTCATTAATCAAATAATCAGTATGTCTTTCTCTATCGGCATTGTCGGGCTGCCCAACGTTGGCAAGTCAACCCTGTTTACCGCTCTGACCAAAAAACAGGTTGATGCTTCTAATTATCCTTTTTGTACCATAGAGCCCAACGTCGGCGTGGTAGCGGTGCCAGACCAGCGGTTAGAACAACTGGCAAGGCTGTATAGTTCTGCCAAGGTAGTGCCAACGACCATTGAATTCATTGACATCGCCGGCTTAGTCAAAGGCGCGGCCAGCGGACAGGGCTTAGGCAATAAATTCTTAGCGCATATCAGGGAAGTGGACGCCATTGCCGAAGTGGTCAGGAATTTTTCTGGCGATGATATTATTCATGTCCAGGGCCGGATAAACCCCCAAGAAGATGTCAGGACGATAAACCTGGAACTGATCCTGGCCGACTTGCAGACGGTGGACAGTCGTTTAGAAAAATTAGAAAAACAAAGCAAGGGCATTATTAATAAGAATGTTCTGAAGAATATTGATATTTTAAAACAATTAAAAACAATTTTGGAGCAGGAGGAGTTTGCCAGCACCATCAAAATTTCTGACGAAGATCGAGGTTTTGTTAAAGAATTAAATCTGTTAACCGATAAGCCATTTCTCTATATCTATAATATTGATGAAGTAAAAATCAAACAATCCGAATATACTGCGACCGCCAACGCATTGCCCATTTGCGCTAAGCTGGAAGCTGAACTGGCGACTCTTGCCGAAACCGAAGTCAAAGAATATCTTGGATCAATGAATATTAAGCAGACCGGGCTGGATAGATTAATCCTACAATCTTATAATCTTTTGAATCTTATAACTTTCTTTACCGCCGGCCCTAAAGAAGCGCACGCCTGGACAGCAGCTAAAGGGACGCTGGCGCCCCAAGCAGCCGGCAAGATCCACTCCGATTTTGAACAGGGCTTTATTAAAGCCGAGATCTGTGACTGGCAAAAATTAGTTGCGGCCGGCGGTGAAATACCGGCCAAAGAGCAGGGACTGGTACGGACGGAAGGAAAAAATTACCCAGTGCAAGATGGCGATGTGGTGTATTTTCTTTTTAAATAATTAATTATCCACTTCTCTAAATTTAATTTTACTCATATAATTAAAGCAGGAGACTATTATTAGGCATGGAGGGAGGATTCACCCCCTTCTTTATTTTTGACGAGGAGGATTTATGGGCAAAGGCGATGAGCCGACTAATCGCAGAAGCAGTACTTGGTTTTCAAGAATCCGATCAATGAAAACCACGCGTCCGTCGGTCTTATCAAAAACCGGCTCCAACAACGAAAGACCGCCGAAAAGGAGGTTGCCGATGACAAAAAATCCTATGAGATCTGGAGCGTTCACTACCGAAAGGAGGTGATCATTATCTCGGGCATCCCGCTCGTCAAACCATTTGGTTAGGGATAAAATTTTGTTTCATATCTGAAGGGGTAAGCCGGACGCAACTTGGGGTCCGGCTTTTTACATTTTTGGCCAAAAATTTTCCTAAAATTGTTGACTTTCATCAAAATATATGCTATAATGATAAAAGAACTAGAAAAATAGTTCCAAAAACCAAAATCAAAAATATCAAAAGCAGTTATTTTTCAAAAAAGTTATCCGCAAACCCCATGTAATATAAAATGGGGGAAAACAGGGGAAGTGAAATAATTCCGGCATTAAATACTTTGATTTTGGCTCAAGGTATTTTTTAATGACCGAATTTTATGGCCGAAAACGGAAAACAATCCAGTGCCCTGCTTTATATCGTTGTTTGTCTGATTTTGGTCATAGGCACGGCTAAACTATTGGCTTGGGCCAGGGATGCTTTTGAAGAAAATCATCGCGTCCTGGCGGAAAATTTGCCCCTTCTGCCGGCGGAAATAAAACAAAACCAAATTAGATATCTAATTGAAGAAGGTTATCTGACGGAACCGCTAGTGACAACGGTAATTGGAAAATAACCTTGCCAGTTCATTTAAAATTGAAGAGTAGCTCGTTTAAATAAATAAAAAGGGACTAATAAATGCGATCGGCTATCCAACCAAGCTAATTCGTTAAATATTAGCTTAAAACGATCGCCAAACTTTTTATCAACGTTAAAGTTACTCTATTTATCTCGCTTCAGCGAGAAAACCAAAACAAATACAAAAACCTCTGCTTATCGCGGGGTTTTTGTTATGCTAAATAATCACCAAAAATTTCTTATCAAAATAAAAGAGATAACGAACAAAATGGCCCAATAGCCCCACAGCTCCCAACCCCTAAAAAACCTTACCAGCCACCAATCAAAAAAACCATGCAATCTTTTCTCCGAAAATGGCCACCACAGCTTTAAGCCCAGCTTGATTTTATGCGCCGGTAAATCCAACAACAGATGTAAAAGCCACATTAAGCTATAGGCCAACGGCCAGTGCAGAGTCAACGATAGAATAAAAAAACCAACGGGCGCAAAAATATTATGAAAAAAATTATAAGGCCACATATACCAGTGACCTTCAATTTTTTTTGAAAGGCGGTTATAATCATTAACGGTTAAATGCCCGTCGTTATCGTACTTTTTTCTGGCCCATTGGTGCAACCACTCAAAACTGTCGGGCAGAACGGAAAACAGAACAACCAAAATTTTTTGGCGCAAATCCAAAGCCGGCCAAAAACTGGCCGTAACCACTCCGACGAATAAATGAGTGCCTAGGTCCATATAATAATTATAACATTACTCCACTACTCTATTGAAGTTACAAAATTTATATAATCAGCATGCCGTCGCCAAAGGAAAAAAACCGGTAACTTTTCTGCTGGGCTATCTGGTAAGCCCGAAGAATTTTTTTCCGGCCCACCAATGCCGCCACCAACATCAGTAGCGTTGACTTAGGCAGATGGAAATTGGTAATTAATGCATCAAGGAATTTAAATTTATAACCGGGATAAATAAATACTTTAACTTCAGCAGAGTTTGCCTGGACCGCACCTTGCTTGCTACTGAACGTTTCCAAAACCCGGGTAGCGGTGGTGCCCACCGCAATAATCCTTCTCCCCTGTTTTTTGGCTTGGTTCAGCCGCTGGGCCGTTTTTTTATTCAAACTGGCAAATTCCGAATGCAACTGATGATTTTTTACATTTTGACTCTTAACCGGCGCAAAAGTGCCCCAGCCAACGTGCAAAGTTACAAATTCAAGCTGGACGCCTCGGCTTTTTAATTTATTGATTAAAGATTTAGTGAAATGAAACCCGGCCGTGGGCGCTGCCACCGAACCGCGATGTTTGGCATAGACCGTTTGGTAATCATCCTGAAATTTTTTGCTTTTAGATCTTTGGCCTTTTATCTTAATATAGGGCGGCGTCGGCACCTGACCTAATTGATCAATCAATTTTTCCAAGGCCCGGCCCGATTTATTGAACCTGATCTGCCAGACTGAATCATCAAGGCGCTCAATTATTTCACCTGTTAATCCCCGGCCGAATTCAACAATCTGCCCAACGCTCTTGCGGCGGTTGCCGATCAGTGCCTGCCATTGATTGGAACTTGGCCCGACACTCTTCAGCAAAAAGACTTCAACCCGTCCGCCAGTTAACTGGCGCCGGCCGATCAACCTGGCGGGAAAAACCTTAGTGTCATTTAAAACCAAAACATCGCCTGGCTGAAGATAATCAGGCAAATTGTAGAAATACTTATGCTCAATCTTTTGCTGTTTTTTGTCCAGAATCATCAGTTTGGAATGATCGCGGGGGCTAACCGGATTTTGAGCAATAAATTTTTGAGGTAAATTATAATCAAAGTCAGAAAGTTTCATATTTTTTACCGATTCCAGTTACCGATTACCAGTTACCGATTGCTAGCAACACTATATTCACAGCCGCAATAGTGCTGGCGGTACAGGCCGGTCTGCTTGGCTAAGCGGCACGATTCTGCCTGCCCGCCTTGCTTTTTCCAGTCCGCTTCAATAAATTCTAGACCAAGCGATTCGGCCGCCTTAAGGCCCAGCGGATTGATGACTGCTGCTTTTTTGTTGCGGCCGCTGGTTAAAGTAGTGGCCAGGCATTCAAAGCCATTTTCTTTGGCATAACGCGCCGCTTCCAGCAGGCGCATTTGATAACAGATTAAACAACGTTGGCCACTTTCCGGTTCATTTTCCAGTCCCCGAATTAACTCATACCACTTTTCCTGATTAAAAGCTCCGGTAACTAACTCTAAATCTTCCGGTTCTGACCAGCATCTTACTGCCGCCAGCCGCTTTTGGTATTCTTGCTCCGGCCAAATGTTGGGGTTATAAAAAAACAAAGTAACCTGGTAGTTCTTTTGCAACTGGCGCGCCGCATAAATAGCGCACGGCCCGCAGCAAACATGAAGCAGTAATTTTTTCATTTATTTATATTATTTACGTAAAGCAACTTGACTATGAAAACAATTAGTATAAGATTATAAATAACCAGCGTTCTTCATTTAAATAGGAGGTAAAGGATGTCCCCTATCGTAATAATCGTGATAATCCTAGCAGCCCACACTGTTGTTGCATTGGCAGTTAAGGAATTTTTAAGGTGGGAATTCAACCCTGAAAAAACTAGTCTATGGAAACCATGGATCTGGGAAATCGGTTTGATTTATGGCGTTGGACTGCTGGCAATTGGTGCGGTCTTCTGGGTTATATCAACCATTGACAGTAGACAGTGCCATTATTGAGCACTAACCAAGCATTGCGCCCCCGCATCACCACGGGGGCGTTTATTAAATTCCAAACATACTTTTTTTCTGGTGCTTTGGTAAACCCAGCATGAGTTAATCGTGATGGACAAAAAAACTTGACTGCGATAAAATACCTATAATCAATTGGTCTTTTAACAGGAGGTGTTTATGCCAGCAAGTCTAATTCTCTGGCCGATCTACTTACTGGGCGTGGTAATATTTGTTTGGGCACGAGTACGTACTACAAGTAAAATGTCGGCCATTATATGGGGAATACTCTGGCCACTATATTTTATGAGATACCCGGCCGCCATCATCCTATTAATATTGATATTCATTGGTTCGGCTGCCAGTTCCGTATTTCGCCGTCAATGAATCCCGCTCGCCCATGCCGCCCCTGAAGCAATTCAGGGGTTTTAATTAAGTTTTGACTTGCTTTAAAGAAACGATAATCAAGCTAAACAAAGGTTGATGAAATGCGCTGAAGATGTTAAGATTCCGGATACTTGAACTAAAGCCATAATAAACACTGGAGGATAAAATGAGGCGCTTTATTACTGTAACTGTCTCCATCGTTCTTTGTATCTGCATCCTTGCTCTAATGTTTTCCGCCTACCACTTCTATAAAAAGACGACAGCGGCTGAAGTGACCGCCAATGAACGTCAGGAATTCTCGGGCTATTCCGTTATATCTGTCGCAACGTGTCTAGGCGCATTCATCGCGTTATTTCTCTGGATTAGTTCTCGCGCCCAGAGAAGAGATAAGTGAAGATAGTAAACAAAATTCGGTAGCGGCTTGCCTACATTGAGGGTCTTCTAAAAAGAAGACCCTATTAATTTTTCTAAAAATCAGTAAAGCCAGGATTTTCTATAACAATTTTGATTGCCATTCCGCAGGCGCGGCCAAGCCCAAATGCTTGTAGCCCAGTTCCGTCACCATCCGGCCCCTTGGGGTTCTCATCAAGAATCCCAGCTGCATTAAGTAGGGTTCGTAAATCTCTTCAATGGTGCCTTCTTCTTCCTGAACCACCGCCGCCACCGAGCCCAAACCAACCGGGCCGCCTTTGAATTTTTCTATGATCGCCTCCAGAATTTTCCGGTCCAAAGCGTCTAATCCCCGGACATCAACGTCCATTAAAACCAAGGCCTCTTGAGCCAGCGCCAAGTTAATCCGGCCGCTGCCCTTAACCTGGACATAGTCCCTGACTCTTTTTAACAGCCGGTTGGCGATGCGCGGCGTTAAGCGGGAACGCTGGGCAATGATTGGCACGGCCTCGGCCGCCAAATCAACGGCCAGGATTCTGGAGCTGCGCTGCAAAATCTGCTCAATCTCTTTTTGATTATAATAATCCAAACGGTAAGTTGAACCAAAACGATCTCGCAGCGGCGATGATAACAAATTGAACCGGGTCGTAGCGCCGATGATGGTGAATTTAGGCAGGTCTAAGCGCAAAGTGCGGGCCGATGGCCCCTTGCCGATAACGATATCTAAAGCATAATCCTCCATGGCCGGATACAAAATCTCTTCAATGATTTTGTTTAAACGATGAATCTCGTCAATGAACAAAATATCGCCCGTTTCTAAATTGGAAAGAATCGCCGCCAAATCGCCGGCGCGTTCTATGGCCGGGCCCGAGGTCACCCGGATATTGACGTTCATCTCTTTGGCAATAATATGAGCCAAGGTGGTTTTGCCCAAGCCCGGCGGGCCGTACAATAGAACATGCTCAATGGGCTCACGCCGTTTTTTGGCCGCCTTCATAAAAATTTCCAGGTTGTCTTTGATTTTCTGCTGACCAAAATATTCCTTGAGCCGCGTCGGCCTCAAGGTCAAATCCAATTTATTGTCGTCTGCTTTTTCTTTGGCAGAACTGATGCGTTCATCTGGCATAATCGCTAGACGTTGATCATTATTTTCTCCGACTGATTCTGGAGTACCTAATCAAGCCGGAGCAAGGAATGACTTCAATTCCTCTTTTAACCAGCTCATCTAAAAAGAGATTCATGCCAATGGAATCCGAAGCCATATGGCCGGCAATGACGATATTAAGGTGGGCTTTTTCCGCTTCTTCGCGGTGTTCTTCCTTCATGTGCATGGCCACAATGGTGCCGATGCCGGCGTTGGCCATATGCTGGTAAATCTCTTTATGCCCCGAGGTGCCGCCGGTTATTTCGGTAATGGCGATTTTACCCAGATAACGGTCGGGCTTGCCGGTAAACAGCCGCGGCCCGGCCTTTAAACCAATGGCCGTCTGGTATTCCGGCAGCTTCTTCAAAAATCTTAACAGATCTTCCAAATAAACCAACTGCCGGCCGGCTTTTTTTATTGCTTGATTAAGATAGTTGGCCACCATATTATCGGCGGGGGTATGCACGCACATTAAATCAAGCCCTAATAGTTTGGCCGCATCAATGGCTTGAGTATGGTTAATCGGCGAAATGCCCCGCGAAACCTCGCTCATCCTGATTTGAGTCAAGCTTTCGGCAATGTTAATGGGCACGCCATAGCCCGATAAAACCTCCACCTGCAAATCCATTACTTCATCAAGGCCGGCCAGAGCCGGGCCAATTGGATGATGGGCAATAACTAAATCAATCGGTTTTGATTGGGAAAGCTTATCAGCCAGAATAACCTCCGCCGTTTCAATGTCAATGCCGGCCAGCACTCTTTTGACTTTCTTTTCCGCCTGGCCAAAAAAACGGGTATCGGCGAAAGGATTAACCAGTCTTTCGTCATCAAACTCATTTTTTTGCTCCGCTGATAATTTTTGATATTTTTCTTTGGTGCGAGCCAAAATGTTTTTAACTACCGACTGGCCGCGCAAATCATTTTTTGTGCCCAGCTCAATGGCCAGTTGATAAATCTGTTTTGTGGTCATCATATATATTGGAATTACCTTAATTAAACAAAAGTCACGCTAGCCACCCGATCTTCTTCTTCCTTGAACTTCATCAGCCTAACGCCTTGAGTGGCCCGGCCGATGACGCTGACCGATTTTAACGGCAACCGGATTACCTGGCCTTTATCAGAAATAATAATTACATCCTCGTTGGCCAATTTTCCGTTAACAATAAAGGCTGATTCTATTTTGCCCGTCTTGGGCGTAATGGTGGCTGTTTTAATGCCGCTGCCGCCCCGGCCCTGGACTTTATATTCCTTAAGGGCAGTCCGCTTGCCATAGCCGCTGGACATAACCACTAACAGCTGCTCTTCCAGTTCGGCCCGGCCTTGATCCAAAATATCCATGCCCACCACTTCGTCATCTTTCTTTTTTAACTTAATGCCTCTGACGCCAGCCGCTCCCCGGCCCATGGCGCGGATGTCTTTTTCTTTGAACCTAATGGCCTGACCTTCGGCCGTGATTAAAATAATATTATCTTTGCCGGTCGACGGCTTAACCCATTCCAGCTCATCGCCTTCTTTAAGTTTGATGGCAATTAAACCGGAGCGTCTGACATTTTGGAACTTGCCAATTTCTACCTTCTTGATCAGGCCTTTCTTGGTCACCATGACCAAATAGATGTACGACGACAGGTCATCGGCCGAAAGAATGGCCGAAACTTTTTCTTCGGGAGCCAGTTGTAAAAAGTTAACGATGGCTTGCCCTTTGGCCGTTCTGGTGGTTTGCGGAATCTCGTAGGCCTTAAGCTGAAATAGCCGACCCCGGGTGGTAAAGAACATAATATCGGCATGAGTGATGGTGGAAAATAAAAATTCTACCATGTCTTCCTCTTTGGTGGTTTGACCAATAACGCCTTTGCCGCCACGGCTCTGCACCTTAAAAGTATCGGGCGGCAGGCGTTTAATGTAACCGTCGTTGGTCACCATAACCATCGTGGCTTCGTTGGGAATCAAATCTTCGGTGGTAAACTGACCGACGGCCGATTTAACCACTTTGGTTTTACGGGCGTCGCCATACTTTTGCTTTAATTCCAAAAGTTCGTCCTTAATCAGTTTAAAAATCTTTTTGGGGCTGGCTAAAATGTCGGTTAATTCACTGATCAATTTTTTCTTTTCTTTAAGCTCTTCTTCCACCCTTAATCTTTCTAAATTGGCCAGCTGCTGCAGCCGCATTTCTAAAATGGCTACCGCCTGACGCTCCGATAATTTAAAAATCCTAATCAAATTGATTTTGGCGTCATCCTTATCTTTGGATTTTTTGATGGTGGCAATAATTCTATCTATGTCTTCCAGGGCCATGACCAAACCCTGTAAAATATGAGCGCGGTCTTTGGCTCTGGCTAAATCAAACTGGGCCCGGCGGGTAATAACCACCTTACGATGTTTAATATATTCCTCCAAAATCATCTTCAAGGTGAGGACTTTAGGCTGAATGCCGTCAACCAAAGCCAGTAGATTCACATGGAAGGTGTCCTGCAATTGAGTGTGCTTATATAAAGAATTTAACACTTTCTTGGGGTAAGCATCCTTTTTTAGTTCAACCACGACCCTGATGCCGTCTTTATCCGATTCGTCGCGTAAATCTCTGATACCCTCCAATCTTTTATCCTTGACTAAATCGGCGATTTTTTCTAAAAGAACCGCCTTATTGACCTGATAGGGAATTTCTGAAACCACGATATTAAAAGCGCCGCCTTTGGCCTCAACAATTTCGGCGTTGGCCCGCATAACAATTGAGCCCTTGCCGGTAGCATAAGCGGCTTTAATTTCGTTAATATCATAAATGGTGGCGCCGGTGGGAAAATCCGGCCCTTTAATAAACTCCATTAAATCTTCAACCGACGCTTCGGGATTTTCAATTAAATGAACAATGCCGTCTATCAACTCAGTTAAATTATGAGGAGGGATATTGGTGGCCATGCCTACAGCAATGCCGACCGAGCCATTTAAAAGCAAATTGGGCAGTTTGGCCGGCAAAACCACCGGTTCCTGCTGCGAACCGTCGTAGTTAGGAATAAAATCAACGGTGTCCCTGTCTAAATCATATAACAGTTCTTCTGCCAAATGAGTCAACTTGGCTTCGGTATAACGCATGGCCGCGGCGCCGTCACCGTCCAGCGAACCAAAATTGCCCTGACCATTAACCAACGGGTAACGCATGGCAAAAACCTGCGCCATTCTAACCATGGAATCATAAACAGCGGTATCGCCGTGAGGATGGTATTTCCCCAAAACTTCTCCCACCACCGTGGCTGACTTACGAAATTTAGCTCCGGCTTTTAACCCGACACTCCACATCGCATAAAGAATGCGGCGATGCACCGGCTTTAAACCATCACGAACATCCGGTAAAGCCCGGGACACAATGACGCTCATGGCATAGTCTAAATAAGAGGTCTGCATTTCTTGGACAATCGGCTGTAACTCAAGCTTGCCAATATTCCTGGCTGATTGAGCAGACGGGGCTACGGATTTTTCATTCTTACCAATAGATTGACTGGTCAAACCATTGCCAGCCGGTGATTGAATCGACTTGCCCTGCCCCGCGCGAGAGCTCGGGGTGATGGATTTATTTGGCTTGATCGGCTTTTTCTTCATATCTAAAGTATATTAAATTAAGGAGGTTTAAAAATCCTTCTTGACCAACGGATTGTCCTGACTTCTTTAACTGTAAACTAAAGTCACCAAAGCAACCAATACAACGAAAGCGCAGATGCTCAAAGCAATAATAATGAGCGGCGGGATGTGTTTTGTTCTCATCGTGATTAGATATTACATGCTAATTAAAACTTATCGTCTTTAAAAAATCGGCCACGTTCTGCTCTGCTGTTGGCAGTTCATCAATGAATTCAACTATTACTTCGGCCATTTTTTGATCAACGGGCATAACCATAAGCTGCGTTCTGTTGGCGCTAAATCTAGAAGAGCTCTTTAAATCTTGCTTTAAGGCGCTTTGCCCATCTATAATCTCGGTGACACTCTTAACCTCGGGATCAACGTCCGCTGGCCAATTACTTAAGAGCCAGGCTTCGGCCGTCAGATTATCGGGGTTAGCTGGCAAACTAATGCTAATCCGGATGCCGCTCTCTGGCGGCGGACTGGCGCTCTCAATAAAACTGCTAATCAGGTACCGGCCAGCTGCCTCTCGTAAATGCCAAGCCGGTGGAATTCTTAAGCTCAACTCTTCATTGGACCAGATAGACCAATTAGCCACCCGGGCTTGCCACAACTGCTCGTTAACTTTGGCAGCCAGTTGGTTGACTAACTGTTCGGTACTGCTGGAAGTGGTTAAACCTTCCTTTAGGTCGCCGGCCGTTTTTTCTCCTTGGCGGACGGAACTGGCGAAATTTTTAACGATTTCTCCAAAACTTTTCTGGTCCTGGGCCAATTCAGGCAATTGAAATTCTTTTTTCCAAAAAAAACTCCAAAAAACCACAACGGCCAAAAATAACAGTCCAACATAGAGCCACAAAGCCGGAGGCAATTTTTGTGGCTGACTGGGCATATTATTGGGAACGTTCAATAATGTAAATGTTTGTTTCTTCCTGTGGTAAATCTTTTTTTTGCAGCTTAAGTTTATCAACCACGACTGACTTGGCGACCATCTCTTTTTTAAACTTATCAACGCCGTCCAATTTAACTTTAAATTCGGGTAAGCTGTAATACATCGGAATGACTATTCTGGGTTCCAGCTCGTTAACCACGGCCGCCGCTTGTTTAGCCGATAATGACTCACCGCCGCCTACCGGAATCATTAAAACATCGGCATCCTCCAAAATTTCCTTTTGGCCGGCGGTTAATTTAAACTGTTTTATTAGACCAAGATGGACCAGACTAATGCCCTCGGCTTTGATTAAAAAAAATGTGCCATTGTCTTGGTCGCCGGAAGCAGGCAGACCATAAACAAAAATATCTTTTATCTCATATTCGCCGGGCCCGGCAATGACAAATTTATCTCTCGCTTTATCAGTAACGGCTTGATGACTTAAAAGAATCATGTCGTTTTGCATCCGCGGCAATTGTACGCCGGCACTTTTCTCAAAAGGGTCAAGCAGTACCGAACCGCCGTTGGTCTGAATCCGAAAACAGTTTAAGCCATAATAAGTTATAAGCATATTGGGAAGTACGGACCGTTCTGACCAACTAAAACTGTTGTTGATCCTTGGGTCAATAACAGAGCAAAAATATAATTAATAATTAAAGGTAACTGGCATCAATTTATCATAAAACCAAGGGTTTGTAAACCCCGACACCACCTTATTTTATTTCAATACTGATTCATTTTAAATGATCTTCAAACGTCGTTTTGCTCCAATCTTCGTCATTACAAATAAATAAGTGGTGCGGAGTAAGCCCGCCTTGCCTTTGAAACCTACCCGAATTACTTTACCCTAGCTCCGCACAATTCTAATTAAATATGCGACAAATGGTAGAATGTAAGAAACTACTAACTAATCTATCATTTGCCCTATGCAGAACATTTCCATTATTGAACTGGCCTGGGAATTATCTCGCTCAGGAATTA
>Ga0210057_1008275_pt1 | contig 12359 bp, 8 predicted proteins | sample CryGeyCG2114_010_2_FD_183968 | JGI IMG/M metagenome (GOLD analysis project Ga0210057, IMG submission 183968) | Groundwater microbial communities from aquifer - Crystal Geyser CG10_big_fil_rev_8/21/14_0.10 (SPAdes) (version 2) | ecosystem: Environmental > Aquatic > Deep subsurface > Groundwater ...
ATTATATGGCGGGGGAAATAAAAGCAAAGCAAAAAAGATAATCATTAACTCACCGATGCTGGTGGAAATAAGATAAAAAATCACTCGGCGAATATTTTGAAAAATCGTTCTTCCTTCTTCAACGGCGGCCACAATCGTGGCGAAATTATTATCGGCCAAAACCAAATCGGCAACTTCTCTTGAGACATCAGTTCCCCCTTCACCCATGGCCACGCCAATATCGGCTTTTTTGAGGGCCGGGGCGTCATTGATACCATCGCCAGTGACCGAAACAATTTGATTTTGGTCTTGCAAGCTTTCAACAATTTTTAACTTTGTCGCTGGCGAAATTCTCGCAAAAACAGAAAAATCACGGAGAGCTTTCTCAAAACCTCCAGAATCTAATTTTTCTAATTCTTGACCAGAAATTACGCCATCTTTTTCTTGATTTATTATTCCTAATTCTTTGGCCACGGCTTTGGCAGTCAACGGATAGTCACCGGTAAGCATTATCGGCCGGATTCCCGCCTGCTGGCATTCTCTTACGGCCTCAATTGCTTCGGCCCTCGGAGGATCAATCATCCCGGCAAAACCCAAAAACTCTAAACCATTTAAATCTTTTGAAAGAATCTCTTGATAATCGGGATCTACTTCTTTGAAGGCAACGGCAATCACCCTAAGAGCCCCTCGAGCAAAATCTTCCATCTTTTGGATAAGTTGTTTTTGTTCTTGTTCATTTAATTTGGTCATTTCTAAAATTTTTTCTATTTTCCCTTTGACGATAAGGACTCTTTTTCCTTGAAAATTTCCATGCAAAGTTGCCATAAAACCATTTTTGGTATCAAAAGGAATCTCGTCAAGCCGGGGACATTCTCCTGTAATCCTTTCTTGAAAAATCCCCGCCTTAGAGGCGGCTGTCACTAACGCTCCCTCGGTGGGATCGCCAGCAACATCCCATTCTCGATTTTTTTCGAAAATCTCGGCATCAGAGCAAAGGGCACCTAAAGTCAGTAATCGCTTTAGACCTTCCTCGGGTAAAGGGGTAATTTCACCCTTGGGCTCGTAGCCCGAACCGCTTATTTGATAGGTTTGGTTATCAAGATGAGAATAAACTTTTTCAATCGTCATCTGGTTGTGCGTCAGCGTCCCAGTTTTGTCAGAGGCAATCACCGTCACCGAACCCAAAGTTTCGACGGCGACCAGTTTCCTGATGATGGCCTTTCTTTTAGCCATCCGAGAAGCACCCACCGCCAAAGTAACCGTAATGACCGCCGGTAAACCCTCTGGTATGGCTGAAATCGCGGCTGAAAGGGCAATCAAAAACATCTGCAAAAAATCCAAACCCTTCAAAATACCGATAAGAAAAATAACAAAAACCGCCCCTAAAATTAGTAAAAGAAGGTTCTTAGCAAATTTGGCCAACTTAAGCTGGAGGGGAGTTTGAGTTTCCGGTGTAACTTTCACTTCCTCGGCGATCTTGCCAAACTCGGTATTTTTGCCCGTGGCAATTGCGACGGCTAATCCTCTTCCGGCAATAACCATTGTTCCGCCAAATAACATATTTATCCGATCGCCAAGGGGTATTTCTTTATCTAAAACATTTTCTGATTTTTCTTGTAAAATCGATTCTCCGGTCAAAACTGCCTCATCAACCCTTAGATCCTCTTGTTGAATAATCCTTAAATCAGCCGGCACCTTCATCCCGGCTGAAATCTCAACGATATCGCCGGGCACTAAATCTACGGCGGCAAGATCTATTAAAATACCGCCTCTTTTGACTTTGGTTTTTAAGGCCATAATTTTAGAAAGTGCCTCCATTGCTTTTTCCGCTTTTGCCTCATGAAGAAGACCAAAAAAAGCGTTGAAAAAAACCACCCCTAAAATTACCCAAGTATCAACCGTATGTTTGAGAAAAAAGGTCACTAAGGCAGCGGCTAAAAGAATATATATAAGAGGGCTTCTAAATTGTTTTAAAAACAATCCAAAAATATTCTTTCTTTTGGCTGGCGAGATTTCATTGGGGCCAAAATCTGTCAATCTTCTTTGAGCTTCCCAGTTTGTCAAACCCTCACCTGAAGTGCCTAATTCTTTGAAGATTTCTGAAATTGAAAGCGAATGGGAACTGTTGAAAATGGGCTCCAAATTCCTCCTTAAACCTGTTCTTCCAGAACAGGTCAGGCGGTCCGGCCTAGACCACCTTCGGTGGTCGGCCTAGGACTTAGCCTTTAGTTTATTTTACCATAAAAAAGCTATATGATTAGAGTATGGGTCTAGTACTACACTACATTCTAATTATTTCCGGGGTTATTTTCATTTTGATCGGAATAGCGGGGTTGTTCTTGCCGATAATTCCTGGAATTCTTTTAATAGTTCTTGGTCTAATTGTCATGGGCAAAAAGGATTTTGTGCTTCGCTGGATCCAAAAATTACCCCCGCCATTAAACCGAGTAATTATTATCTTTAAGAAATAGAATCTTGTTTTAGGTTCTCTCGATCAATATCTTTTTTAGACTTTTCTTTAATTATCTCTTGCAATTTAAAAACAGATTTGCCAGAAACTTTCTGTTTCTTTTTCGGCCCGGCTTTTTCTTTAAGATTTTCTTCGATATTGTCTAAATTATTTTCGTCCATATTTTTTATTTGGTGCCCGCGGAGGGATTCCCCACTACATCCTTACTGTAAAAGGGACTTCGTCCTCTACTTACAGTGCGGATTTCGAGGGGCAAGTGAACCACGCACAGACAAATATTTGCCGAGGGCGAGAGTCGAACTCGCAAGCCCTTTCGGGCATTAGCTCCTAAGGCTAACGCGTATCCCAATTCCGCCACCTCGGCATAAGTCTACCACCTGCCCCGCATAATCCGCTCCAGATCAGAACAGGATGAAATCCGTTTGACTGGAAGGATTTGTGCTGGGGTTCCAGCACGCGGGCGATCATACCATTATACATAATTATTTTATTTAAATCAATTTTCTAAAGAGCCACCAATTGTAATCAAATCTTTCAAATTTTCAAAAGTTTTATCGCCAATACCCTTGATATTTTTAATTTCCTCGATTGATTGGAAACCGCCATGGGAATCGCGATATTCGATTATATCAGCCGCTCGCGCCGGGCCTATCCCTGGCAATTTATCTAACTCTATCTCATCGGCGGTGTTGATATTAATTTTATCACTAACTTTTCCAGTCTCCTCGCCGGCGACTTGACCAGAAGATTGCTGGCTCAACTGTTTTCGCAATTCGTCATTCTGTTTAGTTAATTCGGCAATTCGGTCTTGCTTTTGTCCTATATTTGCTTTTTTTACTTTGTCCTGCCAAATTATTCCGAGCCCGGCAGCAATAGTAACAATTAATATCGCTCCGAGATACCAACGGTACTTTTCAATAAAAACATCAAGCATTTTCATTCTAGGTGAATTTCTTTTTCAAACTCCGCCAATTTTTCTTTTAGTTTCGGGTATTTATTCAAATCATCTCGAAAAATCTTCTCGGCTGCCGCCCTTGCCTTCTTTACTAAAATTATATCTGATAATGAGGCCATTTTCAAATCTGGAAGGCCGGATTGACGAATACCAATCAATTCGCCAGGTCCTCTAATTTGTAAATCTTTTTCAGCCAGTTCGAAACCATTATTACATTTAACCATTGCTTCAAGTCTTTTTTTTGTATTCTCGCTCCAACTATCAGCGAATAAATAACAATATGATTGGTATCTTCCTCGACCAACCCGACCCCTGAACTGGTGCAATTGTGCCAAACCGAAACGATCAGCACCCTCAACCATCATTACTGTTGCGTTGGGTATATCTATACCAACCTCGACAACAGCCGTAGACACAATTAAGTCCAACTTTCCCGCTCCAAAATCTTTCATAATTTTTTCTTTTTCTTTTGATTTTAAACGACCGTGGAGCATACCAATTTTAAATTCCGAGAAAATTTGCTTTGATAATTTTTGATATTCGCTCGTGACTGATTTTTTATCAAGGTCAAATAATTTTTTAACATTTGTTTTTGAATCTTCAATCAAAGGACAAATTACAAACGCTTGTCTGCCATTTTTAATTTCTTCGCGGATATGCTCGTAGGCTTGATGGCGATTCCTGGGATCAACAGCCTTAGTAATAATTTTTTGGCGACCTGGCGGTAATTCATCTAAAATCGATAGATCTAAATCACCATAAAGAGACAAAGCTAAGGTCCGAGGGATTGGTGTCGCCGTCATTGATAATAAGTGAGGGATTAAGTCTTTTTGTTTTCTTAGATGAGCACGTTGTTTCACGCCAAAGCGATGTTGCTCATCAATGATAATCAGGCTCAAGCGAGGAAATGAAACATCTTTTTGAATTAAAGCGTGAGTGCCGATAATCAAGTCATCTTTTAATAAATCGGCCAATTTATTGGCTGCGGTTAAGAGTCCAACTTTAATTTTAAAGGGCATGAGTATTTTCGAAACATTCTGGTAATGCTGATTGGCTAATATTTCTGTTGGCGCAAGCCAGATTGACTGCCAGTTACTATTGGTATCGTAATTATTTTTACTTGTCACCGCCGCGGCCATAGCGGCAACCACTGTTTTCCCCGATCCTACCTCGCCTTCAAGCAAACGATTCATCGGCACATTTCTTGCCAAATCACAAATTATTTCCCAAGCAGCCCTTCTCTGGGCATTGGTTAATTTGAATGTTAGCTTGCTGACAAATTCTTTTAAGAAATCTTTATCGATATTCATGGCGGGAGCCATTTCTTTTTGAAGTTCGTTTTTTCTTTCTATCATTCTTAAAGCGATTAAAAAAAGTTCGTCAAAACCCAATCTTCGCTGTGATTTCAAAATATTACTAGTTTCTCTTGGAAAATGAATGTTCTTTATTGCTTCATTTAGATCGATTAATTCTTCCTGCTTTTTAATCCCATCAGGTAAAAAGTCCATAATCAAATTATCGACATTCGATATTAAAGGCCTGATTATTTTTCTCAAATATTTGCTCGTCAAGCCTTCTGTTTCGGGATAGACCGGTAAAATGATCGGTTCTTTCTCATACTCGGAAACTGAAAGTGTTTTAGCGCCTGTTTTAAAATCATAATTCACTTTGCCGGCAAATAACCATTTCTGCCCTGGTTTTAAAATTTTCATCAAAAAAGGCTGGTTAAACCAAATAGCTTTAATTTGTCCGGAATCATCAGCCAATAACGCCTCGATGATACTCATCCATCGCCGACGAGTCCGACTTTGTTTTATTTGCCCAATTGAAGCTTTGATAATCGCCTCTTGGCCGATCTGCAGCTTCGATATCATCTGCGGTTTAGAATAATCATCCCAGCGGCGAGGAAAATAAAAAAGAAGGTCACGGATGTTTTGGATCCCCAACCTCTTTAACTTTTTCGCCATCACCGGCCCGACGCCAGTCAGAAATTGTACTGAAGTATTAAGTTCCAGCATTACTTTCGATTTTATTAAGAATACTCTTTATCGTTTTTCTGTGATCTATCGTTAAAGGTGAATTTAAAATAAAATTTATAATATAAAAATAGGTAAAATTTTGATAAAATTTGGATCTTAAAACTAGGTTGGAGGCGAAATCTTCGTCTTTAATGTTGGCTAAATATTTATTAATAAATAGGTTAAGACTTTGTCTACTATAGTCTGATCCAAAGTGATAGCTAAGCATTAAAGAAGTATAACCCAAAAAAGTCCCAACATCGAAAGCAGGATCACCTAAAAATGATCTTTCAAAATCGAGAATGACAATAAAGCCAAGTTGAGAATCGACAACAATATTCGTTGCCTGAAAATCAGCATGAATTACTTGGCAAAAGTCATTTGTCATCCCTTTAGATGTTTTGATTAATTTATCATACAAGTTTCTATAACGTTTTGCCTCTTCTTTATTCTGACGTTCCATTTTAGCCAAACCTGTGTCTAGTACACTCAATTGATCCTTAATAAAGGTTTTGCCCAAATCAATCTTTGCTAATAATTTATGGAGCTTAGCAATACCTTGAGCAATTTTCTCAATAACATTATTAATTTCCACCTGATTGAGTTTATGATATTCAACTAAGTCAAAAAAGGTTTTGCCGACTACTTCTTCATAAATAAAAAAATTATTGGAGGAACTGTGGTAAAGCGGACGAGGAATCCTCACTGGTCCTTGGTCAAAACCGCTACTAAAAAGGTAAGTTGATAAATCAAAAACTTTTTTAGCCTGCCTTGAATCTAAGAAACGACCTCGAAAGAAATTTTTTTTATCGTCTTTTAAAAAAGATCCTTTAATAAGACGCGTCTCTCCATAATGAGAACCGATTTCTAAATCTACTTCATTTGGGGAAATTGCAAATACATTAGAAATTTCCTCACTAATTCGTTCTTTTAAAATCAATTATGCTCCTCTTTGTTCCGGCTGCCCACCACGGATATTTTTGTACTTTGATTCATAGGCAATAATCATTTTTTCGACTTCCTCATTGGGAATTTCTACCCTCACAAGATCGATTGCATTTACAGTATCGTAAATATCTAATTTATTTTTTATTTTGTAGATTGAATCCCGCCAAAGAATCGCTTTTTCATATTCTCCGGCTTTGGCGGCCCTCTCTTCCAACGTCTTCATCATGTCGATAAAAGCATGGTAAACATTTTCAGAGCCAGGTTTTCCTAAAGTTCTATCCTTAAAGGGAATTCTTAAAATTTGCTTATTTTCTTCGGCCATCTGCCGAATTTTACCCGAGCGTTGCCAATTAAAAGCAATGGAAACAATCTCTTCATAATATTTCGACGCCTGATTGAGTTTTTCTTCAGGTACATTGGGCATCGAACGAATTGCATCAAGTAGACGATATGCCCCCTCTTCAATCATTTCCAAGCTCCACCATGGCTTTGCCGATGCCCACCAAAACGCATCTGATGAAAGAGCAATGTCCATTTTTTCTCTAACCATTTTCCAAGCCGCATCGGTCTCTTTCATTCGATAAAATTCTTCCATCACAAGATGCAAAAATTTCCATTGTAAAGAATGGATAATATTTTCCGGATCAAGCCAAGAGAGAAATTGGACCCCCCGTTCAATATCCTGAGGACTTGATGCCCAAGTCGATTTTATTGGTTTAACTTCGAGGGTTTCTTTATAGTATTTGTATAAATCGGAGATTTGGACTAATTCGAATTCAGGCGTTTCAAATACTTCGAAAAGTAAATTCTCTAATCCCGGCCGATGATGGCCAAAAGTTTCCCCATCCATAGCAGTGACTAAATATCGACCGCTTTTCAAATCCTTTTTCATTGCCTCCAACAGTGTTTCTCTCGATCTAACCACTGCGCTCATAATTAAATTACTTAAACGACGTTCTCTAAAAAATACTGATAATTTACTATTTTTTATTTTATATATTTTATTGTAATTTACTTGTCCAACCTTGCCGCCGCAGGCGATTTCGTCAAGAATTAACCATTCGAAACCTAAATTTTCGATAATTGGAATGAGTTTATTATCCCAACCCATTTCGGGCGGGAAAAATCCTTTTGGTTGGTAGGTGTCTCCCAAATAAAATTTATTGGTTTCATCATTAGCTTTAATTTGACGAATAATTTCTTTTTCTTCAACTAAAGGCAAAAAGGCATGATATTTAGCAGAGCTGGTGAATTCAATTCGGCCCTCTTGCCCTAAGTTGCGTAAAATATCAATTAGATCATGGTAGCGATCGCGATCGAAAAGTTCCAACAGGGCGCCATTAATATTTAAAGTAAGTCGCACTCGCGAGTGTTTGGCCAAATTTTCTAATATTGGTCGGTAGCTTTGAGAGACCACGGCTGCTAAAATGTCCGGTTGTTGTTTGGCCGGCTGGTAGATGTGTAAAAAGTTTGCCCAGTACAAAATTCCTCCTTTCTTTATTCTTTTTTCATTTCTGCGTTATGATTCCGAATTGCTTTTTTATAAAGCCAAATATATTTTTTGGCTGAACCGGTCCAAGAAAAATCTTTTCTCATTGCTCGCACTTGCATTTTTCGCCAAAAATCCTTTTGATTGTAATAAATATCTACCGCTCTTTGTAGGGCCCATAAAAAGGCGGGTTTATCGTAATGACAAAAGACAAATCCAGTGTATCCGTCCCTAACAGTATCCGCAAGACCGCCAGTTTTTCTGACAATCGGAATTGTTCCAAAACGCATGCCGATAATTTGGGAGAGTCCGCAAGGCTCAAAACGTGAAGGCACTAAAATCATATCCGAGCCGGCATAGACTGCTTGGGCGAAATTGGTGTCAAAACGCATCTCTGCCGCCACGGCCTCCGGATACTTTTTCTCCGCTTTAACAAAAATCTTTTCAATTTCTTCTTCGCCCGTTCCCAAAATGATAAATTGGGCGCCCATATCAACCAGTTCTTTTAAAACGTCTTCAATTAAATCTAATCCTTTTTGTTCAGTCAGTCTTGTGATTGTACAAATAAGAGGCAGGTCTCCCGATTGTGTCAGACCTAATTTTTTTTGAAGCAATAGCTTGTTTTCCACTTTTTTGTCTAAAGAATCAATCCAATATTTTACTGGTGTATCATTATTGATCCTTGGATCAAAGCTAGAATAATCAATCCCATTTAAAATACCGGTAAATGATTTTTTTTGAGTGTTTAATAATTTTTCTAAACCAGAGCCAAATTTTCTCGTCAATATTTCCTGCGCATAAGTCGGTGAGACAGTATTAACGGCATCAGCATTCAAAACTCCCTCCCCCAAAATATTAATTTCCTTGTTGCCATTCATATAAAGAGGCTGGACCAATTCACGACGCTTTAAACCCAGGAATTTTGCTTCTTTAAAATCCATTTTTCCTTGGAAAGCGATATTGTGAATAGTTAGCACAGTCGCTGTTTTACGAAAAAATGTTGAGTTTTTAAAAATTGTCTTTAGCCATTTGGGAATAATTGCTGGCATCCAATCGTGGATATGAATAATTTCGGGCTGCCAATCCATCGCCCTGATGACTTCCAGGGCGGCTTTGGAAAAATTGATGAAAGGCAGACATGACTCTCTCCCTTGTGCACCATGATCATAAATACCCTCGCCAATAAAATATTTTGGCATGTCGAGTAAATATATTGGGATGATGGTGTTTGGGATAAATGTTTTATAAACATCAACTTTTGTTAATCGGCCGTTGGGCAATTTAATCTTTATTCCTTTAATAATTTCTTCAGCTTGCCACTTATTAAGCTCAACAAATTTATATCTTGGCACAATAATCCTTACATCCATGTGGTAATCTTCAGCCAGCGCCTTTGGTAGGGAACCGACAATATCAGCCAGGCCTCCCGCCTTAACAAAAGGGGCGACTTCTGATGCAATAAAGAGCACTCTCATCCGATCTTTATATTTTGTTTTCGCCAACCATCCTCCTATTCATTTATAACCCAGGGGGTGCTTTTTTCGCCAGTTCCAGTCAGTCCTGATTATTGTTTCAAGATTTGAATATTGCGGTTGCCAGCCAAACATATCCTTAGCTTTTTGGGCGCTGGCAACAGAGCAGGCGACATCGCCTTCTTTTCTCGGAACAGCTTTTACGGGGATTGTTCTTCCGAGGACATTTTCAGCGGTAATTACTACTTCTCTGACAGAGAAACCTTTTTCCGAACCGAGATTAATAATTTCCCCATCTAATTTTTTAAGATTTCTTAAACCTGAAATATGAGCTTGACTAATATCTTCAACGTGAATATAATCTCGGACGGGCGTTCCATCCTCCGTAGGATAGTCATTGCCAAAAATTTCTAAATGATCACTTTGGCCAAGTGCCACTTTCATAATATTCTCGGTCAAATCTGGATTAATTAAATGTGCTTTGCCGATTAATCCTTCTAGGTCAGAACCGCCGACATTAAAAAAACGAAAAATTAGAAACTGTAAATTTTTAACTTTCTCGAGATAATTTTCGAAATCAAGTTTTGTTTGAGAATATGGGTTGATTGGTTCCGTTGGGTGCTGCTCATCAATCGGAATGTATTTCGGTTCGCCATAAACGGCACAAGTTGAAGAAAAAACGAGCTTATTTACTCCACGAGACACCATCGTTTCAACTAAATTAATACTATTAAGATAATTTTCATGGGTGTAAATATCGGGCTCCAGGACAGATTCACGGACATTTATTTTAGCTGCGAGATGAATAACAGCTTCGATCTTATTCTCTGAAAATATTTTTTTTAATAAATCTTTATCGGCCAGATCTCCCTTAATAAATTCACAACGCTGATGCCTTTTTTGCAATATTTTTACGGGTTCAATAAAGCCGGTAGATAAATTATCCAATATTATAACCTTAAAACCTTCTTTTAAGAGATTTTTAGCAATATGGCTGCCAATATATCCAGCGCCACCCGTGACCAAAATTTGTTTTTCCATAATTACTTTCAAAATATCAACCAGATGATTGGCGACTTCATAGTTTAATTATATAATCTAAATCTATTAAATGCCAGAAGGCAACCGGCGCAATCATTTAGAAAAAATTCTCTTAAATGTTTTCCTGTATTCTGAGATCATTCGGTCAAAGACAAAAAGCTTTTTCGCAGTCTTATAGGCGTTTAAGGCAATTCTCTCGCGTACCTCGGGTTTATCTCTAAGATATTCAATTACCTCAACGGCTTCTTTTTCATTGTTTACAATAAATCCATTCTGACCTTGACGAATGACATCGGGTGCGATTCCGACCGGATAAGTCACAGGAATCAACTTTGAAGCCATCCCTTCTAGCAGATTAAGTTGGCACGCTTCATAGCGCGAGGTAGATAGCATAACATAACCAGGGTGATAATTTTTTTTCAAATCCTTGGCATGTAAATTATCAATGACCTCAGCACCAGTGTTTTTTTTAATAATTTTTTTCATTTTATTTTGAAAATCTTTGGGAACGATCTTGGAAAATTTTGAATAAATATATTTTGGCATTGGCCCGACTCGCGAGAGAATCTCTAACATCCTATCTTGCCCTTTGACCAAAAAAGTAAAAACTCTGTAGTCAAACCGCGTTGGATAAATAATGCCAAAATCAGAAAATGGCACTTGCTCCTCAAACCAATAGTCTGTAATACCGTTAGGAATGACTTTTACTTTTGATTGATCAATGCCGAACAATCCGACAAGATCTTTTTTTACTGCGTTTGACACCGCAAAAACATGTTCTGCTTTCTGAGCGCAGATACCTTCTGTCACTTTAGAAACAGCCTCCAAAGCAGCAAAATCTTCAAGCTTTTCAGTAAATAATCCTTCCGTAATCTTTAGCCATTTTGATAAGATTGAACCCTTTGACAATCCGCTATCCAACGCTTTCCTCACAGTTAATATTGCCGCAGTATCAACGCCATGAAAAATTTCAATTAGATGATTATCTTCTAAAAATGGTAAACCGGCATAAGTTGTTGCGATTATATAATCGAAATCTAGTCGCCTCTCATACAAAGTAAAATAATTAAACATTATCCCCACAATGGGCAGGCGATGATAATAAAGTGTTTCAGGACTAATTTGACTAATTTGAAATTCGTCCTTGAGCGCTTCAAATATTTGACGGTTAATAATAGCCGATCCGGCAGAACTACTTTTGGAAAATACAAAACCAATTTTCATCGAATTGTCCCCTCGAATAGATCAACTTTAACGGAAGATTTCTTAAATTTTTCTTTTTTAATAATATGCTTAAGCGCCTGGGCATAGGAATTTTTGATAGCGCCAGCTGCTTTTTCCCAAGTAAATCTTTCGCTAATTAGCTTTGCACATCTTTCTCGCATCGCTTGTCTTAATTTGTTATTTTTTAATATTTCATTCACCCTTAGAGCGATCTCGCCGGCCGATCGCGGCTTTACTAAAAAACCGGTTTTTCTATTCTTGATAATGTTGGGGATGCCTCCAATATTTGAGGCGACAACTGGAGTTTTAGCCGCCATCGCTTCTAAAATCACTAAGCCAAATGCCTCCTTCACAATTGATGGCACCACAACGACATCGGCTCTCTGATAAAATTTACGGAGTTCATTAGGGTTTTCAAAATATCCGATAAAATGAACATTTTTAAGCTTCATTTCGTCAGTTATTTTTTCTAGATCTGCTTGATAATCTCCGCCACCGAGGATATAAATTTCAGCGGGGATGTTTTTCGCTGCTTTAATTAAATATTCAACTCCTTTTTCCTTAACTAATCTTCCAACGTAAATCACTAGCCTTTTCCCTTTAAGACCATACTTTCGATCAATTTCTCGAGGACTAGTCGTCTTCGCAAACAAAGATAAATCGACGCCCGGAAAAACTGTCTTAGTTTTGTGTTTGAACGCGATTCCGAAAATATCATAAAATCTGTTCTTAGTGTCAAAGCTGTTTGGGAAAATTTTGCTTG
>Ga0210057_1008279_pt1 | contig 12355 bp, 10 predicted proteins | sample CryGeyCG2114_010_2_FD_183968 | JGI IMG/M metagenome (GOLD analysis project Ga0210057, IMG submission 183968) | Groundwater microbial communities from aquifer - Crystal Geyser CG10_big_fil_rev_8/21/14_0.10 (SPAdes) (version 2) | ecosystem: Environmental > Aquatic > Deep subsurface > Groundwater ...
ATCATGCCAACTGCACCAAAAAGGTCCATCATATCAGCATCACGCAAAATTTTAAATAATTTGCCATCGCCTTCGCGATTTTTATTGTGAAATTTTATTGCATTACAAATCTCGGCAATTTTATCTTGTGTGAGTAAATTATTTTCTGTTAAAAATTTTGCGGCCATTTCAGCGCCAACCTCGCCATGCAAACTACGCTTCTCGGCTTGTGTCAATCCAATGTCATGCATTAACGCTGAAATTACTACCACTTCTAAATCTTCAAAATTTTCTTTATTGGCAATCTGCAAAGCCCAATTTTTTACGCGATCAACATGCTTAAAATCATGAGCCACTTCATTGCTCATAATACTTTTAACATACTCTTCCACTTGTTGAATTATTTTATTGTTCATACTTGTTTATTGGTATAGGGCGAAATTGCGTCTCACTCGTTTTTATACGAAGTGTTTTCATGATTATAGATATATTTTGCATATGATGCGAATCCATAATAAATTTTAATCGTATAAAAATTGACTTTACTTTGCTTGTTCTTAATTAAGTATGCAAATTGAATTACAAAAAATTGAACGAGAACTCAAAATAAAAAATTATAGTTCTCAAACTATAAAAAGTTATCTTTATGGTTTGCGAGAGTATTTTGTTTTCAAAAAAATAGATTTAAAAAAATTTAATCAGGAAAATATTAGGAATTTTTTATTCTACTGTGAGAAAAAGAAAACTTCTCCTCAGAGTCGGAACCTATTTTTGAACGCTATTAAATTTTACTACCGAAATGTAGTAAAAAGTCATAAAAAAATTGAAATACAGTCAGCAAAAAAGCCAAAAAGTTTGCCTGTAGTTCTGTCACGAAGTGAAATAAAAAGAATTTTGGAAACCCAAAAAAAATGCAAAAACACAAGCTCCTTTTATCCCTTAGTTATGGGGCTGGCTTACGGGTTAGCGAGGTTATTTCCTTAAAAGTGCAGGATTTAGATTTGGAAGAATTGACTGTTCATATCAAATTAGCAAAGGCACAGGAGGATCGAATCAGCATAATACCAGAAAGCTTGGTTGCTGACTTGGAGAATTTAGTTGCCGGAAAATCAACAAATGATTTTGTTTTTGCAAGTGAACGAGGAGGCGTCTTAACAACAAGAACTGCACAGAAAAATTTTTGAAAATGCTTTGGAAGATTCCGGGATAAAAAAGTTGCGTCTTTCCATTCATTAAGACACTCGTTCGCTACGCATTTACTGGAAAATGATACAGATGTGCGTTTTGTCCAAGAGCTGCTTGGACATCAAAACATCAGGACAACACAGATTTCTATACATGTCACCAACCCTAAGTTTAAAAATATTAGAAGCCCATTATAAAACCCCCTGGAATTTCTTGGCGGAAACCAATGCCGATGGGCGAAGCCCCGAGGCGACTGCTTCGGCAAATCAAATTTGGTGGGGGCTCATTAACGCGATTGGAACCGCAAACCAAAGGGTTGGTAAAGAAAAGGATGACTATTGAGGAATATTTGGAACATCAACCGGAGGAAGAAACGGCTGATTCTAACCGAATTTCAAGTATTTTGGATTCGGAGGCATCAATATGGTCTCGGGTCTGGTGGCGACTTTTGGAGGAGGAGTTTTGGGGTGGTATATCTGGCTGAAGGATAATTCGGGGATGGTGGAGGGGTTTGTAGGGGAGGTAAAGGCAGCTACTTATGAAACATCTCATGCTAAATCGATATAACTGCGCAAAAGGCTTTCCTGTGGAATAGGTTGGTGTTCGGTATGTATAAGTAGCTTAATTACGGACGGAAACGGGGTTGGTGGGAACAGTAAGAATAGTGTTGGTCACCAATCATCTCTCAACCTCAATCACGTAACCAACAAATTTCTCATATAGCTTAAATTCAAATCTCTCATAAACATGAATCAGAATTCTCTCACGCAGATGCTCCGTTTGCTCGCCTCTAGTTTCTATTTCTTTTAACCAGTCAGGTGGTTTATCTAAAAGATTATTTAATGCATTTGAATTTGGTTCAAACGGTTGAACGTCTATCATCAGAAATCCCTTTTGTAATTCTTTTGGTTCATCCTTATCTAGAGGTGAGTATTGTATGAATTTCCCCAATTTTTTCTTATTCAAGATATATACTCTGGAGCTTTGTGTTTCCTGAGTGTACACCTCATAAATGGGAATATGCACACCTTGATATTGGTAGACACCCTCGATCATTTCATCAGATGCAAATTCCTTCGGAAAGTCATTTCTCCACTTAGGAATATAGTTCGCAGAGTGGTGGCCAAAAAAAGTCCAAATTGCTCGATTAGTTGCAACGATGATGACATTGGAAGGCTTCAGCGCTTCAAGAGTAGATTCGAACGCTTCGGCTTGAATTTGTTGAGCCTTTTCATGGATGGTCTCAATTATTCTTTCATTCTCTCCTCGTGCCATGCTTTGACCAAATCCAAAACCCTCATCTACCCCAAGAGAATGTACGTGCCACTCAAAATCATCTGGGATGAATGGAGTTTTATCAAAAACCGTACCAATACCCATTTTATTTTGCACTGTTCCTTTGTAGGGCATTCCAGATTTATCACTATACGCACCAATTTTTTCCAACATGAGTCTCATTGGCTGGCTCTTCTTATAATTTGGGATGAGAGATTCTTTGAATTTCAAAATCTTTTCCGGTGAAACTGGAGCCTCTCTTTTTCTTTTTAAATCATCTTTTTCCTGCTGAAGATGAGCCTTTTTTAATAAGGCACGTAAGGCTTTGCACTGTTCCATCGAGCCCAAATCCAATATATCTTTCCAGTTATCTTTAGAGGTTTCTATACTAGCAATGATTTTCATTAAATCTCCAGTTCCATCAGCTAAAAACGCAAGGTCACGATTGTGAGGAATATTTATTTTTTGGATCTCTCCATCCGTCTTACCGCTGAGAGCGGATAGAGATTTCACGACAAATAATTGTTCCAACTTTTCAAGGGTTTGAATTGTGTGGACTCCGCCATCAGGCTGCATTTCCCACCAGTCCCAGCCCCAAGAGTCTCCAGCTCTAAACTTATGTACTCTCATGAAGAGTGCCGTCAAATCTTCAATTTTGTTCGGTAATAGTTTTTGAATTGAGTCATAAAAAGGCTTAATCGCTTCTTTGTCGGTACCGCCTCTCAAAATAAACAGCGTCCAACTTGCAAGGCCGAACAAAACCTCTTCACGCTTTTCATCTAACTCATCATACACATCACGAATCTCCTCATAGTTTCCGTTGTATTTGCGTTGCCGCCCAAGAGGCTCAAACAACTGCATGAGCGCAGTCAAAAATTTATTGAAATTATCAATATCGCGCTTATCGAAGGCTGCTTTTATCAAATGCTGAAAAATTACCAGTATATGGATCGCGTAATCTTTGAAATCCTGTTCGGGGTAATCCTCATCATCTATTTTCGGTTCCAAATGATATGAAGACAGTTCTTTCAAATACCGCCACGTTCTATCGAAGATAAATTCAGCGGCCTTTTTATTGCCTTTTTCCAATAATTCATACCCTCGCTCGTAGAGCATCCTAGGAAAATAAAGGAATTCTCGAAAAATAAGATGATCCTTATTGTCGATAGCTTCTTGCGCCAAAAGCATCGGCAAATAAGCGACATGCCGAATAATATCGATGTCTTCGGAAGCAACACCACGCTCAAAGATTTCTCGAATATCGTTTGAGAGCCATTCAATTGGTTTTAATTTTTGGCTCCCAAAGCCTCCCTGTTCCTGCCGTGCCTGTTCAGCTGAGAAGCCTCCACCGTATTTTTCGAGATATCTAAAAAACTCATTGATTAACTCGACGTAGAGTCGCATGATGTTCTCTAACTCTCCTGTACTTTGATTATTGATAGCAGAAATACACCTATCCTTCATTTTTGATATTTCGATTCGTGCCTCAGCTTCAGTATCATTACGTTCCATTTCGAACATGGAGAGAGCTAATTTTCCCAACTTCTTTATGCCAATTTTCTCGGCAAGTTCTTTCTTGATTTCAAAAAGAGTTTCACCAACTCTGATACTGTCATTTAACGATTTTCTTACGATAGCAGCTGACTCAATCCTTTCTTTCTTTGGTTGACTTTTGCTTGTCTGAATTGAATCGTTGCTATCAGGGGCATCCACCTTCATTCCCTTGCTAATTTGAGATTCTATCTTTTCTAAATGATTCAGCTTTACATTCTTTACATAGCTATCTCTTGTTGCTTTTATTGCAAATATATCCTTTCTATCTCCCCGGAAGCCGAAGGGGCTAAAGCTTAAAATCTCACTATTTTCATAGTGCTTATACAAACAATTAAACCAAATGCGTTTAGTGATTTCTCGGTCAAGCAGTTTAACAAACGAGGTTCTCGTTACACTGATCAAGATGTTCTTCTTCGCCTCCTCCAATTTGTGAGCTTGAAGCAACACTGTAATGACTCTACTGAACGCAACTAGAGCGGCTACTGCAATCAAACCAAGAAAAATTACCGCTAGCCAGTTTGTTTTTCCGATAAAGAAAAAGAAGGCGGTAGTTTCTAACAGAAGCAATGGGAAAAGGTAGCTTTTATACAGAAGTACACGGGCTTTCTCTGGCTCATTCTTATCGAGCAGGCTACCCGCTACAAAAAATATAAGACCAACTAGAATCGCTCCTACCCCAGCATGAATGGCGATAGGATCAAAGCTTTCTGGAATAATGGGTGGGGTAGACAGGTTCGTTTTTAGCCAACCCTTTGTTGATCTGGTTGCATCCGCATAGAAAAGCCAATGGTTGGCAATCTGATTTAACGGAGAAAGGATTTTGTAAAGAATTTCCGTTGGATGTGAAATGATCCAAGCGAACAGCAGAAAACCAGTAATTTTTGCTGTGGAAGACGTTGAAGGCATCCAAAGGGGAGCCCTGTTCTCCATAATTCTTTTCCTCGTTTTTTTATCGATTTTAATTTCACGTTTTATGATATCCGAAATGCTCTCTTCCTTTTTAGAGAAGTTTTTTATCCTTTCCCAAGTTTTTCTAAAGAAAGAGAGCATTTAAAAATATTTTACAAGTTTTTAAGTGCACTCAATACGCTTTCCACATTCCCATTGTACACAAGGAAGAAGTGAAGTTTGCCTTTGCCAAGGTTTGCCCAGAGTTCACCAATTTCCACTTTGTATTCGGTATCTTCATTGCTGACGCGGTCTTCACCTTTCCATTCCAAAGCCACGACTGAACCTTTTTTGGTGACAGCAATAAAGTCAGGATAGAATTTATTTTTCTTCCATCCTTGGATGTAAAAAGGGTCTCTTTTCTCCCTGCTTCTAATCCAAAACTCGATATTCGGCAAAGTATCCAAGTCTAAACGTTCAACAAATGAAAGCTCCTCTTTATTGAGTTTATCGATCTTTTTATAGTAATTCTTGTTGAAGTCTTGTGGTACTTCCTGCGCTATCGTAATCGTCTCTGGAAAAGAATCAAAAGGCTTCGTTGTGATTGCGCCCTTTTTGGCAAACTGATCAAAACGCCGTTTGGCGTATTCCTGCAGTACCCCGTTAATTACTTCGTCGAGTTTAGCCAACAGCAAATAACGATTCACGGATAATTCCGCAAGTGAGTGCTTCTTGAGCTGATAATCAATGGCTTTATCGATAAACTTCACTTTGTCGCTTTTTTCAAGGATGGTAAATCGCATTTTTTTATCCAACCACTGCACCAACTCCTGCTTGGTAAAGTTTTTGTCTTTATATGTTAGATGCAACATCTGCTGTGCTCCTTTTATCCATTTGTCTTCCTTGATATCAATAACGGCGCGACCATCGTTATCGTAATGTATTTCAAAATCAAAATTCGCATCTTCTTTGGCAAGCTCAAAATCTTCACCGATCAAATCTTCAAAGGCTAATCTGTCACCATCAAGACTCATCATTGGGGCTGCAAAATCCTTTTTTACCGCACGCTCAATTTCCAACTCGTATTTTTGTTCCTTTTGAGAGGAGTTTAAGAGGTCAAATCTGCTATATCCATTCGTTTCAAGTCCAGAGATGATCTGTGTAGCTGCTTCGTTGAAATTACGGGCAGAAGCAAAAATATAACAACGATTTAGGTTTTCATTTTCCTTTCTTTTAGCATAAGGCATACGGATAATACGCCCGATAATCTGCTCAACCGCAATTTTTGCCCCGACATTGGCAACGGAAATCAAAACATAGGCAAACGAACAGTCCCAACCTTCTGCGAGTGCGCTCACGGTGATGATGTAGCGGATTTTGCACTTCTTGCTGAATAGATCGACTCCCTCAAGATCATTTCTCTCTGAAGTCTTGATGGCAATTTCGTCTTCGGAAATTTTGGCACTTAATAAATATTCTTTAATTTGATCAACCGTCACACTAGGGCTTGTTTTACTCTTTGGTTGCGCCTGTATTAAGGCAATGGGGCGAATATATTCTCCTTTTATCTTCTTCGCATCCTTTTCAAGTTCGTCCCGCTTTTCAATTCCTCTGGCAACAGAATTATTCCATTGAGTGGCACTTTCAAGAACGAGCGGGATTTTTACCATTTGTTCTTCCTTGAGTTCCGAAGCAGAAATATCAACCAAGATATTGCTACCACCTCTTGGGGTTGCCGTGTATTCAATAATAAATGATGGATTCAGCTCTTTAAGAAAATCTATGGAGAGCTGGGTTTTTGTCTTGTGCCCTTCATCAATAACCACCAACGGGCTACTAATTCTGATGACATTCGCTAGCGAATTAATAACTGTCTTGTGCTCATCTAGTTCTAAGCTGTCATTCTCCTGTATATTCTCAAAGTGGCTTAGCAAGGCACCATTTTCCTGATAAACCTTGTACTTATTTTGCAAAGTCTTTTCCTTACGGAAGGCGTCCAGACTAGAAACGATAACACAAAGATTATCTTGGACATCTTCTTTCCGAATACGAAGAGCTTCTTCGTTTGAAAAAATACGAATGTTATTCTGAAAGGCCTCATCAAGGACTTTTCGATGCCAATCGTTACGATCCTTAAACTTTTTAAGGGTTTGGCTTTTAATAGTTTCAGAAGGCACAAACCACATAATAATGCCACGCTCCATTTTGTGCTTCAAAACAGTCCCCATGATTGCAGTCACCGCGTGGCAACCAACGAGTGTTTTACCGCCACCAGTCGGGATTTTTACGCAAACAAAAGGCATGTCGCCAAAAAATTCGGAGTTATACGGCTGATTCGTGATACCCATGAAGGCATATTTTGAACCAACACGTTCCAGTTCTCTCAAATAGTCTTTGAGAGTGTCTAACGCTTTTTGCTGATACTTTTTTAAAAACATAGTAGTGGATTAATAAACTTTTACTTCGTACGGGATTTGTTTAAACACGATGTTATATTCATCCAGTATTTTTTCATCAACCGTACAATTGTCGGCATAAATAACCTTTTTGGACTTAGTATCTCTTAGTTTTTTCAGAAACCCCTTATCCAAAATATTTTTGCCTTTTTCCTTATAAATCAAATAATACTCAGTCTCATTGAGCTCACCGATGAAATTCTTATCCACTTTGGCACGATCAATGTTTGTTTGAGTCTCAGTGAAGTAGATATAAGTTGCGAACTGGTCAAAGTCGCATTCTTCTTCAATATGACCTTTTTCGTTGAAAAGCGGCTTTGAGAGTTCACAATACTCGAAGCCATCCTTATAGTCGTATTTTTTGACCGCACGCTTAATGCGCTCAGCGGTAATATCTTTTGCAACATGGTCTTCCAATTCAATAAGGATAAACTTGCGATTACCGCCATCTTCTTTATTTAAATCAAGAACGGCATGCCCTGTTGTTCCTGATCCACCAAAAGAATCCAGCACAATTGAATCCGAATTTGTCCCGAGTTGTAAGAATCGCTTGATTAAGCTTGTTGGCTTCGGGTTATTAAATACCTTTTCTCTAAACAACTCTTTCAATGACATTGTGCCGTTCGTGGTAGTCCCAACGTCATCCCACCAAGTATTTGGGGTTAAACCTCTTTCTTCAGCCTCCCAAATAAAGCGTTTTCGTTGTGGTCGGCCTTTCCCATTTTTTCCGAATACAATCCGATTATCCGCCAACAACTGTTCAAACTTCTTCAGGTCATTTTTCCAACAATTACCTTTTGCTGGATAAAATACTTCACCAGTGATCGGGTTTTTAATTGGATATTTTTGGTTAGGCCGTTCACCGCCAGCCTCAAATGGATCAGCCTTCCAGTCGCCACGAGGGTCATTATCAGGATTGGCAAACCCAGACAAAATGGCAGGAAGTTTGAATGTAGATTTTTGTAGCTCGAATGCTTTTCTATTTTTTATGTATGCAGTGTTAATCGTATGTGAGATAGAAACCATTGCGGGATTTGTGATGGACTTAGTGCTATTCCAAACAAAGTTTGCTAAGAAATTTTCTTCTCCAAAAATTTCATCCATCATCAGACGAAGATTTGATTGTTCGTTGTCATCCAAAGAGACAAAAATTACACCATCTTCACTAAGTAAATCACGGAGTAACTTGAGGCGTGGATACATCATGCAGAGCCACTTATCATGGCGGCATAAATCCGCAGTTTGGTTGCCAACCACTTTACCAAGCCATTTTTTTATCTTCGGTGAATTAACCTTATCGTTATAAACCCAGTTTTCATTTCCTGTGTTATACGGAGGATCGATGTAGATACACTTCACTTTACCGCCGTAGTAAGGCATCAATGCTTTTAATGCCTCAAGATTATCCCCGTGAATAATGAGGTTTTGTGAATTTTCGCCTACCGAGGCGGACTTCACTTTGCGAAGAAGCCGAAAAGGAACCTCCTTATCGTGGTTCACTACCGCTTCTTTGCCGATCCAATTTAGTGTAGGCATAGTTTATTTTATTAAGTCATCAACGCCGATTCCAAGTCCAGCTGCAATCTTCGTAACCGTATCAATAGACGGATTTTGAACAGCGTCCGATTCTATTTTAACAAGCGTTGGATAAGGCAAATCAGCCTTCTTGGCCAACTCGTCTTGGGTTAAATCCTTTATAGCTCTCCAAGCTTTAATTTTTGCTCCGATTGTTTTTGTGGTTGTCATAATTGGCTGGTAAAACTTGGTTATATTATATCGCTTCTACGATCTTTTACAAGAACCCTTTTACCAAATATTCACCCGATGTTCGAACCGTAAACCAAAAGGTATTTTCTCTTCAATCTAAGCCATAATTTTTTAAACACCACGCAAATCAACCAAATGGTATCCCCAAAGTTCGAACCGCATACACATCAACAAAACCGCTAACTTATACAGTATAACAAGCACATTCCGCACAAAACAAAAATTCCACCTCTGCGGTGGAACTAATGATGGTGGGGGGGGGTGTTGTACGAGATTCGAACCGCTGACCAAATGGTTACCATTGTTAATGGACGAAACCATTCTAGAACTCAGAGATAATATTAAGGCGCAGTCTGTGGATTTTTTGTCGTTCCTCTCTCTAATAAATCATCAAACAATTGACAGTCATTTGCGGAAATTTCGGTTAAAGCGATAGTAATCGGCGTTTGAGAAAAATCGATACGTTTTCCTTGTTTTTGAGCCAACGAAATAGCGGTAGCTCGATGATGACCATCTAAACAGACTATCTTATCAATGTCTTTTCTGAGTAAACCGATCAGTTCTGTTGTAAATGGCATTCCATTCATAATTGCCAATACTCCCGCATGATTGCTCCATTCTTCGTATTGTCCAGGAACTTCCAATAATTCTTTAAAAGTAGTCTTATTTTTATGAACTACACGTGATTGCCATCCTGAATACGGTCCGATCAGCATTTCAGGTATTTCTTCGACTGGGTTGGATAGTTGAAACATTTCCCATTTACGATTGACTGCGTCAATCTGCTGCGCCGTAAAAGATCTCCATAAAGCCCAATCAGGCCACCCTTTAATCTTTGTGGCGCATTCAATCCAGCCAGGATTATGAGCTTCTCGATCACGCCAGCTCTCAAAAATTTCCTGCCAAGTTACATCCTTAATTTTTTTCATTTTTCTATATTAATCGTTTTTTCCTAAATGCTGTCCCAAAAGCAGTTTTTAGATATTTTTCAAAATCCAAAGCCTTCTTCTTGTCCTTAAATGCACAAGAATAGATCATTTTCCAAGTTTTTCTTTGGCGGAATACTCTTGTAACTCTGTGAGTTGCGCTTGAATGGAAAGAGTCTGCTTATCGTCGTCTTTTGTTTGATGAAGAACCTAGTTGGACAGACTATAGGTACGCTTATTTTTATTGATTCTTCAGCATTTTCAATTCCAGAAGTTTCTTTGCTGTTTGACCTTGTTCACCACCCGGGACACCAAAAGAATCTACGCAATAACCGTTGGCTTCATAAGAAAAAGCTGGTGCGCCATTAACTTTTGGTTCCTGTGGGCATTGGCATTTAGATTGAGAGAATGCTCCACCACTTTGTTCACAATTAAACTTCGCGACTTTCTCATACGCACTATTTTGAGAAATAGGAATTGAGGGTTGCAACCAATACACACCACCACCAACAATCAAAGCTGTAGTTACAATAGATAGAACAATTGCGCTGGTCGAAAATTTTTGTTGATCCATAATTTTATTTATTATTTATTAATTTGTTATTTTAATTCGACCTTTTGACTTGTCCTCTATGGTGGACCCTAGCGGGTTCGAACCGCTGACCTCTTCCATGCCATGGAAGCGCTCTACCAGCTGAGCTAAGGGCCCGTGAGTAAAAAGATTGTGCCAAAATTAACCCCTCACGTCAATTCTGCGGAACAAAGGCTGCAAGACGGTACCTTCTTACCCTTTTCTCTCGATCGTGCAGTCTAAGCTCACCATGCGCCCGTTTCAATGAATGAAAAAGATCCGCAAGTTCATGCGGATCGGAAAAGGGGCCTGTTTCAATGTCGCTCATGAGCTCTTCCCAATAATTTGCACTCTCTAAAACGGCTGCCGAATAAAAAGCATCCCAAGATTCCAAACTGGCTCGCGGTTTTTCCTTTTTTACAAAGAGCGGTAATGGCGCAGGCGCTATTCGTTCCAGGTCCTCGGTTTTCTTTGATTCCAAGAGAGTACTCTGATGTGTTGGGAGGAGCTCTCCCTTCAGCGTTCTTACGCCCCCGCCTCTCAGGCGACGCAAAATGCATTCTGATCCGAGCATCTCTAGACGCTCTCTCTGAATAGGCCCGCGAATGGTATCCATCGTCGTTTGCTGTCCTGCTAAACGCTTCCACTCAGCCCATTCAGATTGAATCTGTCGATCACTCTGAAGCGCAAGCGCTGATCGAAATAAGCTGCGACGAATACGTGTCAGGGTTTCTCGAATAGGTTCTATGTTCGCGTAAAGCTGCTTGTCATTCGCCCGCTCAATCATGGCGCTCATGGCTGTCAGTTCTTTCCCAAAGGTATCACTTACATCCTGGCGCTTTTCATTGAGTAATTTTAATTCAGCAAGAAAAGCCTCTCGTAGCTCCTTTGCATGTAAGGAGCTTAAACTTGCGAGAGGCTTTTCCGAAGGAAGGATTCGATCACCGTCGAGTATACGTGAAAGACGGCGAAAAAGATTCGCAATACGATCACGCTTTTGCTTCATAAAATAATGGGGCGACTACAATGGATTCTGTTCTTTAGGATTTGAGACCTTTTGTTCAATCGGGGCTGGAAGCGTCGAAGCGGCCTCCGGAGCGAGTGATGAAGCGCGCGCATCCTGTAGAATGGTCAATCTTTGCTTCACAGCTCCATTGTCTGGATAAAGTTTCGCAAGGTCCTCAAGCTGTTTAATGGCATCGTCATACCGTCCGCGTTCTTCGTACATAGCGGAGAGATACCATTTTGCATTCGCGTTGTTTGCGTCAAACTTCGTTACGATTTGTTCAAGCAGACTTAATGACTGGTCCTTTTGATCATTTCGGTAATATAGGATCGCAAGTTCAAAGGCGACGCCAACGTCCTTATTGTTGATGCGGAGGACATTTTCCAGTTCTGCAATCGCACTTGGAATATTTCTCTGCCTCTCATATACAATGCCCAGATAGTAGCGCGCCGGGAGATAATCCAATTTCAATGCAATGGCTTTTTTCAGAGAGTCTTCCGCTTGGCTGAGATTCTTATCTCTGTTTTGAGCCGCTTCCGCCGCTTTCGCTTCATCTTTTTGTTCAGCAGACTTTGCGTATGAATCCGCTGAAAGCAAATGGATTTTTCCGATCTCACTGTAAAGAACCGGATTAAATGGTTCGAGCTTCACAGCTTCCGTAAAAGCATTGATAGCTGCTTCATCGGCACCGGCGACGCGCGATGCGATGCTTTCATAAACAATACCGAGGTTTGACCAGTTATCTACA
>Ga0210057_1008280_pt1 | contig 12354 bp, 8 predicted proteins | sample CryGeyCG2114_010_2_FD_183968 | JGI IMG/M metagenome (GOLD analysis project Ga0210057, IMG submission 183968) | Groundwater microbial communities from aquifer - Crystal Geyser CG10_big_fil_rev_8/21/14_0.10 (SPAdes) (version 2) | ecosystem: Environmental > Aquatic > Deep subsurface > Groundwater ...
TTCCAAACAATACAATTTAGAGGAAAGAACTTTTCAGTTCGCTAAGAAGGTTGTTTTATTTTGTAAAAAATTACCCAGAAGTATTAGCAATATCGAATATGTAAAACAAATAATTAGAGCATCAGGTTCGGTAGGGGCAAACTATATTGAAGCGAATGAAGCCTTTAGTAAGAAAGATTTTAATATGAGAATAAAGATTTGTCGAAAAGAATCAAAAGAATCTACTCATTGGTTAAGATTAATAGTTGAAACTAACGACGAAAAATTTAAAGACGAAGGCGAAGAACTTATAAAAGAGGCAGTAGAACTAAAGAAAATCTTTTCTTCCATTATACAAAAATCAAAATAGTTTTGGTTATTGGATATTGGAATTTAGATATTATTTGGGATTTGGTGCTTGGTGCTTGGAATTTAAACTTCTATGGCGGATAAAGACTATTTCTTTTTAGTTCCGTTTTTCTCTGTTTTGGTGATTTTAGTTTTGGGAATTTTCTATAATTTTCTATAATGTTTCCTTCTTAGCCGGTTTAGCTATTCCTTTTGTTGTCTTAATTATCGCCGCCAAGTTTCTCTAAAAACTTGACATTTTTTTGATTTATTCTAAAATGAAAATATTACCTTTAAGGTAGAATTTTTATTTTAGGAGGGAAAATATGTTTTTTTGAAAAGTGAATAATGATTGAAAGGATTGACCTAAAAAATCTTAACAGGGAGGTAAAAAATGAACCGAATAGAAAAGGCGTTAATACATGCATTGTTTATTCATCTACACCACAACATTGACCGAGCCATCGATTTTGAGGCAATAAAAAAGTTAAACCAGGATGTCAGTAAAAGGTGGTCGAGATCTTTGATTGTTGGTCCTGGCGATGATGCCGCCGTTTTCCGCATGCCAGGCAATCGTGGTCTTTTTGTAGCAAAACAAGAGAGTCATTGTTCTCCTTGTGTGCCGAAACCTTATGATGCCGCTGCCACTGGAGCTGGCGGTGCCATGAAAGACGTTACGGCCATGGGAGCTAGACCAATGTTTCTACTTGATTTTGTAGGTACTAGACCACTGGATAGAAAAGTCTTGGTGGGTCCTTGCGGTTTTGAGGAAAAATGCACTTGCGGAAAATGCATGGAGATGACCAGCCAAGAAAGATTAGACCTAATAATGAAGGGCGTTAGAGATATGTGCGCCGCTATGGATGTTCTTCTGGTTGGCGGTGGTCTTTCCACTTCTTTTTCTGATATTGTTCCAGCGGTGGTTGTGGCGGTAATTGGAAAATTAGTTACCACAAAACCACTTACAAAACCTGCAAAAAGAGCCGGCGACAAAATTATTCTTATTGGCGAGACGGGCAACGACGGGAACGACACTCTCTTTAGGGCCGGACTCGTTGAGGAAATGCGACCAGCCGAAGCCCTTTTCACAGAAGAGAGAACGACCATGGAAGCTACTTTAACTGCTTTCCAGACAGGTAAAATCCATGCTTGTTCTGATTTAGGAGCAGCTGGTATTGGGGCGGCTGTTTGTGAATCAGCTAGATATGGAGGATTTGGGGCAAGAGTCAATTTGTCGACAGTCCCAGTCAAAGTTGAAGGGCTTACACCCGAGGAAATTCTCATTTGCGAAACCCAAGCCAGGATGGTTCTTCAAGTTTCACCTAAAGATGTTGATGAAGTAATGGAAGCTATCCAATCCAAAAATGGAATAGCGGCGGTAATCGGCGAGATTAACGGCGGCAGCATGGAGTTATTTGAACACAACGGCCAATTGGTAGCCGCCATTCCAAATAAGCCCTCGGAAGCAATTTTGGAGGAGTTGAAAGGAGGCTAAGAATGACTCAAGGAGATGCCTACAAGAAAGCAGGAGTAGATATTGATGCCGCTACCGAAGCAGTGGCTCGGATTAAATCACTCGTAAGGTCAACCTTTACTTCAGGAGTAATCAGCGACTTAGGACTCTTTAGTGGACTATTCACTATTCCAGAGATAAAAGAATATAAAGAACCAACTTTCGCCTTTAGTATTGATGGAGTGGGTACCAAAATGATGATAGCTGAAAGAATGAGGAAGTTCGATACCATAGGTCAGTGCTTGGTTAACCATTGCGTTAATGATGTCTTAACCACGGGAGCCAAACCCTTAGCTTTTCTTGATTACACAGCTTCAGTTAAATTGGCACCAGAAAAAGTTGAAGATATTGTCAAAGGCATAGCGATTGCTTGTCGGGAAGTAGGTTGTGCCATTGTTGGCGGTGAGACTGCAGAAATGCCGGGCGTATACCGAAAGGGTCGCCACGACTTGGTTGGAGCTATCTTTGGGATAGTGGAAAGAGAAAAAGTTATTAATGGCTCAAAAATAGCCGAGGGAGATGTACTTTTAGGCCTACCTTCAAGCGGTTTGCATACCAATGGTTACTCATTAGTTCGAAGAGCCATCAAAACAGCTGGGTTGAAGGTTAATGAATACGTTGAGGAATTAGGTTGCACATTAGGAGAAGAGTTACTAAAAATCCATAAATGCTACTTCTCTCAAGTGTACCCTTTGATTCAGCAGTTTGACATCCATGGGGTTGCCCACATCACTGGCGGCGGATTAATCGACAACATTGGACGCCTTTTACCTGAGGGTTTATATGCTAAGATTAGTAATCAATGGCCAATTCCACCAGTGTTCAAGATGATTCAAGAAATTGAAAAAGTTTCTCGGTCAGAGATACGAAGAGTCTTCAATCTCGGTATAGGTATGGTATTAATTGTGCCATTTGAGCAAGTTAAAGCCATCCGAGGAGCCCTAGGAAGAGATCATTGGGTTTTGGGAGCTATCTGGCAGAGAAAAGATAAAGAAGAGAAAGTAGTCTTCCAACAAGGGGGTGATTGAGGAAGTATTGAATTTTTAAGGCCGCGCTTCTTGATTTTTTATCAGGAAGTGCGACTTTTTTATTTTTGTGCTATACTAAATTAATGAGTAACATACTTTTTCAGTATTTTAGTTGGCAGTTTTTTGACGTACCAAGGTTTATTTTGAAGGCCTGGCGGAATTTTTTGGTTTTTAACCTCAACTATTTTTCCATTCCCTTACTTATTAAAACTTTATTTTCTCATTGGCGGCGCTATCAGTGGTCTTATGGCCGAGGATTTGACTTAAAGAGATGGATTTATACCTTTTTCTCTAATATGATTTCCCGGGTTTTAGGGGCGATAATGCGAGTTATTTTAATTTTTATTGGTCTTTTGGTTGAGGTTTTTATTTTTTTCGCCGGCATTATAGTATTCTTTGGTTGGATTATATTACCATTACTTTTAATTTCCGGTTTATATTTTAGTTTCAAAATTCTATTCTAAAATTTCGTATTTTCGTATAATTTTCGTAATTTCGTAGAGATATGAATTTCGATTTACAAAAGACAGCAATCTTTCAGGCAGTAATTTGGGAGAAAAGATTGAAAATTGGATTGGTAAAATTCTTAAAGAAGATTTTATTCTGGTTCTTTTTAATTGTTTTTGTTTTATTTATTTTTGGATTTTTCGCTGAGAAATTCTCATCCACTACCATTTCTTTGCTTTTTGGATTTTCAGTTTTTTCTTTAACCTTCTTTTTATTCTTCTGGTATATTGAGAAGTTTTTCAAAACAAAATTAAAAAATCCTCAATTAAAATACACTTTAGAAGAAGCAATTGAAAGGCCTGAGAAAATTAATTTTGCCTCCTTTTTAGATTTAGATGCTGCCAGAGCTGTCTGGCAGGCGATTAAATTTACTAAAAGAAAAAAACTTTCTCAAGTTCCTTCAGAAGCCCTACTTTTTTTTCTCTTAGATGAAAAAAAATTAAAAATTAAATTTATTTTCAACCGTGGCCTTTTGAATTTAAAAGAAATTAAGGATGGATTAAGAAATTATCTTAAGAATTTAAAAAACGGAGAAGGATTCTCCGGTCAGCTTTCCGAAGATTGTCAAAAGGTTATTTTGGAAGCAGCCAAAATTACTCAAAGAAAAGGGCAGGAAAGAATTGGAGTAGGGGATATTATAACCGCCCAAGCCCAAGTTACTCCCACTTTCAAAGAAGCTCTAATCGGCTCAGAACTTAAAAGCGAAGATATTGAAAATCTTAGTTGGTGGATTGAGAAATTATTAAATCAGATTGAGGAATCTAAAAAATTCTGGGAATATAAAAATTTACTGAAAAAAGGTTCTATTGCCAGAGATTGGGCAACCGGCTATACAATAACCCTTGACCAATTCTCTACTGATTGGACAGAAATAATTAAAAGAAAATATTTTGGAGAGTTAATTGGTCACGAAAAGGAGATCGAGGCAGTAGAAAGAATTTTAAGCCGAGAAGATGTTAATAATGTCCTTTTAGTTGGCGAACCAGGAGCTGGTAGAATGGGCATTGTTCAGGAAATTGCCAGAAAATCCCTTTTAGATTTAAGCACGCCTCAAGTCAATTCCAAAAGAGTGGTTTCTTTAGATATTGTTTCCATTCTTTCAAAAACCGCCTCCCTCGAGGCGGCTGAAGCCGCCCTGGATCGAATTTTCCACGAGGCAGTGGCTGCTGGTAATGTCATTTTAGTGATTGATGACTTCCATAACTACATTGGCCAAGAACAAAGACCAGGGGCAATTGATATTTCTGGCACCATCACTCCTTATTTAAATTTGCCTAAATTTCAGATAATTGCCATTACCAATTTCCCCGGCCTTCACAAATTCATTGAGCCAAATACTTCAATTTTAAATCTCTTTGAAAAAGTTGAAGTTTCTGAAATACCAGAAAAAAAGACAATTCAAATTTTAGAAAAACTCAGCCTCAATTTAGAGCAAAAATATAAACTTTTCGTTCCTTATCAGACAATCAGGGATATTGTCAAATTAAGCAGCCGCTATTTACCAGCTATTCCCTTTCCCAAAAAGGCAATAGACCTTTTGGATGAGATAATGGTTTATGTCTCTCACTATACTAAAAGTGAGGTGGTCTTACCCGAGCATGTAGCCAGGGTTATTTCTGATAAAACCCAGATTCCAGTGGGGGAAGTGGAAATCGAAGAAAGAGAAAAACTACTCAATCTAGAGAACTTAATTCACCGGCGAATTATTAACCAAGAGGAAGCGGTTAAAGAAATCTGTGGCGCTTTAAGAAGAGCCAGGGCTGATATTACTATTAGAAAAGGGCCAATGGGCGGCTTTTTGTTTTTAGGTCCGACCGGAGTAGGCAAGACCGAAACCTCCAAAGCCTTAGCAGAAGTATATTTTGGTTCTGAAGAAAAAATGATTAGGTTGGATATGTCAGAATTCCAAAACCTGACTGATATTAAAAGATTATTAGGCTCTGGCGAAGAAGAAGGATTATTAACAACACCAGTTAGGGAAAATCCTTTTTCTTTAATCTTGTTAGACGAAATTGAAAAAGCCCATCCCAATATCTTGAATTTATTTTTACAGGTTTTGGACGAAGGCCATATAACCGACGGCTTGGGCAGAAAAGTTGATTTTAAAAATACAATTATCATTGCGACGAGTAATGCTGGTTATCAGGTAATTTTGGAAGCCCTGAAAAAAGGTGAATTAATGTCAGAAATCAAAGAGGAATTATTAGATTTTCTTTTCAAAGAAGGAATTTTCCGTCCAGAATTCATTAACCGTTTCGATGCTGTCGTTGTCTTTCGGTCTTTGACTAAAGAAAATCTCTTAGATATTGCTGAACTTTTATTATCAAAATTGAAAAAGAATCTTTTACAAAAAGATATTGAGTTTGAAATTACTCTTTCTTTGAAAGAAAAAATCGTTGAATTAGGTTATAATCCAATCTTTGGCGCCAGAGAAATGAGAAGAGTCATCCAGGATAAAGTGGAAAACGTTCTAGCCTCAGCTCTTTTATCCGGTCAAATCAAACCCGGCGACAAAATAGAAATCGACCCCACTGACTTTAAATTGAAAATTAAATAATTGACATTTTTAAAAATTCCTGGCTATAATTTACTTAGTGCTGGCTCCGCGGTTTCTACTCACGTCCTCTCATCGGGCATTACATCGCCTCGCCTTGCTGGCTATGGCGAAGAGCACCTCCTCCGACCTGGGAGGATAAAAAGAGCATAGAGACAGAGCAGGAGCCAGCCATTGTACCTTTCATGGGCCGGCAGAAGGAAAAAAATAAGTGTCGTGGTGTTGATGGAAGTCCACCCACTTGGAAGTCCACCCCCCCACTCGCCACTCTCTGCATACCACTTTTTCGCCTTCTGCCAGCCCGCTCTTTCATTCGCCAAATTTCGGCGATTTTTTTTAACTACGGGACTTGCCCCGTACTAATTTTACCATGCTAAAAAAAGATATTTTTCTGTTAAACTAATAAAGTTAATGCTCTCGCAGTCTGCGTTCCGCGAACCCCGAAACAATCCTTCACTTCGTTCAGGATGTTACGGGGCAAGTAGCCACATAACGGATTGGGCGCTTGCCCCGTAGTTCCCGACGAAGTCGGGATACTATCGGGGAAGCGGACTGCCAAATTATTATATTGTAAAATTAGTATGGGGTTGACAAAATTTTTTTAATTTGGTAAAATATAGTATTCTGAAGGAAGTGTCCTTCGGGAAATATAGAAAGGAGGTTTTACAATTGAATATAAAAGGTAAGAGCAACAGCGAAAAACTGAAAAAATTAGGAGGGGCCTGGGAAGATGATGATGACGATGAAGAAGAGAGGAAACAAGGTAAGAAACCACGGAACAAAAACCATAGAAGGGAAAACCAAAAAGGAAAGGAGGTCTTACTAATGGTAGATAATCCAAGAAAGAAAAAGCCGGAAGAGAAGCCGGCTAAGCCGACGCCAGTCGCACCGCCACCACCACCGGAAAAGCCAGTAGCGCCGCCGCCAACGACACCAACGCTGGAGGCACCAGTAGCCGTTGCAGGAGAGATACCGCCGAAAGGACCGCCGCCGGGATGGGTACAGCCACCTGGTAATTGGTACCGATTATGGCCGGGCGGACCCCATAATCCGAATTATAAGCCGCCCCAAAAGACTCCGAAATCAGGACCGCCACAAAGACCAGAACCGCCAGAAGCGCAGAGAGCAGGACAACCACCACCACAACAGCCAGTAGCGGCGGGTCGTAATGGAAACGGAATGTGGAAATGGTTGGCAATCGGCGCAGTAATTGCTTTGTTTATAATAGTGATAGCATTGGTTTTTAAGCCAGCACCAACACCACAAACACCGCAACCTGCACTGCAGACAGGACAACCAGCACCAACACCGGTAACACCACCACCAGCTCCGACATTTTCTAATTATGTAACTGGTGCTGAGGTACATGCTCTATTACAGAGGACCTTCCCAACAGCGTCTGTGGAGGCTCATAACTCCTCTTATCGGTTGTACGCCGTAAGAGACTTTGCTGACTTTATGCGACAGGAATATCAAAGCGGTAATTATAACCGCTTTGTAACCCGCACTGCCTCATACACCAGATATGATGCTTGCGGCGCGGCAGCACAGTTGGTTGCTAATGCGAATGCCAGATTACCTGACATTCCAATAGGAATGGCGACTCTTAACGATCAGAGCAGGACTTACCTGATTGTAGTGTTTCGTGGCGATTCCGGACTGTCCGGACTGGAAGTGCTCTCCTTCGCGCCACTTGATGGAAGGGGATTGCCTAATGATACTCGGATGCAAAAGGTAGAGATTCGTTAGTTCATTCCCAGTAAGGGGTGGTCATAATAACCACCCCTTTATCATTTTTATTTGGTTTATCCGGTAGTGTATTTTTGACTTATTACACACCCGCCTTCCTTTTAAAAGAGTGGGTGGTCAAAAATCTACTGCCGGTTGACTTTTATTAAAATATTTGGTATAATTATGCCATGAGCAAGGTATTCCAAAAACTTAAAATCTTATTCATTCCTTGCGAAGGAAACCAATATAAGCCTCGTTTTTTAGCCGGTGGGACTTTGTTTTACATTGTTTTAGCCCTGTTTATTTTGAAACTTATTGCTGTTTCTTTTATTATTTACCTTCCCAAAACAGTTTTTTTCGCCGATTTAACAAAAACCGCTTTAATCCAGTTAACTAATCAAGAAAGGCAAGTTTTAGGAGTTCCGATGTTGAAAGAAAATCAAAAATTAAACGAGGCTGCCCAGCAGAAAGCCCAAGATATGTTAAATAATGATTATTTTTCCCATTATAGCCCTACTGGCATTAATCCTTGGTATTGGTTTAAAAAAGCAGGCTATAAGTATCAAACAGCAGGTGAAAATTTAGCAGTCGGTTTTATGGATTCAGAAGAAATTGTTGCAGGCTGGATAAATTCTGCTTCCCATAGAGATAATCTTTTAAATCCTAAATTCCAGGAAACAGGAATTGCTGTTTTAAAAGGCGATTTTCAGGGTTCAGAAACTACAGTAGTGGTTCAATTATTTGGCTCACCCTTAAAGACAATAGGAACTGTTACGGCGGCAAAACCAGTCAGTGAAACAGTGAAACCAAAAACAGAAAGTAAGATGGATTTAGTTAGTAAGATTCAGCCAGAGAAAGAAGTGAAAGTTACAAAAATTACTGAAGGGATTGAGGTGACGGAAGAAGAAATCTCGCCAAAAGAAGTTATTAAAGAGGAGGAAATTGTTGGGCAACCCAAAGAAACGGTTAATCAGATTGAAAAATTAAGCACTATTTCCAGTCAGCCAGAAATTGAAAAACCAAAATCCAGTTTGGATTTCTTTAAATTCATGACCTTAAATTATCCTAAAATTGTCCAGAATATTATCTTTTATTCATTACTTTTAATTACTTTATCTCTAATTCTAAATATTTTTATTAAAATTCATATTCAAGACAAAAGATTAATTTTTAAAACAGCAGTTTTCATTACTTTGTTAATTTTATTTATTTGGTCAGATAAAGAAATCATAGTTCAATTAATTCCTCATAGTTTATTAATATAACTGAGTTGTCGAATAATTCCGCGTGGTTCAGCGTATATATCAGCGTTTCTTCAGCGTTATCATGGTTTTGTCGCTGAACCGACGCTGAACTAGACGCCGAAATTACGCTGAAAAATATATGAGAAATATTAGCAAATTTATAAGAATCTTTTTCTTTTTTTCTTTATTTATTTTAATAGTGGTTAACTGGAATTGGGTTAAAGGGATTTTTGATTACAAAACAATTTATAGTGAAGTATATAATTCTCTAAAATGGAAAATTACACAAGAAAAAGGTAAAGATTTAGCAATAAAAGTTCCGGAAGTTGAATTAAGCGAGCCAAAATATGAACCAAAACAAACTGAAAAACCCGATAGTGTAGAAATTCCCAAAATTGGAATTACCGCTCCTTTAGTATTAATTGAAAGCGCTGCTAACAAAGATATAACTGCTGCCCTAAAAAAAGGAGTAGTTCACTATTCTCAGTCAGTATTACCCGGCGAGGAAGGACAGACAGTAATTTTGGGCCATTCTGCTCCTTCTGGTTGGCCGAAAATCAATTACGACTGGGTTTTTAGTAGATTAAATGAATTAGTGCCAGGCGATGAAGTGATTATTAATTATCAAAATCGAGAATACCGCTACCTAATGACCAAAAAGTACTTTTTGAAACCCGGCCAAGACATCCCTGGTGGAGACTTGACAAATTCTGAAAATATGCTAATATTAATAAGTTGCTGGCCCCCCGGCACAAATATAAAAAGGATCGCCGTTGAGGCCCAATTAGCAATATAATTAAAAAAGATGAACAAATTTAATATAAAAAGCAAATATTTCGCAATATTTTTAGCGGGTTTTCTCTTAATCCAACCCGGCTTTTCGGCTTTAGGTAGTACTTTATTGGATGAATATAATACTTACTGGAACACCTGGAATACTACCAGTACTCCAAGCGATAACACTAATTATTGGGGTACTTCCAATTCTACTATTTATTCAACTCCAAGCACAGATAGTGATTACTGGGGTACCTGGAATACTACAACTTATTCAACGCCAAGTACATCCTATGATTACTGGGGAACTTATAATATAACAACTTATACCCCTACTACTTATGATTATTGGGGAACATGGAATACTACAACTTACACCCCAACTTACACTTATACTCCCACTTATTATTATTGCACTCAGCCCTGCTCTGGTTATTATCAGTATGACGGTTATTACTACTACTGTCCTCAACCTTGTTCATATTATTACATTCCTACCTGTTCATCTTCTTGTTGCGGTTCCTCTTGTTATACGCCGCCCACTTATCCATCACTAACCGTTTCTTGTTCAGCTTCGCCAAATCCTGCCCAAACTAATCAAAATGTAATCTTTACCGCCTATCCTTCAGGTGGAACGGGCTCTTATTATTATTCGTGGACAGGAGACTGCACTTCAAGTTCCCAAACTTGTTATAGAACTTTTTATTCATACACTGGCACTGCCACTGCCACCGTCACTGTTAGTTCGGGTAGCCAAACTGCTTCCGCTAGCTGTTCAGTTACTATCCAAGGCACACCCACCTTATCAATTAATAAATTAGTCAGAAATATCACCGACAATACTGGCTGGCAGGATTCGGTTTCTGCCGACCCCAATGAGAGATTAGAATTCTCAATTCAAGTATCTAATACCAGCAACACCACTGCCAATAATATCAGGGTTACAGATGTTTTACCCTCAAGAATTTATTATCAGGGTAGTTTAAGAGTTGATGGTAGTTATTCTGGTGGAGATATAACTTCTGGTATTTATATTGGTAGTTTATCTCCTGGCCAATCAAAAACAGTAGTTTTTGAAGCCCGAGTTGGCTCAGAATCGGAATTTGGTTATGGCACCACTACCTTAACTAACTATGGAAGAGTCTCGGCTGATAATTTCAGTCAAATTGAAGATACGGCTTTAGTTAATGTTTATCGATATTATCAGCCACAATCTCCTAGTGTTACTATCACTAAAACCGTCAAAAATGTGACTGATAATACTAGTTGGGTAGATTCGGTTTCTGCCGACCCCAATGATTCCCTTTCTTACTCGCTTTATATTTATTCCAATGGCACAATTACCGCCACTAATGTTCAGGTCAAAGATATTCTGCCTTCCAAAATTAGTTATCAGGGCAATTTGAGAATAGACGGTGTTTATTCCGGCGGTGATATTTTGAACGGTATTAACATCGGCAGTTTAACTAACGGTCAGTCAAAAACTATTACTTTCGATGCTAAAGTTGCTTCAGGGAGTGAATTCGGTACAGGCACTACTAATTTAATTAACACTGGTAGAACTTGGTGCGATGGGCTTTCTTATATTGAAGACACAGCCGTTGTTAATGTTTACCGGGGAACTACTCCAACTGGAACTTTCTCAATCAGCAAACAAGTCAGAAATCTTTCTGATGGAACTGGTTGGCAAGAAACAGTTTCTGCTGACCCTACTGAGATATTAACCTTCTTAATTCAAGTTACAGCTGGCAGTTCCGGAGCCCAAAATGTCATTGTTAAAGATACTTTACCTGCCAAAATTATTTATCAAGGTAATTTGAAAGTGGATAATGTTTCTTCAACTGGTGATATAATTACTGGTCTAAATATTGGAAATTTTTCAGTTAATCAGACAAAAACAATCACTTTTGATGCCAGAGTGGCTACAGCTGACCAATTTGGTTTTGGAACAACCGAATTGATAAATACTACCCTGGCTTATAATGTGAGTTATTCTATTTCTGATACCGCCAAGGTCAGTGTTACCAAGACAGCCGTAGCTGGAGCAGTAACCGGAGTTGTCACTGGAGTGAATCCTATTTACCTTGCTTTAATCTTTGCCTTCCTCTTGAGTTTGGGATTTTACTTACTCTTGCCTTACTTGGAAAATTCCCAAAATCCCTTTGTTAAAAAGGTTTTGGGAGTAGGTTATAAAATCAAGATGTTTGTTATGAGATAAAGATACTCAGAAGCAGTGATAACCGGCCCGCCCGGCAATAGCCAGGCGGGCCGGTTTTTTCATTTTTTATGGGTGCTTGCACCCCACTAATTTTACCGTCCTATTAAGGCACAACAAAAGAAATTCAATTTCTAAAATATGAAACTTTTGCAACCCGTGTGGGGCGAATAGCCCCATCCCTTATGGACGAAGCGGGTTGTTAAGTGTTTCTGGGTGAAATTGGTGGGGTGTGAAAAAACTGTGGATAAATCAGCTTTGACATTCAAGTTTGAGTGGGATAAATTGGAGATGTAATGGGTAATTGTGGATAACTGTGGGAAAACTACCCATTTCTGTGGATAACCCTCCTACGAAATTACCTGCCCGCCATAAGCCTGTTATAGCTTTATAAAAAGCTCGTCAACGATTCAATAAATTATTGACGCATCTTCTTTCTAACCAACATTGGCAGGCAG
>Ga0210057_1008283_pt1 | contig 12351 bp, 12 predicted proteins | sample CryGeyCG2114_010_2_FD_183968 | JGI IMG/M metagenome (GOLD analysis project Ga0210057, IMG submission 183968) | Groundwater microbial communities from aquifer - Crystal Geyser CG10_big_fil_rev_8/21/14_0.10 (SPAdes) (version 2) | ecosystem: Environmental > Aquatic > Deep subsurface > Groundwater ...
GTTTTTTGGTTTGAGATTTTATTGCTAGAGACGCTAAATCTATTTGTCTTATGACCGGTGTAACCAAATCTATCTTTTTCGCCGCTTTTTTTATTGGGGGCAGAATAAAATCTTTGTCAGTTTCTTTGTCGCTGTAATGTACTTCGGTTTTGAATATTGAGTCTTTTTCAACGTGGTTTGGGAGTTTGGCAAAAATTTTTGGGTTGATTTCTTCGGCCAGAACAGTCTTTTTGTCCTCCTGTTTTTTGATTTGGAGATAATCAGCTTCAAATTTTAGGTCTTTATTCGATTCTGGTTGGACTATTTTTACCTCATGCCAAGCAACATTTTTTTCTTTCCTTAGATTAACCACATGGCTGGAAGCTTGGGGGGCGTGGGCAACGTGATGGACAAAAAATTTGATCGGCTTTATTGGAGCGGTAGGAATTTGTGTACTGTTTGCAGACGATAGAAAATCAGAACAAGTAGATTTATTATGTCCCGGTTTATCACAAAATGCGCAACGTCTTAGTTGCGGCTTCTTTTTTTGAAGTATTTTTTTTATTCTTCCCATCTTAAAAATTTGTTGCGAATGTAGTTACTATATTATACATCTTTTTAAGATATTGTGCACGAATAAAAACCTTTAGTTATCCACTTTTATTTGGCAGATTCGTAAATTTCTAAAGTTTGTTCAGCTGTCCGTAGCCAAGAATATTTTTGTAGTATTTTTTGTCCTTGATCTATCAATTTAGCCCGTGTATCTCTGTCTTTAATTACCAAATTAGCGGCGGTCGTAATGGCATGAGGGTCGTCGGGATTAAAATACACGGCTGCCTCTTCTAGGATTTCAGGCAGACAAGTACGGTTGGAAGCGATGACTGGCAAATCATATTGCATCGCTTCTAGGGGCGGCAATCCAAACCCCTCATATAGACTTGGAAACACATACAAAGAAGCGTTACGGTATAGCTCCGGTAACTCGTCGTCTGGTACAAAATCAGTTAAAATTATATCTTTGATTTTTTTATTCTCTATATATTTTTCCAGCTGATTGTAAAAATAGTTTTTCTTTCCACTTAAAACCAGGTGATAAGTGTGTCCGTGTTGCTGGCAAAATATTTCCCAAGCGTCAACTAATTTTTCTAGATTTTTGTGCGGGTAGGCCACTCCTACGTATAACCAGTAAGGTTTGTTTATTTCATATTTTTGATAGACTGAAAAAGGCGGCTCTGAATCTAATTTTTGAGAAAATGGAGAAAGATAGGTGGTGGTAATTTTCTCTTTTTTTATGTGTAAAGTTTGTTCAATATCTTGTTTGGTAAATTCGCTAATAGTAATGATTTTTTTTGCTTTGTTCACCGCATGACTGAGGGTGAGTCTGAAAAGTTTATTTTTTAACCAATATGACATTGGTCCTAGCGTACTGGCTCGGTGAGTAGGAAAATGTAACAGTAATAGATCGTGAATTGTGACTACAAAATTATCATTATAGAATATCGGCACATTCCAATGTGGAAAATGCATCAGGTCCAGCTGTTGTTTTTTTATGATACCTGGAAAAATAAACTGTTCTTTCCATCCGTACCAACCGATATCAGCTAGCACTTTTTTAAAATTTTGGTTAGTTGGTTGATATTCTTCCCAATTATCTCTACGTAGAAAGATAAAATATTCATTTTTATTATCAATTTTTTCCAAATGGGCAACTAGTTGTTGGATATATCTACCTAAACCACCCTGTTTTGGTCCAAGCATGCGAGCGTCAATTCCAATTTTCATAAGAATTTGTTTAGCGAGCTTATTTAATGTTGTTGATTATTATAGCAGATATTTTTAAATTGCCAAAAGTATTTTTTTACTATATAATAAAGCCGTCTAAAACATACACTTATGCCGTATCTGAGTCCCTTAAAAAATAGCCAAGTTAGTGACAGTGCTGATGAAATCGTCGGTCGTTTAGAAGATGTTTTGGTGAAAGTTAAGCCTGGTGAATATTCAGCGCTGGAGTACATCGTTATCAGAAAACGTCGTCATAAGAAAAGAATTATTATTCCTTATGAGGCGGTAGAAAATTTTAGCCGAGAAGAAATTTCTCTGCGTAGTTTGTATTCCAAAATAAATATTTTAGAGACCCCGCCAGATGGTTATATATTTTTAAATCGTGATGTGATGGATCAACAGATTGTAGACGTAGCGGGAGCTCGCGTGGTGCGAGTTAATGATTTGCGTATTGGTGATTTTGAAGGAAAAATGTGTGTGCTTGGAATTGATGTTAGTCTTAGAGGCCTGCTACGTCGTCTAGGACTTACTTGGATAGATTTTTTGGGCTTATTTAAGGTAAATTTGATTGATTGGCGTAAAGCCCAACCGGTAAAAGGGATGTTAAAATTGGATAGTGTGTCTAAAGATTTAACCAGATTGCATCCCGCAGATATTGCTAATATCGTAGAGGATTTAAGTTTAAAACAAGGTAGTAGCCTAGTTTTGTCATTGGACAAAAATATGGCCGCCAGAGTTTTTGAAGAGATTGACCCTGAGATTCAAAAAATATTGATTTCTCGTTTGAGCCCAGAACATGCCGCTCGTATTAGTGAGCGTATGTCTATTGATGAATTGGTAGATTTATTACAATCTTTACCTAAACATCAATCAAAACAACTGTTGGAATATGTAGAACAGGAACGTATTAAAAAGGTAAATAAATTGTTAAGCTATGAGGATGATACCGCCGGCGGTTTGATGACTACTGATTATTTATCTGGATCACCAGAAGATAGTGTGGCCGTAACCGTTGAGAAAATTCGTCAGCTGTCTGAGAATTTTCGTTCGATTAATTATGTTTATGTACTTGACGACAAAGGTAGGTATAAAGGAGTGGTTTCATTTAGAACTTTATTGGTTTCCGATCCGCTAGATTCATTGAAGAATATCATGAAAAAAAGTATTCATTTGACAGTATTGCATCCCGATCAGTCTATTAAAAGTGTTGCTCATCTGATGACTAAATATGATCTGAATTCAGCGGCCGTGGTTGATCAAGATAATAAATTTTTAGGGGTAGTCACAGTCGATGATGTGATGAGAGTTTTAGTTCCAAATGCTTAGGTTTATGGACAAAAAAAATACAAAAGAAATAAAAAAGAAAAAATTATGGCCGAAGCTTCTTTTAATCATGAGTGTGATTGGTCCTGGAATTATTGCTGGTACGGCCGATAATGATGCTGGTGGAATCGCTACTTATGCGGTAGCTGGTTCTCAATTTGGCTATCATTTGATTTGGATTTTATTTCTTACGACCTTTGTTTTGGCAATTACCCAGGAGATGGGTGCGCGTTTAGGCATAGTATCAGGCAAAGGATTGGCCGCCTTGATCAGAGAAAATTTTCCTTTTAGAGCCACTTTTTTTATAATTCTTTTAAGTTTTATTGCTAATTGGGCTAATATTTTGGCAGAATTTTCCGGTGTTTCAGCCGTTGCCAATATTTATGGTATCCCCAATTGGTTGTTTGTTTTAAGTTCGGCCGGTTTGATAAGTTGGTTGGTAATTTCTGGTAATTTTAAAAATATCCAACGTATTTTTCTTACTTCTTCGGCTTTGTATTTCGCCTATGTTTTTGCTGGTTTTATGAGCCATCCGGATTGGTCAGCCGCCTTGAAGTCAATAGTAGTTCCATCTTGGATACCGACCAAAGATTTTCTTTTTATGGCGATTGCTTTGATTGGTACGACTGTTACTATTTGGGGACAGTTTTTTATTCAATCTTACTTCGCAGAAAAAGGTGTGCGTACCCAAGATTTAAATTGGTCTAGGGCGGATGTGTATCTAGGAAGTTTTTGGACAAATTTTGTAGCCTTTTTTATCATAGTAGCCACTGCTGGAACTTTGTATGTTCATGGCGTTACTATTACTGACGCAGCTGATGCGGCTAAAGCTTTGGAACCATTTGCTGGTGTCTTGGCTAAGCATTTGTTTGCTTGGGGTTTGTATAATGCTTCAATGTTGGGAGCGGGAGTCGTTACAATTTCTACGGCCTATACCATTACTGAAGCTTTTGGTTGGGAAGGTAAAGTAAATGCCGGTTTTAAAGAGTCGTCTTCTTTTTACAAATTATTTTTATTTTGTATTTTTTCTACCGCTTTGGTAGTGCTAATACCTAATTTTCCGTTAGTGCCGGTACTGGTTACTTCTCAGGCTCTCAATACTTTTGTCTTACCAATTTTGTTTTTTTTCTTGTTAAAGTTGTTAAACCGCAAAGATATTATGGGCGATAACAAAAATGGTTTGTCTCTAAATGTTTTTGGTTGGATTTCGATTTTAATTTTATCCGGTTTGAACTTAGCTTACCTAGGTTATTTGGTTTTTAATATCATCAAATAGAGTGGAAATATTTTTTAGCAAACTCTTGGCGGATTTATCCCAAGAATAGTTAGAGGCCAATGTTGCGCCTCTTTTTAAATACTCATCTCTAACCAAATTATCCTCTAATAAAATTTTTATTCCAGATATTAAACTGTTAGTATTGTTAGGATCGATGAGATAAGCAGCATTGTTGGTAATTTCGGGCAAAGAAGATCGGTTGGAGGTTATAGTTGGACAGAGCATTTTCATAGACTCCAGTAGAGGAAAGCCAAAACCCTCATAAAAACTAGGGAAGACAAATACGCTCGCTAAAGAGTAGAGAGGTGGTTTTTCTGGTTCGGGTATATAGCCTAAAAATTTTATTTTATTATGTAATTTTGAATTTAGTGCTTGATTGTAAATATCCCTATTTTTCCAGCCGCAGGCCCCAGCAATTATTAGCGAATATTTATCAGTGAGATAGTCGGGTAATTTTTCAAAGGCCTGGATCAATCCCAAGATATTTTTGCGTGGCTCAACTGATCCTAAAAATAAGATAAAATTTTCTGGCAGATTGTATTTTTTTTGGACTACACTTTTTTGTGCTCCACTAGGTAGTTCTTTGAAAGTGTCAGCTACGCCAGGATAAATAACTTTTATCTTTTGTTTATCTATTTTGTAATAGACAGACAGGTCACGCTTGGTGTTTTCGGAGGGGACGATTAATAAATCAGCTTGTTGGCACTGTTGTTGTGGTTTTACAAACCAATGCCAAAGTCTTTGTTTGAAGGTATAAAATTCCGGAAAAATTTCAAACGAAAGATCGTGGATTGTGAGTATTTTTTTTATTTTTTTATTTAGATTGAAAAAATTTATATTAGGCGAATACCAGCAATCAATTTTTTCTGGCAGAAGATTATCTAGACAAATAATTTTTAATATAATCGCTAAATTTAAAATTTTATTTGGATAGTTTGTTTTTACAAAATGTATGTTGTCTTGTTGCCAATCTGGCAACTTAATATTTTTCTTAGCAGAGTTATAAAATAAATAGTATTGGTTATTTTTGTCTAATTGAAAAATTGCATCAAGCATCGAAAAAGTATATTCACCTACGCCGGTTCGGTTTTTTTCCATCAAAGGTCGGATATCTATACCAATATTCATAGCCAATTTATTTATATATTTTGATATTCTTTTTGGAATTTAAAATAATGTGCTTGAGTGTTATTTTTAATTTCCTCTTTAAATCTGTCGACAGAAAATTTTTGAGCATGTTGTTGTATTTTTTTAGTATCCCAATTATACGGATCAAAATTTAAAATAGTTTCCAATAAAGATTCCCAAGTTTGTTCTGAAAAAAATACCCCAGTCTCTTTTTCTATCACAGTTTCTGTGGCTCCACCCTGTCCATAGGCGATTACCGGTCTTCCAGCCGCCATTGCTTCTACCGGAGTAATACCGAAGTCTTCTTTTTGCGGGTGGATAAAACCTAGCGCTCTGCTTAGTAGAACAGCCTTTTCATTTTCAGAAATTTTCCCGTAAAATTCTATATTGGGTCGAGATATTTTTTTTAAATATTTATATTCTGGTCCGATTCCAAAAATCTTTAATGGTAATTGCAAGCGGTTAAAAACTTTTATTACTAAGTCCAGTCTTTTGTATGGAACTAGTCGTCCACCCGCTACAAAGTAGTCGCCCAATTTATTAGCGATTTGAAAACGTTCAGTGTCTACCGGAGGAAATATTATATCAGATTCACGACGGTAGTATTTTTTTATTCTTTTTTGAACCGTTTGTGAATTGGCAATAAAGTGGTCAACGCGTTTGGCGCTCAACTGGTCCCACAATCTTAAATGGTGGGTAATTATGGGTAGTGTTTTTTTAATTAGATAAGAACTTTTTAAGTCGGAAAGATAGTTGTTGCCGTCACCCCAAAGGAATCTTGGCGAAGTGTGGCAATATGAGATATGTAGGGTGCTTGGTGAAGTTATTACTCCTTTGGCAAAACTACTGGTAGAAGAAATTACTAAGTCAAAATCATGTAGATCATGTTGTTCGGTGGCGATTGGCATTAGCGGCAGGTACCATTGAAAAATTTTTTTTATAAATGGCATCTTGGATAGCCAAGTCTCTTTTATTTTATCACGGTCTAGATAATTAATTTTTTTTCTATCATGAAATAAAACAAAAATTGGCGCTTCCGGCCAAATTTCGTGTAAGGCTTTCAAAACGCGTTCTGCCCCTCCGTCTTGAGAAAGATAGTCGTGCACCAAGGCAATCTTCATACGATAGATCCGGTTTTGCGCAAAACAACAAACGGGGTTTTAATTAAAATAATTAAGTCGATAAAAAAGCTCCAATTTTCAATATAAAAAATATCTAGTTTAGCCTCTTCGTCAAAACTCAAATCACTGCGTCCAGAAATTTGAGCCAAACCGGTGATACCTGGTTTAATGGTCAGGACTGTTTTGTGCCATTTTTCATATTTGTTTACTTCACGCGGTTGGTGTGGTCGTGGTCCTACCAGACTCATATTGCCAATCAAAACATTAAAAAATTGAGGTAGTTCATCTATACTAAAACGACGGATAAATCGTCCAAAGGGAGTGATGCGAGGATCATTTTTTATTTTATAAACCGGTCCTTGTTTTTCACTTTTTTGTTTGATGAGTTCTTTTTCTAGTTCGATAGCCGCTTGCCCAGCTTTTCCAAACTGATCGCCGGTACAATATTTTTGATACATGGAACGAAATTTATAAGTGTAGAATTTTTTTCCTTCTTGACCAACTCGTTCGTTTCTATAAATTACCGGCCCACCAGTTTCTATCAAAATTATAATCGTGCTGATTAAAAAAAGCGGTGAAAAAATTATGATGAAAAATATGCTACCAAAGATATCACCAATCCTTTTCAGTATTCTGCCCCAACCAGTGAGGCGAGTGCGTCGAAGCTCAATAATCGGTATTCCAGCAATGGTTGAAAAGGCTATGTTGGAAGAAATTGTATCGAATAAGTCGGCAGAATATTTAAAAGTGATATGATGCTCGTTGGAAAAATCTATAGTATTGATCGCCTCTTCTTCATTGCCTTTGGGGTCGGCGAATATTATTTCATCCAGTCCGTTTTTTTGTATTTTAAGTAATTCATTTGGGTTAAAACTTTTTAAAAATCCAACAATTTTATACCCTAGCTGAGGTTTATTTTCTAAAGATTTTCTAATTTGTTCCGCTACGCTTTGGGTGCCGATAATTATTGTACGACGCAAGCCGATTCCTAGGCGGTAGCAAAGTATTTTTATTAGACGTAAAAAAGTGCGAGCCAACGACACATAAATAATAGCTAAAATCCAACTAGCTAATACTAGAAAACGGGAATCAAATTTTTGGAGAGTGAAAAATACATAAATAGTAATAGCCGCAAATCCGGTGGAGCAGGCCAAGAACACTCTGGATAATTCTTTGGCCAATTTACGATTTGGATTGGCGCTGTATAATCCGGAAAAGGCAAATATCAACAACCAACCACAGGCCACGATCAAAACCGACGGCCAATATTTTCCCCAAGGTAAATCAAAAAGAATTGGACGAATAGAGGTAATAGCTTCGGCAAAACGTAGACCATATGCAGAAAATCCCGCTAATACCACCATCAAATAATCCAGCGGTAGTTGTAAAAAAGCAAAAGTTAGCTCAAAACGTTTCATGATTTTATTTTAAAAAATGATGATTATATTTTATGCTAAAAAATAGAGTCCGTCAATTCCTAGATAATTGACTTTTAGCCAAAATTTTAGTAAGCTTAGAAAGTATGAAAATGACTTTTTTAGCGGAAAAAATTGGCGATCCGGAGAAATTTATTCGTCGTTGTGGTTATGGACAACATAGAACTAGAAATGGGGAAGTGAGCTATGTAAAGCGTGTTCATGGAGATTGGTATCCTCGTTTTCATGTGTATATATCTAATTCTAGCGAAAAAATAACTTTTAATTTACATCTTGATCAACGCGCTCCAGTTTATGAGGGGGTGACAGCGCATGCGGGTGAATATGACGGGATTGTGGTAGAAAAAGAGGCGGAGAGAATTAAAGGGTTTGTAGTATAAAAAGGAATTCTTGTAGATTAAATTATGAAAAAAATATTAATTTTTATTGGTCCACCAGGTAGTGGAAAAGGCACTCAAGCCAAAATATTGGCTAAAAAATACGGATATAAGCATATTTCAACCGGTGATTTATTGCGTGCCTTAGCCAATGATCAACAAGCTGATCAAAAAGAAAAACAGGCTTTAGAGGAAATGAAAAATGGTAAATTAGTTCCTGATTGGTTGATATACAGTCTAGCTTTCAAAGAAATAAAAAAGAACTTGCAGAATAACGTAGGGGTAGTATTGGATGGGGCGGTTCGTAGCTTAGATCAAGCGCAAGAGTACCAGAAATTTTTTTCTGAAAATGGCTGGCAAGAGGAGCTTCTGGCAATCGAGGTATCTTTGAGCGATGAAGAATCTTTTAATCGTTTGACTAAGCGTAGAATATGTTCACAATGTGGCGAAATTATTCCTTGGTTGCCTGGTACTAAAGATTTAGTTTCTTGTCCTAAGTGTAAAGGTGAATTAGTTTACCGCCAAGATGACAGTGAAGATGTTATTAAAAAACGCATCGAAGAACAAGGCAATCAGACCCTACAGCCGATTTTAGATTTCTATTCTCATTTAGGTGTGCTACAAAGTGTGGATGGAATGAAAAATATTGAAGAAGTAGAAAAAGAGATTCAATTAGTAGTAAATAAGTAATCATAAAATTCTATGGCTAACATAAAATCACCCCAGGATATTAAACAAATTATTGCCGGTGGTAAATTGATGGGAGAAATTTTAGAAAAATTAGAAAAAATGGTACAGCCGGGTATTACTACTTGGGAAGTTGATCAACAAGCCGAGAAAATGATCAGAGAAGCCGGCGGTCGCCCTGCTTTTAAGGGATATTTTAGCAGCCCTGGAGAAACACCTTTTCCAACCACTATTTGTGCATCAGTTAACAAAGAATTGGTACATGGTATTGCCAAGAAAGAAACAATTTTAAAAGATGGTGACATTTTTACTATTGATATTGGTATGGAATGGCCTTATACCAAAGGTGAACGCGGTTTTTACACTGATACAGCCGTAACGGTGCCGGTAGGGAAAATATCTGATGATTTAGTGGAACTTTTAAGAGTTACCAAAGAGTCAATGGAAGCCGGTATGAAAGCAGCGGTACCAGGCAATAGTGTCGCCGATATTGGTAAAGCGGTGGAACACTATGTGAAATCTCAGGGTACTTATGGAATTATTCGTGATCTGGTTGGTCATGGTGTGGGACACGCGGTGCATGAAGACCCAAAGATTCCAAATTATTATGATCCTAGGTTAGAAAAAATTAAATTAAAACCCGGTATGGTAATTGCGATTGAGCCGATGATTTCTATGGGAGATTGGCGGGTGTCTGTGGGTAAAGACGGTTGGACAATAGTGATGAAAGATGGTTCCTTGTGCGCTCATTTTGAACATACTTTGGTAATTACCGAGGATGGAAATGTTATCGTGACTAGAAGACCAACTGAGAAATAAATTTTTTCTTGTTATGAACATACTCGCCATAGATTTTGGTACTAAAAACATTGGTTTGGCTTGGTGCGATACTGGCATTGGAGTGGTTTTTCCTTTTGGAGTAATAAAAAATGAAGACAAGGCCAAAGCCAAAAAAGAATTGTTGGATTTTATTAAAAAAGAGAATGTTGAAAATTTGGTAGTGGGTTTGCCGCTGTCTCTAAATGGTGATGAGAATAAAAATACGGAGCGCATTCGTAGTTTTGTGGCTGGTTTGGATCTAAAGATCAAGACGGAATTTTTTGATGAAAGATTTTCTTCCGCCCAAGCCGACAGAAGTGGCGGCGGTGCCAGCCGTGATGAAAAAGCCGCGATGATAATATTGGAGGGCTATCTAGAGAAATTTAAAAAATAGCATGTATTGTTTTGTTTTAAATCGGAGCGATTTTAAAGAAGTGGATCAGATTGTGACTTTATATAGTTGGGAGAAAGGCAAGATCCAAGCTTTGGCGCGGGGGATAAAAAAAATTACCAGTAAAAATTCCGCCTTTTTAGAGCCGGTTTTTTTGTTGGAAGCTGACATTATACCTGGCAAAGAATTGGATCATCTCACTAAAGCCGTACCCTTGTATTGTTATAAAAATATTTTAAATAATTTGGAAAAATTGGTATTGGTGCGAATAGTTTTTAGTTGGTTGGCTACTCTTACTGAAGCTGGTCAACGTGATAGTAAAATTTTTTTATTGGTTAAAAGTTGGTTGGAGTTTTTGAATGAAACTCAATTACCGACTTCGGCTTTGGCCTATAGTTTTTTGGCAAATTTAATTGATTGTTTGGGTTTTTTACCCAATTTAGTTCAGTGTGCTTTTTGTGATGATAAAAAAGATTTAATTAGTTTTTATCCAGCGGCGGCTAGCGTAGTTTGTAAAAACTGTTTTTTGATTAAGAAACAAGCTGTCAATGATATTTATCCAATTCGCTCAGTAGATTTGCAAGCTATAAAATTTTTATTTTCTAAACAGTGGACGGATATTTTGAATCATAATACTGAAATTGCCAATCGTTTAGTTTTTTTATATGCTCAATATCACAGTGAACGTAAACTTGCTAAATTAAAGTTTATTTGAGCGCTTCCATTGACTGGAGGCGCTTTTTATGCTATAATAATCCGTTATCGTAATTTTTTATTTTTCAACCTGTTTTTTGCCTTATTTAAGCCAAATAAGGTAGAAAAGAGGCTGGAAGTAGTCCAGTCCAACCGTGGCAAACCCCAATCTGGCAAGTGTTCGGATAAAGGCAAGCCACAAGGGCAAGGAGAAAGACGATGAATCGCAAATTCACGTCTGGACAACTCAAGCAGATCGGGAAGATCGCGATGGACGCGTTCACTTCCCTGAATCTGAGCTTCGAGGCCGCTCAGTGCCTCGTGACCCACCCGCAGCTCGCGACGCGTCTCAAGGCGTTGTTCGCGGCGTTGTCGGCGTTCGGTCTCCCGGTCGACTACGACCAGTCGCTCGGTCTGCGCAAGCTGATCGAGCGCGCTGTCGGCCCGGCCAATCTCGGGAACATCAACTCGGACATCACCGCAGAGCGCTTCAAGCTCGCTGGGAACGATGTCCGGAAGATGAACTTCCGGGTGGAGCCGTACCTCAACGGCGAGACGAGCGAGCAGGCCGCTGCCCGTCTCACGGGCGCTGGCTTCACCCTCGGGAACACTGGCGATCTCGCCGGCTTCCTCCACGACCACCCTGAGGAAGTGGAAAAGTGGTGGTGGGTCCATGCGATCAGCGAGGACTCCCGGTGGGCGTTCTCGGACGGCGTCGTCTATGTGCCGTACGCGCGTGTGAATGGTGCGGGCCGGGGCTTCAGCCTGCGCGGTTTCCGCAACCCGCTGGATTCCGGCTACGGCGTTCTCGTCGCCTGCGAGTAGACCTTGGTCACTCGGATTCTCGGCACTTCATGGTGTCGGTCTCCGGTCCTCGGTCGCTTAGACCCTCGTCTCGGCGTTCACCTGAAAAGGTGGATGTCCGAGCGAGGGTCTTCTGTTTTTAAAAAATATTTGTTATAATCAGCTAAGATTTTACAGACACTGCCTTGGTAATTGCTTAGGCGTGTAAAATCTCGCTATTTCATACTTCAGAATGTGATCGGCCAAGGCTTGTCATAGAGTAAGAATGAAATAAATTTATGAAGATACTCGGTATCGGGTATTAAGGAGATAACGTCTTCAAATTCTATTCAGCCTGAAGAGTATTCAACGGGTGGTGTTTTGGAAGATACCTGATATATTTGGTGGACGAACTCGGACGGCATCGTCTATGTGCCGTACGCGAATGTGAATGGTGCGAACCGGAACTTCAACCTGAACGATTTCCGCAACCCGCTGAATTCCAACAACGGCGTTCTCGTCGCCTGCTAGTCTTTTCATTACTCCTGCTTTAATT
>Ga0210057_1008291_pt1 | contig 12346 bp, 10 predicted proteins | sample CryGeyCG2114_010_2_FD_183968 | JGI IMG/M metagenome (GOLD analysis project Ga0210057, IMG submission 183968) | Groundwater microbial communities from aquifer - Crystal Geyser CG10_big_fil_rev_8/21/14_0.10 (SPAdes) (version 2) | ecosystem: Environmental > Aquatic > Deep subsurface > Groundwater ...
TAGAAATTAGGATTTAGAAATTAGATAATTTAAGCGACGAGATTAGCGAGGAGCGCTTGTGAAATTTATATTTGTTTCCGGCGGGGTTATCTCTGGTCTTGGTAAAGGAGTAACAACAGCAAGCATTGCCTTACTTTTGAAATCCAGAGGATTAAAGGTGACGCCAATTAAATGCGATGCCTATATGAATGTTGATGCCGGAACTATCAGACCACAAGAACACGGGGAAGTCTTTGTTACAAAAGACGGTGTTGAATGTGACCAAGACATAGGAAATTATGAAAGATTTATTGACGAAAACTTAAAGCGTTCAAATTACGTTACTAACGGACAAATTTACCAAGAAATAATCAGGCGCGAAAGAAGTTTTGGATATAACGGTGAAGATGTAGAGATTGTTCCTCATGTGCCCGAAGAAATGATTAGAAGGTTCAAACAAGCCGGAAAAGAAAATAAAGCAGATGTAGTTATTATTGAAATTGGCGGAACTGTGGGAGAATATCAGAATGCATTATTTATTGAAGCAAACCGTATTATGAAATATCGAGACAAAGAAGATGTTATTCATATCCATGTTGGATATTTACCTACTCCATCGTTTCTTGGCGAAATGAAATCTAAACCGGTCCAAACTTCTGTTAGAATTTTAGCCAGCACAGGAATACAACCTGATTTTATTATTGGAAGAGCAGAAAAACCCATTGATGACCGAAGAAAAGAAAGAATTGCCTGGCTTTGTAATATTGATAAAGAAAATGTTATTTCAAATCCAGATGCAGACACTATTTATAAAATTCCTTTGATATTTAAAGAACAAAAATTAGATGAAAAAATTCTTAAAAAATTAAACTTAAAACCTAAAAAGAGCAACTTAAAAGATTGGCAAAAATTAATAGAAAATATTAAACGAGCCCAAAAACCTCTTTCTGTTGGGATAATTTCCAAGTATGCCAAAGTCGGAGATTATAATCTATCTGATGCTTATATTTCTGTTGTTGAGGCAATTAAACATGCTGCCTGGAAAGAAGGTTCTAAGGTAAAAATCATCTGGATTGATGCAGAGGGCTTGGAAAAAGGAAAAGAAGGATTAAAGATATTAGAGGGAATAAAGGGGGTAATTATTCCCGGCGGGTTTGGCCAACGCGGGACGCAAGGCAAAATGGCTGCCATAAAATATGCACGGGAAAATAGATTCCCCTTTCTTGGACTTTGCTTTGGTTTGCAACTTGCTGTTGTTGAATTTGCCCAAAATGTTTGCGGACTTTCTGGAGCACATTCAACGGAAATTGAGCCCAAAACAAAATATCCGGTTATCGCTTATCTTCCTGAACAAATTAAAAATATAAAAGAATCAAATTATGGCGCGACGATGCGACTGGGCGCTTACCCTTGCATAGTACAAAAAAATACTCTCGCCCATCAGCTTTATAAAAAGTCTGAAATTTCCGAACGCCATCGCCATCGCTTTGAAGTAAACCCAAAGTTTCATCAAATATTAAATAAAAATGGTTTAATTTTTTCCGGAATGTCGCCTAATAGCAGATTGGTAGAAATTGTTGAACTTAAAAATCATCCTTTCTTTGTTGCCTCCCAATTTCATCCTGAATTTCAATCCACCCCTAAAAACCCTCATCCTTTGTTTGTAGGATTTATCAAAGCGTGTAAAAAATAATGGATATCTTTGTTAATTTAGCCCAAAAATCAATTGAATCTTATGTTAAAAATCAAAGAGTTTTAGCGGTGCCTCAAAAACTATCACAAGGAATGAAAAAACGCGCCGCTGTTTTTGTTTCACTTCATAAAAAATCTACTGGCGAACTTCGTGGTTGTATTGGCACTTTTTTTCCCACTTGCAAAAATATCGCCTCAGAAATTATTCAAAATTCCATTTCCGCCTGTTCAACGGACCCTCGCTTTCCGCCAGTACAATCAAAAGAGTTAAAAGATTTGGAAATCAGTGTTGATATTCTCTCAACTCCAGAACCTGCTAAAAAAGAAGGTCTTGACCCGAAAAAATACGGAATAATAGTTAAATCTCCTTCTGGCCAAATGGGATTGCTTCTCCCAGACATTTCTGGTGTAAAAACGATTGAGCAACAAATAGAAATCTGTTGTCAAAAAGCAGGAATTGGCATAAATGAGCCAATTGAAATTTACAGATTTACGGTTGAAAGACACAAATCGTAAATGACTAATTGCTCTAATTATTCTAATTACTAATGAATTATTTAATAATTTAATTTTACGAAGTAAAACAAGATTCTGAAGAATACAGGTTCTTATTACAAAGTAACAAGGTTCTGAAGAATTCAGGTTCTTATGTTTAAAACATTGAGACATTTAATCATTTATTAGTAGAATTAGTCATTGAATAATTTAGTTATTTAATTTTGTAAAACAAAATTTATGCAATACACTCAAATCGTTCCAAACACTAAAACCGATCTTTCCCGCCAAATTTTTACTTACAAAATTCCTCCGGAAATTTTGCCTACATTGCAAATTGGTTCTTTGGTAGAAATTCCTTTTAATAACCGAAAAATTGAAGGAATTGTTGTTGATTTTCAAAAATCAAAAAAAGGCCTTGAAGAAAAAAAAATTAAAAAAATCTCGCGTGTTTTAGACAACAAAGCTCTTGATGAATCCCACCTAAAATTAGCTAAATGGATGGCTGAGTATTATTTTGCTCCGCTTTCTCTTTGTCTTTTTGAAATGTTGGCTTTACCATTAAAAAAACAGCAAAAAGCCGCTGAAGAACAATATTTTGAAAAAACCAACCCCTCCTATTCTTTAGACGCTCTTTTTGTTTTAATCAGAAAAGTCATTTCTAAACAAAAACAAATAATTTGTCTTTTTCCTAATCTTATTGAAGCAAAAAAAGCTTTTTCTTTTTTTAATGAACATAATGTTAAATCCTTACTTTATTATGGCGGATTAAACAAAGATGCTTTATACCGTGCTTATCAAAAAATCAAAGAAGGAAAGATTGATTTAGTGATTGGCTCACATAAAGCGCTTTTTGCCCCCCTTCCTCATATTGGTTTAATCGTAATTTTTAATGAGCATGACGAAACTTACAAAAACGATCGCAATCCTCGTTATCATGCAGTAAAAGTAGCTCAAAAATTAGCCCAAATAAACAATAATAAATTAGTTCTAATAAGCTCCACGCCCGATATTACGGATTATTTTCATTTTCAAAAAAAGAAAAATCAAAATACTTTCTTTATCCACCCTCAAGAAAAAACTTCTATCAAAACCCAGATAATTGCGATGCAAAACGAACACAAGCGCGGAAATTACAGTCTCTTAAGTGAAACCCTGCAATATTTGATTAAAAAAAATTATAAACAAAATAAAAAAACCCTTCTTTTCGCTTCCCGGCGCGGTGCCTCTTCGTATATTTTTTGCAAAGAGTGCGGCTATACTTTCTCATGCCCAAACTGTGAACTTCCATTAACGTATAACATTATTCCTTTAAGGCAACATTTTCTTTATTGCCATCATTGTAGCTATAAAATTCCTTTGCCCACGCTTTGCCCCAAGTGTAATTCAATGATGATAAAATTTTCCGGGACCGGCACTCAAAAAATAGAAGCAGAAATTAAAAAAATACTCCCCTGCCCCAAAATCTTCCGCCTTGACCAGGATACAAAAACAATTCCTCAAGATTACAAAAAATCAGAAATTATAATCGGAACACAAAAAATTTTTAATTTCTGGACCGAGCCGGTTGACTTAACTGCAGTGATAAATGCTGACAATATTCTTAACATTCCTGATTTTCGCCAAGGAGAAAAGTTTTTCCAACTTTTTCACAATTTACGACATCTTACCCAAAATCTTTTTTTGATTCAAACTTATCAAGCGGAAAATCCTACATTACAAAATGCTCTCGCTCGCAACTTTGCTAATTATTATCAAAAAGAATTAAATATTAGAAAAGAGTTGCAGTTTCCTCCCTACTGCCGCCTTATTCGATTAGTCTGCCAACATAATGATGAAAATAGGTGCCAAAAAGAAACAGAAGAAATAGCAACAAAACTAAAATCATACACTGAAATCCTTGGTCCTTCGTTTTGCTTTTATCGCAAAATTCGCAATAAATTTCGCTGGCAAATAGTTATCAAAACTCAAAGATTAAAGATCAAAACTCAAATCTTGCAAATCATTCACACCCTACCTGATTACTTTATTATTGATATTGATCCTGTTACACTATTATAGAGGATAAATCCGAAATTCGAAGCACGAAATCCGAAACAAATTACAAATTCAAAGTCACAATTTTAAAACGAAGTATAAAAACAAGATTATAGCTAAGTCGGATTCTTATTTCTCAAACTTGTTTGGAATTTAGATATTGGGATTTGTTTAGAAATTAGATATTAGAAATTAGGATTTCCGAGCTAAGCGAGGTTATATGAATATCGGTATTTTTTCTGAATGTTACAAACCCACTATTAACGGTGTTGTAATGTCAATTGAGGCTTTTCGAAATCAACTTGAAAAAAAGGGGCATAGGGTTTATATATTTGCTCCGCGTCACAAAAAAGCCGTTTTTGCGCCAAATGTTTTTCGTGTTCCGTCAATCACTTTACCTACGCCTAAAGATTATCCTATAGCTTTACCCTTTTTTGAATTTTCCTTTTTGTCACAAATTGTCGCCTCTTTAGATTTAGACATAATTCATACTCAACATATATTCTCAATGGGCGGAGCCGGTCAAAAATTAGCCAAAAAGTTCCATCTTCCAACCATTCATACTTACCATACAATGATGACTGAATACACACATTACCTTCCTGTAAAAATTCTTCAAGGAATAACTAAACGTTTTATTATTTGGCGCTCAAGGAGATTTTGCAATCGCGCTGATTTGGTTATTGTCCCCTCTTTTCCCATTAAAACAGTCTTAGAAAAATACGGCATAAAAAAAGAAATCGAAGTTTTGCCAACAGGAATTGAATTAAAAAACTTTAAAAAATTATCAGAAAATGAACGTCGGACAATTTGCAAAAAGTATAAAATTCCTAATGAAAAAAAAGTTTTGCTTTTTGTCGGAAGACTGGCTCAAGAAAAGAATTTAGATTTTTTACTTGATAGTTTTGCTGAAATTCTTCAAAAAGATCCTGAAACATTTTTAGTCTTTGTTGGAAGCGGACCATACGAACAAAATCTCAAATCTCAAATTAAAAATTTAAAATTACAAAGCTATGTCGCACTAACTGGTTTTTTACCTAAAGAAGAAACAAATAAATTATTTGGGGCTGCTGATTTGTTTGTCTTTCCTTCAACGACCGATACCCAAGGGATTGTTCTTGCTGAAAGCTTGGCATCGGGAACCCCAGTTGTTACCATCAACAAATTAGGTCCTAAAGATATAATTAAAAATGGCAAAGATGGATTTCTTGTTCCCTTGCAAAAAAAACAATTTATTGATAAAATTTTATATCTTCTGAAAAACGACAAAATTCGCCATCAGTTTGGTTATCAGGCTCAACAAAACGTCAAAAAATTTGCCATTGAGAGTTGCACTGAAAGATTAATAGAAATTTATCAAGAAACAATAAAAAATTATCAAAGAAAGCAATGATTCAATCAATTATAACTACCAAAGCAAAGCCGCTACACCAAAAAGCGCAAAAAATAAACAAAATTGATGCAGAAATTGTCAAAATTGCCCAGGATATGCTCCAAACAAAAAAAGCTCATTTTGGCATTGGGCTGGCGGCAAATCAAATCGGGCTTCTTAAGCGAATAATTGCCGTAGGCGGAGACAATTTACCAGAAATGATTTTAGTTAATCCGGAAATTATCTTTCAAAGCAAAGAAACAAACCTTCTGGAGGAGAGCTGTCTTTCTGTTCCCGGTATTGGCGCGGAAGTTCAAAGAGCTAAAGAAATAAAAATTAAAACGCAAAAAATTACTTTTTTTAAGAATAAACCTGTCATTAAAAAAACTATTATTTCAGCAAAAAATATTCTTTCGCGCGTTATACAACACGAGATTGATCATCTTGACGGTAAACTTTTCACAGAACGCGTAAAAGACATCAAAACATTCAAGAAAATTCCTGAAAGGTATAAAGTAGTCTTTTTTGGCACTCCAGAATTCTCTGTGCCAGTTTTGCAGGCTCTGGTAAAGAATAATTGGGCAGTTTCGCTTGTTGTTACCGAACCCGATAAACCATTTGGCCGCAAAAAAATTTTAACTCCTCCACCGATCAAAAAAACAGCGGAAAAATATAATCTACTGGTTTATCAACCGAAAAAAATCATAAATCTTAAATCTTCATTCATAAATCTAAAGCCGGACCTAATTATTCTTACTGCTTACGGCAAAATTATTCCTAAAGAAATTTTAGAAATTCCGGTATATGGTGCCCTTTGTTTGCATCCTTCTTTGCTGCCAAAATATCGCGGTCCCTCCCCCATTCAGACGACTATATTAAACGGTGATAAAACAACTGGCGTTACTCTATTTAAGATGGATGAAAAAATAGATCATGGACCGATTCTTGCTGAGCAAGAATTGAAAATCCTAAATCCGAAATTAGAAATCCGAAATAAATTCTCCTGCGAAGCAGGATCTGGCTTCGCCAGACAAATTATAAATTCTCAAATAACAACAGAAGTGTTATCACAAATTCTTTCAAAAGTAAGCGCTGAACTTCTTCTAAAAACTTTGCCCAACTATCTTGAAAGTAAAATTAAGCCTAAAAAACAAAATGAAAAAAAAGCCAGCTATACCAAATTGATTAAAAAAGAAGATGGACACGTAGATAAATCCGAAATCCGAAATCCGAAATCCGAAAAAGAACTGAAAGAAATTGAACGAAAAATTCGGGCCTTTTACCCTTGGCCGAAAGTTTGGACTATTGTAAACAACAAACGGGTAATAATTCATAAAGCCCACTTAGAAAATTTTAAATTATCTCTTGACATTGTCCAGCCAGAAGGCAAAAAACCAATGAAATACGAAGATTATTTGAAAGGAAACCCTAAAATTGCTTGACATTGATAAATATTTTTTTTACAATGTAACCGAAATCTTTAATGATAGGAAATCAAGTTTAAGGAGTAAAAGTTGTTAGTAATTAGATTAACCAGATTTGGCAAAAAGAAAAAGCCGTTTTACCGCATTGTTGTGGCAAACAGCCAAGCGCCGATTAAAGGTAAATACATTGAAAAAATCGGGCACTTTAATCCTTTAGATAACAAGGCCCGACTTTTTGTTGACAAAAAACGTGCAGAAAAATGGCTCAAAAACGGCGCCAAACCTTCGGATACCGTACACAATCTCTTAGTTGAAGCGGGAATTTTGAAAAAGAAAATCATTACAAAATATAAAAGAAGCAAAAAATCCCACTCCGCTAAAGCTACGCGGGACAAGGAAAAAACCAAAGAAGCGAGCGAAGTTGGGGAAAAACCGCCAGAAAAAGCGGAAAATAAGGAAAAAAAATAGCAGTACGGGTCGAGCTGCTAGATGAATAAAAACAAGGAGCCGATATGGCCAACAAAGATCAGGAATTCGTTGAGTACGTTGTTAAAGCTTTTGTTGATTACCCTAATGATGTCAAAAGTGATCGCAAGATTGATGAAATGGGTGTTTTGATAGAACTTACTGTCAACCCTCAAGATATGGGTAAAATCATCGGAAAAGAAGGAAGAACAGCGAAAGCTTTGCGTACTTTACTTAGAGTTTTGGGCGCCAAATCCAATGCTCGCATTAATTTGAAAATTACTGAACCAGAAGGTGGACGCGAGACAAGAGAAACAAAAGAAGAAGAGGCACCAAAAGAAGAGAAAGAAGAAAAAAAGGAAGAAAAAGACACTACTGATTTGCCGAAACTTGAAGTATAAAAAATTAAAAAATAATATCCACAAAGGGCCACAACTTGTATGGTCCTTTGTGTTATGATAAAACTATGAAAATTGATATTCTTACTTTATTCCCAAAAATGTTTGACGGTCCTTTTTCGGAAAGTATAATTTCACGCGCTGTTAAAAAGGGCTTAGTTTCCATTAAAATTCATAATTTGCGCGACTGGGCGAAAGACAAGCATAAAACGGTTGATGATAGCCCTTATGGCGGCGGTGCCGGAATGGTACTTAGAGTTAATATTATTGATAAAGCAATATCAACTCTAAAATCCGAAATTCCAAAACCTAAAACAATTTTACTCACCCCCACCGGCAAACTATTTAACCAGAAAATGGCCCGCTCTCTATCTCGCATCCCACATCTTATTCTTATTTGCGGACATTATGAGGGTTTTGATGCGCGTGTGGAAAAATTGGTTGACGAGCAAATTTCCATAGGCGACTATGTTTTAACCGGCGGCGAACTACCGGCCGCGGTCATTGTTGATACTATCACTCGTCTGCTCCCCGGCGTCGTAGGTAAAAAAGAATCAATAAAAAATGAAAGTTTTTCCAAAGATTTATTTGACTATCCTGCATATACTCGGCCGGAAAAATATCGCGGCATGCGCGTCCCGAAAATTCTTCTTTCCGGTGACCATAAAAAAATCGCCAAATGGCGCAAAGAACAGTCAATTAAAACAACAAAAAAGCTCCGCAAATCACTTTGCAGAGCGGACTAACTTTTCATAAATCTCTATCATTTTTGTATATATCACCTCCGAAGAAAACTGTGCATTAATAGTTTTTGTTGCGGCCTCGCTGCATTTTTGTGCAAACTCTTTCTGAGTCAAGAAATCCAATACACCATTAGTAAATTGCTGTGCGTCGTTGCCAACAACAATACCGTTGACATTATCTATAATCGCTTCTGATGCACCGCCTTTTTTTACTGCAACTGTCGGAAGTCCAACTCCCATTGCTTCTTGAATGGCAATGCCCTGAGTTTCGGTAACAGAAGGAAAAACGAAAACATCAGCAGCACAATAATATTGCCAAACATCTTTATGCTCTTTACTCCCGGTAATAATTATTCTATCCCTTATTCCTAACCTTTCGGCAATGCCGAAAATATCGTATTCGCCTCCGCCAACCAAAAGCAAAATTACATCTTTATTTTCTCTTGCTACCAAAGCAAACGCTTCAAGCATCATTCTCGGGTTTTTTTCTTCGGCAAGCCGGCCAACAAAAAGTAGAATCTTGCTATCTTTTGGCAAACATAAGCAGCGCCGCGCCTCTTCCTTTGTCGGCAAGTTATCTGGAATGTCAATTGGTGTTGGTAAAACTATAATCTTTTCTTCCGGCACACTAAGATTAAGCAAAAGTTCCTTAGCATAATTACTTGGAGCAATGAAACAATTGGCGCACGACTTAATTTCCCTAAACCATGAATTATCAAATCGGTGCGCCAAATAACGCCCAATTTTATCTTTCACTCGAGCATCAATATAAGCAGATGAATCTGTATGATAAGTGGCAATACATGGAATCCTTAACTTTCTGACCAATCTGGATAAAATCAAATCAGAACCATAATGACCCTGGAAATGAATTGCATCAAAATTGCTATCACGAACAATTCTCTCCAAACCACACAACTGCCATTGCTGTAACCAAAACTTTGCCCAATACTTTCCATCCCATTTATACGAAGGCAAAGGAATAACGGGCAAGTTTGCAGTTCCTCTGTAGCCTGGCACTCTTGGCGAAAAAAGATTAACTTTATGCCCTTTTAACTGCAAGAATTCTATTTGACTATTCACGGAAACAGTAACACCGGATATATGTTGTGGCTCCCGTAGTTCAATAGACATACCAATTTTCATCTTTCCACCTCTCCTTTCTTTAGTTGTGATGTGCGAATACCATATACTAAATATCATAGTTTTGCTATAATTTCAAGGTAATGTTTCATCTTAAATCAAAATTCAAGCCCAAAGGCGATCAGCCCAAAGCGATTGAACAACTTTCCAAAGGCCTAAAAAAAGGTTTAAAAAACCAGACACTTTTGGGTGTTACAGGAAGCGGCAAAACTTTTACAATTGCTAATGTTATTCAAAAAGTGCAAAAACAAACTCTGGTTATTTCGCACAACAAAGTTCTTGCAGCCCAACTTTACGCGGAGTTTAAGGAATTTTTTCCGCAAAATGCTGTTCACTTTTTTGTTTCTTATTATGATTATTATCAACCCGAAGCATATTTGCCGACAACTGACACTTATATTGAAAAAGATGCCAAAATAAACGAAGAAATTGAACGCTTGCGCCACGCTGCCACTCACTCTCTTTTAACCCGGCGTGATGTTATTGTTGTTGCTTCAGTTTCTTGTATTTATAATATTGGCTCTCCTGAAGATTATGGTAGTTTAGAAATTGAAGCATGTGTAAACGATAAAATTTCTCCAAACGAACTTTTGCGCCAACTTACTGCCCTGCAGTACGAGCGCAATGATTTTGATTTTTTTTCTGGACGAGTACGCCTGCGCGGAGACACAATAGAAGTTTTTCCTCCTTATGAAGATACCACTATAAAAATTGAATTTTTCGGCGATGAGATCCATAAAATTAGTAAAATCAGTGCCTTGACAGGTAAAAAAATAACCGAAGTTGAAAAAATCCAAATTTTTCCTGCAAAGCATTTTTTAACTCCCAAAGACCGTGCTGAAAACGCTATTTCTCAAATAAAAAAAGATTTAGCATTTCAAGTGGCAAAATTTCAAAAAGAAAACAAGCCGCTTTTTGCCGAGCGTCTCAAGTCGCATACAAATTTTGACATTGAAATGATTAAAGAAACTGGATATTGTACTGGAATTGAAAATTACAGCCGATATTTTGATGGCCGACTACCTGACCAGCCGCCCTACGCCCTACTTGACTATTTTCGAGCCGATGGCGAGAAAACAAGATTCTCGAGCAAAGCGAGAGGTTCTTACTTTACTGACGACTACCTGCTGGTTGTTGACGAATCACATATTTCTTTGCCCCAAATTCGCGGAATGTATAACGGCGACCGTGCTCGTAAAGAAACTTTGGTAAATTTTGGTTTTCGTCTTCCCTCTTGCCTTGACAATCGCCCGCTTAAATATCAAGAATTTGAAAAGAAAATTAATCAAGTAATTTATCTTTCTGCAACACCCGCAGAAGAAGAAATTAAAAAAAGCGCGCGTGTTGTTGAACAAATCATTCGGCCAACAGGACTTATAGATCCGGAAATTGAAGTACGACCAACTGAAGGCCAAATTGAGAATTTAATTTCTGAAATTGAATACCGAGTCAAAAAAGGTCAAAGAGTGTTGATTACCACTCTAACTATTAGAATGTCTGAACAATTAACCGAATATCTGGCAGAAAAAGACATTAAGGTCGCTTATCTTCATCATCAAATTGATACTTTGGAGCGGCCGCAAATTCTTCGCGATCTGCGACTGGGAAAATACGATGCTGTTGTTGGCGTCAATCTTTTGCGCGAAGGATTAGATTTGCCCGAGGTTTCCTTAGTGGCAATTTTGGATGCCAATAAAGAAAGTTTTTTGCGTTCGGAACAATCTTTGATTCAAATTATTGGTAGGGCTTCCCGGCACATTGAAGGCAAAGTAATAATGTATGCTGACACAAATTCTTCTTCAATGAAAAAAGCCATTGCCGAAACAAAAAGACGACGCGAAGTTCAGAAAAGATATAATCAAACACACGGCATTACACCTCGCTCCATTGAAAAAGCCATCTCGGAAAATCTGCTTTTTGAAAGAAAAACAAAAGAAGAAGTGTCAGGCTTTGATATTAAGAAAATTCCGCCGGAAGAAATCAGCCGCGTTATCAAAGAACTAACAGCACAAATGGAACTTGCTGCCAAAAATTTGGAATTTGAAAAAGCCGCAACACTGCGCGATCAAATAAAAGAGTTACAGAAATCTTGATTTTATTTTTCTTTCTGCTAAACTACAAACTATGGAAACACTTGATCTTTCAGCACAAAAACGCGATGTTTTTGGAAAAAAATTGAAAACATTCCGTAAACAGGGATTAATTCCTGCGGTTTTGTATGGCCATAAAGTAAAATCCCAACATCTTTTTGTTAAAAAGCAAGATTTTGATAAGATTTTTGTTCGCAGCGGAACATCTGCCTTGGTTGACTTAAAGATTGGCGATGAAAAACCGCAAAAAGTTCTTATTCACGAACCACAAAGAAATCCTCTTGACTTAAAACCTCTTCATATTGATTTTTATCAAGTGAAAATGACTGAAAAAATTCAGACCGAAATTCCTCTTAAAATCATTGGCGAATCTCCTGCGGTCAAAGAATTGGAAGGAACACTAATTACTCCTCGTGACGCTATTGAAATCCAGTGTCTGCCTTCGGATTTAATTCATGAAATAGAAGTAGATATTTCTTTGCTTAAAACTTTTGACGATTCAATTAAA
>Ga0210057_1008292_pt1 | contig 12344 bp, 9 predicted proteins | sample CryGeyCG2114_010_2_FD_183968 | JGI IMG/M metagenome (GOLD analysis project Ga0210057, IMG submission 183968) | Groundwater microbial communities from aquifer - Crystal Geyser CG10_big_fil_rev_8/21/14_0.10 (SPAdes) (version 2) | ecosystem: Environmental > Aquatic > Deep subsurface > Groundwater ...
ATTGTGCGGACGTGTTTTATCTAGTAAAAATAGTGTCAGAAGTATACGAGTACGCCTTTCTTTGATGTTCGGTGTTTTTGTTGCCATAACATAAAAGTAACACTCGTTAACATTTTTGTCAATACCGTGTTAAAGTCGGGTACATCGGTGACAGTTTCTGTTTCTGGATTAACTTGTAATGATAATACTCAAACGGTGATCTATAATCAAGGGTTTGATGAGGGCGTTTTGTATTGTAGAATACTAGCCATTCAGTGAGTCGTTTGTTGGCTTCAACTAAAGGTGATTCCGTTAAAAGTGGTTCAAAATATTCGTCAACCTCCATAAACTCTTCCTGTATAGTCCTGTTAAATCGTTCACAAACTGAGTTATCTTTTGGCGTATGCGTCCTTGAACAGATATGAATGATCTTGAGTTTGTGACATGCCTCCTCAAAATAGTGAGCAAACTCAGATCCATTATCAGAGAGAATTGCGGCAATCGTACCATCAACGAGAACAGACAATCTCATGAGGAAATCAAAAGCTGAAAGACTTGATTTTGAACCGTAGACTCTGGCATAAGCAATTTTCTTTTCATGTTCAACTGCGGTTATGATATATCTTTTGATTCCATAGGGTAGATACAAAACAATGGTGTCAGTTGTAAAAAAGAATGGTTTCTCGGAAGTGAGATAGTCGTTTGGATTAACCTCGTTAATCCTAATCTTTTTGTGTCCCATACCTTTCATCTTTTTAGATCTGATCCTTGAAGCTGTTACTGGATCAAAGTAGAGATTATGTTTTTTAATGACATACGAGATATGATTTTGGGAAACGTAATAACCATATTCATCTTTAAATAACTTTTGAATCTTAACCTTTCCCAACCTGATATATTTTTGCCTGATGTGTTTAATATCAAGCTCAGTTGTACAATCAAGATTACTATTTCTTTTTGATTTTGGTGCTCTCGACAAACTCTCAAGAGAAGATACTCTTTTACCTGATGCTTCATACCGAAGCTTCCATTTGTAAAAAGATTTTCTTGATAGCTTAAATGATGTACAGACAACAGAAACATTTCTAACCTGATAGAAAAATTCAATCGCTGATAATCGAAGTTGTGCCGTAGATGATATTTCTCCCATAGGATATGCCTTAACAAACTTGTAAAACCAATACGGGAGATTATACGTCAACGAGTAGCTACCTGATGAAGACAATAAACCATTATGTGAGCTCATATGTGCTTGATTCGTTTTGATACAGAAGTGTTACCTATGTTTCTCAACTTCTCCATACCGACTATTACTTCATGAGCAAAACCATCAATCTTTACACATTGTATATATACGCAATAAACTCAATTGAATATCCGAACTAAATTACATACCATGAAATTATTGCACTTGACAAAAATTAAGCCGAAAGACATACTATTTAAAGCGAGTGATTGCAATGAGCGTGAAAATTAAATGCAGAAGAACCAAGCAATACATATGAGCCAATATAAAAAAGCTATCAGTACATCACTTATCCTCTTTCAAGTTTTGTATATATTTTTATTTACCTTAAGCAGGCCTGTAGATGCTATTGTGCTCAACTTCACACAGGCATACACCACTATGAACAACTCACGTTTTTCATATTACGCGAAGGTTGGAACCACAACCTCTGCAGGTGCAACAAACCTCACTATCGCCGGCTCGGGTAATTCGGATAACGATACCGCAAATATATTTCCAAATGACGTACTTTGCTTTAACAACCCAGCATCGAATGGTTGTAGCAGTCAAACCACGTATACCGTAGCTTCTGTTCCAACAACTACACAGATAGGTGTGACTTCTGCTATTGCAGACGCGCTTACGGCAGGAACAGCAGTTGTCGCTACCCAAACTGCGCGACTTACCGTCACATTTACACCAACAACTGCTATAGCTTCAGGTGGGTATATACGATTATCCATAGCTTCAGCAACGAGTAACTATAGTGATGGAATCCCTGACAGCACGGGGTTTGATACAAATAAGCTCACTACTGGCAATATTAATACGTATATCACACCGACTGGATTTACAAAGTCTGCCAGCACGATGACCTATGGGGCAGGTTATAACGTCATACTTATGACATTGTCCTCTGCGCTCAATGCAGGAAGTTCGTATTCATTCGTTGTTGGCGATGCATCTAACTCTATTTATAGATTTATTAACCCAGCACCTACGGGAACCACACATACGAGAGGTATCGCAGATTCTTACTCTATTATCTTACAAACAGAAGACTCAGGGAACAACCCTCAAGATAAAACCATTATGAAAGTTGCTCCCGTCGACGGTGTACTCGTAAGCGCGACGGTAGAAGAGACTATTTCGTATACCATTGCGGGTGTAAATATAAGCACTTCTGCATGCGGTACGACAACGTCGGTAACAACTACGGCAACCAGTATTCCTTTTGGGTCTGTCGTCAACACAGATACATTTTACGATGCGGCACAAACCCATGCCGTTACCACAAATTCGTCGAACGGGTATACACTTACTGCGCAGTACGATCAAGCGTTAAGCTTAAATGGCGCTGGGGTTACCACAATTCCAGATACGTCGTGTGATTCAAGCTGTAGCACTGGAACACCAGGTACATGGTCTACCGCAACCAATAATGGATTTGGTTACACGCTGGCGAACATATCGGGTTCAGATGCAGCATTTACGAACGCAAGTGGTTACAAGCCATTCTCTTCGAGTGCCGTCACTATAATGAGTAAGGCAAGCTCAACCAGCGGATCTCAGATATACTCATGCCCTCGCCTATCGGTGGACTCTGCACAACAAACAGGAACATACTTTAATAAACTTACCTACATTGCAACACCAAAATTTTAAACACCTATGAAAAACAAAACGCTTAAAACAACTATTGTACTAGCATGCGCAGGTATAGCCATAATTATAGTGTCAGCAATACGTTCTACGGTATTTGCTCAAGCGAAGGACTTTTCGATAACTGCATATCCTGCGGTAATAGGAAAAGAAGTGAAATTGAACGAAGAGACGCGTATACTCGTACAATTCAGAAACAACACAGATCAATTCGTCACCGGATCTGTCAAATCAGCAAACTATATCATAAAAGACAAATCTGGAACTCCCGAGATAGTTGATAGCGCAGAACTCACCCCAAAGTATGGTGCAGCCTCATGGATAAAACCAGAATACGATACATTAACTATACCACCCAATGACTACGTAGCAGTAAATTTATATGTTACGGTTCCATCTGAGACATCCACGTGTGGTAACTACGCACTCGTTTATTTCGACTTTGATCCAAACAACCAACCAGAAGGTGCAGCGGTTCGCAACTCTGCATCGGCGGTAAAAGCAAAAGTCGGAAGCTTGGTAAACTTTAGTGTACAGAAAACAGATTGTAAAGAGTCACTGCAAGTGCTCAACTTTTCTACACCAAGATTCCTAGAGTACGGACCAGTACCAGTTTCATTTGATTTACTCAACGGTGGAGATATCCACTTCACACCTAAAGGAACAGTTACCATAACAAACGCGTTTAACAAGGTGACAGCACGTGAATCGATAAAAGAGCAACGCGTATTCCCAGAGTCTGCAAAGTCTTACAACGTGTCTGCAGGAAAACACTGGATGTTCGGACCATACACTGTTTCACTTTCAGGAACCTACGGAAGTGCTGATAAGCCATTCACCTATACTGCTTCTGTATGGGTATTCCCCTGGAGAACGGCGCTTATACTAGTGCTTTTACTCACAATAGTATCTCTCGTACTGCGTAGATACTTCAATAGCATTACACAAAGAGAGCAGAGTTTAGAAGAAGAAATACAACATGAGAGAAGCGAGATCGAAGAACTGAAAGACATGCTTAAGAAAAAGCAGGAATAAGAGACATGGATACAGTAGAGTCTGTGAATAGAATAGGACCTATAGAACAAGTAAGACGTATACGAAAATTAAAAATTGTAATCCTTACTTTTCCAATCCTACTCGTCCTAGCTGTCCTGTTTATCGTATTTTCTCCCAAAAAACACCCCCCTACTGTCCTCTCCGATCACGACGTAAGCGTATCTGCCACTATCGGAACAACACAAACCTATTCGCTTTTTGGCTATACATCGGCACGCGCTACGGTATCGTTGAACGGTATTGGTTTACTCAAAGAAGTGAAAGCGGATGAAAAAGGTAAATTTATTTTTGAAAATTTCTTTGCTCCGGCTACTATCAAAGAGTTTTGTCTGAGTGCCATCGATACAGAAAATAGAATCAATACGCCGCTCTGTGTACCCGCACCTCAAAGACACACGCCTCATCAAGCACTTGGCCCCTATTTACTCCCCCCTTCTATAGAGGTTTCAAACGGACAAGCGTTAACTGGCGAGCACATTACTATTACAGGAAAAACGATACCGGGGACCGATGTCTCAATAGCGCTCTTTCACGAAACAAATCAAGCCGTAGCATTCGTTAAAAGCGTGTATGCAGCACAAACATTAGAAAAAAAAGATGTATCCGCAAGTTCTGACGGATCATATACAGCACAAGTTACCTCAAATAATCAAGAAACCATACGTCTGTTTGCACAAGCTCAGTTTAATAAACAAAAGACCCCAAAGAGTAACACCCTGTCCATAAAACTCATAAGTGTCATTATGAGTTACTTCGAACGTTTCTTACAATATCTTCGATTACTCCTCAACCCAAATGTTGTACTGCTAATGGAAATATGTCTTGTCTTGTTTCTTATCTATACTCGATTCCGTTGGGGGTGGTTTTTCCACAAAAAGAAAAAGCGTGCACTTATGCGGGTAAAAAGTATACTTCCCATGCACCTCAACTATACTGCCCTTCCTCCGAGCGTCTTTGAATAACAGACTGCGTATGTTATTTGTGCAGTCAATACAGTGATGTTGTCATTGTGAGCGTAGCGAAGCAATCGCTAGAATAGATTCCTTCGGTCGTTCCTTCCTTGCGATTATGGATTCATAACAGATTTCTTTGTCCCACGTTCATAAGAACTGAACGTGTTCCTCGCAATGACAGTTATTTTCTTGTTGAACATTCGAGCTTTGGCATTTATTGGTTATTGAATATTTGTGATTGGAATTTCAATGGATATTGGATATTGGATATTTCTCTGTATACTATTCTCATGAGAGAAGTTTTCCAACGATTGAAAAAAAACAGTTTGTTTTCTCTAAGCATCTTGCTTGTACTTCTCCTCCTACTCAGTATTGGAGTTAATATCCGTTTTTTATATTCAAGCAAAGCTGCTGAACCAAGCCAGATACAGCTCGTATCGAGCACCAATTCGTATATGTTTTTAAGCCCCGTAACAGCTCTGGCAAATGACACCGAACGAATACGCGTAAGCGTGTTTCTGCTCAACGAAAGAGGCATTGGAGTATCCAACCAGGAGGTAACACTAAAAACCATGCCTGAGGTCAAAATAGAGGCCATACAGAGCGTATCAGATAACTATGGACGTGCGATATTTGATGCCTATACAAACATTCCAGGTGACTATGCAATAAGTGCACAGGTGAAAGGCCGAACAGTAGGTGAAACAGTAACTGCAAGCTTTAAATAGTGTTTTCATAGTTTTTATTGTCCAAGTGTTTTCGCTGTCCTATAGATCTTGTTCGTCTAATTTGTCTTATATTATCAGCTGCGCAAACTATACGCATATGGTAAAAATAGGACCTATATGACGAATGAGATTAGCATGAAAAAAGAAAAACTAGAAAACAAGCCCATTGCTCCGCACGGCGGATATCGCAGGCTCATCTCATTTCAAATGGCGACATTTGTATACGATCTTACTGTAGAGTTTGTCGAACGGTATGTTGATCGAAAATCTAGAACGAGAGATCAAATGGTACAAGCAACCCGAAGCTGAAGGCAAAACATTGCAGAAGGTAGCCTGGCATCGGGAACTTCTAAGAAAACAGAAAAAACTCACCAGTGTAGCGAGAGCAAGCTTAGAAGAGTTACTTCTAGATTATGAAGATTGCTTACGGCAACACAATCTAGCTCTATGGCCTCAAAATAGGCCAGAAATACAAGCGATAAAAAAACTGTTTCGTTTATCCAACGAGCCACACTTGTCCTATAGATCCTATCTTACCCGAGCAGAACCAGCTGCAAACATGCTCATTAGCCACATACACCAAGCTAATTACCTACTAAACAAGCAACTTTTGAGCTTAGAACACTTATATATACGAAATGGCGGTTTTACAGAAAGATTGTATACATCTAGAGTAAAAATCGAACTTAAAATACATAAATAACACCGTTCGCAATATTTCTTTACATAAAGCACGAATATATTAAAAAGGCCTTGCAGATGTCTAAAACAACTCATACATAACTTAGCAAATATCATATATTTCTGCTAAGTTTGAGCTTGATTTTCATAAAAGAGCTTGGATTTACATAAGACCACTAGGACATAGAGAGCAACTATGAGAAAACGAAAGCTAAAATAACTGAAAAATGTCCTATGAGCCTTATTAGTCAAACTAGTCCTATTCCAATCATAAACCCTTACCTAAAATTATCATAATATAGGATACTCTACTATAGGCTATATATACAAATAGGGTTATCTATGACGGTCTATATCGAATGCGGGAAATGGTGTAAATGCGTGTAAATGCATATATAAGATAACAAGTGAGCGAGTTAGTTAATACTTCTAACTATATCAATCTACTTTAAAATACCTCTTGACAACTACTTTTTTAAAGCTGATAATGTATTTATGGCACATAATCAGTATAATTCGTATAATCTAGAGCTCGAATTTAAAATGTATCTTGAAAGCAAGAAATACGGCTCTGCGACTGTGAAAAACTACCTAGCAGACCTCAAGAATTTTCTTACATGGAATACTGATACCCCGATTACTGCTGTTAAGGCAGATAGAATAGAGATTTATCTGGGGTCACTCCTTGCAGAGAGTAGTATACAGAAATACATATCTGCCTCAAGAGCGTCTGGAAAGCCTACAGCTTCAATTAACCGCTCTTTGTCGAGTTTAAGAAAATTTTCAAGTTTTTGCATATCGCAAGGCTGGTTAACTTCTAACTCAGCTAAACATGTCGAAAACATAGGTAAGAAACCTGGATTTATAGACATTCAAGAAGCCCTAATCGCCTCCTTCCAGAAAGAATTGGTTCGTCAAAAAGTCTCAAATTCGAGCCTTAAAAATTATCTCATGGATGCACGCGAGTATGTACACATTACAAGTTCGCTCACCTAACATGAAAAGCAAAATGATGATCCTGAAAGCAGTGTGGAACTTTGTCGATCCTGCTTATGAAGGTTCTGCATACATGCCAATGAAAAGAAGCAAAAAAAGATCACCCCTTGTTTTGTTTTCTTTGAGAAGACGCCTCGGTTTTATTGGAAAAACAGTGTAACCGTTATATGTCCCATTCGTCGTATTAGTCCTATGTACAACATGAGCACTGAAAGATTCTTACCACATACAATTCGACCATCGGTAACCGCATTAGCGGGAATGGAGAATATCGACAGCGTAATGTACACAAATTTCACGTCTGTATTGAATGCTAATTTTCCCCTATATATGTTTCGCGCACGCGCACGTCGCGCCTGTACGCGCACGCGTATGTATATATATACAAGCTCAAAAAATTGCAACATATGAAAATAATTCAATTAGCATACAGGGCACTTCTCCGCTTATTCCGATTACAACGACTCAGTCCTGATCTTAAGCCACAATCGCACAATACACCTATAAACAGAGCCTTACAACAGCGTGAACGGGTTTTCTTCTTATTGGCATTTGCATTTTTTCTAATAGCAGCGTTTGCCTATTTCAGCATGCAAAAGAGCAACGACGTACTCGCTGCATGGTATGACGGGGCTTTCCAATACCGACAGCGCGTAGACATAACAAATGCCGGAAGTGCCCAAACCGACTACCAAGTAGCCATAACACTCAACACGGCAACGCTCATAACCGCTGGCAAAATGCAAAGCAACTGTGCGGATATACGAGTAACCGGCGCAAACGGCAAGCAGCTCCCCTACTGGATAGAAACCGGCGCAAACGGCTGTAACACCGCAACAACCGCCATATGGACAAAAATACCTACTCTACACACTTCAGGGAACACGGTTTACGTGTATTATGGCAATGCTTCTGCAATAAGCGCACAAGATGGCGACAAAGTATTCACGTTCTTTGATGATTTTTCAGGGTCGACGATCGATTCAACCAAGTGGACACAAGGAACTATTGCTGCAACATCTGGTACAGACTTTGCTCAAACAGGTGGAAATTTGACGGGAGGCAACACCAATCGGTATATCCAGTCAGTTAGTGCATATACTGGCGATTATATAGCTGAATCGAGAGTGTATGAAACGACAGCAGTACCAAACGGATTTTCTACGATAGGTTTTTATTCTTCAAGTGGAAATAGCTTTGGAATACTTTCGCATAACGGAACAAGTTATTATCGAAACGATGCTGGTTGGACAAATTTTGCATTCAATGGAATCGGCCAATGGAGCAGAGATAAAGTAAAAGTTGTTGGGACCAGTGCAACCTATTGGCGCACTGGTGAAACCACCGGTTCTCCAACTGCATCTACCACCAACAGCGGAATAAGCTCAGAATATGTTCGACTTTCTAGCAGATACGATAATAGTGCAGGTAATCAAAATTATGTCGCTTCTTGGGATTGGGTTTTGGTACGCAAGGCCGTTGCAACCGAACCTACTGTTGGCTCGCCCACTGCAGAAGAACAAGCCCCTGGCCCCGTGGCATATTGGAAATTTGATAAAGGCTACGGTACAACCGCGCAAGATGCAACCACGAATAACAACAACGGAACAATAACTGGTGCAACATGGCAAAGTGAAGATCAGTGTATAAGCGGCAAATGTTTAAAATTCAACGGAAGCGCAGATCAAGTGAGTGTCACTAATTCTGCATTATTGTCAAATTCTGCTATGAGCTTTTCTCTTTGGATCAAACCAAATACTTTTCCAACAGGATTCAACCCAAGAGTTATCCATAAATATATCGATGCAAATAATGATTATTCAATTGGAACAAACGGTGTTAATGCGCTTGGTGTGTGGGCTAAATTTAAAATCGCGGGTACGAATTACGCAGTTGGAGGAACAGCCAACCAAACTTTAACAGTAGGTCAGTGGACTCATATTGAAGTAACATATAGCAGTGGAATATTAAAATTGTATTTGAATGGTGTCGATAAAACGAGCGGTGGCGGAATAGGAGCTGGGGTAAATACTAGTTCGACAAATCTATTTGTTGGATCTTGGGGAAGCGGTTCTTATTTTCCAGGTTTTATCGACGAGGTGAAAATTTACCCGTACGCCCGAAGCGCTGAACAAATAAAGCAAGATTATGCCTCGGTGGGCTCCGACAAAGGTGCCGCTGCTGTTCTTGGCGCAAGTACCAACCAAGGCGTAAATCAACAACAACTTTCCAACGGGCTTGTGGGGTATTGGAAGATGGATGAAACAAGTTGGACAAATAATTGTTCTACCACCTCGGTAACAGACGCCAGTGGTAATGGTAACAATGGTAAAGCATGCCCCGCTTCAACCGGTCCAACAGGCGGAGCAGCTGGCAAATTTGGCAATGGCGGAAGTTTTGATGGAAGCGATGATTATGCAGACATAGCAGACTCTTCCAGTTTAGATATTACTGGAGATATGACAATCGGTATGTGGGTAAAGCCAGGCACTACTCAAAAAACATATGCAGATATCTTAAGTAAACATAGTAGCGGTGGTTATGTTGTGGAGCAGTATTCTACGAATACCAATCAGTTTGGTTTGGGTTGGGATACAACAGGAAGTGGAAGTTGGACGGGAAACACTGTTCTTACGACTCTAACTGCAAATACATGGCAATATTTTCTTATTGTAAAAAACGGCGCTCAGATAACCCATTACGTAAATGGCGTACAAACAGCGACAGGTACAGGCACAAGTGCCACCATCTCCACAAATAATTTACCATTACGAATAGGTAACTGGGCAAGTACAAGTGGTAGACAATTCAACGGTTCCATAGACGAAGTGCGCATCTACAACCGAGCGCTCTCCCCCACCGAGGTTCGCGCACTCTACAACTGGGCACCAGGGCCAGTAGCATACTATAATTTCGACGAAGGCACAGGAACCACAACAGCATTTGATCGTTCTGGCAATGGCAATAATGGAACTATGAATGGAAGTATGACCACGTCAGACTGGGTACAGGGTAAATATGGAAAAGCGCTCGATTTTGATGGAACTGATGACTTTGTAAATACTCCAGGATTCAGTTTTATAGGTAGTAGTACATCTGAGTTTACAGTATCTGGATGGATCAATCCTCGTGTAACAGCAGGGACTATTTTCCATAACTATTATCCAACAAGTGGTTGGAGTACTGGTCTTATAGGTTTTAAAAGTGGAAAATTAAGTTTCTATATACACGGTCTAGGTTTTGCTAGCGAAACTGGAACAACACCACTTAAAACGTGGACCTATGTAACACTCACTAGAGATTCGTCAGGTAATAATAAATTATACAAAAATGGTGTTGTTGTGGCATCGAATAGCGGGTCTTATAGTGCAAGCGGGGGTGCAAACGAAATAGGGATTGGTCGATATAGAGCTGATTGTTGCACATTCGATTCACCAGGTTGGTTTAACGGAGCAATTGATGATGTTCGCGTCTACAACTACGCCCGAACCCCAAGTCAAATTATAGAAGACATGAACGCGGGGCACCCTATAGGCGGTTCGCCCGTAGGCTCGGAAATAGGTTACTGGAAATTCGACGAAGGCTTTGGCACTGTGGCAAATAACAGTGGGAATCAAAGTACAACTTTAAACGGAGTTCTTCGAAATTCGCCAACATGGACAAATATTGGCAAATTTAATAAAGGGTTACAGTTGGATGGTCTCAATGACTATGTAGAAGTCGCTAGCAATTCCTCTATAAAATATACTGGGGGAGATTTCACAATTTCAGTGTGGTTTAAGCCTGACCCAACAGATGATGGTGGAAATATAATCTCAAAACCGTGGAATGGTTCTGGACAATACAATTATCGAATAACTACTAATAGCGGAGCTAATCCAACACCGAGTCTATCAATCGTCGGTGCAACGACATATACACTAAGCTTTGGTCAAACGATAACCTCGAGTGTATGGCACCACCTTTCTGCAACCATAGGCAGCAGCAGCGATGTAAGATTGTACATCGACGGCAAGTTAGCGAATAGCGGAACACACTCTATTGTCAGCTGGACACCAGGAGCTGGAGATGGCAATCTCCCCCTTGCTATTGGAACTCTCTACCCATATGGTGAGGGCTGGGCTGGAGTAACTGGTCAGGCAATAAAAGGCTCAATCGACGAGGTGAAAATCTACAATACTGCCCTTACCGAAGATCAGATAAAGATAGATTACAACCATGGCACGCAGTCGAGCTTCGGTAGCGCAAGCACCGAGAGCGATGGTACAACCGCTAGTAATTCTTCCGATCGTGAATATTGTTTACCAGGAGATACCAGCACGTGCAGTGCACCAGTGGGAGAATGGAAAATGGATGAGGGTAGCGGTGGTTCTGCGTATGACACGAGCGGTAATGGAAACACTGGCACTTGGAACGGTACAGGAAGCCATTGGACTACAGGAAAAATGGGAAAAGCGGGAACGTTTCAACGTTCAAATATTGATTATATTAGTGCTGGCACAAACAATATTCCTTCAGGTTCTTCTGCACGAACTTTTGAAGGTTGGATAAATCCACTAAATAACGGAGGAGTCATTGTTGGAACAAATGCAGCGTCAGGACAAAAATACTATTTACAAATGGGCAATGTCTCTGGCACGTGGTATTTATTTACCGATGGCGTAAATGGTGCAAATAACATAACTTTAACAGGTTCTGAAATCCCACCTCTGAGTCAATGGAGCCATATAGCTTTCATACTTGATGGTTCAAACGGGTGGAAATATTATCTAAATGGAACATATGTTAAAGGAGGTACATTTTCGGTTTCTATAAATACGAGTGCTCTAACGTCAACATATATTGGGAATCGATCTGACGTAAGTGGTTATTCTTTCGATGGCAAAATCGATCAAGTGCGCATTTATAATTATGCCCGTACACCAGCCCAGATAGCTTGGGATTACAACAAAGGCGCACCAGTAGCTCAGTACAAACTAGACGAATGCCAGGGGCTTACCGCACACAATGCGTCTCTAAACGCAAATGGCACGACCGCTGGTAATGACGGCACCATAACCA
>Ga0210057_1008293_pt1 | contig 12342 bp, 12 predicted proteins | sample CryGeyCG2114_010_2_FD_183968 | JGI IMG/M metagenome (GOLD analysis project Ga0210057, IMG submission 183968) | Groundwater microbial communities from aquifer - Crystal Geyser CG10_big_fil_rev_8/21/14_0.10 (SPAdes) (version 2) | ecosystem: Environmental > Aquatic > Deep subsurface > Groundwater ...
AAAAATGCTATAATGATTACTCCTTCAGGGTAGGGTGGAATTCCCAATCGGTGGTATACAAGCCCACGAGCCGCGATCACATCAACGCATGATCTCGTTTGATTCGAGAGCCGACGGTATAGTCCGGATGAAAGAAGGATGATGATAGCACTATTGTGTCAGTTTTTGTGCGCTTATCTTCGTTTTCCTTCTTATACTAACCCCGAAGTATACTACCAGTTTCATTTATTCATATGTTTACCGGAATCATATCTCACATAGGGACCATTAAAGAAAAAACCAAAGATACTCTGCATATTGAAGCACCAGGAGATTTATATACCAAATGCACTCTTGGCATGAGTATAGCGGTCAATGGTATTTGTCTTACCGTTGCGTCTGTAGAAAATCTTTCACAATTTACTGTCAATTTCATGCCGGAAACTGAAAAAAAGACCACGATTCAATTTGCCAAAAAAAATGAGCTCGTCAATCTGGAACTGCCAGTCACGACTGAGACATTGTTTGCCGGTCACATCGTTCAAGGACACGTAGATACGGTAAGCAAGATATTGAATATTGAAAATGAGGGAAATAGCCATATTTTTACATTTAGTAGCAAACCAAATTTCTCAAAATATATGGTGGACAAGGGTTCTGTTTCAGTGAATGGAATTTCACTCACTATCATTCAATCACTTCACGATCGCTTTACTATTGGGATCATTCCTCATACATGGGCCAACACAATGCTTCATAAAAGTGTCATTGGTGACTATGTCAATATTGAAGTTGATGTTCTTGCCAAATATCTGGAAAAATTAATGATACGAGAAGAAAAATAATACCAATTTTATTAAACTATGTTAAAAAAACAAACAATAGGTACCACTATTCATAAATCAGTAATAAAAAATGCACGAATCGCAATAATAAAAACAGATTACTATATCGAGTTGAACAGCAATTTGGAAAAAGCATGTAGAAAAACATTAGTCCATTATGGTCTCTCTGCAGAACATATCACTACGTTTACTGCGCCAGGATCATGGGAAATCCCTCTTATTGCTCAAACTGTAGCTAAAACAAAAAAATATGATGCCATTGTAGCGTTTGGTGTAATTATCAAAGGAGATACGTACCATTTTGATATGATCGCCAATGAATGTACCCGCGCACTTATGCAACTTTCTCTTGACTATAGTATTCCCGTGGCAATTGAAGTTTTGGCAGTAAACAATCTGAAACAGGCTCAGGAACGAGCCTCACAAAATGAGCAGAATAAAGGGATTGAGGGAGCTCTGGCAGCTCTTAAAACATTACAAACCTTACACAACATCAAAAGTGAATAATCTATTTTGCACCATACATGAAGCTGTGGCAGAGATGCGCCACAATCGGATGCTTATTATCCAAGATCATGCAGGCCGAGAAAATGAAGGAGATCTTTTTATCCCTGCCGCATTCGCTACACCAGAACATGTTAATTTTATGATTACATATGGAAAAGGTCTCGTCTGTGCGCCCATTACGTATAAAAGAGCTTTACAACTAAAGTTACCACTTATGGTCTCGGAGGATAAGAATGAAGAGTATACAAAATGCAACTTCACTATTTCAGTGGATGCCAGAGATTGTATCGGCTCTGGCATCTCGGCTTTCGATAGGGCACAAACAATTAAAGCGCTCAGTAATCCAACATCTCAAGCAACAGATTTTGTTCGTCCAGGTCATATTTTCCCCCTTATTGCAAAGGAGGGGCTACTCGTTAAACGCACCGGACATACCGAAGCGGCCATACACCTTGCGCTCATTGCCAAACTCGATCCATCAGGAGTTATCTGTGAAATTATCGGAGATGATGGACTTATGGTGCGAGGAAAGGATCTTGAAAGATTTGCTCTCACACATGACATAAAAATTATTACGATCGAAACATTAGTAAGAAACAGTTGATATGCAAACAAAACCATATGCAATATCGGTGCTTGCTTCTACCAAATTACCCACAAAGTATGGGGAGTTTGATTGCATTGTATGGAAAAGTGCGTACGATAACAAAGAGCATATTCTTTTGAGCTGTGGAACTATTCAATATATGAAAGATCCTATTCTTGTTCGTATCCATTCGCAATGTGCAACCAGCGAAACTTTTTTATCCATGAAGTGTGATTGTCGAGAACAACTGCACGAAGCAATGCGCATGATTGCAAAACAAGGGCAAGGAATGATTATATACCTCCATCAGGAAGGAAGAGGAATCGGTCTTACCAATAAAATAAAGGCATATCATCTGCAAGAAAAAGGATTCGATACGGTCGAGGCAAATGAGAAATTAGGATTTCCGGCAGATCTTCGAAATTATCAATCTGCTAGTGATTTGCTTCATCATTATAAAATACAAATAATTCAACTTATTTCAAACAATCCACATAAGATCAAGCATCTTGAAAATGCGGGAATAACTATTGCAAACCGCATTTCTTTGCACATTAAACCTCATGACGTAAATAAAAAATATCTTCAAATAAAAAAGGAGAAATTAGGACACTTGCTGGATCATATATGAATTATACAGAAACAGATATGTTCTTTATGAAAAAGGTGCTCCAATTGGCAAAAAAAGGGCGTAGCTTCACATATCCCAACCCTATGGTTGGTGCTCTATTGGTAAAAAATAATATTATTATTGGTCAGGGGTATCATCGAAAATATGGACATGCACATGCTGAGATAGAGGCATTGAAGTCTGCTCGGCAGGATCTGTCTGGTGCAACTATCTATGTAAATTTGGAGCCATGCTCTCATATCGGTAAAACGCCTCCTTGTAGTGTGTCCCTTATAAAAGCAGGAATTAAAAAAGTAATTTGTTCTCATCTTGATCCAAATCCACTCGTATCGGGAAAGGGGCTGAGACTATTACAAAAACATGGAATACAAATAAAGACTGGCATTTTGAAAGAAGCTGCGCAGAAATTGAATGAACATTTTATTACTTTTCATACAAAAAAGAGACCATTTATAGCAGTTAAATTTGCAAGTAGTTTGGATGGAAAAATAGCAACTTCAACAGGAAGTTCCAAATGGATCACCAACGAGAAAGCTCGATCATATGCGCGCAGATTACGAAGCGCTTATCACGCAATTCTCGTGGGTAAAAATACCATTTTATATGATAACCCACATTTGGGATGTAGAAACCATCGCTTTAAAGATCCCATCCGTATTGTCCTTGATTCAAAACTCAGCGTTCCTTTTGACTATCAGATATATAGGGATAATAATGTCATCATTGCAACAACCACAAAAGCTCCTCATACCAAAATTGATCAATTGCATAAAAAAGGGATACCGGTATTACTATTTGATGCCGACTTGATTCCAATAGAAAAATTGGTTCATGAGCTTAAGATCTTAAACATCATGAGCGTTCTGATTGAAGGAGGGAGTGAAGTTATAGGACAGTTCATAGACAAGAAATTAGTTGATAAAGCGTATATATTTCAAGCACCAATATTGATTGGTGGTAAGAAATCTATCAGTGCGATTGGGGGGAGGGGAGTAGATCAAGTAATTGACGCTATCAGGCTTGATACTATTTCATATAAAACATTTGATGATAACCGCCTTATATGTGGATATGTACATTATTAGATAACCTGAATTACGAAATTCGTTTTTGTCATTCTGGTAAGCTGAAATATAGTTTCAGCGCATCCAGAATCTTATATAAATAAATGGTTTCGCCCATAGCAGTGCACATATATACGAGACTCTGGACAAGCCAGAGTGACGTATATCTTGTTTTGACAATCTAAATAATTTCGTCATTCAGGTTAAATAGCTCAATTTTATTGACTTTCTCACTTGATATACTTTTCAAGTACATATAATCTATAACGCATGACATATTCCTTCGTAGACATAGAAACCACCGGAACCAGCGCCCGTCATGATCGGGTGATTGAAATCGGAATTCTTCGAATTGAAAATGATAAAATTGTAAAAAAATACAATCAACTCATTAATCCTGAGACACATGTTTCGCCTTTTATTACTCAAATAACAGGGATAACTCCTGATGATCTCGAAGATGCTCCCACATTTGAGATTGTGAAAGATGAAGTTTATGAACTTTTACAAAATACCGTTTTTGTTGCTCACAATGTCCGATTTGATCATGGATTTTTAAAAAATGAATTCAAACGCTTTGATATGAACCTTGCCTTGAAACAACTTTGTACAGTTAAACTGTCTCGAACGCTTTTTCCCCAAGATCGTCACCACAATCTTGATGCGATCATTGAACGATTTAATATCAAATGCGAAAACCGACATCGTGCATATGACGACGCTCATACTACCTGGCAGTTTTTTAGAAAAATCTCACAACTTTTTCCTCAAGATCAATTTGTTCAAACGCTTGAAAAACAGATCAAACATCCTTCAATCCCAACGCGAATAAACGCTCGTTTGATTGATAAGCTGCCGGAAGGTCCGGGAGTATACAAATTTTATGGAGAAGAGGGAATGCCACTCTATATTGGAAAAAGTAAAAATATGCGCAAGCGGGTACTTTCTCATTTCTCAGCAGATCATCGATATGAAAAAGATATGAATATTAGCAGACAACTGAAAAATATTGAGGCCGTTTCAACTGCGGGAGAGCTTGGTGCATTGCTTAAGGAATCAGTCTTTATAAAAAAAGAGAAGCCGTTATACAATCGAGCTCTCAGACGAAAAAATATGCTCACCCTTCTATTGCAGGCACAGACTGATAAGGCATTTAATACTATCCGAATCGAAAATCGAAGCCAGATCTTTGCAGAAGATCTTGAAAGTCTTGTGGGCGTGTGTACCTCCAAAAAAATTGCGCGTGAACTTTTGAAAGAACGAATCTCAAATCATAACTTATGTGAAAAAATTATGGGAATTGAGAAAAAATCAGGACCTTGTTTCGGATACAAATTAACAAAATGCAAAGGAGCGTGCATCAATAAAGAAAACGCGCTCCGATATAATATTCGATTTATTGAGGCATTTGGAAAAGACAAAATAAAACCATGGCCATTTGATGGCGCGGTCACGATTCGTGAACATGACTCAATCGAACAACTGACCGACACCTTTCATGTCAATAAATGGTGCCTCATAACATCTGACAATGACCCGTTAATTTTTCATTATGATATTTACAAAATATTGGTACGATACCTTCAAAAACATAAAGTTGGATCACATCTTTCAATCAGTGAAAAAATACCTGATACTATTGAAGAGTGATTTTTTTGTACCATAAAATTGGTATTTACCAGTATAATAAGTTCATGGAATATAAAAATATACTTCTTATGGTTGGAGGTATCGTACTCACATTTGTGCTTCTTTTTGTTGCATATTATGCCACCAGTAAGCCCCAACAAACATCTTTCCCTCAACTTACTCAGATAAAATCTGATGATCATGTCAGATGGGCAAGCGAAAGCGCACATATTCTTATTGAATATAGTGACTTTCAATGCCCTGCTTGTGGTTCTTATTTTGGGCTTATTGAAAGCCTAGAAGCAGATGAAGAGTTTGTATCAAATGTGAAAGCGAACATTGCATTTGTGTACCGACATTTTCCTCTCGACAACTCACATCCCAATGCACGAGTCGCAGCATACGCAGCTGAGGCGGCAGGCAAACAAGATAAGTTTTTCGAGATGCATGACGTACTTTTCGCAAATCAGTCTGAATGGTCAGAAAGTACTAAACCTGATGAAATGTTCAAAGAATATGCTGTCGAGTTGGAACTTGATATCGAGCTGTTTGAGAACGATTCTAAATCTTCTGAGGTTAAAGATCGCGTACAGCGTGATTATCTCTCTGGACTTGAAATCGACGTTCCTGGAACACCGTCATTTTACCTTGATGGGCAGAAACTTCCAAATCCAAACTCAGCTGAAAACTTCAAAGAGTTACTTTTGAAAGGTATCGAGTCGTCAGGAAAATAACGCATGTACATACAGATACATAATCGTAAAATCCATTTTAAAAAAATCGGTTCCGGAAAACCGATATTGTTTGTACATGGCTGGGGAGGAAACGCATACAGCCTTCACGAACTTGCCAGTCTTGCATCAAAAAATTATACTTCGTATTTAATTGATCTTCCGGGATTTGGAAAAAGTGACAATCCACCCAAACATTGGGGCGTCGAAGGATATGCAGAACTGATAAAAATTTTTATTGAGAACGTGATCTCATCAAAAGTTCACTATGTGGGCCATTCATTTGGTGGAGAAATTGGCATATACCTTGCATCCCATTTTCCCGATTGTATTAACTCGCTCATTCTTTGTAATAGCTCCTTTAAGCGCCAAAACAAAATATCAAAAGTCGCTCAGCTCTTTAAGTTTATTCCGAAAGAAAAGAACATTCTTATTTGCATGATATATCCATATATTAAGAAACTGTATTATACGATCATCAACAAACAGTCTGATCTTATCAAATATCCCCATCTCGAAAGTAACTTTCGGAAAATAATAACTCAAGACCTAACTCAGGACACAAACAAAATTCACCTTCCAACACTTATTCTTTGGGGCGAACTTGATACGTATACACCCGTGATCTGGGCGTATGAACTTAAAAAGAATATTTCAGAAAGCAAACTATATGTCTTTCCTGAAGTTGGTCATAATCTCCCCATTCGATACCCTGAGCACGTATGGAAAAAGGTCAAAGATTTTTGCTGCATTAAAACCAGCCACTATGTATAATATACCCTCTTGTTTAATAACTATTTTTTGTTCCATCTATGCTGATTCTTGTTTTAATACATTATATTTTAACGTTGATTCTGGGCTTAAACTTTATCTATACCTTTCAAATTAAAGAGTATCGTTTGGATCGACTGACCTCAATGGTCAAAGAAATGGGAATGGTGCGTTTTTTATATACTTCCAAAATCCGACTACCTGCTTTCTCATTGAGAAATATACTCATCTTACTTGTTCATATATCTTTAGCGTCATTATTATTCTTGTATTCATTTGAACAAAAATACTTATTTTCCTTTCTCGGCATAACCTTCTTTCTTGCGCCGTTAACTTCTTTTTTTATCATAATGATTGGAGTGACGATCACCAGTATTCCCTCATCAATTATTCGATCATGGATTCGAATGAACGCGATAAATAATGTTAAGAAATCAAAGACGGTATTTATTGGGATCACTGGTTCATATGGAAAAACAAGTACTAAAGAATTTCTTGCTCATATATTATCGGCTCAATTTGACGTTGCAAAAACACCAAAAAATATGAATACCGATGTTGGAATCGCCCTTTCCATTAATCAATCACTCAAGTCCTCGACCCAGTTTTTTATCACCGAACTGGGAGCATACCGAAAAGGAGAGCTAAACCATGCAGCGTCATACATCCCCTTTCAAAACATTATTCTTTGTGGTTTGGGGAATCAACATCTTGATTTGTATGGAAGTCACGAAGCATTGGTAGAAGAAGAAACGTCACCAATATTTAATCTTTCTAATCAAGGAAAAGCATATCTCAATAGTGATTCGATACGCAGAAACAACATTGATATTTCGAACGTATCATCGGTCACCTATGGCTTATCACCAGATGATGATGCACAACTTACCAATGAACAAGCGTCAACCGAGGGGACCACTGGATTGATTCGATACAAAGATACGGTTTTTCACATTAACTCAAAACTTCTCGGGGTTCATTCGCTCGAGAATCTACTTCCCGCAGTAGCACTTGCATTTGATATTGGCATGGACAAAAAGGTAATTGAAAAACAAATTTCGTCTATTAAACCGCTTCTAGGAAAACTTTCAAAACATGTTGGACAAAAAAACTCAACCATCCTTCATGATGGGGTCAATACAAATTTCAATGGTTTTATTGCTGCTATAGATGTCATGAAACTTTTTACCCATACAAATAAAATCATCATGACACAAGGCATTATAGAGCTCGGAGGAGAGAAGAGGAGTTCTTATCAATCAATACTTAAGAAAATGAACAATACAGGAATATCACTTTTTAGCACCGACAGGTTATTTACTACGATAAAAAGTCCTGTCAAAATAAATACATTTAACGACGTTGATAGTATGCAAAAAGCCATTTCTCACAAACTCAACAAAGACACCCTTCTTTTAATTGAGGGAATATTTGCTCAACCTATTCTTGATGCATTTCTTGACTGAGCGCATATTAATGATACTATTAAATAGGGTATAGCACTATGATTTTTTCCGAATTTGCACCAAATGAGACAGCTCGTGATGCATTTCTTGCAACTAAATTACTTTTTCAACCATGGAGATGGCGAAAAGGAAAAGAAATTCATAATATTAAACGACGTCTCAAAACGCGTTTTTTCACTCCTGATACACACATCTCATTATTCCTCACCGGTCGTGCAGCACTGTACCAATATCTCAGCTCGCTCCATCTGCATCCTACCGATGAAGTTCTTGTTCAAGCGTTCACCTGTGAAGCGGTGATTCTTCCAATTCTTGAACTTGAATTAAAACCCGTATATGTTGATATTAATTCCGAAGATTTTTCAATGAATATTCAGGATTTGAAAAAAAAATATTCTCCTAGAGCACGAGTACTAATCATTCAACATTCATTTGGCATTACGCCCAATGAGAGAAGAAAATTAATTGAATTTGCAAAATTTCATAAATTACACATTATCGAAGATGTTGCCCATGGATTTAGCCAATGGCTTTTTCGTACAAAACGGTATACTGGAGCAGTTCTCATGTCATTTGGTCGATCGAAAATATTTTCATCTGTTTTTGGAGGAGCCATTGCGGTTCGTGGAGTCCGCGCAGGCAAATCGATACAAATAGGGGAGAGAAGTATCCCAAATCCCTCATTTTGGATTCTGCTCCAAATAATTTTATATAAAATAAATTCGGTAATCATCAAATCAACCTATTCGATCAAAGTGGGGAAAATAATTCATTTTTTGTTCAAACAATTTGATCTTATCATTCCTGAAGTCACCAAAGAAGAGAAAAAAGGGAATTTCAACTATGCGTTTCTGCGAACGTACCCAAACTGCGCGGCAATATTCATGCTCGAACAACTGAATAGATTTAACGACGTCTCAAGTAAAAGAAAACGTGCATCTCAATTCTTTGATTTAAAACTCAATTGTGACACAGCACATAATCTTGGATTATTACGATATCCAGTGCTTTGTAAGGAGCCAAGTAAAATGAAATCCCTGGCATTAAAGCAAAATATACAGCTCGGAAGATGGTACTCGCAGGCAGTTGCTCCGGAAGAGCTTGATTTGAAATTGGTTGGATACACGGTTGGAAGCTGTCCAAATGCGGAATCACTGTGCAAACAGATTATCAACCTTCCAACGCTTATTTCGACACAAGAAGCCAAACGCATTGTCAGCATACTCAATCAATCATGAATATACGCATCTTAACAAACAAATCCGAATGGAATGCATTTTATAATCGCGTTGGATCGCCCTCTTTTCACCACTCATGGGAATGGGGTGAGTTTCAAAAACTTTGCCATAACGACATACAGCGACTTGGTCTCTATGATGATAATTATCTTTTAGCTATTGCGCTCATTGTTAAGGTACGTTCGAAACGAGGAAAATATTTATTTATTCCCCACGGACCGCTTTTTGATACTCCTCACGATCAACTAACCCAAAAAATCCCTTCACAAAAGCTTAAATCAATTGGCGCGCAACTTGCAGAATTTCACCGGTATTTGACCGATATGGCCAGGCAGCAAGGATTTTGGTTTATACGTATCGCGTCCCCCATGGTCCGAGATGATGATCATGCAAATCTTTTTCTCGCACTCGGATATCGAACCGCTCCCATTTACGTTCATGCTGAAACCATGTGGGTTATTGATTTGGAACAATCAGAAAGTGACATTCTTGCACATATGAGGAAAAACACGCGTTATGCAATTCGTCGTGCAGATCGTGAACGTATTTCGGTTACGTTAAGCGATTCTTTAGATGGACTGAGTCAATTTTTGGACCTTTATCATATCACGGCAGATCGCGAACAATTCACTCCATACTCAGATGCGTATATAAAGCACGAATTTGAAGCGTTTCATTCTGCGGGCAATGCTGCTATATTCAATTCGGGCTTTTCCAACAGTCCAAAAGATGCCATACCCCCAGAATTTGCCCTAGAAGGTGCCTCTCGGAATTTAGCTGCATCTCTCATCATCTTTTCAAAGTCCTCAGGCTTCTATCACCAAGGGGCATCGATTCATACCAAATATCCAGCGGCGTATCTTCTCCAATGGCATGCAATTCTTGAAGCCAAACGACGTGGATGTAAATACTACAGTTTTCATGGAATACATGATCCGGGACGGACTCCAAAATCATGGGATGGCCTCAGTTTATTCAAGCATGGCTTTGGTGGATTTCAGGTTGATTATCTATATACCCAGGATTTTATCATCTCCCCAATGTATGTACTCAGTTATTTGAGCGACCGATATCTCAATTGGCGCCGCGGTGTGTAATATATTGATTTATACTGTCATAGCAGTCCCCAGCTAAATGTGATTCCATATTTGACCTCCAACTTTGCCTGATGCCTCCCAAGGAGAGGAGAGAATGAATTCAATATTTACGATTTAGGGCCTTGTAATGATCTTTATATGGCAATTTGCACCACATCAAAAAAGACGAGAAATAATCAGAAATACAATTGAATTTTTGAGTGCAATAGCCGATAGAGAAGTAGAAATTAAAACGAAAAAAACAAAAAAAATGAAATATACCAAAATTACGCTCCTCTGCCGTGAAATAAGCTTGACGTCGTAAAAGATTCCTTTTACGACGTCTTGCATCCTTTCGCTCTCACTTGCTTTTAACCAAAATTTAACGATTTTGCATACCACTCAATAATGGAAGTATTTCATTCATGAGTATTTATTTCTTTGAATTTTTTTGAAATGAAATATTTATTTGTCACTATTCTCTTAATAAAATGCCATGTTTGGACCACGATCGAAATTGACCAAAATGCCAGTAGACGCTCATCTCACTGGTGATCATACACATGTAGATTAATTTTAGGACTTCATAACAGTCTCTTTTGTCACTTCTGAGCTCAGAATAATAAAAATACTCCAGTATATCTCTTTCAGAATAGAGCTATATATAGGGCTATATCTATTATTTTGCGATTTAAGTGCCGTATACAGGGAATAGGGTTATCCACAAATAAATACAAATATATCATTATACGTATTCAATATTTTCCGTACGTGATATTATTTATATCTTATAGTATTTAATTCCTGAATCCACAATTATTATAGGATATACTTATATTATTCACGTACGTAATTTTTTTACTCTTCCCTCTTCTCTATTCTGACCTATCTGCATACGATTTTATAATATGTTTTTTTGCTCAATTTTTACCACTGCACGGTCAAAAGAGCGATAATTATGACAAAGATTAACACAAAGACGTACTCACGAATCACTGTCTTATACAAGCGGTCCCCTATATAGTTTGTTACAATGCCAATAATTGAATAGTAGGCTGTTGTGACGATCAATGCGTAAACATTTATTGCTAATGGGACAAAAGAGAGCAAAATCATGAGCTCAAAGAGAAGAAGCGAGACAACGCCACTATATATTAAAATTTTCCTTTCAATATGCTCATTGAGATCAACGGTCCAAAGAATCTGCATTGAGGTGATAAACATGACTCCCCCCATAAATATACTTGTTAAAAAGTAATTAAGTCGAAATGACAAAATCACAATTGCAATAATAAAAATAACCAGTGTTTGTGAAATGTAATTTACGGAAAATGCTGCTCGATAAAGCTGTATACTCTTCTCTACCCCAATATTAAAAATGTTTGAACAAAGTAACATTGCATAATACCCCAGACTAAACAGTGCCAAAAATGGAATTCGCGTGAGCCATCGAACAGGTAATAATGAATAAAATACGTACAATGAAAGTACAAATAAGACCGGCATAATAAAGAGCATAATCATTTCGGTGCCATCTATACCTTCAAATATTGCAAGATAAGATGTCAGATAAGCTATTACTGTAAGAAACAATATAAAATACATCCACGTACTATTGAAGGGGAAAAAAGTAGCAAGAGCAAGTACCGTCGTCATAATGAATGTCACAATAATGATTCTTATCCGTTTTGGAATATAGTTTACGAAACGTACCCAGCGTGTCACAATTGCATGCGGATAAAATATTTGATGGAGTGTTTTGAATATTTTTGTCATCAACCTCCATTATACTATCACTCTGAGGCATTTTGTATAAAGT
>Ga0210057_1008294_pt1 | contig 12341 bp, 7 predicted proteins | sample CryGeyCG2114_010_2_FD_183968 | JGI IMG/M metagenome (GOLD analysis project Ga0210057, IMG submission 183968) | Groundwater microbial communities from aquifer - Crystal Geyser CG10_big_fil_rev_8/21/14_0.10 (SPAdes) (version 2) | ecosystem: Environmental > Aquatic > Deep subsurface > Groundwater ...
TTTCCATCTCTCTAATAATCTGTTCTGGTTTAACATTAGGTAAAAATTTATATGTATCAGGAAAAAGATAACCCTCTTTATCTGATGCTTTCTCTAAAAAATATTCCTTGTTAAAATCAGGAATTCTGTTTTTTAAAATCTGAGAAATCTCATCAACAGTAGAGCCTTCTGGGATAGTAATAGTTGTTGGAGATAGACCATAATCGCCTCTGGTTAGAGTGCTAATTAAATCAAATAAATTTAATTTTTCATTAAAAATATAGTCTCCTGACAGCACCCCCTTCTGATTAAGAGAAATATAAGAAATCGTTTTAAACCAAAAAGTAGATTTTATAATATTTTTTTCCTTAAGATAAAGAGAGATACTATTTAGATTTTCTCCTTCTTCTATACTAAAAACATGATTTTTAGGGAACTCTGCTGGTGCACTAAAAAATAAGAAATAAAAAACTATTATTAAAAAATTTAATACAAAAAAGGTCACCAGAATTAGTTCCTTGTTTTTAACTAGAAAAGGATGGCCTTTAATTTGTATTACAAAATCTAAAAATTTTTTAAAATTCATCTCACATCGGTAAGTTCTGAGGGGGCTCACTCTTCTTTGATTCAATTCTTTCAAAGGTTGGGGTTTGAATGACATCGCCTGGGAAATGGAATATTGTAGCTAATTCCTCAGTACTTAAAATAAAAGATTTTTTTTGATAAGGTGGGTGGAACCACGACCTTCGTCTATAAGCGTCAAATAAAACTCTTTTCATCTTGGCTACACGAAAACCAAGTGGGTCTTGAATTTTATAAGGAACACCCGGGATCCCTCCAGGCTTAAATCCATTTAGATCGTTAGAGTTATATTGCGCCCAAGATCCAGCAATCCCCGCAATATTACCTTTATCAAATATGTCTTTAGGTGCTATATATATTCCTCTAATTCCACAATCAAAACTTTTTTTCGATAGATTTCTTTCAACTGATTCTAAAACACTCCTTTCTCTTTCTGTTAAAGGTTCTGGCATAGATTTTTCTTCTCTTTCTTTATCTCTTTTAGCTAATTTTTTTACAAGTTCTTTACCTTCATCTTTCCAAGAAGTTGTCTCTCTCAAAAATAGCCACTTAAAACCTTTGTGTTTTGCCTTATGGGCTCTAATTAAAATTTGAAACCACGCTTGTTCACCCGGCCTTAAGGACCCCAGGAACTCTAGTACTGGACTAATGGGATCGATTTTAAACTCTTCTTTAGGATCCTTATCTAAGCCATAATCAATATAGGTTTTTATAGGATACTCATCATCAGTTGTAAGTTTAAACTCTGCTCCAGTTAAATCAACTTTTTCTGGATCATAATCAGTCTTCATTGCATAATCATCAACTTCTACAATCTCAACATTTGGATACTGAGCGTAGATTTGGGTCTCAATAACTTTACGATGTTTTTTCTCTGTCCAAATAAAAAATTTGACTTGTCCGCCGAGAGAGACCAGTTCTAAAGAAAACCAGCTCCAAGTTGATCCAGACCACCACTTATCCTTCAAAAGATCCCCTCCGAAAGGTTGATGCAAATGATTCAAAAAAAGTTCCATTGCAACAGGTGATTTAGTAATTTCTCTAGGGAGCCTTATCTCCAACATAATTCTTTCTAAGTTAGAAATGAAGTACATCCGTATATAATTCTTCCAAATCTTAACAGCAGAGAGAACTAAAATAATTGGTCCCCACAACCAAATTAAACTAATTAAAAAATCAGTTCCTAAAAACAAAATATTAAAAAGTATTTCTACCATCACAGTTAAGTATAGGATATAAGATACCAAGGATAAAGAGTTTATAAGGAAAAACCCCACATCATCTGCGGGGCCTTTCTTTTATTTCACTAGACTGTATGTATTGTCTTTATTCTTCTTAAAGATATTTTTGTCCTGAAGATTAACCATTACAGTATTTGGTTTTACGTATCTTTCTGTCAAAACTCTTTCGATTATCTCTTCTTTAGTTAAAGGGCCTTCGTTCTTCAAAATATCCGCAATAACTTCTTTTACCACACCCTCTTTATATCCCCACTCTTTTAGAGCATAAAGACCTCTTCCAACAAGAATAAACCTTCCGTCTTTAATAAGTTCGTTGTGGGTAGTGGCTCTATGAGCTTTTTTACCAAAAACTTTCTCAATCCTTTTTGCAACTTCTGAAAAGTGCATCGGGGAACCGTGCTCTCTCAAAACCAAGTAAGCATAATCTCTAACGCCCTTCAGTCTAACATTTGGGGACTCTGACTTACCCCACTCACCAAGAGGGTTTTTGTTTATGCCTTTTGATATAGAGAGCCATCTCTTGATTATTTCTTCACTCTTAAACCTTTCTGAAACCTCATCTAAATGACCAATGAATGAATCCATTATGTCTTTCTCTGAGAGGAGATCTTCGTCCGATAAATTAGAATAAATTTTCTTTATAGCTTTATGAACTTTTTCAGCTAGATCTTTATCAATATGCCATCTATGTTTAAAGTTTGCATCTTCCTTCTCTTTATTAAAAGGATGCCCAACAACTAAAATAAAGTGGACATGGTTTTGAGTCTCTTCGTCTTTTGCAACATGAGAAAGTAAATCTTCTTCACTCACAATTCCCCCAAGAGAAGTAACTAGATTTTCTAACTCTTTAATAGCCTGTTGTTCTTTTAGATATTCTTCAGACTTAGAAATACTTTTTAGAGCATGATTTTCAATTTGTCTAACTCTTTCTCTAGTAATACCATAAGTTTCTCCTATAGCCTCAAGAGTCTGTCTTTGTGAGTCTTTACCCAAACCAAAACGCCTAAGAACAACGTCCTGAGACCTTTCTGGTAAAACTGATATTAATTTTTTAGTGACCTGTTTAGGGTTAAATGATATTACTTTCATATTTTATTGTTTGGGAAGACTCTTTAGTCTTCTTTATTATATTATCACTTATAATTGTAAGTGTCAAGTCTTAGAAGCGCTTTGTTTAGCCATTATTTTGAATGTCTTAACACAATATTTACAAGCTTGTTTGGTACATATATCACTCTTGAAACTTCAGCTTTATCTAGGTACTTTCTTATTTCATCCATTTTTAAAGCGACGTCTTTTATGATTTCTTCTTCTTTTTCTGTGGTCTCAAATTTAGCTCGAACCTTACCGTCAACCTGGACAACAATTAGATGTGCGTCTGAAACTGTTTTATTTTTATCATACTGTGGCCATGGTGTCAAATGTATTGAATCGTTATTACCAAGCTGACTCCACAACTCTTCAGTTATGTGCGGAGCGAAGGGTGCTAAAAGGTCCAAAAAGACTTCAAAAACCTCTTTTGCTATTTTTTCTTCTTCATCTAGCTTATTAGAGAAAATCATCATCTGACTAATCGCTGTATTAAATTTCATTTCTTCAATATCCTCACCAACTTTTTTAATAGTATTATGCATTTCTGTTTCAATCTTCTTTTCTATAGAAATTTCATCAACTTTTTTACTGAGCCTCCAAACTTTTTCAAGAAATCTCCTTGGCCCCATTAAACCATCTTCAGACCAGGCAACATTCTGATCAAAAGGACCCATAAACATCTCGTACATTCGAAGAGTGTCGGCACCAAAACGCTCCACAATATCATTTGGATTTACTACATTACCTTTAGACTTTGACATTTTGTCCCCGTCTTCAGCCAAAACTAGCCCTTGGGCTGTTCTTTTCTGGTAAGGTTCGTCCATAGAGACCAGTCCGATATCATAAAAGAACTTATGCCAAAATCTTGAATATAAAAGATGAAGGGTAGTGTGTTCCATACCGCCGTTATACCAATCAACAGGCATCCAATAATCTAATTTTTCTCGTGATGCAAACTCTTCATTATTTTTTGGGTCAACATAGCGCAAGAAATACCAAGAAGAACCAGCCCAATTAGGCATTGTATCAGTTTCTCTCTCTGCAACTCCACCACATTTAGGACACTCTGTTTTTACCCAATCTTTTGCTTTAGCTAGGGGCGCCTCTCCAGACTCACTTGGTTTATAGTCTTCAAGTTCTGGTAACTCAAGAGGGAGGTCTTTTTCCGGTACTGGCACAAGACCACATTTAGAGCAATTTATAATTGGGATAGGCTCTCCCCAATATCTCTGCCTTGAAAAAACCCAGTCACGGAGTTTGTATGTTATCTTTTCTTCTCCACCAACAGCTGTTGTGATTTTTTCTTTAGCTTCCTCACTTGAGAGGCCGTCAAATTTTCCTGAATTTATTAACTTACCTTCTGCAACATTAACTTCGCCATCCTTGCCCCCCTCAATAACTTTCCTTATTTCTAAATCAAATTTCTTAGCAAATTCAAAATCCCTCTCATCATGAGCTGGGACAGCCATTATGGCTCCGGTGCCATAATGCACTAGCACATAATCAGCTACAAAAATTGGAATCTCCTCACCACTTCCTGGATTAATAGCACTTACACCTTCGAGTTTCACACCAGTCTTTTCTTTGCCTTCTGCGGTTCTCTCTATATCAGTCTTTGATGTAGCTTTCTTAATATAGTCTTCAACTTCATCAAAGTTTGAGATTTGAGATTTGAGATTTGAGATAGCCTCATGTTCTGGAGCCAAAACTAAATATGTGGCTCCAAAAAGAGTATCCGGTCTTGTTGTAAAAACCGACACCTCCCCGACCTCATTACTTGAAGCTTGAAGCTTGAAGCTTAATTCTGCTCCCTTACTTCTACCGATCCAATTAATCTGCTGCGCCTTGATTCTATCTAGATAATCTACTTTTTCTAAATCATCAATCAATCTGTCTGCATATTTTGTAATAGCTAACATCCACTGCTCCTTTTCTCTCTTCTCTACTTCACCACCACAACGCTCACAAACACCGCCCACAACTTCTTCATTAGCAAGGCCAATCTTGCAATCTACACACCAATTAATTGGCATCTTCTTTTTATAGGCAAGACCATGCTCAAAGAATTTCAAAAATAACCACTGTGTCCATTTGTAATAGGAAGGGTCAGCAGTTGAAAGCTCTCTAGCCCAATCAAAAGAAAGTCCGATTGATTTCAATTGTTTTCGATAATTACTAATGTTCTTATCTGTTGTAATGCGAGGATGGATGCCAGTCTTCACCGCATAATTCTCGGCCGGTAAACCAAAAGCATCATAACCAATAGGGTACAGTACATTAAATCCCTCTCGCCTTTTCTTGCGAGAAATAATATCCATAGCCGTATAACTTTTTACATGGCCTACATGAAGACCCTCTCCAGACGGATAAGGAAACTCTACAAGAGAATAAAATTTCGGCAGAGAAATATCATCTTTTGCTCTATAAATATCGCTATTTCCCCACTTCTCTTGCCACTTAAGTTCTATTTTTTTGTGATCATATTTCTCCACAAAATTATCTAATGATTGGTTTTAGAATTTCTGGGTTAATTGTCTTCTTAAAACAGTTCTCTCCTACATTATGTGTCCAATCATAAATCGGGTAAGCTCTTGAATTAAAACTGGAACTATCAAGGTTAAATTCGGCGCAAAGCTCATAAGTGTCAGTACCAACGAGATTATAACCATAAGGTTCTCCAGATTGCGGATCTGTGAAAATCTCTTCGGCATAAGAATCATCTCTAATTTGATTCAAGTCTTCTGGTAGCTTATTGTTTTCTCTATAATAATTTTCAATTTCCCAAGTAATACTCGAGAGATCATTTATTTTTTCATTATCGAACTTCAAAAGTCTTTGTTCTGAAGGACTACCAACAACCAAGAAACCGAGGATGATAGAAGCAACTACAATAAGACTAACAATAAGAGCTATAGTCTTAGAAAGTTTTTCTTCTCTTTCCCATTTGCCACGCAAGTCATTCAAATAGTAGTAAAAAGCAAAACCAATAACCACGAAGACCGCTACAACTTTTAGAAGAAATCTTGAAGTCAAATCTCCGCCAAGAAATGCGTTAATAAGAACAACAAGATCAACAACGAGAGTTGTTCCGGAAATAAATAGGGTTAAGTAAACAAGCCATTTCCTAAAAATATTCTCTTTCTCTTCTGAATTATTTCTAATCTTCTCATTCGCTACTCTTGTTAAATAAACATATAAAGGGAATAAGACAACGAGCATAGCAATACTCCAACGAATAGCACCGAAGGAAGGGTCAAAATAATAATCAAGATTATCTGGGAAGCTATAGTTAATAAGTTGGAATAAAAGAGTTACCAAACTAATAGCCGAAGCATAAAGTGTGGTCATAATGCCGAGCCATAGAAAGAAATTTTTTGGTGAATTTGTATTGTGCATCTTTATAATCTTAAGTTTAATAAGTCTATATATAATACAATTAGAGTGGCTTTGTTTCAATATAAATTCCCTACCCCATTTCTACCATTGACAAACAATATAGATATGATATAATTACAAACAGAAACGCCCACCCACACAGCACAACCTCCCCGGAGGGTGGTATGATGATCCCCCGAAAGATGTTCGACCCCTCTCTGCTGCTCAACGCAGCAGAAGCCTGTGGAGAACGGCCGACGCGCCGTGATCCACAGGTCAGGGTCCCCGGTCGCTGTACCGGGGAGCAAGGGACCGCTCGCTGGGGACGTGGCTCGTCCACGCCCCCACGTAAGCGGAAGACTCCTCGCGCCCACTAAGGCGCGAGGGAAAAGGCCCCGGTGCGCATTGCGCACCGGGGCCTAAAACATTTTATATTCTAAACTCTATAACATCCCCATCCTGCACAATATACTCCTTCCCTTCTGTCCTTACCTTTCCATTCTCTTTAGCCTTTACCATAGAACCTGCGCTTATTAAATCCTCGTAGGAAACAACACTCGCTCTGATAAATTTATCATGAAAATCTGAGTGAATAGCCATACCAGCAACTGGGGCTGTAGAATCTCTCCTAACAGTCCAGGCTCTAGTCTCAGTTTCTCCTGTAGTAAAATAAGTTATTAAATCTAAAACCTTATAACTTTTTTTTATTAAATTATCTAAACCTCCGCCATATCCATCACCGCCCCTTAATAATTCCATTCTGTAAGTATTTTTTTCTTCTTCATCTAACTCTTTTAAATCATTCTCAACACCAGCATCTACAATTACATACGGCTTGTCACCCTCCTCTAAAAATTTCTTTAAATCAGCATATCTGTCATCATTTAAAACATCAAGGTTATCTCCCCCGCTTTTTCTATTCAAAACATAAAGAAAAGGCTTCGCTGTAAGTAAGTGTAAGCCTTTTAAAATAACTTTTTCTTCTTTACTAAAATCTAAATCGGAAACCAACTTCCCTTTCTCTAATTCGGATTCTACTCTAGAAAGTAAGTCATGTTCTTTTTTTATATATTTATCTCCTTTTTTTATATCTCGCTCTAAACTGGTCTTTCTTTTTGAAACGGTTTGTAAATCAGCCATCATCAACTCTAAATTAATGATACTAATGTCATTCATTGGATTAACTTCACCGTGAACATGGTGGATGTTTTCATCATCGAAAATACGTACTACCTCAGCGATAGCATCTACTTCTCGTATATTTGCCAAAAACTTGTTGCCGAGTCCCTCTCCCTCTGAAGCTCCTTTTACAAGCCCGGCAATATCCACAAGCTCTACAACTGCTGGAATTGTCTTTTCTGAATTAGACATCTTAGTAAGCTCTCCGAGCCTTATGTCAGGTACAGGCACAATACCCACAGAAGGGTCTATAGTACAGAAAGGATAATTCTCTGCTGGAACAGAGTGGTTAGTTAATGCATTAAATAATGTGGACTTACCTACATTTGGTAACCCAACAATCCCAATAGAGAGTGACATGGTTTTATTTATTTGGTTTTAAGGTCTTTAATTCTTCCTCGTATTTTTTCATAACTTCAAATGTCGCAGACATCTGATCCTTACCGGAATCTGTCTTCATCTTTATCTCCTCAGCGATCTTTTTAAAAAGCTCTGGATTCTTATTAAACACCTCAAGCATTTTATCAACATCTTCATCAGAAACATCTTTGGCTTGAGATTTAATCATTTTTTTTAAAAAGAAATCTTTCATCGACATAATATTTAAATAAATTAATTGATAGCGAGGTTATTTTATATATTTAAAAGAATCTATACAAGTTGGGTATTACAAAACTGTGAACCCCAGTAGTAGAGCGAAGCTCACTACGGGGTGAACGAAAATATAGTCGCGATGCTCCTTATTTTCTGTTCAAATGGAAATACCGCCCCAGGAAAGATGTCGGTATTGATACCGCAACATACAACCTAAATCCTATTCTTATTAAACTTTAATAATTCAGTACAAATGGAAATACCGCCCGAAGGCGGTATTTCCATGGCAATCACCTCGCAAGCGAGATGACCACCGTGGTACAAGATACACGAAAGCAATTTTTTTGTCAACAATATACAAACTAAATACAATAAACTAGATATTTTGTCAAACCCCTACACTTGTTTAGCCTTATATTAAGCTAAAAAAACAACTTGGATAATATTTATACTTATAAATAATAAACTTTATAGATATAAAAAATACAACAATAAAATTAACGAGGGCCAAACGGGTGTACGGTTCAAAAATAGACTTGGATTATCTCTAAAATAAAAACCCCAACAAATTGTCAGGGCTTACCCTCGGGGACCATTTCTGGTCCCCGAGGGTAACCGAACCCGCTTAAAGCAGTTGGCTAGAAGCCGACCATCAGGCGGAGCTCTTCGGCCTCTTTGGCGAGTTCTCGCGCCATGCACTCCTCGCGTTCCTGCTGGAGCTTGCGGGTGCGCTCGATCTCAGCTTCCTCAGCCTGACGCTTGAGCTTGGCCTCGCGAATCTGACGCTTCCGCTCCCTCTGCTCCTGCTCCTCCTTCGCGCCCTCGATCGTCTGGTCGAGGGCCTGGTAGAGTCGGCCGGCCTTCTCGAGAGAAGCCTGACGAGAGCTCTGGACTAGACGGATGTGCTCCTCGAGCTCACGCCTACGATTCATGACACGCGACATGAGGTCTTCGTCAAGGTCACCCTTGAGCTGCTCGATCCTCGGATCGAAGTACTTCGGAGAGCCAAGGAAGTAGGCTCGCTGGACCGCCGCGAGGCCTCTCGCGGCATCTTGGATTTCCTCCATGGCCATCTCGAATCTTCCGTGCTGAAAGGATTCGATGGCCGCGAAGAACGAGCTCTTGACCCCGTCCGGGATCCGGAAATTGTTGAAGCGAGGGGGAGTGTCATTCCCCTCGTCTCCACCGGCGATCTTCGCCTCGATGCCGAAGGCTTTGATAGCCTGACGGACATCGGCCTTCGTGATGGGCGAGGACTCGTTGTGATTCTTCTTTCTTGCCATGACCTAAGCCCCTCCTAGGGCGGGTTCGGTTTTGAGAAGCGCCATTAGCAACTTCTCTATTTTGTCTAATCGACATTATAGCAAATTGATATATATTTGTCAATACCTAAATATTTACCCTCTACACGGCCCCTAACAAAACCACAATATAAACTGCGTTTATATTGTGGCTAATTATAGCTATTATTACACCTATATTTTAAGACTTAGTCAGAGTAATAACCTTTTCTAGCTTTAGCTTTTTGGGTAATTTCAACGACTTTAATCAAAGCAAGTTTAATTGAAGCATCCTGAACCTCATAACTTTCATCGACAGAATTAACTAAAATTGAAACAATTTTTTGTAAATCCTCATTATTCCAACAATAATTCTTTTCACTCAAGCCAATCAGTTTGTGATTATCATCAACAACTTCCCCTATCTGACACCTATAAAAATTATCTATGTAATAAACAACCTTTTTAACAAAGTCTTCAATAGAAACATTATTATTTCTAAGTAATCTTATGAACTCAAAAGCTTTTTTATTATCACCTTCAGACAACCAATCTACAAACAACTGAACTGTCCCCATCTCAGCAGAAAACAGAATTTTCTCAGCTCTTTCGCTATCAATAATTATATAGTTATCTTCTCTAGGATAGATTTTTTTTGCAACTTGAATTAAATCAGCCAAAATCTCGCTTGGGTTTTTATCTAAAACACTTGAAATCAGAACGATCAAATCAATAGCATCATCAGATACGAGAGTATCTACTTTTTTGGCTTCAGTGATTAATTCTGTCTTTAGTCTTGGTTCAACGTCTTTAACTGAAGATTCTGTTTGAATCTTGTTTTCAGATAAAGTTTTTTGATCTTGTGTTATCTCGCCCACATAAGAATTACCTACAGGTAAATTAATGGGTGCATTTCTCTCTACAACAGTCATTTTTTGAGCCAATCTGTCCATATCACTTCTAATATCATTTGAGGCGCTATGCCCTGCGAATCCAAGCACTTTTCCGAAAATATTTTTCTCAATCAATACATAAGAGATATATACAGACAACATTGCAATTATCAGTGTGACTAAAATAGACTTCAGGTCTGCACTAACCCCGGTATATGGTATCTGACTCAAATAAATGAAAGATTGTGAAGCAAATGGAACATCAGTACCAGGCTTCTTAAACAGAACAACTCTAGGTGGCTCTAAACCACCTCCACAATTAACAGTACAGGGTGGGTTAGAATCAATATAAATTATTACTTCAGCGTCATCTTTATTATTAGTTAAATCGGTTTCTGTCGTGGTAGTAGTAATTTCTGCTGTGTTTAATACATTGCCAGCCTCACTTCCTGTTGCTTTATAAGTAATAGTTCCTGAAGCTCCGGCAGGGAGAGATCCTAAGCTACATTCAATTCCATTTAGTTTGGTGGCACATGTTCCATGATTTGGTCCACTAAGGATTGCGAAGTCAGTCAGTATGCCAGTAGGATTTGGAGTATCATCAATCTCAACATTTTGGGCTGTAAGATTACCGTTATTTTTATAATTTAAAGTATAAGTAAATAAACCACCTTTTAATACTTTGTCTGGAGTAACACTTTTCGTAATAGAAACATCAGCTAAAGGCGTTGTTGAAACTGTAATAGTAGCGTCACAAGTAACTGTGTCTCCATTTGACCCCTCTCCAGTTAGTGTATAAGTTGTAGTGTTTGAAGGAGACACAGAAGTGGAATCGTCTGGTAAAGCGATAGAACCTACACCGTTATCGATAGTAGCTGAAACTACATTTTCTGTGGTCCAAGTTAAAGTTGATGATCCTCCGGGAACAATCACAGTAGGGTTCGCTTCTAATGTACATTGTGGAGGATTCGGAGTTGAGGTGACCGCAACAGTTGTTACGCAAGTGTCATCACCTCCAACACCAATAGCTGTTAGTGTATAGGTGGTGTTAACTGTTGGAGAAACATTTGTAGAACCGTCAGCCGAAACTGCTCCAATACCATTATTTATAGAAACAGAAACAGCGTTTGTTGTCTCCCAAGTTAAGGTAGATGAACCGCCAAGCAAAATCGTTGTTGGATGAGCAGAAAAAGCATCGCAAGAAGCAATATCCACAACAGGAGTGTCTGTAATAATGACACGGGCGTTATCTTTATTATTTGTTAAATCTGTCTCAGTGGTTGAAGTCTTAATAACAACAGTATTATCTACTGTACCTTTGGACACACCTTTGGTTGTATATTTAATAATTCCACCCTCTCCTGCAGGTAGAGTCCCCAGACTACATGTAATACCATTTGATTTTTCAGTACAACTTCCATGCTCAGCACCATCAATAATTTTATAATTATTAAGTAAGCCAACAGGTGAAGCCACATCAGCAATAGTAGTATTCTTTGCCTCTATATTTGAATTATTTTTATATCTAAGAGTATATGTAAAAGTATCTCCAATCTTACCCTCTGTTGGAGTGACACTTTTTGTAATAGAGATATCAAGTTTTTCTGGAGTTGTACCTCCACAAAGATCATCTCTTTTATGAATATCAAAATCTAGAACCCAAGGATAATTTGGATAATGATATGGATTTGAATCTAGTAAAGTCTGTGGATATTTACCATACCAAGCATCAACCTGAGCACTACAAACCGGTAAATCAATCTTTAAAATAGTTGATCCTTTTGGTTTTATATTAACAACACCCTCTCCATCAAATAATTTTTGAGTAGAAAGATGTATATGGTCAAACCTTTCGTAGGCCGAAAGACTAACTGGAGCAGTACATTCTGTCTTATTCTCTATAGTAAATGTAGAAGTCTGAAGAGATTCATTCACAACAAGGTCAAAAAAGATGTCACCTCTATCCATAGCGGCTTTAAACTCAGGAATATTCATAGTTGTGCCATCAGCACAAGCTACGATTGGAGCCGGTTTAACATTAACTGTCTTCTCTAGACAATTATTATTCTCTTTGCTTTCTGTAATATTTCCACCATCTGAAACAGGGGCATCGGCACAAACTCTAA
>Ga0210057_1008295_pt1 | contig 12341 bp, 9 predicted proteins | sample CryGeyCG2114_010_2_FD_183968 | JGI IMG/M metagenome (GOLD analysis project Ga0210057, IMG submission 183968) | Groundwater microbial communities from aquifer - Crystal Geyser CG10_big_fil_rev_8/21/14_0.10 (SPAdes) (version 2) | ecosystem: Environmental > Aquatic > Deep subsurface > Groundwater ...
GAAAAGCACTTGATTATAAAGAAGAAAAAATTGCAGAAGCAAAAGCAATGATAGAAAAAGGAAAACCAGAAAAAGCACAACAAGTTTTGGAAAAATCTTTGGAGTATGGGGATATTCTTGAGAAAGAAGTTAGTCCTGAAATAAAAGAAAGGACTATAAAAAGTTCAGAACAAATTATAAATGTCTTGGAAGATTTGAAAGAGCACACTTCTGCCGAGGGAATTGAAGAAACATTTGAAAATAATATTGCACAAGAAGAAAATATTGCAGTTGCTGCAGAACTGGCATCGAAGATAAATGATCTTTGTTTAACTTTGGCTAAACTTGACCCATTGCAATATTCTGATGTTTGTAAATCTGGGAAAGATTCTCCAAGGTGGAGGAGAGAAAGAGACAGGGATTTGACAAAAGAACAAGAGAAGCAGGCAAAAATTTTCTTTGATAAATTATCTGTTTGTTTTAAAAATCCTCAAGAATGTGATTGCAAAGGAATGGGTGTTCAATCTTTTGAAAATTTTTGTGAAGAACAAAGTGCAAATGCCGCTTTATGTTTTGAAGGTAATGAAGAATCCTGTGCTATGATAGGTGAGGGAGCAGACCCCTCTGGCATACTTCCTGAATATCTTTTGGATATTTTTTATGATGTTGAAGGTGAATTTTCAAAATCAAAATTTGAAAACTTTATGCCTAAAGAATGTGAAAAAGCAGGAGCAACATCTCCTAAGGACTGTGAGAAGATTATGTTTAAATTATATGCCCCTCAAGAATGTATCGACGCTGGTTTGGACGGTTCTTCCGCAGAAGATGAAAAAAAATGCAGTGCATTAATGTTTAAATTAAATTCCCCTAAAGAATGTATCGATGCAGGAATAAATCCTGAAGATGCTGATGCCCCAAGAAAATGCGGAAAACTAATGTTTAAATTGCATGCTCCTTCGCAATGTTTAGAGGCAGGACTTACAGGGGAGAGAAGAGATGACGAGGCAAAGTGTAAACAATTGATGCAGGGTAAAGGGCAGTTTAGGGAGAGAAATACTGCGCAGTTTAATAAAGATTGTAATGCTATTGCCGACGCTGGCGAGAAAATGAAATGTTATGAACAATTCTATAATAATGCACAGACTGGATTTAGTGATGATTTCAGAGAAAGAGAACTTAATACACGAGAGTTTGCAGCTAAGATGGGAGCAGCAAATCCAAATAATCCTTGTCCTGATGGAGTTTGTGACCAGTATGAAAGGAGTCACCCTGAAGCATGCCCAGAAGATTGTGGCGGAGAAAGAAGGCAAGGAGAATCAGAGTCAGATATGCGAGGATGTCAATCACAACAACAAATTGAAAGATTAAAACAAGATTGTAAAAATCAAGGAGAAGATGCTAGAGTAGAAGACAGAGGAGGATGTCCTTGGGTAGTTTGTGTTTCAATATCTCAAGGAAGAACTGTTCAACAAGAGAGAACAATAGAACAAGATTTTAATGTTTATGGAAATTTTAATCCTTATGTTAAAGTAGATAGACAAGAGCCGGCTGAACCTATGCAACCTGGAAATAAAATTGATCAGGCACAACAACCTCCTCAAAGAGATGAGCAACCACCAGGATGTGAAGGTCTTGCTCCTGATTGTGGTTTAAATTCTCGTGCTTATTGTCAAGATGGTAGAACTTGGGTATGCCCAACAACTGAATCTCCTCAAAAAGAACCTGGGCCTGGACCTGAATCTGCTACAGAAACAACTACAACAGATTCTACAACTTCAGAATCTTCTACTGAAACAACTACTTCGGAGTCAAGTTCAACAGAATCGAGTTCTGGCGGGGGGTCAGCCCCGATAACTGGAGAAGCAATTTTTTGGGACTATTATTTTAAATAATTCTTGAGAAAGATTTAATAATTAAATAATTTTTATTGTGGATGAATGTTGATGAGAAGATAAAATTATTGAAAGAAGTTGGAGAAGAAATTATTGAAGAAAGTGAATTAAGAAAACTTTTATCTGAAGAAAAAAATTTGATTGCTTATGATGGGTTCGAGCCATCTGGGAGAATTCATATTGCACAGGGTTTGTTAAGGGCGATTAACATAAATAAAGTTACAAAAACAGGGATTAAATTTAAAATGCTCGTCGCTGATTGGCATGGTTGGGCGAATAATAAGATGGAGGGGGATTTAGAAAAAATACAAACTGTTGGAAAATATTTTATTGAAGTTTGGAAAGCATGTGGGATGGATTTGAAAAATGTTGAATTTGTCTGGGCATCTGATTTATTGAATAATCGCGAATATTGGAAAACAGTTATGCAAGTTGCAAGGAACACGACGATTAATCGTATTTTAAGATGCGGGCAAATAATGGGTAGAAAAGAAGGAGAAGTTCAGCAAGCGTCACAGATAATTTATCCTTGTATGCAAACAGCGGATATTTTTCATTTGGGTGCAAAGATAACACAGCTTGGAATGGACCAGAGAAAAGTTAATGTTCTTGCAAGAGAAATTGGGGAGAAAATTGGGTTTTGGAAACCTGTTGTGATTAGCCACCATATGTTGATGGGTTTAACACCCCCAAAATCAAATGCAGAAAGTATTGAAAAATCAATTGAACAAAAAATGTCAAAATCAAATCCAGCGTCGTCGATTTTTATGAATGATACTAAAAAAGAAGTTGAGGAAAAATTTAGGAAAGCATATTGTCCTGAGGGGCAGATTAAAGATAATCCTATTTTAGAATATTGCAAATATATTGTTTTTGAAAAAGTAGATAAATTTGTTGTTGAAAGGGATGAAAAATTTGGAGGGGAAATTATTTTTAAAAATTATTCTGAATTAGAAAATGCTTTTAAGAAAAAAGAAATCCATCCCCTTGATTTGAAAAAAACAACTGCAAAATATATTAATGAATTTCTCGAACCAGTTAGAGGATATTTTAGGAAAAATAAAAATGCCCAGCATCTTTTGAAAAAAGTTGAGGGTTTTAAAATCACTCGTTAATCACCGCGTCTTGAATTCAACAACATCCAAATCTTTTAATTTATGTTTGAGTCCGACTTTTTGTCCTGCGAATTTTGAAGAAGGTCCCCAGATTTTTGTTTCTTTTACATTTTGAGAAAACCCATGCAGAATTTTTTCAGCGACGTCAAAAACAGACGAATCTGGTTTCATTATTATTGGTTTTTGGGACTTATTTTTTCCTGATTCTTTTGTGAAAACACGGATTTTGTCAAATGATTGAAATATTTTTTCTTTTAATTCATTTAAATCTTCCATAAAAACAAAATTATGTTTCTTGCTTTGAAGTGTTGCTGCAATTTTTCTTTTTTCCAAATTATTTTTGTTGTTAAATATTATTATCTTTTTGCCTTTTGCCTTTTGGATTTTTTCAAGAATTTCTTTTATTTCTTCGATAGAATTTATTAAAATTAAAATTGTGTCTGCTGTGTTTGTTAGTCCTTTGTCATAATATTCAGAACCAATTGCAGGATTTTCAATTATCTGGGTTTGTGTTGAAGCGTAATTCATCATCCCAATAATTGGCTGGGTTGTTGTTAGTTTTACTTCAGAGATTTTTGGTTCTGCGTTGGTTAGAATTTTTAAGAGAGTTGATTTTCCTGAATTTGTTTTGCCGACGATAACTGCTTGCATGTCTGCTTTCTTGATTCCTTTTTGTATTGAGCCTATTTTTTTTGATTCTTTTTCTTTGGTATATTTTAATTTTTTTAATCTAGTTCTTAGTTGTTTCAGCAAGTTTTCAGAGCCCTTGTGCTTGGGTGCGAGAGTAATCATCTTTTTCAGGCACCGAATTTTTTGTTCTGTTGTTTGAGATCTAAGATATTCAACTTCTGCTCTTTCATAATAGGGGGAAGCGTTTATTGGCATAAACTTATAATTATTCAAGTTTTAATAAAATTATGGATAAACAAATTTATAGTAAGATAACCCAAAAAAAAGAATTTTCACGACTTCCAAAGAAAGATGTTGAGAATGTTTTTGCTAAGTTTGATAATGAGAATTTTCTTGATGAAGAGAAAATTAAATTGACAAGGGAATTATTAATGAAGGTTTATTCTGTTTTTGCGAGCAAGAAAATTTTGAACTTAAAAAACAGAGATGTTGAATGGTTGCTTAAAAGACATTCTTCTACGAGAGAAAGATTTGATTTTTATCCTGAACTTTATAAAAAATTATTTAATAAAATTAAAACAAAAATAACTATTATCGATCTGGGTGCCGGGATTAATGGATTAAGTTATAAATTTTTCCCTGAAAATTTAAAATTTGATTATGTGGGTATTGAAGCAATGGGGCAACTTGTTGATTTAATGAATTTTTATTTTGAAAAAAACAAAATTAAAGGAAATGTATTTCATCAAAGTTTGTTTGAACTTGGAAAAACAGATGATTTAATCAAAAAACAGCGAGGGGAAAAAATTGTTTTTTTGTTTAAAATATTGGATTCCCTTGAGAGGGTTGAAAGAAATTATTCTAAAAAATTATTAAAAAATATTGTTCCTTTTGCTGACAAGGTTGTTGTAAGTTTTGCAACCAGAAGTCTGATTTCCAAAAAGAAATTCCGGGCAAATAAAAAATGGCTTGTTGAATTTATTAATGAGAATTTTAAAATTCTTGATGATTTTGAATTAGGCAGCGAAAGATATCTTGTTTTTCAAAAATAACAAAATTTATAAGAGTGTTTTTATTATTATAGTAAAGGTGAATTATGGCTGTTCAAAATCAAACTCAACCAGTTCAACAGAATCAACTTCCGGCAAAACCTGTTCAGAAAGTTCAAACTCCGCAGGTTCCGCAAGTCCCACAAACACCCCCGGTCCAACAACCTGCTAGTCCAAATAATATCCCCCAACCTATGGATCCAAATGCAGTTCCACAACCAAAACAAAGTATTTTTAAGAAATGGTGGTTTTGGGTTTTAATAGGCATTGTGTTTGTTTTTGGCGTTGTTTTACTGGCTTTATTTATGTTTTTATGATATCATTAGTTTTATATATCGAATTAATTTTTTGATTTATGGATTTTAAAAAAAGAATTTTATCCAATGGAATGACAATTATTTTTGAAAAAAGGAATCTTCCTGTTGTGAGTGTATCTTTTGCTGTTCGCAACGGAGGAATTAATGAAAATATTTCTGAAAAAGGCATTTCTCATTTTATTGAGCATTTGCTTTACAAAGGAACACCGACGAGAAATTCACGGAAAATTGGCGAGGAAATAGAAAGACGCGGGGGGCAAATTAACGGATTTACAGACGAGGAAATTACTGCTTACTGGTGCAAAATGCCTTCAAAACATTTGAATGTTGCTCTTGAAGTTTTGGGTGATATGATTAAAAATCCAAAATTTGATGAAAAGGAAATTGAAAAAGAAAGACAGGTTATTTTTGAAGAAATAAAAATGAGAAAAGATACTCCGCAAATTTATGTTTTTGATGAAATACAGAAAACACTTTACAGTGGTGCAATGGATATCTCTTTGATTGGAAATTTTAAAACAATGAATTTAATTGACAGGAAAAAAATTCTTGAAAAATTCAAAAAAGTTTATACTCCGAATAATTTAATTTTGTGTGTTATTGGCGACGCTGATTTTAATGAACTTGTAAAATTTGCTGAAAAAACATTTGGAAATGAAAAAGGAAAAATTCCCGAGCAAAAATTTAATCTTAAAAATGAAACTAAAATTGAAAAACGTCGCGGGATTGATCAGGCAAATCTTATTTTTGCATATCATGTTCCTTTTGGCGACGATAAAAAAACTTATGCTGCGTCTGTTTTAAATGCCTTGATTGCTGATGGTTTTTCTTCAAGATTGTTTAATGAGATTCGTGAAAAAAGAAATCTTGCTTATGCGGTCAAAGGAGGTTGTGAGATTAACAAAAGATTTGGTTATAATTTTATTTATGTAGGAACAACAAAAGATAATATTGAAAAAGTTAGAGGATTAATATTGAAGGAGTTTAAGAAAGTTGCAAAAAATTTGAAAGAAAGGGAATTAAGAGATGTTAAAAATCAAATGATTGGGCAATATGAAATTGGAATGGAGGATTCTCAATCACAAATGTTGAATTTACTTTCTTATGAGATTATAAGTGATGCTGAAAATTTTTATAAATATAAGGATGAAATTCAAAAAGTTAAAATAGAAGATGTGAAAAAAATTGCGAAATCTGCTTCAGAAAAATTTAGTTTTCTTGCGTTGGTTCCTGAAGATTAGTTTTTTAAATTAGATTTCTTCCTTATTTTTATGTTCATAATAAAAATTCCTTTTAATAATTCGGAAAGAACAAAAGGTTGCGAAAAAGCACCGAATGAAATTTTGAATGAGTTAAAAAATATTCATAGTAATGAACAAGGAAAAATCATCGACGAGCAGTTATTAGATTTAGAAGAAATTCACGTTGATAATTCTAATATTGAAAAAAGCAATGAATTAATTTATAAAAACGCTTTTGAAATTTTTGGAGAAAAACCAAGGGCAATCTTCCTTGGTGGGGGTCACTCAATTAGTTACTCTACTGGAAGGGCTTTTTTTGATTACTGCGAGAGTAAAAAGAACCAAGGTTCTTCTTACGGCATCTCCTTTAAAAATGGGTCAGGCCTGAGAGGAAAAGAACCTTGTTTAATTATTTTTGATGCTCATGCTGATTGTGAGGATTTAACAGAAAATTTGGGCAATAGGATTTGGTTAAGAAAATTAATTGAAGATGGATTTCCAACTGAAAATATTTTGTTAGTCGGAGTAAGAAATATGTGGAAAGATGAAATTGAATTTTTAAAAGGGAAAAGAATCCGCATGATTTCAATGAATGCTTTGCTTGAAAATTTTAATGATTGTTGCGAGATTATTATGGAATTTGCGAGTGGCAAGGAACTTTATGTTTCAATTGATATTAATTTCATTGATCCTGCTTTTGCACCTGGAACAGATTATCCAGAAACAGGGGGTTTGTCGTCGAGAGAATTTATTTATCTGATTTCAAGAATAAACAAAATGAAAAATCTTCGTGCTGTGGATATTGTTGAAATTAATCCAGACAAAGATGAAAAAAATTTGACAATTAAATTAGCAGCAAAAGTTCTTGCAGAACTTTTGTAGTCGCCCGCCGTAGCGACGTCGAACGAGAGCGAAGATTTTGAGTGAGTTGATATGAAACGATGTTTTATTTCAGTAGACATTCCTGAAAACATCAGACAAGAAATTCAGAAAATCCAAAACCAACTTCCTGAATTTAACGGCAAAAAAACAGAACAAGAAAATTTGCATTTAACTCTGAAATTTTTAGGGGAAATTAGCGAAGATAAACTTAATGAAGTAAAAAATAAATTAAAGAATATTAAATTTAAAAAATTTGAAACAGAAATTAATTCTCTTGGAGTTTTTTCGGAAAATTTTATCAGAATTGTTTGGTTGCATCTGACAAACTGCGAAAAATTGCAGAAGGATATTGATGAGGTATTAAATGATTTATTCCCAAAAGAAAAAAGATTTATGAGTCATTTGACAATTGCAAGAGTTAAAAATATAAGAGATAAAAATAATTTTTTAGGGGAGTTAAAGAGAATTGAAATTCCTAAAATTAGATTTGAAGTTGGTAAGTTTAAATTAAAAAAATCTGTTCTTTATCCTGAGGGGTCTGGGTATAAAACAATAGAAGAATACAGATTAATTTGGAAATATAAATTAGAAAGTTTTTTTGGTTTTATATAATTTTTGCATTAGAAAATATATTTTTGAGAAGAAGAATTTTTTTAAAAATTAAATTTTACTGGATTTATTTTAATTTTAGATACTTTTCAGTTTTCTTTATCTTTTACTTACATTTAATGTATTAATTCTTATAAATAACGTAATATTTAAATAATATCTTTTGCGTTAGCCGTATTATAATATACTAATTATGATTTTTTTATGAAAACCAAAAAAGAGAGTGGAACAAGTAATGAGAATGCTGCATCCTTCTATTCTAAACTCTCTGAAAAGGAAAAAGCATTATTTAGGGAGTCTGCGAATTTAATTATCCCTGAAAAAAAAGTACTTACATTTGATGATTTGATTAAATTTGAAAAAGCAAAAGAGTCTTTGGCGTCTTTAAAGGAAAAGTATAAAATAAATTTAGATGAATTGTTTGATTTTGTCAAAGAGCAATTATTCTTGCCTGTTTCTGTTTTTAACAAAGAGCAAACTGTTTTGGAGTCTGTTGTGAAATATCTAAAAGAGGAAAAAAATCTTTCGCTCAGCAAAATATCTGGCATCCTCGGAAGAGACCAGAGAAACATATGGCATATTTATAACAAAGCCAATAAAAAATCTTCAAAAAAATTTTCTTCTGATAAAATAAAATTCTGGATTCCAGCGTCAATTTTTTCAAACACTAAATTATCTGCATTAGAGTCTGTTGTTTCGTATATCAAAGACGAATTCTCGCTCAGCTATCATGAAATTGCTCTTTTACTAAAGAGAAATGACCGGACAATATGGACTGTTTATCAGAGGGCTAATAAGAAAAATGTTGAATCAAAATAAATTAAGGAAATTGGAAGAGAAGAAAAGAGAGTTGCTTAGCAACATCCAGCTTTGTGAAGATACTAAGAAAAAGATAATTGACTTTGTACAAGCGTTGAATAATCAATATGATGAAGGATTAATCTCTTATGAAGTTTATTCTGAAAAGTTAAAAGAGGTATTAAATCTAAGGACTGCAGAGCAGTGGATTAAGTATTATGATGAGTATATTGAATATTGCAGACGTCATTTAGAGAATTGCATAAATAATATTAGCGAGGAGAAAAAGAAGAATAAATCTGCTTCAATCATAGCGATATTGGCTATCTTGGTGATTTTAGGATTGAGCTTGTTCTTCTTAAGACCGATTTTAACTGGATTGGTTGTTGGTGAAGAATCTTACACTCAGAACCTTGGTTTAATTATAAATGAAAGTTCTATTTATGAATTGCAATTAGAGCATATAGGTGTCTTGAAATCTGCTAAGATATCTGGTTCTTTATTAGGAGATGGTAATGTTAAAGTTTACTTAGACGATAAACTTATTTTAGATAATTCTGAATTAGAAGAAAGCAGGATTAAAAAAATAACTGGTTTGATAGTCAGTGGATTGACTGGCTGGTTTATTGAGGATGCAGACATTGCAGAAGAAGAAACAATAATAGAATCTGAAAATGAAACAAGTGAAACTATTGAAAATGAAACTTCTGAAATCTTAGAAAATGAAACAAGTGAAACTATTGAAAATGAAACTTCTGAAATCTTAGAAAATGAAACTTCTGAGGAGATAGATGAAACTATTGAGGGCGAGACAGCTGAAACAGGGACGCAAGATGTTAAAGAAATTTCATTTGAAAATATTTGCATTGAAACTTGCAGTTTGGAACTTAATAAGACAAGTTATGAATTAAGAGTTGAAATAGATGGCACTGTTTTAGAATTGGATAGTATAAAGTATGTAATTGCTTCAAGTGAAGAACAAGAGGACGTTGATGTTATTAAAGCAGAAAAATTAATACAAGGACCTGCGGAAATTAATAAACCTGTAAAATGGTTTAAGAATATTAGTTTAGAAAAAGAGAAAAGCAATTTAACAGTTGTTCTTCCGAGGGATATTTCTAATCTTAAAGTCAGAAAAGTTACAGGAGAGATAAGAGAAGAGATTGGCGAAGACAAATTAAAGATAAGCGAGATTAAAAGAAAGAAATCTTTGAAAGAGAATTTGATAACATTGCATGTCATAAGAGGCGTTGAAGAGGATGAAAAAGAAGTTGAGCTGATTATTGAGGATAATGTGATGGAAGTTGAAATTGAATTTGAAACAGAAGCGCCTAAATCCTTTGAAGAAAATTTGGCAAACAAGAAGAGCATAATAATCTCTGGACATGATGATTTGCATTATGAAAATGTTCTTGCATATACCACTTTGTCAAAAGAAGTTTCAGAGGGCAGAATAAAATTATATAGAACTACAGAAGGAATAAAAGAGCAGACAGAATTCACAGCATATGATAAAAATGATAATGGCTTGATTGATTATATTGAATGGATTGTTCCTTTATTGTCAAACCAAAGTTATGAAATAATTTACATTGAAAAAGCAGAACATTTAGATGAAAACAGAAGTTTTATTTCAAATATTTATGAAGAAGTAAAAGAACTTGATGGTGTTTGGAGCGAGGCAATTCACGACGGAGAATATGTAAGAGTTACTTTTGAAAGAAATCTTACAAATAAAAATGACATAACAATTTATCCTCGTGTTGTTTCAGAAAATCCGAGAATTGAAGTTTATGAATTAGATGGAACAACAAAGATTGCTGAATTTTCTTCTCTAAATTCAAATGAATACAACAAAGTTTATTTAACAAAATTAGGACAGGGAGAATGCTATGATATTGAAACAGAAATTCTAACTGAGAATGGATGGAAATTTTTCAGGGATTTAGAAGATGAAAAGGTTGCTACGCTGAATCAGGAAACAGGCGAAAAAGAATGGCAACTGCCTTTGGAAAGACAGGAATTTGACTCTCCGGAATTTATGTATAAAATTGTTTTAGAAGACGGCTCTGAATTAAGTGTCAGCCCTGAACACAGGGTTTATTCTGCATCTAAAAGTTCTTTAAGCTCTTCTGTTGTAAATACCTTAACTGCATTTTTAATTAATTCTTCTTGGAAATGCGAGTCATTTGACCAAATTGGGCAATTTAATCTAAGTGCTAATGCTAAATACTGTTCATCATCCGGGTCAGAGATAAGTGAAGCTGCCCGATTTAATTGTTGCGGGGAAACTTTGGCTTTTAAATTAACTAATTTTGATAATATTTCTTTTATTCTTTCGAATTTATTTTCAGAAACCTTAAGCAATTCGCAAAGCTCTTCTGAATGTTCTTCTAATTCCTCAAGTATAAATCTATGTGAATATAATTCTAAAGAATGTTCTTGTGCTAATTTCCTTGTAAATGAGCCTTTTTTTAGTAATGAAAATGCTATGTTAGCATCAATTACTAATTTCATTTATTTACCTCTTGATTCTTTTGCAAATTTTTCTTTGACAAGCTTAGCAAATCTTATGCAGTCTTCATCTGTTAATTTACTATCTTTAGTCAATTCCTCAAGCTCTTTAAATAGCTTTGTTCTCTGCGATCTTTCAAGCAATTCTTGCCTTACTAATTCAGACCAGACTACCCAAACAAATTTAGATAATTTATTTCTTAATTCTTCATCTATTGCAAATGTTACTGATGCCATTTATAATTCTCCTTTAGCTTTTAATTCTTCTATTTTTTCGAGTTCTTCCAGTTTCTTAATTACTACTCTACGAGCTACCTCTGCTACATTTACATCTGGAAATTCTTTCTTGAATTTAGCTAATAATTCATCAGGGATATGTACACTCATCTTGAATGATTTTGCCATTCTAACTCCTTGTAGTGTTTACTTTAATAAAAGTAATTACTTTGATATTTATAAATCTTTTGATGAGAAAGATTTAAGCAAATTTTCTCTTCAATCAATCACAGAAACTTACGAAGAAATAAATAATGGTAAAGAGATTTATTTTTTGAATGCTGAAAATAAGCCTATTAGAGTTAAAAGCATAACAAAACAAGCATATGATGGAAAGATTTATGGGGTTGATGTTCCAAATGATATTGTATTGGTAAAAAGGAAACCAAAAGATGATAAGAAAGAATTACTTGCTCACACAAGTTCGCAGATTAATAATATAGTTAATGGTAAAACACAGAGTGATGATAGTAACTTACAGATTTCAGATGATTTATTAATTAATAGTTTAGATAATCCTTCATCTTTAGGCAAAGATAACTTCATAGAAATCAATAGAAAATTAATTGATATCTCTGGTGGATTTTGGTCTGGAAATTCCGAGTCATACAGCCAAGACACCTTTGATTTAAGAGTCGTCGGAGGAATCTTGGAGTTTGAGCATATTATTGACCCTGCAGAAGAAAATATCACTAATTACACAGCAAGCGGAACATTCACTGTTCCAGCAGGAGTTACATCAATAACAGTAAGAGCCTGGAGTGGCGGAGGCGGTGGAGGCGGTTCCAGCAGCTGGAACAAAGGAGGAAGCGGTGGTGGGGGAGGACAATATGCAGAAGCGAATATATCTGTAACAGAAGGGCAAGTATTTGATATTACAATTGGTGGGGGCGGGGCAGCAGGGGCACAAGGAAATATCTACATTCTCTTCTTGAAGATTGCGATGAAATTTATGGAAGAAGAGGATTAGCAGGATTTGTAGAATGGGCAGAAAAATATCCAAAAAATTTGAAAGAGTCAGGGTATATCAAACGCGTTG
>Ga0210057_1008297_pt1 | contig 12335 bp, 12 predicted proteins | sample CryGeyCG2114_010_2_FD_183968 | JGI IMG/M metagenome (GOLD analysis project Ga0210057, IMG submission 183968) | Groundwater microbial communities from aquifer - Crystal Geyser CG10_big_fil_rev_8/21/14_0.10 (SPAdes) (version 2) | ecosystem: Environmental > Aquatic > Deep subsurface > Groundwater ...
CGGGCGCGCACAAAATAAAAAATGTGAAGAAAACTTTTTTGTGGGGTGGCGAGCGTCAGCGAGCGGCGGCGGGGCGGAGCGTCAGTTTCTTTCAAAGAAATTTCGCGCAAAGTTTAGAATATCCCACCATAAGATACTTTCAGAATTTTTTGAGCCGGACGGAAGCATTGCCTCGCGGCTTCGCCGCTCGGCATTTGGGCTTTGCACCTTGCGCAAAGCCATAAAATCCCACGGCGGGCAAAAAGAAAAGGAAATGGATTTATCTTTTTCGTATCTAAAATAATAATTTATAAAATTATGCTCAAACCAAAATATTTCCTCTACGCTCGCAAATCAACGGAAGATGACGACCACCAAATTATGAGTATTGAAGCTCAATTATTTGAATTGCGAGAATACGCGCGTAGAGAAAATGTGGAAATTCTTGCAGAATTTACCGAGGCGAAAAGCGCAAAGAAACCCGGACGAGAAAAATTTGCGGAAATGATAAACGAGATAGAAAAATCTGACGGTGTTGGAATACTTTCATGGCACCCCGATAGATTGGCGAGAAATAGCGTTGACGGCGGCAAAATTATCTATCTCGTGGATATGCAAAAAATAGTTTCTTTGCGCTTTCCGACATTTTGGTTTGAGCCCACGCCGCAAGGGTTGTTTATGTTGCAAGTGGCGTTCGGTCAATCCAAGTATTACAGCGATAATCTTGTTGAAAATATCAATCGCGGTATCCGCCAAAAACTCCGCCGTGGCGAATGGCTGACAAAAGCGCCATTTGGTTATGTGAATAATACAAAAACAAGAACGATTGAGCCGCACCCTACCTTGTCCAAAGTTATTGTTCGCGCTTTTGAGGAATTCGCCACCGGAAAACATACGCTCAAAAGTTTAGCGGAGTTTTTGGCTGAACTTGGTTTGGAAACAAAAAACCGAACGCCACTTGCCAAAGCGTCCATTTCGCGAATGCTTACCAATCAAGCATATTTAGGTTTAGTGAAGCATAAAGGCGAATATCACGAAGGACGCTTTGAGCCAATTCTTTCCGCAACGCTTTTTGAAGCCGTGCAAGAAATATTGCACCGTAAAGCAAAGCCCCGCAAATCAAAACAACGGCACGATTTCCCTTTTACCGGACTTATGACTTGCGGCGAATGCGGAAGTGCGATCACGGCGCAATTTTCACGTGGCAAGTGTGGTGGAATATACCGCTATTATCGTTGCACCAAAAAGAAAGGTGTTTGTTCGCAAAAATATATTCAAGAAAAAGACCTTGCCGCGCAAATTAAGGCACGGCTGAAAAGCGTTGCTCTTTGCGACGAGTGGACGGATAAAATGTTAAAGCAAGTTGATGAGTGGGAAAAAGAACAAAATCACTCGTCGCAAAAGTTTGTCCAAAATCTGAAAAATAAAATCTCTGAAACGCAAGAGAAACTGGACAAATTGGTTTCCGCCTACATTGACGGCGACATTCCGAAAGAAAATTATCTGCCGAAAAAAGAGGAATTGCTGAAGCAAAAAGTTTCTTTTGCGAACGATTTGGAAGATTTTGGACAAACGGGAAAGAATTGGCTTCAACCCTTGCGTGCGTGGATTTTAGATACGAAAAAAGCCAAAAATTTGGCTTCTTCCGAGAACTACGAGGAAATGAAGCGGTTTGTTCAAAAAGTCGGAACGAACCCTAAATTTTTGGACAAATCCATTTCCTTTTCTTTTTGCCCGCCGTGGGATTTTATGGCTTTGCGCAAGGTGCAAAGCCCAAATGCCGAGCGGCGAAGCCGCGAGGCAATGCTTCCGTCCGGCTCAAAAAATTCTGAAAGTATCTTATGGTGGAGGTGCGGGGAATCGAACCCCGGTCCGAGAATGTTAGAGAAAGAGAGTCTACGACGCGTAGCGAGCGTTAGAGTCTGGGGCAAGATGCGAGGAACGCTCGCGAAACCATTCTTGCCTGATCCCTTAGTTAAACAGCGCGAGCGGGAGGTCGCGCGCCGATTCTACAGATCATTCCGCCCATATCCCGAGCTGTAGAAACCAAGGGGTATGAACGTCGCTAGGCGAAGGTGCCGTTAGGCAGTCGCGTAGGCGAACGTGAAGTCACGCGCACCGAAGTACGGAGACTTCACGCTTGCAAGTGTATTTTTTGCAAGTATGTTTGCCTGTCCTTTAACGTGACTACAGGCGAGCACGGCGTCGCACATCTTTCAATGAACAGACCGTCAAAGCCGGTCACCCCCCTGAAACATACTTTACACCAAGCATGCTTGAGGCGATTGATAGGCTCGCACCACAATTTGTCGCTGCGAATGAGACGCATAATTTCTTACTAGAAATTTGCTCGCTCTCGGCTCGACAGCCTCCGAGAGCTCATTCTCGCAACAAATCATCGTGCTAGGAGTTTATCGATTCTTCAAGAGGCGCGCGGCCTCGCGCGCCGCATCCCTCTTCTTAAGATCCTCTCGCTTATCTGCCTTGCCCTTGCCGCGTACGATCGCGAGGCGGACCTTAATCAGCCGTTTACTATTATACACTTCAAAAGGCACCAGTGTCAAGCCCTTCTTCGACTCTGCGCCGAGAAGCTCGTCGAGCTCGGCACGCGTGAGAAGGAGCCGGCGCGAGCGCTCGGGGTCGTAGGTCTTGGGCGCGTTCGCGCTCTGATACGGCGGGATCGTCATGCCTACGATGAATGCCTCGCCGCCGCGCACGACGACCCGCGACCCGTCGAGCGAGCCGAGTCTTGCGCGCAGAGCCTTCACCTCAGAGCCGGTGAGCTCGACGCCCGCAGAGTAGAACTCCAGCGGGGCAAACCTGAGGTGAGCCTTTTTGTTTTTAATGAGATCCATGGCGTTTTGTAGTATACTACCGCACAATGGCACCCCTTCCTCGCCGTAGACAGAAAGGCGCCCCGAGCAACAAACCGCCGAAAAAGTCGTCCAAGAGGCCGAGCTGGTGGCGGTTTCTCTTTGGCGGGCCGTCGTTTATGGGCAATTTCATCAGCACGGTGCTCATCTTCCTCATCTTGATGAGCCTATATTCGCTCGTGGCCGAGTCGGTTAAGCCGTCTGTCGAGATCCCGCTCTCGACGGTGGCCACAGACGTGGCGGCAGGTAAGATCACATCGATCACCGTGAGCGGCGACTCGCTCGAGATTACGTACAAGGACGCCACGACCAAGACCTCGCTCAAAGACCCGTCAGCAGGGCTACCCGAGACGCTCGCAACCTACGGCGTGACGCCAGATGAGCTGCGTCAAGTGGCGATCAGCGTGCAGGGGCAGTCGGGGTTTGAGTTCTGGTTCCTCACTCTCGCACCAGTTATCCTGCCGCTCATCTTTATCGCATTCCTATTCTGGTTTCTCTCACGACAGGTTAAGGGGGCGGGGATGCAAGCATTCACTTTCGGCCAGTCGAAGGCGCGCATCACCGACCCGGCCGACGCGACACAGCGCGTGACCTTTGCCGATGTCGCGGGAGCCAAGGAAGCCAAGGAGGAGCTACTTGAGATTGTTGATTTCTTGAAGAATCCTAAGAAGTTTCTCGACATTGGTGCACGCATCCCGAAGGGCATTATCCTCATGGGTGCACCGGGCACAGGCAAGACGCTACTCGCGCGTGCGGTCGCCGGCGAGGCGAGCGTACCGTTCTTCTCGATCTCGGGGTCAGAGTTCGTCGAGATGTTTGTGGGGGTCGGCGCGTCTCGCGTGCGGGACCTCTTCCAGCTCGCCAAGAAGGCGGCACCTGCGATTATATTCGTCGACGAGATCGACGCGGTGGGGCGCGTGCGAGGGAGCGGCGTAGGAGGCGGTAACGACGAGCGTGAGCAGACGCTCAACCAGATCCTCGTCGAGATGGATGGCTTCGAGCCGACCGAGAAGGTGGTCGTGATGGCGGCGACCAACCGCCCTGATGTGCTTGATCCGGCGCTCTTGCGACCAGGGCGTTTTGATCGGCGCGTGACGATAGACCTGCCCGATCGTAAAGACCGCCAGAAGATACTTGAGGTGCACGCGCGTAGTAAGCCCTTCGGCGCCGACGTCGACCTCGCCGTCGTGGCTGAGCGCACACCTGGCTTCTCGGGTGCAGAACTCTACTCACTCATGAACGAGGGGGCGATACTCGCGGCGCGCGAGAACCGCAAAGAGATTACCCAATACGATCTGATTCGCTCGATCGAGAAGGTGATGTTGGGGCCAGAGCGCAAGAGCCATCTCCTCAGCAAGAAAGAGAAGGAGCTCACTGCCTATCACGAGGCGGGGCACGCGCTCGTGTCGTCGATACTGCCGAACGCCGATCCGGTGCACAAGATCTCGATCATTAGCCGAGGGAGAGCGGCCGGGTACACACTTAAGCTCCCGTTCGAGGACAAGAAGATGCAGTCGAAGAAGCAGTTCCTCGATGATATTGCTGCGACGCTTGGTGGCTACGTTGCTGAGGAGATGCTCTTTGACGACGTGACAACGGGGCCGAGTAACGACCTCGTGGTGATCACCGCGCTTGCGCGCGAGATGGTGACACGCTACGGCATGAGCGAGAAGCTCGGGCCGATCGCCTTTGGCGAGCGGCAGATGGGCAACGAGCCCTACTCGGAGCACGTGGCAGAGAAGATCGACGCCGAGGTAGCGCGCATCATTGAGGATGCGAAGGCGCGCGCGAAGCAGGTGCTCACTGATCATCGAGACGCGCTCGAGGCGATCGCCAAGGCCCTGATCGAGAAGGAGACCATCGAGCGCCCGGACTTCGAGCAGATTTTAGTATTGAATGGTATCACGCCGAAGCAGCGTGAAGTGGAGGGTGTGGTGATTGCGCCGGCAACCGGAGCCGACATTGTATAAAAAAGCCGCCCCTACTCCTCATCAGGGGCGGCGTCTGCGTCGGGAACAGGGACTTCTTCGGTGGTTTCATCCTGAACTTGGAGCCAGTCCTCCGACGATACGTATCGTCGGCAGTAGACGTTGGAGCAACTGCCGTCGTCTCGTCCCAAGTCGAAATTGCACGTCGGGCACATTTTCATATTGGCTCCTTTGCATACCCCGACATGGTAGTCGGTCACGTGTGGCGATGTACCACAGAACATATAGTAGCACGTATGCAAATAAAGGCAATACCAGAGTTTCTCAATCGTGCCGCAAGTTGTACTATAAATGAGACCGCTCCTAGCTCAGTTTGTTGGAACACCGAGCACACAGCAAACGAGCGAAGCGGAAGGAGGGCGTGTAGCTCAATTGGTTAGAGCACCGAGCTTATACCTCGGCGGCTCCTGGTTCGAGTCCAGGCGCGCCCACAACATAAAAAGAAAGACCGCCACGTCCGCTCTATTCCAAATGCATCTCGTGGCTAGTGAGGGCGGTACGCGCGGCGAGAGCTGGATAATTCTGCAATTCTGGATCGGCCGCGATGAGGCGCGCGGCTTCGCCGCGCGCGGCCTCTACGAGCTTGATGTTCTTCAGCGCCTCCATGGCGACATCGGAGACGCCCCACTGCTTGCCGCCCGTGAGCTCGCCGGCGCCGCGCAAGGTGAGGTCATACTCAGCGAGCTCGAAGCCGTTCTTAGCCGTGACGAATGCTTTCATACGATCTTTGGTGTTTTGCCCGCTCGACTCGGGTAGGACGAAGCAGTATGACTGGTGCGTGGAGCGGATCACGCGCCCGCGTAGCTGGTGGAGCTGGGCGAGACCGAAGCGCTCTGCGCCCTCGATGATAATCACGGTTGCGTTCGCCACGCTCACGCCGACCTCGACGACCGAGGTGGCGACCAGTAACTGCACGTCGCCGTCTTCGAACTCCTTCATCACGCGCTCTTTTTCTGTAGGTGTCATCTTGCTATGGAGGATGTCGATATGAGCGTCGGGGAAGATATCCTTAGTCAGCCGGGCGGACTCGGACTTGACCGAGCGCGCCTGTATCGCGAGCGCCTTGGCTGGGTCTGGCTCGTCGATGCGCGGGCAGATCACATAGGCCTGGTGACCGGCCGCGAGTTCAGTGCGAACACGCTCGTAGGCCCGTTCACGTTTCTCCTTCGTTAACACTTCGGTAATTACTGCTTTGCGCCCCTCTGGCATCTGGTCGAGGACAGTTATGTCGAGATCGCCATAGATGGTGAGCGCGAGTGTGCGCGGGATCGGGGTGGCCGTCATCGAGAGTAGGTGGGGCATCACGTTGTCTTTGTTTACAAGTTTTTTTCTGTGCACCGTCCCGAAGCGGTGCTGCTCGTCGATGATCGCATACGCGAGATACTTGAAAGCGACCGACTTCTCAATGATCGCGTGCGTGCCGATCACGATAGGGATCTCGCCGTTCGATACCATCTTCTTAAACGCAGGTTTGGAGAGCTTGGCCGACTCCTCGTAGCGCACGCGCGAGGGGAACTTACGGCATTCGCTCCCCGTGATGAGGCCGATAGGGATCGGATGATCTTTAAAGTAGGAAACAAAGGTGGAGAAATGCTGCTTGGCCAGCACCTCTGTCGGGCAGAGGTATGCCACCTGAAGGGTACCAGCGATGCGGCCGGCCTGGGTCGATGTGGCCACCAGATACGCGGTCGCCGCGGCGACCGCGGTCTTACCACTGCCCACGTCACCCTCAAGCAAGCGCATCATCGGGTGCGCGCCGCCGGTTGGTGGATCAAAATCCTTCACTATATGCTCGATAGCATTGAGCTGACCTTTAGTGGCCGGGAAGGGGAATGACTCAACAAAACTTCTCAGTGCCGCTCGGTCAACCTTTACCGGCAACGCTTTCTGCTCGGCGATTGTGTGCCTGCGTTGCTGTACGGCGAGCTGGAGCGTGAAGATCTCTTCAAAGGCGAAGCGCTTGCGCGCGGCGGTGGCGTCCGTTAGTTTCTGTGGGGCGTGGATAAAGACGATCGCGTTTGCGAGTTGAGGTAGCTTGTATCGCTCGAGAATCTCCTGCGGTAGTGGCTCCTCGAGCGCCTCGTGGCCGCGCGCTTCAAAAACTTTCTTTATTGCATGGGTAAACCAGAGCGACGAGATACCCTGGCTTTCGGGATAGATAGGGTAAAGTGTTTTCTCCTCGGGATGATCGCCTTTTGCAAAGAGTGTGTCGTGTATCTCGTCGGGCTCGACAGGCGTGCGATCGATGGTGGGGTTGGCGAGGTACGCTTTGGCTCCTTCGCCGCTCACTCTGCCACTCACCTTGACCACCATGCCGTCGGCAATGGTCTTGGCGATGTAGGGCTGTGAGAACCACATCAGCTTCATCTTGCCCGATGCGTCTTCGAGCCAAGCTTCGGCGATTGGTCGGCGCGTCTTCCACGTCTTACGCACGTCAGGTTTACGAATAGTGCCGTAGAGCGTTACTTCGGCACCAGTAGATACTCCGGCGATAGTGCCCACCTGTCCGCTGTGCGCGTAGCGCGAGGGAAAGTGGTAGAGCAAGTCGCGGATGGTGTGGATACCGAGCTTACCTAGCGCCCGCTTCTGCTCGGGCTTAAGTCGAGTGAAATGCTTCTCGAGTGGGTCATGGGCGTCCATAGTATGCAGTATACTGGATGCATGCATAAGGAGCTCATTGCTATCGGTTCAAATAATTCAGCCGACGACGCTACGCTTCTAATCGAATATGCCTATATCTACGAGCCACAATTTTTGAAGCAGTCTGTGCGAAGCATTGCAGTCAATGATTACGCGTATGCGACATATCTTGGACTGCAGGATTTCTTCAATGATCCAATTACGTCTACCGTTGGTTCGATGGCGCTCCCTCACGACTGGAGCGCAGTTGAAGCGCCTAAGGGCGCTTCGGGTCCGGGTATCTACGCACTACAAGCGGCGCTACATCATTTGGGCTATTATCCGCCGACAGGAAAGAGCTTCAGCGAGTGTCCAATCTCGGGAGTCGTGGGTGCGTGCTCGCTCGATGCGCTCAAGGAGTACCAAAGAGCGCGCGGAATCGATCCTGCTGGTGTGTTCGGCCCCCTCACGCGCATGACACTTGAGAAGGACCTCGCTACGCCGTAGTGGTACACCCAGCACTAACCTCGCGTCATGTTGGCTAGAGGTTCTTATGCATCACCATAGATATTGGTAAAAAGGTTAGTGCTGGGTATACTGTGCTCTTATGGATACACCAAAAAAAATCATCGCAGCGTTTAAGAAACAGGGTGCGCGTATAGAGACTAAGGCGCGCGTGAAGCTCTCGAGCCGCAAAGACTTCTCGCTCTGGTACACACCGGGAGTAGGAGCGGCCTCAACCTATCTTGCGAAGCACCCGAAGGAGGCACGGGCGATGTCGATTAAGAAAAATAGTGTGGCGATAGTTTCAGACGGCTCGGCTGTGCTCGGTCTTGGTAACATCGGGCCGTATGGAGCCTTGCCGGTGATGGAGGGCAAGGCGCTCATATTTAAAGAGATGGGTGGAGTGGATGCATGGCCAATGGTGCTCGACCTTACTCCGCTAAAGCTACGAAAGGCAAGTACGCAAGAGGAGATAGATTTCATTGTTGAACTGGTGAAGGCTATTGCGCCGGGTTTTGGTGGGATCAATCTTGAGGACATCGCAGCGCCTGCGTGCTTCGACATTGAGAAGCGACTTATCGAGGAGCTCGATATACCCGTCATGCACGATGATCAGCACGGGACCGCTATTGTAGTGCTCGCGGGGCTTATTAATGCGGCAAAGGTGGTCAAGAAAAATTTCAAAAAGCTGCGCGTGGTGGTAAGTGGCGCTGGCGCCGCAGGCATCGCAGTGGCCAAGCTACTACAGGCTGCTGGTATCGCAGATATCATCTTGCTCGATCGACAAGGTACGCTCTACGCAGGGCGCGTAGGGATGAACGTGCACAAAGCCGAGATTGCGTCGCTTACAAACCCACGCAAGGTAAAGGGCGACCTCGCCGCGGCGATGCAGGGCGCAGACGTTTTTGTTGGAGTGTCTGGCAGAGGTCTGCTTCAGCTAGATCACGTGAAGAGCATGGCGCCGAAAAGCATCGTGTTCGCAATGGCAAACCCAGACCCAGAGATTCTCCCTAGCGAGGCTAAGAAGGGCGGGGCAGCAGTTATTGCCACGGGCCGTAGCGACTTTCCAAACCAGATTAACAACGCACTCGTATTCCCCGGCATCTTTCGTGGTGCGCTCGACAAAGGGGTGCGCACAATCACGCAGAAGACCAAGCTCTCGGCCGCTCGCGCACTCGCGGCCCTCGTCGCGCGCCCAACAGCCGACAAAATCATCCCCGACCTCCTCGACTCTCGTGTGGTCAAGGCTATTGCAAAGTCAGTGCGTTAGTTTTCTATAGCGTTCGGTTCGTCGGGGATTGCAATGCGATCGAGGTGTTCTGCAACTTCCTTGGCGAGTATTTTTAAATCTTCCCTGGTCGCGCCATTTGTCCGAACGGCTAAATATCTTTGTAATTGAGCAATTGCTCGGCGCCCTTTCTCTTGGTCGGTGATTTTCTCAAAACACGTAGGCAAAGGGATATTTCCGTCGATATTAAAAATTTCGGCCTTGAGAATTGCTCGCTCATATTGGGTGAAACTTTTCTCGCTAAACCAGTATTCAAATGGTTTCTCTTGCTCGGGAGGAGCCCCAGACTCGGCTGCTGATGTGTTGTGTTGTGGGCGGGGTCCTTCGTGTGAAATATGAAGTGCAATTACTCGAGGTTAGTATATGTAAAGCATATCACAACGTGCTTGCATTCTCACCACGAGAGGTCATACTTTAGAGATATGACTACCACAACCATCGTGCTTATTGTACTTGCCATTATCGTGCTCTGGATAATCTTTGCCTACAACCGCCTCATTACGCTGGTGAATCGTGCAAAAGAAGCGTGGGCAGATATCGCGGTCCAGCTCAAGCGCCGCTATGATCTTATCCCCACTCTCGTCGAGAGTGTGAAGGGGTACGCGACTCACGAGTCGAGTGTGTTTGAAAATGTTACTAAGGCGCGCACCGCCGCTATGGGCGCCACCGGTACTGCCGACAAGGCACAGGCAGAGAACATGCTCTCGGGTGCGCTCAAGTCGCTCTTTGCGGTATCAGAGGCGTATCCAGACTTGAAGGCCAACCAGAACTTCCTTCAGCTCCAGCAGGAGCTCGGCGACACCGAGGACAAGATCCAAGCATCACGTCGCTTCTACAACGGGACGGTCATGGCGCTCAACACTGCCCTACAGGTGTTCCCAACAAATCTCATGGCATCGATGTTTGGTTTCAAGCCAATGGACCTCTTCGAGCTAGCAGAAGCTGACAAGGCCGCCGCCGAGCCGGTAAAGGTGCAGTTCTAATGCAGGTTAGCCAGTGTTGGCTCCTGAATTAATTCATGAATTTGTACCAACAACGAGCGAGCAATATGCGCAGGACATGGGCGCTTATAGTAGGCTTCTTGGTGGTGGTTATTGCGGTGGGGTACGCAATCTCTTGGTATTACCATGATATCTCGATTCTCCTCATCGCAATTGTGCTCGCGGTCGGGACCAACTTCTACGCTTACTGGGCGTCAGATAAGCTCGTGCTCTCACTCAACAAGGCACGACCCGCCACGCGGGAAGAATTCTTCGATTTCTACACGGTGACCGAGAACCTCGCGATTACCGCTGGGCTACCCAAGCCCAAGCTCTATGTGATTGATGACGCGGCACCGAACGCGTTTGCAACGGGTCGAGACGAGGCGCACGCGGTCGTCTGCGCGACGACCGGGCTTCTCTTTATAATGAGTCGCGTGGAACTTGAGGGGGTGATTGCACACGAGCTCTCGCACGTGAAGAACAAGGACATATTGCTCATGACGGTGGCGGTGGTACTTGCCGGTTTCGTAGCGCTTATTGCCAACATCTTCTTGCGAGTCTCGTTCTGGGGTGGGGGACGGCGTGATAATGATCGGGGTAACAATGGTCTGCTTATAGTGCTGGCGGTTGTCGGCATTGTCCTCGCGCCACTCGCCGCCAAGCTGATCGAGCTCGCGATCTCGCGTCGTCGCGAATATTTGGCAGACGAGTCTGGTGCGCTCCTCACACGCTACCCAGAGGGGCTTGCCTCGGCGCTCGAGAAGATCGGCGCCTATACCGCGCCCATGAGGAGCGCCAATCTCGCGACAGCGCACCTCTTCATCGGCGATCCGTTTGGGAGCAAGGAGGGGAGTGGCAAAGGCCTACCGACCGGCAGGCAAGGCCCGGGCGCGTGGATTGGGCGCTTCTTCTCCACCCACCCACCGATCGCTGACCGGATTAATGCCCTCTTGTCAAAGCAGACATCATAGAAAATTTTCTGATAAAGTTCATCCTACGGAGGCGTCGCATAGTGGTCTAGTGCAAAAGGATATATGTGTATAGGCCACGTGTTACCATATGATATATGGGTGCCATAAAAACTCTGAGATATCCAAAAAAGAGTCATCGAAAAAAGGTCACAATCCCGAAACGGTCCAAGGCTCTTGCTGAATTTCACGGCATTATGCTCGGCGATGGGGGAATTGGTAATCCTTGGCAGGCAACAATAACGCTCAACGCGACCAAGGATCGGGAGTACGCTCGCTATATCCAGAAACTTGTAAGTGACTTGTTCGCACTTGCTCCTGTTATCATAAAATCAAAGGATCGAGATGCGCTTAGAATTCTTATCAACAGTACCACCACTGTCGACTTTCTGGTTTCGTCCGGGTTGTCTCGAGGTAACAAGCTAGCGAAAGGTCTCAGAATTCCGAAATGGATACTTGCTAAACCTTCGTACCGACTTGCGTGTGTTCGTGGTCTTGTTGACACCGATGGATGCATCTTCATACACAAGCATGTTGTAGCAAAGAAACTCTATAGAAACATAGGGTTAACCTTTTCAAGCCGATCACCCGAGCTAATTTTCCAAGTCGCGGCCATACTTGGAGAATTTAAGATTGTGCCGCATATTACTATGAGAGGAACGGATATTTATCTCTACCAGGCAGACGCAGTTGCTCGGTATCTGGAGATATTTGGATCTTCGAATACGCGCATAACATCTGTGTATGAGCAATGGAGGGGTGACAGAGCGGCTTAACGTACCACCTTGGAAAGGTGGCGTAGGGGCAACCCTACCGGGAGTTCGAATCTCCCCCTCTCCGCAGAAAGAAACTTCCGAATCCGAAAGGTGGGAAGAAGCCCGCACCGAAGGCGCGGGAGTGGGCAAAAGAGCCCGTCGCTTCGCGACGAATTGGGACGGGACGGGTGCGGCGAAATGGGCGGATTTGTCACGAACCAGCGGGTTCGTTCCGATTTTTTGGACGAACGACTTGATTTGGTACAAATCAGACGAGGAGGACAAAAAATTGGCTTGTTTCGTATCTAAAATCCATTCCCGCAAGGGTTCGACCCAATTGTTTCTCCCGCGTTCAAAATCTTTCATTTTCTCCTTCAA
>Ga0210057_1008298_pt1 | contig 12334 bp, 16 predicted proteins | sample CryGeyCG2114_010_2_FD_183968 | JGI IMG/M metagenome (GOLD analysis project Ga0210057, IMG submission 183968) | Groundwater microbial communities from aquifer - Crystal Geyser CG10_big_fil_rev_8/21/14_0.10 (SPAdes) (version 2) | ecosystem: Environmental > Aquatic > Deep subsurface > Groundwater ...
GGATTGAAGGAAGCAAGTTCTGATTTTATTGATAGCAGAAGAACAAGCCTTACTGATTATTATGATTATGGAGATGTAATTATGGCTTATGTAGTATTTACAACAGGCTCAAAAATAATAGACTTGAGCATGAGAGGGCCTGGGCTGAGAAAGCTTATTGGTGGCAGGATAATAGAGATAACTCCATCAAAGGTTCCTAGGGTAATAGGCAAGCAGGGAAGCATGATAACTATGATTAAAGAAAAAACAGACTGCAAGATACTTGTCGGGCAGAATGGGAGAGTATGGATTTCCGGAGCTGAACCAAAAAAAGAGATAATTGCAACAAAGGCAATTAGGAAGATAGATGAGGAAAGCACGGCTGATGGGCTTACTGATGTTATAAAAGAATTTTTGGAGAAGGAGTGCAAATAAGAAAATGGCATTTGCAAAAAGAAGCGATGGGAGAAAATTTGATGAGTTAAGAGAAATGGAAGCAAAGGTAGGCGTAGTCAAAAGGGCAGATGGAAGTGCCATGTTTAGAATAGGAAAAACTATTGCTTATGCTGTTGTTTACGGTCCTAGACAGATGTATCCTGCATTTTTACAAGATCCTGAGAAGGGAGTACTACGATGCAATTATAATATGATGGCTTTTTCTGGAAGCGGGGAAAGGGTTAGGCCAGGACCAAGCAGAAGATCAAGGGAAATTTCACTTGTTACAGAGAAGGCTTTGATGCCAGCTTTGGATTTAAGCAATTATAAAAATACTGTAATTGATGTTTTTGTTGAGCTTATACAAACAGACTCTGGGACAAGATGTGCTGGAATAACTGCTGCTGCAATGGCTTTGGCTGATGCTGGAATTCCCATGAAGGATATGGTTGCATCTATTGCAGTTGGCAAGCTTGGAGACAAAATATTGGCTGATTTAACAAAAGAAGAGGAAGATTATGAAAATGCTGTAGATATTGCAACTGCATTTTTGATAAGGGAAGGGAAGGTAACTTTGTTACAGATGGATGGAGAGCTGAAGAAGGAAGATCTTATCGAGGCTTTGAAGGTTGCAAAGAAGGCATGTGAACAGATAAATAAATTACAGGTAAAAGCATTGAAGGAGAAATATAAAACAAAATGAATGACTATATCATAACACTTGTACAAAAGGGATTGAGAGACGATGGAAGAGACTTCAAGGAATACAGGCCTATCAAGATTGAATATGGAGTTTCTGCCAAATCTGCTGAAGGAAGCGCAAGGGTTAAGATTGGGGATACCGAGGTAATTGCTGGGGTAAAAATGGAAATTGGCGAGCCATTTCCTGACTCTCCTGATGAGGGTGTTTTGATTGTAAACGCAGAGCTAATTCCAATGGCATCTCCTGAATTTGAATCGGGCCCACCAAGAATAGATTCGATAGAACTTTCTAGGGTTACGGACAGATGCATTAGGGAGTCTGGTTTTATTGATTTTGGCAAGCTGTGCATAAAGAAAAAGGAAAAGGTATGGATTGTGTTTGTTGATATATACCCTATAAATGATTCCGGAAATTTATTCGATGCAGCGTGCTTGGCAGCTGTAGCAGCCTTAAAAGATGCAAAGTTTCCTGCTTTGGATGGGGATAAGGCGGATTATACAAAACATACAAAGGAATTGCCACTTAAAAAGGCCCCAACATCATGCACGGTTATAAATATTAAAGACAAGTTTCTTGTTGATCCTATGACTGAAGAAGAAAAGGATGCAATGGCAAGGCTTACAGTAGCATCTATTGGAAGTACTGTGTGTGCTTTGCAGAAGGGCGGTGAAAAGCCATTAAGCATAGAAGATATTGACAAGATGATTTCCCTTGCGATAGAAAAGAACAACGAGCTAGTCAAATTGCTGTAAAATGACAGAACAAAAATTTACAAAATATGAAGTTGCAAGAATAATTGGGGCAAGGGCTTTGCAGATTTCAATGGGAGCCCCTCTGCTTATACAGATGGGAGAAAGTGATTTGGAAAAAATAAAATACAGTCCTGTAGAGATAGCGAAGATGGAGTTTAAGCTTGGGATCCTGCCTATCACCATCAAGAGGCCATTACCATAAGTTTTAAGTATAATCCCTTCTTAATTATTACATGATAAAAAAGAATGCTTATTTCATAATATTTTTTATTTTTACTCTTGCATTGGTTATTTATTTCAAGCCAGAGCTTACTGGATACAGCATAATCAATTCTGCAGATTATAATTTAGGAATGAATTTTGCAGAGGATTCAAGTTTTGTTGTTAATATAAGCGGGGAGTTGAGCAGTGCTGCATTAAGCGGGAATTTAAGCGGTGAGGGCAGCGCAGTTGTTTATTTTGATAATTTAACTATTTTAAATAAAAGTACAAATTGCACTGAAATTTATGATTGTAAAAACATAGAAAACATTACAGTTGTGTATGCTGGGGAGAAGGAGGGCAATATAAGCGTCTATAATAAACATGGAAACAAGCTTAAGTTTATGGGTTATGAAGATCTTATTAACAACAGCTTTACAACAGACAAGATAGCAAAGGGCAATTCCGAAACTATGTTTGCAATAGATGATGAGAATTCAAGCTTTAGTTATGAGGAAGTGGCCTTATGCAATATTAGCAAGGGAAATTTCAGCATTATAATCTGCGGAAAAAAATGCAGCATTGAAAAAGAGTGCAACACAATTGTTTTTGAAAATGAATGCATTGAAACGTGCAATCTTAGCAGGGGATACAACAAAGGCGTGTATAATATTACGGTTATAATCAAGGATTCTGAGTTATTTTTAGATAGGCTTTCTTATATTCTGCTTATGGATAATTCAACTGAAAACAATGAAACAAATATAAGCGAAAGCATTACTTTGCTGGATTTAATTCCAAACCAGACATGGGAAAAGAATACAAATAAGACAGATGCTATTAACCTAAGCAATTATTTTAATGGAAGCAATTTAAGATACAACTATAGCGGAAACAATATGACTAATATAACTATCGATGAGGGGGTTGTTAGCTTTTATCAGCCTTTTGATTGGATAGGAAATGATAGCGTTAAATTTACTGCATACAATAATTTCAGCAGTTTGGACAGCAATGAGGTCATGCTAATTGTTAGTGGCGTTATTCCAGCCCCAAGCACGCCATCTTCAGGGGGCGGGGGAGGTGGTGGGGGAAGCAGCAAAAACATTGAAGAGTTTCCTATACAAGAAAAAGCAGTTAGTAATGTTGTTGAGACTGGCATAAAAGAAACATGCGATGATGGAATTAAAAATCAGGATGAAATAGGAATAGATTGCGGGGGAGTGTGCAAAGAATGTGTAATAGACAAGGCTGAGATTCCAACAGGCATGGCAGTTTACATAGGAAATATTTTTGGAAACATCAGCTACAATTTAATAGCTCTTGTGCTTCTGATTTTCATGCTTTTGTACATCTATAGGGCAAGGTTACTTAAGATAAAACTCAAATAATATAAACAGGATATAAACAAGAAGCAATAGCAATCCATTTCTCCATGATACAGCATTATTTTTTCTAACCATTATTATAAATATTATTATCGAAAACAACATAAACAACAAGCTTGTGAACAAAAGTATAAAGTCATCTGATATTGGATAGATTAATGCAGTTACTCCGAGAACAAGAGTTGAGTTGCATATAACACTACCTATAGAATCTCCAACTGTCATCTGGGCTTTTTTTGCAAGCGAGGACATAACACCAAATGTCAATTCCGGCAGGCTTGTAGCTATAGAAACAAGAAAAAGCCCAATAAGAATCTCGCTTATACCCAAATTTACAGCCAGCGATGAGGCATACCTTACAACAAAAAACGAGCTTCCAAACAATAAAATAACAGAAAAGGCAAGCAATACAACATTGTTCATAAACTTAGAAAATTCCATCACCACCCCATTTTTTACATTTTTTTTAACTTTAGAAACTCTTTTTTGTTTGATTGTGTAGTAAACATACCAAAAAAATATAGAAACAAGAATAAGACCATCTAATCTTGAAAGCGAGCTGCCAAACCATATCAATACAATAGGCAATGATGCCAGCAAGAACATAAACAACAGGTTTTCCTTAATGTCCTCCTTTATTTTTATTCCTCTAGAAAGCAGGGCAGATACGCTAATTACCAGGGTTAGGTTTATGATATTTGCGCCTATAACATTGCCCATAGTTAGGACAGGAATATGTTTTAAAGCAGAATTTATACCAACAAAGAGCTCAGGCAGGGATGTAGAAACAGACATTATTATAAAGGCTGTAACATATTCTGTCATACCAATATAAGCCGATATTCTGGAAAGAAATATAACTATATACCTTCCAGATGATACTAGTACTATACTGGCCAACAAAAACAGGGCTAGGTCTATCACCAACATAGAAAGTACCATAACTTTGGCTATATATATTTTTCTTAATTAAAAATATATTTAAATCAGTAATCCTATGTAAGAAACAATGAAATACCATGTTTTGGACATAAAAGGGGCTGTCGATTCCTTAAGGGCTTCTCTTAATGGGCTGACAGAAAGGGATGCTGAAAATAGGCTAAGGGCTTACGGACTAAATGAAATAAAAGAGGATGACAAGATATCCAAACTGGCAATATTCCTGCTGCAGTTTAAGAGCTTCTTGGTTTTTATCCTTATTGCTGCTGTTTTGGTATCATTATTTCTCGGGGAGTATATAGATGCTGGCATGATAGCTGCAATAATTTTCCTTAATGCAATTCTTGGGTTTTTCCAGGAATATAAATCAGAAAGAGCTATTTGGGCGCTAAAGAAATTAACGCCGATAAAGGCCAAGGTTATTAGGAATTCCCAAATAAGGGAGATAGACGCAAGATATCTTGTTCCAGGAGATTTAATTTTAATAGAAAGCGGGGATAGGGTTCCGGCTGATGCAAGGCTTATTGAAGTAAGCGCCCTTGAAACAGACGAGTCATCTTTGACTGGAGAGAGCACGACTGTAAAAAAAGAAACAAAAAAGTTGCTGGATGTCGGGGTAGCTGACCAAAGCAACATGGTTTTTGCAAGCACAATAGCTACCTATGGAAGAGCAAGGGCAATAGTAACAGAAACAGGGATGAACACAGAGCTTGGAAAGATTGCCAAACTAATTAAAGAGAAAGATGAGGTAACACCATTACAAAGAAAGTTAAGCCAGACTGGAAGATGGATTGGCATTGCAGTTGTTATCGTTGCATTGATAGTATTTTTGCTTGGTTTTGGGAAACAACCTTTACTTGATGCGATGCTTGTTGCTATGGCCTTGGCTGTTGCAGCTGTTCCTGAGGGCCTTCCAGCTGTTGTAACAATTACGCTGGCTTTTGGCGTGCAAAGGATGATCAAGAGAAATGCCTTAATTAGAAGGCTTAGCTCTGTTGAAACTTTGGGAAGTGTAAATATTGTATGCACGGATAAAACAGGAACTTTGACTGTTAATGAGATGACTGTCAAGGAAATTTATACAGACAGCAGGTTGGTTAGAGTAAGCGGGGAGGGCTATAACACAGAAGGGAAATTTTTTGTTGACGGCAAAGAAATAAGTCCTAATGATATAGAAAGGATACTGGAGATTGCCGCTAACTGCAACAATGCTGTTCTTACAATAGGAGATCCAACTGAAAGAGCGCTGATTGCTGCTGCTGCTAAGGGCAATATCAAGCCTGGGTTAAAAAGAATTGGAGAAATTCCTTTTGATCCTGATAAGAAATACATGGCTACTATTCATGAAAAGAATGGGAAAAGGGTTACTTACATAAAGGGGGCTCCTGAGGTTGTGTTAAATTTCTGCAGCTATGCTTATCTTAATGGAAGGAGAATAAGGCTAATACCTAGATTAAGAAAAGAGATTTTAAAGCAAAATGAGATTATGGCAAGCATGGCGTTGAGGGTTCTTGGATTTGCCTATTCAAATGACAAGCTTGAAGGAAGCATATTTGTCGGGCTGATGGGAATGATTGACCCCCCCAGAAAAGAGGTTAAGGATTCTATAAAAATTTGCGAAAGGGCCGGGATAAGGGTTGTTATGATTACTGGGGATCACAAGCTTACTGCTGAGGCGATTTCCGGAGAGCTTGGAGTCAAGGGAAAATGCATTACTGGAAAAGAGCTTGATGAAATGAGTGATGCACAATTGATTAAGCACGTTGATGAAATAGGGGTGTATGCAAGGGTTAACCCCAATCATAAAGTAAAAATACTAAAGGCTTTGAAATCAAAAGGATACATTGTTGCCATGACAGGAGATGGGGTAAATGATGCACCAGCCTTAAAAAAAGCAGACATTGGTGTAGCAATGGGGGTTACTGGGACTGATGTTGCAAAAGAGGCTTCTGATATGGTATTAACAGATGATAATTTTACTTCCATAGTAAATGCTGTTGAAGAGGGGAGAGTAATCTACGATAATATCAAAAAATTTGTATGGTATTTATTATCAAGCAATGTTGGAGAGGTGTTACTAATATTTACTGCAATGCTTGTAGGAATGCCTTTACCATTATTGGCCCTGCAGATATTATGGATAAACCTGATTACAGATGGCTTACCAGCATTAGCATTAGCCAAAGATCCTGCTTCTGGCAATGTTATGGAGAGAAAGCCAAGGGATCCGAAAGAAAAGATATTAGACGGAATGATATTTAATATATTTATAGTCGGTATATTAATGACCCTTGGCGGGTTATGGCTGTTCAATAGTTATGAGGATATAACCAAGGGAAGAACTGTTGTTTTTACAAGCTTAGTTATGTTTGAGTTGTTTAATGTCTTGAATGCAAGGTCAGAACGAGAATCTATATTTAAGGTTGGATTATTTTCAAATAGATACTTGCTATTAACAATAATTGGAAGTATCTTATTGCAGATAGCAGTTATTTATACCCCATTAAGTGCCTTATTCAAGACCGTTGGTTTAAATTTAATAGACTGGATTTATATAATCTTAGTTTCTGTTAGTGTTCTAATTGTTATGGAAGTAAAGAAATTGATAAGCAGAAATTATTCAACAATTTAAAAATCCTAATTTAAAAGTAAATACAAAAAATTAACTTATGAATTTGAAAGAACAAGAGATACAAGCCTTATAAATAGAGAGTATAAGAACTTTTGTATATACACAGTTAGGCGTAATTGAACCGCTCGCTATAGTTAAAATCGAAAGATTTATATTTATTAAATGATATTTAAAACTAAGGAGGTAGATAAAAATGTCTTGGTTAGTTGAAAGTGGTGTAGCAAGTAATTTAAATATTGTTGAAAAAATGATTCAAAAAGGTGAACTTGGAGAAGGAAAACAGAAAGAGGCACTTCAACATCTTGTAACGGCTATAAGGGGATTACTTGCCGATATGGTTGAATTAAGGTCAGGAAAGAGAAAGTAAAATATATATACAAAGCCATTCTTTTATTATTGTGATTAAAGCAATAGTTTTTGATTACGGTGGTGTTTTATCAACTGAAGCTAGCCTTCGTTCTTTTGGTGCGATTTATGCCACAAAATTTGGAAAAAATCCAGAAGATTTTAACAAATTAATTATTGAAAATTGGACTCATGCAAGGGTTAATAATATCAATTCCAAATTGTTTTGGAAAAATTTAGCTAACTTCATAGGAATTGGTCCGAATCTATTACGTAAAGATTTTATGGATTTTTTTTGGTTCAGAGAAGAAGTTTTTGAATTAGTCAAAAAACTTAAGAAAAATAGATATAAGCTAGGTTTATTATCCAATCAAATAGAAGACTGGCTTGAAGAGATTATTGAAAATCATAAGTTTAATCAAACCTTTAACGTTATAGTAACATCCTATAAAAGTAAAATTACCAAACCAGATGTTTCCATTTTTAGAGAGATTGTAGAAAAGTTAAATGTAAAACCAACAGAATGTATCTATATTGATGATATGGAGAAAAACATCCCTCCCGCAAAACAACTTGGAATGAACACAATTTTATTTACCGATTTTGAAAATTTGAAAAAAGAACTGATGTCATTCTCAGTAAAAATAGATTAAGCTAAAACTTGAACTCTTCCAGATTTCAAAACAATAAGTAGATTAATCCAGAAAAAATAATCATTGTGCCTAAGTCGGCTATTGAGGTTGTTATGGGTATTAGAATATCATCTGGGTCTTCCTTATTTTTGTATACTTTATAGCCGCCAATAATAGCTACTAAGAATATTAAAATTACAAGTGAGGCTGTTGAGACTAGCGTTATTAATAACATCTTCAAAAAAAACACAAAATTAGTTTCAAACCCCATGAATAATGCAACTAGAACCGATAGTAAGCTAATATAAACTGCCATGAATAAGGCAATGGGCATTATGTCTTTGAATAAATGCTTAACAAAATATGATTTAATCAGGGGTTTTTTTATTTTTCCTTCAAATAATGATGTTGTAAATTTAGCCGTAATTATTGTTCCGAAATCACCAATCATATCGTTTAAGGCTGGCAATGCAATAAGCAATGGCAAGAAGATTACTAATTTTTCCTGGATTGTTTTTAAGCCAAAACCGCCAATGGAGCTTAAGATAGATGCAATTATTAAAACTTTCCAACTTTCCTTTATAATTTTCCATATAATCTTCATATTATCACCATAACTGTTATAATTAAGGCCAAGATGCTAAATACATCGCCTATAGTTGTGACATACGGTCCCATTATATCATCCGGGTCGTAGCCGTGTTTGAATAACCAGAATGTTGCAACAATTGTTAATGGCATCTCTAAAATTAAAGAGAGTACAGATGCGATTAATGCTATGAATATGATATTGGTATTGTTTATTCCAAAGATTAGGTACACACTTAAATAAGCAAGCAAGCCCAAGATTAATGCAATGAAAATAGCAAGTATGGAGGACGCCAATACATTATCCTTCAGTATAGACGTTTCTTTTAATTTAGCTGATATTTTTTTTAAATGTAAATCGGCACTTAAACGAGCAGCTAGAGAGCCGCCAATATTTCCACGCATTTCTAAAAATCCAGGCAAAAGAATAAGCAAGGCTGGAATCATCTCCAACTTATTTGTCAGCACAGAAAGTAAGATTCCACCAATAATACCGCCAGTTACGGAAAGAAATTCAGCAGTTAATATTTCCCAGAAATCCTTATCCCATAATCTTTTATGCTTACCAAGTATTTTCATTAATTTAACAAAATACTTTTAGTTTAAGTATTTTTCTGAGGTATCAGCTGCAGTATTTGCTTACCTTTAATTTGGCAGAATTAAGATATTTTTTTGTTCCCTGTATTCTTATAACTGTAGCATCGGCTTTGATCTCTTCATTACTTAGCTCTTTGTTTAAGGTTATGAAGTTTGAGAATGGTGAAAACTTGAGCAATAACCTTGATAGCTTGAGTACAGAGGATCTATTTTTTATATGGCTTAGCTCATGAAGCAGTACAGCCTCTAATTCTTTTTTTGTCAATAAGCTTGTAAGCCCGGCTGAAAGAAATATCATATTTTTTGTAGAGAAGGCCACTGGTTTGGCTAGGTTAAGAAGATAAAGCCGGGGTAAGGATATTTTAAGTTTTTTTGCATATTTTTTGATTGTTGTATTTATTGCATTACCCCTGATTTCCCTTGACCTTTTTTTGTAGACACCAGGTATTACAAAATAACCTAAAACCATAACCAATATTATGCTTGCAGTTATTCCATATATTGCTATTTTTGTCAAGGCAATCCCGCAGTGGTATATAAACCCATTAAGCAAGCCCATGTCGCATGAAAGATTAAATGCAAAGAAAACCAATGGGAAAAATAATAAAAAGAGATGGAGATAAGTCAATAAAATCTTGTGTTTTATATTTTCTGTTTTTCTTATTTTTACAAAAACCATTAATGCAAGCATAAAGGATGCAAGAAATATGGTTAACTTAACAGGATTTGTAAAAAATGAGGTAAATGTCTGAAGCAGCATTTTTATCTCCCTTTTTCAGTAAACCTTTCATTAAAATAGCTTACCGCTCTTGAGCCAAACCTTTCTATAAGCTTGTTAACGGTTATTTCTATTACTGATTTTTCGAACCCGCCTTTATCTTGTCTTGGGGAGTATATATATCTTATTCCGCCACGGGCTGTTTCTATTCTTCTTTTAACTACATTCCTTTCGTATAACCTGTCAAGTATTACAGCTACTGAACTCAGGGCAACCTTTCTTTTCTTTTTTAATATGTTGTATATATCCCTAACCTTCATTGACTTTCTGAGCCATAATATGGTTAAGACATCCTTTTCCAATGGGCTTAGAAAATCTAGATTTTTTATTTTTTTCATTGTCTGCTTTAACCTTGCTATTAGTATTTAAATATTTTACTATTTTTGTAAAGCTTTCTAAAATGAAAAGATTTATATATTAGTTAGTTTTACAAAAAATGTAAAGGTTGATACTAATGAAACATATACCACTTTTTATATTTCCAATCCTTTTTGTATCTGGATGTTTTGGCCCATATATAGGGTCTGTTGGAAGTACGCACCAACATGCCACTTTTAAGGTTTATTTAGATGGAAATGGATTGAATCTATTAAACCCAAAATATATGGTAAAAAGCCAGCATGTACATATGGAGGGGGAAGATGCTGATACCATACATAAGCATGCAACAGGCGTTACTCTTGGGTATTTCTTTAAAACATTAGGAATGAAGCTTGACAACAGCTGCTTTACTACAGATGATGGAAATAATTACTGCAATAATGGCGATAAGACACTAAAGTTTTATGTTAACGGCGTTAGGAGCAATGATTATGACCAGCATGAGATATTTAATAATGAGAAATATCTAATTAGTTATGGCAATGAGAATGATTCAGAAATACAAAAGCAAATAGACTCTGTTTCAAATCCAGTGGGGTGAAAAAATGAGAAAAATAGGTTTAATTTTATTAATATTGGTGTTTACAAGCATTTCTGTATATGCACATGCAGAGGATAATTTTAGTGACACAAAACAGATAATAGACTCTAATGTTTCCTGCAGTGATTTATCGAATGATCAGCTGGAGGAAATAGGGGAGTATTATATGGAGCAGATGCATCCTGGAGAAGCCCATGAACTTATGCATAAAATGATGGGACTCACAGAAGGTTCTGAGACAGAAAAACAATTCCATGTCAATATAGCAAAAACAATGTATTGTGGGGAAGGAGGAATGATGGGCGGTTCTGGAGGAATGATGGGAATGATGAACATGATGGGGGGTAATATGATGGGTTCTGGAGGAATGATGGGAATGATGAACATGATGGGATTTGGAGGAACGATGGGTTACACTTTTTTCGGCGTTTATAGTATTCTGTTATTTTTATTGCTTCTTGGCTTGGTAGTTCTTGTTTATCTGTGGATAGTTAAAGTATGGAAAGATTTAAATAAGAAAAAATAGGCAAAGATAAGGATGAAAAAGAATACAAAAATAATTCATATTATACTGATAGCTGTTATAACAATCATAATCTTATTCAACCAGTATCAGGTAAGCAGTTTGTACAAGGTTATTGGTGGAAAAGGCGGAGGCTCTAGCGTTAAAGGGATAACATCGGTTATACCAACAGGAATACCGGTTGTTTACGGAGTTGAACTTAACACAGCTTACGATGATATTAATCCAAATGACCAGAAAGGGGCTGATGCCACTATCTCAAAATTAGGGAGCTTTGACAATTCAATAGAGTTAACCGGAGATTTGTTTGATAGATACATAAAAATAGGCACTCAAATAAGCTGCGAGTATTGCTGCGGTGCAGAGGCAATTATATTCAGCAATGGAAAAGCAGCATGCGGATGTGCACACAGCTTTGCAATGAGGGGATTAGCCAAATACTTGCTTAAGAATCATGCAGATGAATTTACTGATGATCAAATTTTGGAAGAATTAGGAAAATGGAAGACTTTGTTTTTCCCAGGGATAATAGCACAAAAGGCAGCCATACTTAAGGAAAAAGGAATAGAGCTTAATTATATTAACCTTGCATCAAATAAATATAGGGGTATAGAGCAAGGCAAGACAAGCGGAGGAATGGTAGGAGGTTGTTAAAAATGGATAAAGATTTGATTATAGCAATTATTTTAGGCATACTTATTGTTGTTGGAGTAGTGCAGGGAATAGAGTTGAACAGCCTGAGGGAGCAGATAAGCGCTGGGGATATCAATGTGCAACAGGCTACAACAAACGGGCAAAATACAGCAAGCAATGCACCGGTAAGCGATATTGGAATGGTTGGGGGTTGCTGATATGTTTAGATTTATTTTATTATTGGTGGTTTTATTTAGCGTGCTTTTTATTGGAGCATGCAACAGTAC
>Ga0210057_1008299_pt1 | contig 12333 bp, 6 predicted proteins | sample CryGeyCG2114_010_2_FD_183968 | JGI IMG/M metagenome (GOLD analysis project Ga0210057, IMG submission 183968) | Groundwater microbial communities from aquifer - Crystal Geyser CG10_big_fil_rev_8/21/14_0.10 (SPAdes) (version 2) | ecosystem: Environmental > Aquatic > Deep subsurface > Groundwater ...
AGGGTTTATTGTAGCTAGGGATAAGGGAAAAATTTTGGGTTACGCCGTTGGCGAAGCTCAAAAAGATTGTGGAAAAATAATTTCAATTGCCGTTCATCCCGCTTGGCGCAAAAAGGGGGTTGGAAAGGGGAGGTCGGACCTCCCACATTTTTATCTCAGAGTCGCCCGAATACCCACAGCAAGCTGTGGGGATGAAGGGCGTAAATATGGTAAAAAATACATTGGGAGAGAAGATGCCTCGCAGCTTGCTGCGGGGAGCTTCATTTTGACGGTCAATTTTCAAGCAAAAGATTTTTTGGTTTTAAAAACCTCCTGGCTTTGGGGCCGGGAGGTTTAGATTTTGAGATTAGAGTTTGAAACTATGTTGAAATTTCACTAACTAAACCCTCTGGCCTTTGTCCAAAGTCAATAACCATAGGTAATGTATACACACATATGGCGGATTCTGCCGAGAAAAGTATAATCTCGGTATATGTGTGTAAATATGGCCAAAACAATAAAAGAGGAAAGGTTGAGATGGATACTGCCTATCTTTAACAAAGAAGTAAGTATTACGAACGTCGCCAAGATATGTCCCTACGGCAAAAGAACGTTGGAAAGGTGGCTGCATGATTACAAGATATACGGAGAGCAAGGATTGGAACCGAAGTCCACCAGGCCTAAAACAAATCCCAAAGAAACGCCCATCAGGATTAAGGAAAGAATAATTGAATTAAGAAAAGAGAAGAAACAGTGCGCCTTAAAAATGATGTGGGACTTGGAGGAAGAAGGCATAAACATCCATTACCAAACAGTACAGAAGATAATTAAGAAAGAAGGATTAACCAGAAGATACCGGACAAGGAAGATTAGATACAAGTATGTTAGAATACCTTTAAAGAGGGGTGAGCTGGTAGAGATTGATGTCAAATATGTCCCGGATAAGATAAAGAAACAGAGATATTATCAGTTTACAGCCATAGATTGCGGCTCGAGGTGGAGGTATCTGCAGGCGTACGAGGACGCATCCAATCTCAGTGCGATAAAGTTTTTGAAAGAACTAATTTCTATTACTGACTTTGAAATTAAAGCAATTAAAACAGATAATGGATCTTGTTTTACCAACCGGTATACAGGCTACAATAAAAGCACAGACCCCCTGAATCCGAGACTGCATCCTTTTGATATACTATGCCAGGAATTGGACATACCCCATTATTTGATTGACCCGGGCAAACCTCAACAAAATAGTTTCGTAGAACGTTCTCATAAGACGGACCAAGAGAAATTCTATGATGAAACTGAATTTAAGTCTTTCGAGGATCTAAGATGTAAATTAAGGCTGTGGAATATGGAGTACAACGATACAAAACATTGCGGACTTAATGGAAAAACACCAAATCAAATGCTTAAATTATTAACTAACTAAAACCGCCAAATGTGTGTATCTAAAACAAGTGAAAAAGCTGTCGTAGCAACATGATAATGTCATAGTTGAGCAATTTAGAAATGTCATACCTTGAGGCAATCTGCCATAATCCTCTTAAGAAAGGTCATCATAAATAAGTTACTAATCTTAAGAGAAATTATGACAGAACTAATTACTATGACTCAAAAAGAATTATCAAGATACGAAATAATTAAAAGGTTAATGGCTGGAGAAATCAACGGGACTGAAGCAGCCAGACAAATGAATATCTCGGTAAGACAGACAAAGAGAATTAAGGCCAAGGTTGCCGAAGAGGGACCAAAAGGAATCATTCACCAAAGCAGAGGAAGAAAGGGCAATCGAAAATTAAATCCAAAAATTCTAGAAAAGGCTAAACATTATCTCCGGACCGAATACTCTGATTTCAAACCTACTTTTGCCATGGAACAATTGAATGAAAGAAATCAGATCAAACTCAGCAAGGAAAAAGTAAGACAGATAATGACAGACATAGGATTATGGCATCCTAAAGCCAGAAAGAAGAACAAAGAATATCGGAGCTGGAGACAGAGAAAAGATTACTATGGAGAAATGGAACAATTTGACGGCTGTTGCTTTGACTGGTTTGAAACTGGAGAACTATGCTCTCTTTTAGCCTCAAGAGACGATGCTACTAATAAGATTACTGGATTGAAGTTTGCTGCAGATGAAGGATTAAAACCAGTTTCTAGTTTCTGGAAAGAATACTTTGAAACTCAAGGAAAGCCCTTGAAAATCTATCTAGACAGGCTCTCTACCTACAAAAATACCCATAAATCAGTAATAGATGATCCTCGGGTTTTGACTCAATTTCAGAGAATGATGAGACAAGCAGACGTTGAACTAATCTCGGCTTTTTCTCCTCAAGCTAAGGGCAGAATAGAAACTCTCTTCACAACTTTACAGCATAGATTGGTTAGAGAAATGAGATTAGCCGGGATTAAAACTCCAGAGGAGGGCAATCAATTTGTCAAAGAAGTATTTATCCCCAAATTCAATGCTAAATTTGCCGTCATTCCAGCTAAAAGAGGTAATTTGCATCGCAGGCTAACTGAGATTGAGAAAACTAAATTAGATCAGATCTTTTCCAGGCAAGAAGCAAGATATGTTAACAATGACTTTACTGTTAGATACCAGGGAAAATGGTTCCAGTTGACTGAAGAGCAGCCAGCTTTGGTTCGCCGAAGAGAAAGAATCCAGGTTGAAGAAAGGATCTCTGGCCAGATTTTTCTCAGCCTGAGAGGAAAATGCCTGAACTACTCTGTGCTTCCGGAAAGACCAAAAAGAATGATTGATGTTAAGGTTCCAGCTTTAACTACTGCTAAATCTCATTGGAAGCCTCCAGCTGACCATCCCTGGAGAAGACCATTTATCACCTCTAAAACTAAAGTCGAACAACTCGTTTCAGTTAATTAAATTTCCTTAAGTATGAAATTTCTAAATGGCTCGTTGCTAGGAAATTTCTAAATAGCCTTGACAGATTTTTATTTCCAGACTCATGAAATTCTTGTTATTTTTTCAACAAACTCTTTCAAAACTAAATAAAATTTGTTTAAATCTTTCAAGTCAACCCACTCGTTTTCGCTGTGATGGCCGCCTCCTTTGGGCCTGGTAATGACTAAAGGAATTTTTTTAACGGCGAAAAATCTGGCGTCTGAAGTGCCGTGAGAAATTATACCCCTGGGCATAATGTTAAATCTTTCCTTGGCAATCTCATAAAAAGCGGCGAGATAGGGATTTGGAAAACTGTTTTCGTGAGCCGGGGCAAAAACCAGTTCTTTAAGTTGAATATTTTTGAACTTGGATTTTGTTGACCATAAAATCTTCTTTAATTCCGACCGATCAACATTTGGAGGGAAATGAATGTCTATTAAGGCTCGAGCGAAATCAGGCACCTTATTAGCGACCTCGCCGCCTTCAATCTTGCCGATATTCAGCGTCGAATGATAATGGTCTTTAATCAAGCAAGGTTCACTATCAAATTATGAAATTGATTTTATATTATAAGAAATTTGAAACGATTTTAATCCCCCTAATAATCCCTTCTTCTGTTACCCCGCCAAAACCAAATCGGGCATAAGTTGAGGGTCTTCCTTCAAATAAAACTCCGGGTATAAAAGCAACTTTACCTTCTTTGAGAATCTTTGACGCAAGCTTGGCAGCGTCTTGTCTAAGGTTAACATAAAAATTCATTCCCCCTTCCACTCTCGATAAATAATCTATTTCGTTTTCCTTTAAGTTCTGCTCAAAAATCTTTTTTCTTTGGAATAAAGTCTTAAGCCTTCTTTCTAGAAACTTTTCAAAATCAATTTTTTCTAAAATTTCGGCCATTAACAATTGGCTAAAAAGATTAACCCCGATTGATTGAATCGAGATGAAATTACTGAATTCTTCACTGAGTTTTTCTTTTTTGGTTACTAGCCACCCCACCCTAATTCCTGGAATAAACCACATCTTAGAAAAAGAATTAACCACCACTACCTGACCTTCAAAGGAGGGTCCATATCGCTCCGCCCCCTCATAAACAATCCGATTCATAACCTCGTCAGACAACACCCATAGTTTTCTTTTTTTGGCCAAGTCAACAATTTTCTCAATTTCTTCTTGAGAGTAAACTTTTCCGGTTGGATTTTCTGGGGAATTCAAAATAATGGCTTTAGTTTTTGAAGTAACCGCTTTTTCAATATCTCCAATTTTTGACAAATCAACTCTTTTTTGGAAAAGCTTAAAATGATCGATTAAAAGAGAAAATCCCTCAAAACAATATCGACTGGTGATAACTTCATCCCCGGTTTTAAGAAGCAAATAAAAAAAAGCAAATAACCCAGACATTCCCCCATGAGTAATGGTAATATTTCGTGGTGAAATTTGACGGCCATTTTGGGCCTCGAATTTCACAATTTGTTCTTTGAGCTTATCTTCTCCTCCGGTTTTAGGATAATGGAAATATCTGCCCTTAATCTTTTTTTTCACTTTTTCCAGCAAAGGAAAAAATTCTTCGGGAAAAGGAAATTTGGCTGATCCCTTATCAAAACGGATACAGCTTGGGTTTTTTTCTGCGGTTTCGTTTATTTTTAAAATTCCAATATTTTGCATAATTCGTTCTCGGATAAATTTACTAAAGTATACCATTTTTAGATAAAAAAATAAGGGGACGGATTGCTCCGTCCCCGATAGTTCATCGATTCTTCCCTTCTTAAAAATCGATGTGACGGTTCCAGTCGAGCGCTTTTAACTCGCCGGTGTGTCGGTTAAAGCTAATGCGCCACTGAAACGCCTTTGGCAGGCCGAGCGCCTGCCACAAGGTCGTGCTTTTGAGCTCTTGGGCATCGTAGAAGCCCTCGAGCACGTGGATGAGCACAACCCCGGTAAAGTCGGTTGCTGTCAGGATACCGTCCAGGAACGGTGTTTGGCCGCTCATGCACTTAACGCGGTAAGGACGATCGATCTCCGCGTCAATCCTTGCCTTCAACATCATACGCTGGTCGCAAGGGAGCATGTAAACATGCTTCAACATCAGCTTCTGATACGTAGCTCCGGGCCACTCTGACCACCACCGCGCCACCAAACTATTGGGATAGTTCTCCATGATGTAGCGGCGATAGGCGGCATTCATCCAGACTGGATTGAGTCGATAGAGCTCGTACCCAAGCTGAAAGGGTACGCAGCCCTGTCGACCAGGAACATCCGGGGTTGTTACCCCATCATAGAGTTCCACCATCATATCTGGACCAGCCTGGAAGTAGTAGTTGCCACCCCGGAAGATGATTTTCTCAGGACTTTCTCGGTAGAGTCGTGCAATCGCTTCGTCACCGAGATGCCGTGAGCTTAAAGCATCTTCAAAAGTGATCTCTGTGATGGTCAAACCGCTGTGTTGTTGCAGTAATGCAATCCACCTTCGGAAATCCAGCCGGTCTACGACGTGATAGTTGTCTGACATCGGCCGAGCTTCGATGTGAATCCTCTTGGCTTCTAGCATCCGAGCGAACGAACCAGCAATGGAAGCGCCAACCTCCTGGTCAGGACCAGGCTCGCGATCACCATGGACGTGACCGAATTGCACGTCCACTCGTACAGGTTTAAGCGCGACTATCTGGTCCACCAATGAACTCAATCGGGCTTGGATGTATCCAGACGTCCACTCAAAGGTGGCCAGACGCTGATGACGCTTGGGGCTGACCGTCATGGCCACTTCTTGCCGGCGATCGAGCTGGACGATCTTAAAATCAGCCAGCAACTCCCGAGTTCCGGGGAAAACGAAGATCTCGTCCCCAGGTTGAACCTTCAACACTCGCACGTGATGTGGCTGCTGAAAGTCAACCCGCCCTACCGCCAGCCCTTCTCCATACTCTTGACCCTTAGTGTCAAAGTGGACGATCCGACTTTGCGATCCGCGGATAGCAACAGCGCCACCACCGACGTTGACCAGTTTCGCCTCGAACTGGCCATCTCCTTTACAAATGACCTGTACCGCAACAAAGGATACTCCGACGTCCTCAATCCCCATAGACATTAGCCACTCCTCCATCATAAGGAAAGTGATTTCCAGAGGGTATTGAGTGATGAGTCGCCGATAGATCTCTATTAGGTCGCGGGCCAGGGTCGCGTCGCTGGCTGAAATGACACAAGCAACATAGGGATAGTTCACGCGCGCCTGGGACGCTAGGTTGCCGCGGAATCTCGCCGCCTCCACGATCGGCTCGTGAGGCAACGGGTAATAAGCTATGACGCCGATGTCTTCTCGGTAACGCGCCGCGTTCAAGAGCATGCGCGCGATCAGGGGGTTCCCGGCATCAGTAACCCCCACTTGTCTCTTGATACCTGCCAAGGCGTCGACATCCATGATCCTCGAGAAATGACCTTGTTCGTCCGACAGTTGATACTGACCGGCAACCTGTCTTTGTTCTGCTGTCAAATCTCCATACGGCTTACCGAAAAGTAAGACCGCTTCGAACAAAGGCATCATCCCTTCCCTGTCAAGAAGTTCATCCTTGCCCAACCTGGTCACCAAACGAAAGAGTTGTTCGCCTCCGCCGGTTACCGCGGCTTCAGCCACCAACGCTAGCCGCTTGACAAGCTGCTGATAGACCTGGTGCAGCTGGCCCGGCTCCATACTCATCCCAACGTCATAGTTGAAGGCGCCCAGAAGAGAAACCAGAGCTGTTTCCTTCTTTAGTTGAGCTTGGGTCGGCACGACGACCAACTGAGCGGTTGCCTGACGCTGAGTGGCGAGTTGCGGCTGCCAACCCCGGCCTTTTGCTTTTGCTTTCTTCGTTTTTCGTGGTGGCCAAAGACCAGGGGTAGTTTCCCAGGTGTTTCCCCAGGTGACCGAATTCACTTGGACTTGCCATCTGTCCAGTTCAAGTTGATGGTCTGTGTTGGTCGGAGGGTCGTTCCAAGGGAATCCCGTCGGACCGTTTGCCAACCACCTGTCGTAGAGTCTGGCAAAGCCAAGAATAGCCCCTTGGAAATCTCCATGGACATTCGGCCTAATGGCGACCAAAAAGGGCGTAGCAATGGCCCAGGCTGGCGCAATGTCTACGAGACGATGCGCAGCCATTCTGGTGTAACGGCCTGGCCAATTAACGGCACTGGTATCTTCGGGCTCAAAGATCACTACTGCCGTTACTGGAGCTACTTCTCCCCCGCGACATAGTAAAGTCTCACAGCCCGCTTTCTCCAAGATCTTCAGGGCCTGAATCGCCAGGTTCCCAGCACCTTTGTAGGTACAAAAGAGGGTTTTCATTTGTCTCTCCTTCATTTCAAGAATGGTGTCGACTCGCCAGACCGACAGTTGATCGGTACAGACAGATTGGCGAAACCTGTCCAATGTTCATTTTTCAATCACATCACTCCTTTCTTTTTTGGTTTTTAAAGAACTTATCAGGCCTTTTCATCAGGACCATTCTAATGATTTTGCCTGAAAATTAGCCGCCAAGTTTGTGGGAGGTCGGACCTCCCACATTTTTATCTCAGAGTCGCCCGAATACCAACAGCAAGCTGTGGGGATGAAGGGCGTAAATATGGTAAAAAATACATTGGGAGAGAAGATGCCTCGCAGCTTGCTGCGGGGAGCTTCATTTTGACGGTCAATTTTCAAGCAAAAGATTTTTTGGTTTTAAAAACCTCCTGGCTTTGGGGCCGGGAGGTTTAGATTTTGAGATTAGAGTTTGAAACTATGTTGAAATTTCACTAACTAAACCCTCTGGCCTTTGTCCAAAGTCAATAACCATAGGTAATGTATACACACATATGGCGGATTCTGCCGAGAAAAGTATAATCTCGGTATATGTGTGTAAATATGGCCAAAACAATAAAAGAGGAAAGGTTGAGATGGATACTGCCTATCTTTAACAAAGAAGTAAGTATTACGAACGTCGCCAAGATATGTCCCTACGGCAAAAGAACGTTGGAAAGGTGGCTGCATGATTACAAGATATACGGAGAGCAAGGATTGGAACCGAAGTCCACCAGGCCTAAAACAAATCCCAAAGAAACGCCCATCAGGATTAAGGAAAGAATAATTGAATTAAGAAAAGAGAAGAAACAGTGCGCCTTAAAAATGATGTGGGACTTGGAGGAAGAAGGCATAAACATCCATTACCAAACAGTACAGAAGATAATTAAGAAAGAAGGATTAACCAGAAGATACCGGACAAGGAAGATTAGATACAAGTATGTTAGAATACCTTTAAAGAGGGGTGAGCTGGTAGAGATTGATGTCAAATATGTCCCGGATAAGATAAAGAAACAGAGATATTATCAGTTTACAGCCATAGATTGCGGCTCGAGGTGGAGGTATCTGCAGGCGTACGAGGACGCATCCAATCTCAGTGCGATAAAGTTTTTGAAAGAACTAATTTCTATTACTGACTTTGAAATTAAAGCAATTAAAACAGATAATGGATCTTGTTTTACCAACCGGTATACAGGCTACAATAAAAGCACAGACCCCCTGAATCCGAGACTGCATCCTTTTGATATACTATGCCAGGAATTGGACATACCCCATTATTTGATTGACCCGGGCAAACCTCAACAAAATAGTTTCGTAGAACGTTCTCATAAGACGGACCAAGAGAAATTCTATGATGAAACTGAATTTAAGTCTTTCGAGGATCTAAGATGTAAATTAAGGCTGTGGAATATGGAGTACAACGATACAAAACATTGCGGACTTAATGGAAAAACACCAAATCAAATGCTTAAATTATTAACTAACTAAAACCGCCAAATGTGTGTATCTAAAACAAAAATTTATTCTTCTCTTTATTCCAATTTTTCTATTTTGGTTTCTACTTTCTTTAACTCTTCAATTTTGGCTATGACATCAGCATTCCCCGGGTTCAACTCCAAGACTTTTTCAAATTTAGCAATGGCTTCCTCTTTTTGGCCTTTTATCTGATAAGCCAAACCTAAAGAATAAAGAGAATTGGAGTGGTTTGGGAAAAGCTCAATTGCTTTTTCAAACTGGGAAATCGCCTCATCTGTCCGATTATTATTAAGATAAAGACGACCCAGCTGAAAAATAACTTCAATGTTATTGGGATAAGAAGCAACTAATCCTTCCATTTGCTTTATGGCTTCTCCTGCATTATTTTCCCTTTCATAAACCAAAGCTAATTGAATTGAAGCATCAATATAATCTGATTTTAATTCTTTTGCCTTGTTGAATTCAGTTTTTGCCCTATCTTTATCATTAGAAACTAAATATAATTTACCCAGTTCAGTATGCAAAACCGGATTGGTCGGCTCCAGGCTAATTGCCTTTTCAAAAGATTTAATCCCCCATTCTAAAGCTCCTACCGCTATTCCGTGAATATTTCGGTAAATCATTCCTAAGGTCTCCCAAGCAACTACCCTGTTGGGAGATAATTCGACCGCTCCCTTAATAACATTTTCGCCAATTACGCCACCCTTGGCATAAGTAATTGCTAAATAAATATTGTTTGAAAGAACAACATCATCTATTTGTTCTGCCGGCTTTTGACCTTCGGCAATTGCCCTATTCAAATAATCTCTGGCTATGACTACTTTATACTGCGACTGAAAAGGATTGAGATTAACCGCTTTTCCCAACTTTTGCCCTTCTCCGGTTTCAAAATAACTTCTATAATGCGCGTCAGCCAAATAAAATTTTATGGCAAAAAAATACATTATCAAAAATACCAAAACAAGAATAATAAACAAGACCGAAAAGACCAAAGACAATTCGGGAAAGTCCTTAAAAGAAATTATTTTTTCTTTTATGGGCCTCTGCCAATTGACAACCGACAAAGCCAAAACTAGCCAGAAAGCAAAAGCCAAGACCGTGTTTTGGTAAAAAACAAACTGACCTACCAACAAAGCCAAAAATGCCATCAATAAAGGTATTCCGCTTTTGTCTTTTTGCAAAAAGAGATAACTGATCAATAAAAACATTCCAATAAGGGCCAAGTATGAAAGTAATCCCAGAAACCCCATTGTTCCTAAAATCTCGGCAATCTGGCTTCCAGATCTGTCAAATCTTATCTGCCAGAGCATATTTTGATTAAAATCTGCCGGTTTGAATTTGGCAAAACCGTAATGAAAGGTGCCGAGCCCCGAACCCAAAAATCCGCTTTTCACGTTTTCAGTTGCTGTTTTTAATGCAACGTGCCAAGACTCCCCTTGCCCCAAAACTTGTTGCTGGGGGAGATAATATCTCAAAACCACTCTCTGAATATCAGAAGTGTTGACAAAAAGAAAAGCAGCAGACAAGAAAATAAATAATATGGGCAACAAGAGTTTATTAATGTCTTCTTTGAATATTCTTTTCCACAAAACAAAAAACAAAAACAAAGCTAAGCTCAATAATATTACCAACCAGCCAGGATTAAAATCAATTACCACAAGCAGTATTAAGATTGCCATTAGTAAAAAGTAATTGATGATTTTGTCTATTTTTTTCTCTTTTTCATCAGAAACCAAAATTCTTCCAATTAAAAAAACTAAAACTGCAGCCAAAAACACTGCCAGCCCCTCCATGCTTCCTGCCGTTGGATTAAAAAATGTTTGTAGCATTATTGGCGGCAAAGAAATTTTTTCGCCCAAAATATTATCAATTCCCACCCAAACTCCAAAAATTGAAAAATAACTGAATAAAATAACGAAAAACGCAGACCCAAGAAACACCCTTAACAGACCCTTAACATCCTTTATAATTCCCTTATCGCCCCCTACGTTATTTGTAATCAAGAAGTAAAATGCGCCCAAACTCAACAATCCAATCAAACCATCTGAAAATCTTCCGTAAAACCCAAACAAACTTGAATTTTTATCAACAGAAAAAATAGCGCTCAAGATAGCAACAAACAAAAACGCCAAAACAAAAAGGTCCAAAGGCGACCTCTTAAATTTAATCTCTTTATCAACCAAAATCATTTTTGCCAACCAAGCTAAAAACGCCAAAGAGACTAAAAAGAACAAAAGATATTGTTTGTTAAACTCAAACGCCTCAAAAGAAAAAGGCAGAAAAAACAAAGGCAAAAGAAAAACTAATAAATAGATACTCCACTTTATAATTTTGTTGTACATATATTTGTATGTTTATTTGTTGTATAAACTTGGTCAATAATTATTTATTATACGACTTTTAAATTAAAAATTCAAATTGACTTTTGTGGAGAAAATAGCTGTCAACCCTATTCTTCTTTAACAATTTGGAAAAATAGAGTTGACATCTATTTTATTATTCCCCTTGGCTCTAGGACTGGTTCTATGACCGGCTCTAGGACTGGTTCTATAATCGGCTCTAGGATTGGTTCTATGACCGGCTCTAGGACTGGTTCTATAATCGGCTCTAGGACTGGTTCTATGACCGGCTCTAGGACTGGTTCTATAATCGGCTCTAGGATTGGTTCTATGACCGGCTCTAGAGCTGGCGCGCCAAACACCGCCCTGAATTCCTCTTCAGTTACGCAAACGCTTCCCACGCAGAGCTGGCGGGTCTTAAGCGTATCTACTTCCAGCACGCCGTAATTATTAACCACTAAGCCCAAATTAGCTAATTCGGTTTTAATATCTATTTGAACAATCTGACCTTCCTTTTCCTGAACGCTTAAATTCTTTAATTCCTCAATCTGCTTTTGTTGTTCTTGGATACCCCTTGTAAGCAAGGCAGTAAGATAGGCATAATCTATGCTATCTGGCTGGCCCTCTTTGTCCCAGAGAACAATTTCGGGGATTATCGGTACCATGTCCTCGGCGATAAATCCTATTCTTCTTTTAGTGCGCCCACCGGGGTTGACTTCATCAAAACTCTTGAAATTGAAAAAGACGGGCTTGAGAAGGTTTATCTCTTTCAGGCCATAACCAAGTTCTTCTATGTTCTCCTTGAAACGCAGGGCCGAAGTGCCGCAAGCGCCGTTTTTCAGTTCTATATCTCCAAGATCTGTGCCAGATGATATTGTGCATAAAGTCCTATCGTCAATTGAATCAGCGGTGGCTGTAATTCTTGCAGTTCCATAAACGTGTAATGTTCGAGCCGGAGTCGTTGTCCCGATGCTGACGTTGCCCTGAACAGTCAAGCCGTTGGTCGGAGCCGCACCAAAACCAGCTCCGATGGTCATCTTATCGAAGATTCTCACTAACCTTTCGCTTCCGGCTGTACCGGCTCCAACAATAGAAAGGGCACCGGCATCAAACCCGCGATAGTCGATTTTTCCAGCGTTGGTCTCGTCTCCAATATTTCGCACAAAAGCGAGTTTACCGGAAATAGTTAGTTTTTCAGTTGGGCTCGCCGTCCCGATGCCGACTGTGCCCGCCGAAGTGACAACGAAGGCGGGCGTTGCCGCTCCAGTTGGATTCAAATATATAGCGCCGGCAGCAGTGGAAATGGTGGTGGTGGCAGAACCAGTAATGATGGC
>Ga0210057_1008300_pt1 | contig 12332 bp, 16 predicted proteins | sample CryGeyCG2114_010_2_FD_183968 | JGI IMG/M metagenome (GOLD analysis project Ga0210057, IMG submission 183968) | Groundwater microbial communities from aquifer - Crystal Geyser CG10_big_fil_rev_8/21/14_0.10 (SPAdes) (version 2) | ecosystem: Environmental > Aquatic > Deep subsurface > Groundwater ...
AGCGAATATTTCTTTGCTTATTGCGGACTTGGTGCAAGATTTAAAAAACTTCTTTGGCAGATAATGGCAAATTTACGGCTTATTTGAAACAAAAATCCCTGTGTTTCGTGCAGGGATTTTTGTTTTATTGAATAGTCAGCGGGTGAGGGGAGTCGAGCCTCTGTCATTAGCTTGGAAAGCTAAGGTAAGGCCGTTATATGACACCTGTTTAAATATGAATTTAGCATACCAAAAAAATTATAATTTGACAACCAAAATTAAATTTAATACAATATCAATAAGTATTGATATAATTAACATTGATTAAATTATGAAACCAAAATGTTGTAAAAATAAGAAATCTGCCGACGAATTGTTAAAAACAGCCGAGTTTTTAAAAATCATTGCCGAGGAAAACAGATTAAAAATTCTTTGTATTTTGAGGGACGGCGAAAAATGCGTTTGCGATATATGGCAATATTTGGAACTTCCACAAAATTTAGCTTCTCATCATCTCAAAATTTTAAAAGATTTTGACCTTATTTCTTCAAAAAAAGATGGACTCAAGATTTTTTATTCATTAAATAAAAATATTATTAGCAAATATTCAAAATTATTAAATAAATTTTTAAATTCTTATGGAAAATAAAACTATGAAAATTCAAGTTTTGGGATCGGGTTGTCCGACCTGTAAAAAATTATTTGAGATAACAAAACAAGCGGTTAAGGAACTGGGTTTGAAAATAGAGGTGGAATATATCACTGATATTCAAAAAATCGTTGAAATGGGCGTAATGCAAAGCCCTGTGTTGGCAATTGACGGAAAACCGGCCATAACCGGATTTTTGCCGGATATTGAAAAAATAAAAGAAACAATTAAAAAATTTATTTAATTTTGCTATGAATATTTTTTACCACATTAAAAATTTTGCCGATTGGATAACTTTTGATGTTTTTGGTATTGAGCAAACCACGCATTTAGGCGATTCGGTTAATTTTTTTATTTACGATTCGATAAAGATTATAATTTTGCTTTTGATCATAAATTATTTTATGGCAATTGTCCGGCATTATTTGCCGGTAGAAAAACTTCGAGATTTTTTGGCTTCCAGAAAATGGTACGGATTGGATTACTTTTTTGCTTCAGTTTTTGGCACAATTACGCCTTTTTGTTCTTGTTCTTCCATCCCTTTGTTTATTGGATTCATTGAGGCCGGTATTCCGCTTGGCGTGACTTTGTCATTTCTAATTACTTCGCCATTGGTAAATCAAGTAGCAGTTGTTCTTTTTGCCGGATTATTTGGCTGGAAAATCATGATTCTTTATGTGATATCAGCAATGCTTTTGGGAATTTTTGGCGGTTTTATTTTAGGCAAATTGAAACTTGAAAAATATGTCGCCGATTATGTTTGGCAGATAAAAAGCCAAAAATTAGAAATCAAAAACAATAAAGAAAAATTTAGCGCGTTAATTAAGAAATTTTGGCATGAAGGTTTTGATCTAACAAAAAAGATAACGTCCTATGTACTTTTGGGCATCGCTGTTGGAGCGACAATACATGGCTATGTTCCGGCTGGGTTTTTTGAAAATTATATTAAAGCCGATAATTTTTTTGCCGTGCCAATTGCCACGATTGTAGCTGTACCAATGTATGCCAACGCTGTTGGTGTTATCCCAATTATGCAATCTCTAGTTGAAAAAGGCATTCCTCTTGGCACGGCAATGGCTTTTATGATGGCCGTAGTCGGTCTTTCATTGCCCGAGGCCTTAATCTTAAAAAGAGTAATGAAAATAAAATTGCTTGCCTATTTTTTTGGTATAACAACAATCAATATAATAATTCTTGGGTATTTATTTAACGCTTTTGTAAAATAAAAAACTATGCAAAAGAAAATTATCATTTTAATTATTGGAGTTGTTATTGTTGGAGTAGGGTTTTTTGTAGCGAGAAACGAAAACAAGCCGATAGAAGCGCAAAATACCAATAATCAAACGACAAAAAGTCAAAAAGAATTGCCGATGTCCACGGCAAAAATCTCGGCTGAAAAAATTGAAGTTGTCCATTTTCACGCCACCCAACAATGCTGGTCTTGTATCACGGTTGGCGAATACGCGTTAAAAACAATCAAGGAAAAATTTCCCGAAGAATACACAAGCGGATCTATTGTTTTTAGAGATATTAACGGCGAGTTGCCAGAAAACAAGGATATGGTTGTAAAATATCAAGCCAGGGGTTCAGCACTTTTTGTCAATGCGATTACTGCGGGAAAAGATAATATTGAAGAAGATGTAACTGTTTGGCGTTTGGTTTCCAACGAAAACCAATTTATCAGTTATTTTCAAGATAAACTCAATAAACTTTTAGGAAAATAATTATGGATTTTATAAATTTTTTAATCGATAATTACAATATTCCGATTTTAACCGCTTTTCTTTTAGGCGTGCTTACTTCAATCAGCCCTTGCCCTCTTGCCACTAACATTACCGCCGTTGCTTATATTTCTAAAGAAATCAAAACCGCTAAACATACCTTGCTTAACGGGATTTTTTACACGCTTGGGCGGGGAGCAAGTTATACCATTTTAGCCACTTTGATTTATTTCGGCTTGTCCTCTTTTCAAGTTTCAAATATTTTTCAGGGCTGGGGTGATAAAATTTTGGGTCCGGTTTTGATTATCATCGGCTTAATAATGTTTGGCGTAATCAAGATCAATTTTGGCAAGGGCGGAGAAAGAATCGAAAAAATAAAAATCCGACTGGCACAAAAAGGATTTGTCGGATCGTTTCTTTTGGGAGCCATTTTTGCTTTGGCGTTTTGTCCTTATAGCGGAGTTTTATTTTTTGGCGCACTTATTCCTTTGGTTTTAAAATCCGCCGAGGGTTTGCTCCTTCCGCCGATTTTCGCTTTAGGCACGGGGTTGCCAGTGATTATATTTTCTTTCATCATCGCTTTTGCAGTTCAAAAACTTGGTCAGGTTTTTCAAATCATGCAAAAAATTGAAAGAATAATCCGTTATTCTGTAGCGACAATTTTTCTCGGAGCTGGCATGTATTACACGCAATATCTTGTAAAATTTTTAATTAACATTAACCAATAAAATTATGAAAAATTATGACTTAAACGAAAAAATTATTTTTTCTGATGAAAAACCCATAAAAAGGCATTTCCTCAACGCCAAGGGTTTTCACGCCGCTTTAATTTGTTTAAAATCGGGCGTGGAGATACCACCTCATCCCGAAGATTACAGCGTGCTTTTAACTGTTCTTGAAGGTAAGGGAATTTTTACCGATATTAACGGGGAATTTACTTTAACAAAAAATCAAAGCATTTATATGAAGAAGGACGAGATAAGGGGCATAAAAGCAATGGAAAATTTGGTTGTTCTTGGGATTCAAGACAGATCGAAAAATTAAAAAAAATAAATAACAATTAAATAAAAAACAAAACTATGAGCGAGCAACAAAACATTCCTCAATTTTCAAAATGTCTGAATTGGTCGGGGCAGCGGGAATCGAACCCAGCACTCGCACCCACCCCAAGGGTGTATGTTACCATTACACTATGCCCCGTTTTAGTGAGTTAAACTAATAATTCTGCCCTTAAAAGAAAAAGCAGAATTGTTAGTTTTAGGGTTTATTTAGATAAGGCCTTGATACATTTACAGCAGGCGAGCACTTTTTCGCCCTTACATTCTTGAAACAGTTTCTTAGGTGTGGTTTCAGGCACAGAAAGTTTTTGCAAGTTTGGATACTTGCGAACTTTTGGGGCTGGATTGTATTTGCCCCTTAATTTATTATATTTGCCGAAAAGTAGCGAACCCTTTCCGCAAACAGCGCATTGTTTAGCCATATATTTAAGTTAAATTCTAAAAATTAATATCTAATTTCTAAACAATCTCAAATATTCAAAATCCAAATGTTTGAAACAAGAACCTTCTAAGGGAAGTATGTTTTGAATCCTGCCTATCGGCAGTTAAGTTTTGGAAATTAGAATTTTGGATTTGTTTAGGATTTAGGATTTAGAAATTAGGATTTATGGTTGTATCTTAACTTATTATTTGTTAAAATGCAAGAATAGTTGCTAAAATATAAATTATGTAAAAAGTAATTTTTTATTAGCAATTATTTTGAGATAACACAATAAATATATGATGGGTCGGGAAAATTTTGAACCTACATTGAAGAGCGAAAAAAAGAACCCTCGAGGCGAAATCAAGGAGGCGGAGAAATTATTATTTGAAGTGGAGACGCCTTATGCTAAGTTTTTTATTTTATATAACATCCATATTGGCAGCATATCGGCTAAATTATTGCCTGATGTTGACGGTTTTGTTTTAGAAAGAATATTGACTGCAGATCCTCCAGGGGGAAGTGTTGCTGACTTTTCTTCGGAAGGTTTATATAAGAATATTTACCAAAAAGCGGTTGAAAACAATATTCCAGTTTTTTTCCCGGACATTTCATCTGCTACCTTACCAAAAAGGGCAAAACTTAAAAAAGTGTTGAGCAATTTTATTCCTGCTGCGTTGGGCGCGGCTTTTGGGTTGAAAATGATAGAAGTCTCTAAAAATGAATTAGAAAAAATAAAGGCGAATAGAAATGCGTCAATAAGCAGGCGGGATTTTATAAAAAGCATGGCCAAAATAGTTGGAGCGGGAACTCTTGGGCTTTCAGTGCAATTGCCAACCATTGGTAATGTCTTTGATGTTTTAGCCGCATCTTATTATCACATAGAGCCCAATGAGACATCTAAAATGATTCTAGAAAACTCTCAGAAAACTCCAGATTTAAAAGATTTTCCGCGCTTATTATTTAAGGGAGATATTGTTTCTTTTGGCCGAGAATATCTTATGGCGCAAAAATGCAAGACCATAGCTACCAGTGTGGGAAAACAAGATGGCGAGAAACCAACCTTTTGTTTTGTTATAGGAGCCGCTCATCATATGATAGTTGATGCCCTGCAGATGGATGAGAATAAGAGGAAAGAAAAGTTAATGACAATATTTTCTAGAGAACAATTGGAAAAAGAAAAAAAAATAATGCGTCTTGACTTTTTGCCATCTAATAGGGGTAGTCATATAGCTAGAGTTTCCATGATAAGCGACGATTCTTTTATTGACGATAAAAAATAACGCATCGTTTGAGTTATTCAAGATAAAATTATTTTTGATAGAGAATGATTTTCCGAGACAATATAAGGGTATGTTTAAGTTACGAATGGTGGTATAAAATTCAATTAAGCAGATACTCTTTAAGCTTAATGAATTGCGAGGATGTGTTTTATTGAATGCTTATTATTTGTTAAAATGAAAATAGTAAAGTAAATTTTGGGATATTTAGAAGTATTTTTATGGATATTTATTTAATTGTTTTACAAATTTCGGTTTTGCTTTTTTCGGTAACGATCCATGAGGTTTCGCATGGCTTAATGGCTGAAAGATTAGGTGATGGCACAGCTAAAAGGGCGGGCCGTTTAACTTTAAACCCACTAAAACATCTTGACTTAGTTGGTTCTTTTTTCGTACCCTTAGCTTTATTTTTACTAAATACTGGTTTTATTATTGGCTGGGCTAAGCCAGTGCCAGTTAACCCTTGGAACTTGCGAGATAAAAAATATGGCGAAGCTAAGGTAGCTGTCGCTGGGCCCTTAAGTAATTTAATCGTTGCTTTATTTTTTGGTTTAATTTTGCGTTTTGTCCATTTACCCTACCCTTGGTTTGGGGCTGTTTCAACTGTTTTTGTTTTCATTGTTTTGATTAATTTGGTCTTAGCTGTTTTCAATTTAACCCCCCTGCCTCCTTTTGACGGCTCGCATATTCTGTTTGCTTTTTTAGGGGGAAAAGCCAAAGAAGCACAGGTTTTTCTGACAAGATACTCTTTTGCCTTGCTTTTTCTTTATATTTTTTTAATTTTCCCTTTAATTTCACCAATTGTTTCTTTTTTGTTTAATTTTATCACCGGGCTTTAAAGAATTTTTGTTTAAAGGTTATTGATCCCGTTAGAGGTTTATAGTATTAGAACCATTAGGTCTAAAGGGTTTTTGTTTTTTACCTCTAACGGGGTTGACATAACTTTTTTTATTTGCTACATTAATTAAGAAGGACGCTTTTTGCGTTTCTATTTTTTAATTTTTTATATTAGGATGCCAACAATCAACCAATTAGTTAAAACAAAAAGAAAGCAAATCAAAAAAAAGACCAAAATGAAGGGTCTTACTTTTGGTTTTAATGTTTTAAAAAACAGGCCAATTAAATTTGGCTCCCCCTTTAAAAGGGGGATTTGCACAAAAGTTTTTACAGCCACCCCTAAAAAGCCAAACTCGGCCTTAAGAAAGGTAGCTAGAGTGAAGCTTTCTAATGGTAGGGAAGTCACCGCTTATATCCCAGGGGTTGGCCATAACTTACAAGAGCATTCAATGGTTTTAATTAGGGGTGGTAGGGTTAAAGATTTACCGGGAGTAAGGTACCATATTGTTAGAGGTCGCTTAGATACAACTGGGGTTGTTGGCAGAAAAAATGCAAGGTCAAAGTATGGCGCTAAAAAAGAAAAAGCAAAAAAGTAAAATATGGCAAACAAGTTTAAAACAAAAGAATTGTTACCTGATGCAAAATTTGAGAGTGTTATGGTAGCCAAGTTGATTAACACAATTATGAAAGACGGGAAAAAGTCAGTTGCTCGGGCAATTACCTATCAGGCCTTTGCTCAAATAGAGAAAGATACCAAACAAGAACCATTGGTTGTTTTTGAAAAGGCAATTAGTGAAGTTTCCCCAAGAGTTGAAGTAAGGCCACAAAGGGTTGGGGGGGCAACTTATCAAGTACCCAGAGAAGTTAAAGAAAAAAGGGCCTTTGCCTTAGCTTTAAAATGGATTTTAGATACAGCTAAAGCGAAAAAAGGCAAGGGCCTAGCAGAAAAGTTAGCCCTTGAGATAGAAACAGCGGCCAAGGGCGAGGGTGAGGCGATTAAAAAGAGAGACAATGTTCATAAAATGGCTCAAGCCAATAAGGCTTTTGCTTATTTAGCAAGATAATTTATGCCAAGAGAACATCCTTTAGACCTAACCCGCAATATTGGGATTATCGCTCATATTGACGCTGGAAAGACAACAGTTTCAGAGCGAATTTTGTTTTACACGGGCATTTCTCATAAAATAGGCGAAGTTCACGAGGGTGAGGCCACAATGGACTGGATGGAGCAAGAAAAAGAAAGAGGGATCACTATTACAGCGGCCGCTACAACTTGTTTTTGGACACCCAGAGAAGATAATAAAAAGTACTGGATCAACATTATTGACACCCCTGGGCACATTGATTTTACAGCTGAAGTGCAACGGTCTTTGCGGGTTTTAGATGGGGCAGTTGTTGTTTTTGATGGGGTTGCCGGCGTTGAAGCCCAATCAGAAACAGTTTGGAGGCAAGCGGACGGTTATAAAGTGCCTCGGATTTGTTTTATCAATAAAATGGATAGAATGGGTGCTAGTTTTGAAAAGAGCTTAGAGAGTATTTACCAAAAATTAACTAAAAATGCAGTTGCTTTGCAAATTCCTATTGGAGAGGCAGAAGATTTTGAAGGGGTGATTGATTTACTGACTGAAAAAGCAGTTTATTTTTCAGGTGAAAAGGGGGAAGTTATTGAAGAAAAAGAAATTCCAGAAAATTTAAAAGAAAAGGCAAGCAAATGGAGGACCCAAATGATTGAAAAAATAGCTTCAGAAGATAATACTCTTTTAGAGAAGTTTTTAGAAGGTAAAGAAATTTCAATTAAAGAGTTAAAAGATGTTTTAAGAAAAGCAACGATTGCAGTTAAATTAGTGCCTGTGTTAACGGGGAGTGCTTTGAAAAACAAAGGCACTCAAAAAGTTTTAGACGCTGCTTGCTGGTATTTACCCTCACCGCAAGAATTGCTTCCTGTTTCAGGCATTGACCCTGATAATGGACAAATAATAGAAAGAAAACCAAGCGATGGCGAGCCGTTAGCGGCTTTAGTTTTTAAAATAGCGACTGACCCTTATGTGGGCACCTTAGCTTTTTTTAGAGTTTATTCAGGAAAACTTTTAAAGGGCTCTTATGTTTATAACCCCTTAACTAGAGAAAAAGAAAGAATTAGCCGAATTTTAAGAATGCACGCTAATTCAAGAAAAGAAATTGATGAAATTTATGCCGGGGATATTGCAGCTACTGTTGGCTTAAGAAATACAATTACTGGCCATACTCTTTGCGATGAAGAGAAGCCAATTATTTTAGAACAATTAGTTTTCCCAGAGCCCGTTATTTCTATTAGAATTGAGCCAAAAACAAAAGCTGATCAGGAAAAGCTAATTATGGCTTTAAAGAAGCTTTCTGAAGAAGACCCAACCTTTAGGGTTAAAGAAGATGTTGAAACAGGGGAAACAATTATGTCTGGGATGGGAGAATTGCATTTAGATATTTTGGTTGATAGAATGAAAAGAGAGTTTAATGTTGAAGCAAATGTTGGCAAGCCCCAAGTAGCTTATAAGGAAACAATTTTTGGGGAAGCGCAAGCCGAAACAAAATACATTAAACAATCAGGAGGCAAAGGCCAATATGGGCATGTTTATTTAAAAGTTAAACCAAAAGACAGGGGTGAGGGTTATGAGTTTGTTAACCAAATTAAAGGGGGGGCTATTCCTCAAGAATATATCCCAGCTGTTAATAAGGGCATTCAAGAGGCCATGGCAAAAGGTGTTTTAGCTGGTTACCCTTTAGTTGATATAGAGGCCATTTTGTATGATGGTTCATTCCATGAAGTTGATTCTTCAGAAATGGCTTTTAAAATAGCGGGGTCTATGGCTTTACAAGAGGCCGTTAAAAGAGCAAAGATAGGTCTTTTAGAGCCAATTATGAAAATTGAAACAACTATTCCTGAAGAATATTTTGGTGATGTGATTGGTGATTTAAACAGAAGAAGGGGAGTAATTGAAGAAACAACAGAAAGAGTGGGAGCTAGGGTAATTAGGGGCAAAGTACCTTTGTCTGAAATGTTTGGTTACGCAACTTCTTTGCGAAGCTTGACACAGGGCCGAGGAAGCTTTACAATGGAGTTTGAGCGTTATGATAAAACCCCAGAGAATATAACGCAACAAATAATTGAGGGCAGAAGAGTTTAAAAATATGAATTTTAATCAATTTCAAAAATTTATTCCTAAAAATGGTGAAAGAATTATTTTTGTTGAGGAGGGCTCTCCTAAATCAGTTTTAGTTTCTTTTGAGGATTATCAAGAAATGTCAGGAACCAAAGAAGAAAACCAGACAGAGCCAGGCAAAGAAAAAGCAGAACAACCTAAGGAAGAAATTAGCACAAATAATGAAGTAATTCCTGAAGAGGGTTTTACTATGCAAGGCCAAGAAAAAACAGAACTTACCCTAGATGATTTACCTTTTTAAGAAAAAAACCTTGACTTTTTATTTTATTTGCTTATTATTAAGATAAGAGTGTAGATTTTATAATATCTGCAATTTTATTTTTATTAAAAATCCAAAGTTTAAAAACTAAATGTCAAATCAAACTTCAAGCCCCAATGCTAAATGTTTTCATTGGATATTGGGATTTTAAACTTGTTTTGTCATTTTGATTTTATCATTTGGGTTTAAAATTAACAAAAAATATATGGCTGAAAAAGCAAAGTTCGAAAGAACAAAACCACATTTAAATATTGGCACGATTGGTCATGTTGACCACGGCAAAACAACCTTAACTGCCGCTATTTTAAAGTATTCTAAGTTAAAGGGTTGGAAAGCGTCTGATAAGGGCGTTGGTGAAATTGATTCAGCCCCAGAAGAAAAGGAGAGGGGCGTTACTATTAATATTTGTCATACTGAATTTGAATCAGAAAAGAGGCACTATGCTTTGATCGATTGCCCTGGTCATGCTGACTATATTAAAAATATGATTACAGGAGCGGCACAAATGGATGGTGGCATTTTGCTTGTTTCGGCCGCTGAAGGCCCTATGCCTCAAACCAGAGAGCATGTTTTATTAGCTAATCAGGTAGGATTACCTTCTTTAATGATTTTTTTGAATAAAGTTGATCAGGTTGATGACCCAGAAATGATTGAGTTAGTAGAATCAGAATTAAGAGAGCTTTTAAAGAAATATGACTTTCCGGGAGATACCACCCCAATTATCAGGGGTTCAGCTTTGAAGGCCTTAGAAGCTACTTCAGCTGACGATGAGGCGATGAAGCCGATTGCTGAATTAATCAAGGCAGTAGATGAATATATTAAAGAACCACCTCGAAAGATAGATGCGCCCTTCTTAATGGCTGTTGAAGATGTTTTCTCTATTGAAGGCAGGGGCACGGTGGCTACAGGACGAGTTGAAAGAGGTATTATTAAAGCAGGCGAGGAAGTAGCAATCGTAGGCATCAAGGACACAATTAAAACAGTGGCTACTTCAGTTGAAATGTTCCAAAAAACCCTTGATGAAGGCAGGGCAGGTGATAATGTGGGTATTTTGTTAAGAGGTTTAAAGAAAGAAGATATTGAAAGGGGTCAGGTTTTAGCTAAACCTGGATCTGTTACCCCTCATGCTGAATTTGAAGCTGAAATCTATGCCTTAACTAAGGATGAAGGTGGCAGGCACACCCCATTTTTTGCAGGGTATAAACCTCAATTCTTTATTAGAACTTGCGATGTAACTGGTGATGTTATCTTGCCTGAAGGAGTTGAAATGGTGATGCCGGGTGATACCGTGAATGTTACAGTGAAGCTTATTACTCCAGTTGCCTTAGAAGATAAACAGAAATTTGCTATTAGAGAAGGTGGCAGAACTGTCGGGGCTGGTGTGGTGACTAAGATTATTAAATAATTATTAACAAGTTGACTTTAAGTTAACTACCAATCGAATAAATGCCAGAAGAAACTGAAAAAAATAAAGAGAAAGTCAAAGAAACAGAGCACAAACCTGTTTTAAGGATTAAGTTAAGGTCTTATGATAGTAAGGTTATTGACGCTTCATGCCGGCAAATTGCTGAAATTGCTACTAGAGCAGCTGTTGGAATAGTGGGGCCAGTGCCTTTACCAACTGAAATTAAGAAGTATACAGTTAATCGGTCAACCTTTGTTCATAAAGATGCCAGGGAGCAGTTTGAAATGAGGGTGCATAAAAGATTAGTCGAAGTGCGAAGCCCGAATCCAAGGTTTATTGAATCGCTAAGGGACTTGACCCTACCAACGGGAGTAGAAATTGAAATTAAAACCGTTTAAGAGGTAGGACAAGGATAGGACATAAGTAGGACATAAAAAATGTCCATAGGACAGAGGTAGGACATTTAACACAACAATTTTAAGAATATGGTTCAAAGCACTAATGCTTAAAAAACATTAAAGCTTTGAGAGAATTACATTTTTTTCTAAAGAACAGATTACTACTAAAGAGGTGGCTGTAAAATTATTTCGTAGCGAAATTTTAGATTTTCGAGCGAAGCAAGGAAGGTGAGTAAAAAGGTTTGAAGGTGTAGCCATAGCTACATTGAAAAACTTTTTACGAAACCTGACAAAGCTGGAGCCGAAAATATAAAATTACAGCAGAAATAATTTTACAGCCAGCTCTAAAAACACTGGGTAGTTTGCCAGTGTTTTTGTTAGGAGATAAGAAATATGGCTTTTTTAATCGCAAAAAAAATAGAAATGACGCAAACCTTTAATCAAGAAGGGAATGCCGTTCCAGTAACGCTTTTACAAGCAGGGCCTTGCGTTATAACGCAAATAAAAACCAAAGACAAACCCGCCTCCGCTAAAGCTACTGCGGGCAAGGATGGTTACGATGCGGTGCAGCTTGGTTTTTTACAAAAAACAAAGCATTTAAAGAAAACAGATAATAAAAAACCATTTAAACATATTAAAGAATTTAAAGTTGATTTAAAGGAACAACTTGCCAAAAAGATTGATTTAGGTGATGAGTTTAGGGTTGATATTTTTAAAGAGGGCGATCTTGTCCAAGTTGCCGGTATTTCTAAAGGAAAGGGTTTTCAAGGAGGTGTTAAAAGATGGGGTTTTAAAGGCAGAAACCAAACCCATGGCGTTAAGCACGAACATCGAACACTAGGTTCGGTTGGGGCCACCGGGCCAGCTCGAGTTTTAAAAGGCAAGAAAATGCCAGGCAGGGCTGGTTTCCAAAGAAAAGTTGTCAAAAATTTGAAAGTTATCAAGATAGACAAAGAGAATAATTTAATAGCGGTTAAAGGTGCAGTGCCAGGCCGAAGGGGCACTTTAATAGAAATAAGCTCAAGACAATATTAATTTAAAAAGCATGCAAGTTAAAGTTTACAATCAAAAAGGAGAAGAAACAGGCAAGGCCACTTTGGCTAAGGGTATTTTTGATTTAAAAGTAAA
>Ga0210057_1008303_pt1 | contig 12331 bp, 14 predicted proteins | sample CryGeyCG2114_010_2_FD_183968 | JGI IMG/M metagenome (GOLD analysis project Ga0210057, IMG submission 183968) | Groundwater microbial communities from aquifer - Crystal Geyser CG10_big_fil_rev_8/21/14_0.10 (SPAdes) (version 2) | ecosystem: Environmental > Aquatic > Deep subsurface > Groundwater ...
TATTACCAATTAGTCCCCAACCTATCAAGTTTTAAAGATTTGTTCCTTTATCATCATTATTTTCTGGTTAAGACCGGGATTTTGATTGAGGTTCTGGGAAATTTTTTCGCAAGCGTGGATGGCGGTAGTGTGGTCACGTTTGCCCAACTTTTCGCCAATGGACGGATAAGACAGCTTTAAAATCTCGCGCAAGAGATACATCGCGATTTGGCGGGCCGCAACAACCTCTTGTTTTCTTGACCGGTTTATGAGGTCGGGCACGGAAAAATTAAAGCACTCCGCAACGTTTTTTATAATGTCGGCCGCGGTGATGTTTTTGGCCGCAACCTGAACCGTTTCGTTAACAATCTCATCCAATTTTTTCAAATTAATTTTTTCGTTCTTGTGATTTTGGTAAAAAACAATTCTATTCAAGACCCCCTCCAACTCCCTTATATTTTTCTGAATTTTAGCCGCAACGTGTTCAAGTATTTTATCCTCGACAAACCACCCCTTTTCCGCGATTTTTGATTTCAGAATTGCCAAGCGCATTTCGTAGTCGGGGTAAGTGATGTCGGCAATCATGCCGCCCTCGAAACGAGAACGCAACCTTTCTTCAAGGGTAGGAATGGCATTCGGCGGCCGGTCGGAAGAAATAATGATTTGTTTGTTGTTCTCGTACAAAGTATTGAAAGTGTGAAAAAATTCCTGTTCGGTCGCCGTTTTACCGCCGATGAACTGGATATCATCAATAATTAAAACATCAACATCGCGATACTTTCGTTTGACGTCCTCCATTCGTTTGTTACGGATGGCACCAACAACATCATTAACAAATTTTTCCGAGGTTACATACAACACTTTGATTTTTTGGTTGTAGGAGGATTCTATCTCGTTGCCGGCAGCCTGGATAAGATGGGTTTTGCCTAAACCAACCCAGCCGTAAACAAAAAGAGGATTGTATTTTTTTCCAACCTCTTTAATAACCGCTTGCACGGCGGCATAGGCAAGTTCGTTTGAGGAACCGACAACAAAAGATTTGAGAGTATAGCGGGGGTTAAGATTGGTTCTCGGGTCAATTTTTAATTCAATCAGTTGGGGTTGGGATTCGACAGAAGACTCGTCGGCTGTTTTTTGTTTTTTTGTGGCGACTTGAGAACCAGTAAGAGCTTGGCTAAGCACGGTATACTCAACACTTTTTATGCTGCAGTCAATGTTTCGGAGCGACCCCAGGATTATCTTATGATAACGGTTTTTCACCCACTCTTTAGCAAAGTTGTTGGGCAAGCCAACCAAGGCAGTGCCGTCCCGCTCGTTTTTTTGGATGAGCTGACTTTGTTTCAGCCAGGTCAAAAAATTAGGTCTCGAAATTTGAAGTTCTATTTCGCCCAAGGCCGTTTGCCAAAGATCGTTTTGGTTCATCCCGTTAGAAAATTAGACATAAACCCTTCCGACTGGAAAGAGTCTCTTTTAATACCCCGCTGGTTTTGTAAAATTGAATTTTTCACCAATTTTCTAACGGGATTCATAGATGGTTAATCCTAATATTATATCGACAAGCCCCTTTAACACGAACTCTGTTTTGAAACTGATTATAATCTTATGGACATTTTACAAAGATAGCAATATTGAATCAAGACAAGTTTTGTGTTTTAATTGTTGATGAGCTGTGGATATATATGAGCGTTACCTATCAACCCAAAAAAAGAAAAAGGAAGAAAACCCACGGTTTTCTAGCGAGGCAAAGAAAGTCTGGCGGCCGGGCGGTTTTGCGACGCAGAAGGCAGAAAGGCAGGAAAAGAGTCGCGGTTTAAGCAAATGCCCACTTATCTTGTTTTAAAAAGAAAACCCAGCGTTTCAAGGAAACCTCGGGTTCTGGTTGGGGTTGCTAAAAGCGTTTCTAAAAAAGCCGTCGGAAGAAACAAACTCAAGCGCCGGATTAAAGCCGTTTGTCAGCCCATTGCCAAGAGCGAGGGAAAAGATTTTTTTGTGATTGCAAAACCCGGCGCCGGCGATTTGTCTTTCAAGGATTTAAAAAAGCAGATAACAAATTTAGTCGAGACATAAGTTTGTATATCAGTGTCTTATAAGTATAATAGTTGTAATACCAGCCATGGCTAATTTATTTAATACCTATCTTTACGAACCGATTCTCGCGGTTCTGGTTTTTATTTATCAGAATTTGTCTTTTCACGACCTGGGCCTGGCCATTATTATTCTTACGATTTTAGTAAGGGTGGTTCTTTTCCCGATTTTTTACAAAAGCGCCAAGGACCAGTCTTTAATGCAAGGTCTTCAGCCTCACATCAAAAAAATCCAAAAAGACCACAAAGACAACAAAGAAAAACAGGCGACAGCCCTTATGGCGCTTTATCGGCAAAACAAGGTTAATCCTCTTTCCGGTCTCCTTTTGATTATTATTCAATTGCCAATCATCATCGCGCTTTATCAGGTTTTTTTAAAAGGTTTGAGCGGCGTTGTTTTTGACAATCATACGTTTCTCGGAATAATTGATTTAGGCGCTAAAAGTCTGATTTTGGTCGTCGCAGCGGCTCTTTTGCAGTATGTCCAGGGAAAATTGTCTTTGCCGCCGCAGTCAAGCGATGAGCAGGGTAAAAAAATTTTTCAGACAAGCCGAATGATGACGATTTTAGGGCCCATTATAACCCTGGTTATTCTTATAAGCTTGCCTTCAGCCATAAGTCTTTATTGGGCCGTTTCAACCCTAGTTTCGATCGGTCAGCAGGTTTATATTAATAAAAAGATTGCCAGACCGAAAATTTAACAATCAGGTTGCGATTTTACGGACAAAGATATAGAATTTTTAGGAAAATATCAAACCAAAAATGGAAAATTTAGAGGAAAAACTGCGATTTCTTTTCGACAAGATGGGTTTTGGTAAAGCCGAGATTAACGTTGATTCGGAACACCGGAAGGTTTCCGTTTTGATTGACGATGAACTTGTAACCAAAAAAATTTCTGATTTTTTGCCGGCCCTTGAACAGCTCATTAATCTGATTTTAAAAAAAATGAGCCTGCCGTCCCATGTCGTTGATTTAAATTATTATCGCCGGGAGCGCGAGAGACTGATTTTGGAACTGGCTAAGGCCGCGGCTCACCGCGCCATGCTTACGAAGGATTCGGTGGAGTTGCCGCCCATGAACGCGTATGAACGGCGTTTGGTTCATCTTGAAATTACGGCCCATCCCGAATTAAAAACCGAGAGCCTTGGCGTGGGCCGCGACCGTCGCGTTGTTATCAAACACATCAATCCCGCTATTTAATGGTCAGACGATACAAAAGATTGTCGTAGCGGTTTATAAAATACAAAGAGCCGTCTTGATACCGGGGGCGGCGGGCGTCAATTATCGGAAAACTGCCCGCGCCAGACATCAAAACGCTTTTTACTTCTCCCGAATCAAAATTTATTGAGTATAACACGTCAACACTCCGGAATTTGTTCTGAAAGTAGTCATCAGGTAGATTCAAATTAGTGGGCAAGCTTTGGGCGCCAAAGCAATAAATAGTGCTCGTTGTAGCCGAGTCGCATTTTGACGGCAAGATACCAAGCGAAAAAAGTTCTGACTCTTGAAGAGCTTGATTTAACACAATAAGCCCGTCAGGCGTTGTTTTAAACATCAGTTTTTTATCGTTTGAAAAATCAATGTTTAAGCCTTTTTCCGGTCCCATTAAAAGGTTAAAAGCGAGGGTTTTAAGGTCTAATTGCCAGACCCGGCTACCGTAAAAAGCCGAAGGTTTTTCCAGAATCAGAATTTGTTGGCTGAGCCGGCTCATTATTTTTACGTCTTTGAACCTCAGGTTTTTAACCAAGGTTTTATAAACCGGCGGATTTTTGGCGATATTTAAGGTGGCCAGATTCAGGTCGTTTTTGCTTTTTATAACAACCACGATTTCGTCAGTGCTTGTGGCTAACCAGGTAGCCATTGCGGTGTCGTTGGACAAGGGGCGCCAAGCTTTGTCAATCAAGTCAAAAACAGCCCACTGCGGCAGTAAAGGATTGCCGAAAGCAGCAATGATTTTTTTGCCGTCAAAACTCGGCTCAAAAGAGTTTAGAGCGCCGAGGTCTTGTTTTGATATTTCCAAGTCGGGACCCTCCTTAGCGCTGAAAATTTCGCCGACAGGAGTTAAATAATAAATTTCTTTTGTTCCCGGCGTAATCCAGAAATCAAAAACATTTTGCTCGGAAATTTTCTTTAACTCCAGCCCTTGAGTGGTAATCACCGCCTCCGGGGTTTTGGGCGCCAGCGGCGCCACCGGCAGTTCGGCTGGCGTCTCACCCGGCCCGACCGGGACCTCAGGTTTTTTACTGTTGCTTTTGGTAATAAAATAAATACCCAGCCCAACGGCTATTATTACAACGGTCACAATAATTATTTTGTAAATCGGTTTCATAACCTCTTAAAATTTATTGGAAATAACAGTTTTGATAGTCGTTTTGCGGCGCGCCATCTTCTATAATCGGGCAACCATAACATTGCTTCCCGGTTTTATTTGAAAGAGCGCCCGTAAGTTCTAGACACAAAGTTTCTTTATATTTCTTGGCGGTTTCACCACACTCAGCCGGACAAGAGTCTTTGGTTTTGGATATTGGTTCAGCGGCTTCGGTATGACAAAGAAGTTTAACGGGACGGAAGCCGACCCCCAGATACCAGCAGTACCAGCAAACCTTACCACTCGAAGAGTATAGTCCCTCGACTTTGTCACAAGAAAGTAAGCCCGATAAGATTCCACTTGAACAGTAAGCCGGACACGGATCAGCAGCATAACTGGGTCGGTCAAAAGTGGTGGTGGCTACAGACCCCACCGGGTTTAAGTCAAGGATAACCAATCTCGGATTAACGGTTTTTAAAATTAGGTAAGAACCGAATAAAAGCACCAAGCCCCAAATTGCCGAGGTAATCATGTCAACGCCTTCTTTTTGTTTATCGGCGCTGCCGGGATTGAGCATTCGGTAAATTGCGCCGAAAACAATCATGCCGACCGCTAAAATGCCGGCGATGCCGGCGCCAAACCGGTAGAGCCGGAGAATAAACCCGGGCAAGTCCGAAGGATTTGGGCAAGGAGTATTGCCGACGCAAGGCAGGGAAAAACTCACGTCAAAAATCGAAGGGTTAGCCGCATTAGAAACATATGAAAAGCCAAAAACACCAACCAAGAGGGCAAATAGGGAAAACAACATTATTAAATATTTTTTATTCATCCCGTTAGAAACAGGAAGCGTTTACGCCTCCGTAAATTTTAGATAAGACCTTTCGGGCAAAACCAGTTGTTTTTGTTTTGTGGAACATAGAAATATAACAAAGATTGTTTCTAACGGGATTCATGGTTGGGTCACCTCCAAATTAATTGCGGCTTGGTTTGTTTCCAGAAGATTTTTCTGGTTTTGAGCAAAGACCGTAACGTTTATTTTATTTGAAGCGCCTTGTTGCGGCGAACCGATGTTTAAAACAATTTCATTATCAAACCCGCTTTTATAAATCGGTTGGCCGTTGTTGATTTGCCATCTTAAAGTTAAATCATTGAGCCCGGTAATGTTGAAGAAATAAGGGACGGCCCGGAGAGAAAGTTGCGTTTCGCCTTGGACCAAAGGATAAGGATTGGGATTTTCAATGACTACAACCGGTCCGAAAACCGGTATTGAAATCGTGCCTTCAAATTCTTCGGCACCCAAACCAACAACCGCTCTGACAAAGTGGGAGTCGCCTTTTGTTTTTGTAATGCGGAAGGTTGTTTCCTTAAGGTTAGCGCCCGAACTTAAGAAGTCATCGTCCAAAAACCAAGTAATAGTGGCCTTAGACAGGTCTTGAAGTTTTTGGTTTTTTAAAAGCTCGGCTGCCACGGTAATAGTGTTTTGGTTTACGGCTGACGCTTTGCCTTTATAATCAGCCGGATAAAAATTATTAGCTTGCCAGGTAATGATTGCCTGACCCTGGGGGCTTTGAGCATGGGAAATTCCCGTTGCGAACAAGCCCAAAACCAGAAATAGGCTTAAGCCGCAATGTAAATATTTAATATTTAATTTTTGTTGTTTCATGCCGCTTTATTATTTTACTACCGTTTCTCTGAAGCCGCATATTGACCTATAGCTGAGCCGATTTTCGCGCCAGCCGGACCAGCCACCGCGCCGCCGGCAGCTGCGCCAGCCACCTGGCCGATGATACCGAGCGCTTTAGGATGGTTGTGGCGAAGGGCAGAAATCAAAAATATAACGGAGTTGGTAGGTATAATTGGAATGGCGTTCGAAAAAAACTTGCCGAACCGTTTCGCGTTAAACGGCCCGATAGTGCTGCCTTTTGATTTCAGCCACCACTCAATTACAAAAGTCGTTAAAACCTGGAGGCAAAACGCGACAATTGTCCCCACGGCCGTTGCGTCAAAAGCCAAGGCGACCAAGTCAACGCCGAAAAAGAAAAAGAAGCCGATTAACAGCTCCGCTTCATTGAATTTTTTGTAATTTTCATTCATTTTGTTGTTCGGCTTTTTTAAGCCCCTTTAATTCAAGGATTTGTTCGGGATTGGTCGTCACGATTTGTTCCTCGGTGTAAGAAGCCACCACCCTTATGGCGACGTGTTTTAAGCCGACAAAGAAAAGCCCTTCGCCAACGCCGGCTTCAAGCAAAAGGTTTTTTTCACCCTCGGTTAAGTCAAAAGTTTTGGCCACCGCTTCAATGGAAGCCGGCGCCTGCTTCATTAAAAGCTGCATGGCAGAGTTGGTGATAATTGGTTTGCCGTACTCTGATTTCAAAAAATCTTCAACGTCCTGGGTAATAGTGGTGACGCCCAAATAATATTTACGCGCTCTTTTAACCAAACCGAAAAGAAATACGGCGCTGTCTTTGTATTTCATCATCCACCAGGCCTCGTCTATGATTAAAAGCCTTTGTTTTAGTTCTGACCGGATCAGATTCCAGACAAAATTTAGGATGATGTACATGGCAATTGGCCGAAGTTCGTCTTCCAGGTCGCGGATGGAAAAAACAATCAGGGGATTTTTAATATCAACGTTGGTCGGCGCGTTGGTAAAGCCGGCATAAGAGCCGTGAGTGAATTTATCCAGACGCTGGGCAAGAGTGCGGCCGCCTTCGGTGTTTTGCAAAATAGTTTGAAGGTCTTCAAGAAGGGGTGGGTTGAGCTCTTTGGTGGCGCCGAAATTTTCAGCCGTAATGTCCCGCGAAGCATAAGTTTCGGTTATCACCCGGTCAAGCAAAGAATCTTCTTCGGCCGTAATTTCGCCGAGCATTAATTTAACAAGGCCGGTTAAGTTAAGAATGTGGGATTTGAAAACGTCAGCCGGTTCCTCACCCTCGGGGATAATCGGGATGTCAAAAGGATTAATACGATTCGGCGAAGTCAGAGAAATTTTAAAATAGCTGCCGCCAATGGCATTGGCCAGGTTTTGGTATTCATTTTCCGGGTCAATCACGATTACGTTCGTGCCCAGCATCATTGTTCGGATGATTTGGAGTTTGGTGGCAAAGCTCTTGCCGGCGCCGGCTTTGGCGAAAACAACCGAGTTGGCGTTTTCCAAAGAAAATCTGTTAAAAATAATCAGGCTGTTGTTGTGCATGTTGATGCCGTAAAGAATGCCTTTGTCAGAAGAGAGGTCTGGCGAAACAAACGGGAAAAGCGAAGAGGTTGGGCCGGAATTCAGGGGAGTGTGAATGTTTAATTTGTCCAAACCCAAAGGCAGCATTGAAGTTAACCCCTCAACCTGCTGGAAAAGAGCCGGTTTTATGTAAACAATTTTACTTTCCAGCATTGAAGAAATGGTGTTCTCCAATTTGTTTAAATCCTCAATACTCGCGCCGTAGACGGTGATGTAAACGCCTACCTCAAAAAGTTTTTCTCTGGCCTGCTGGAGAGCGTCCCTTAAGTTTTCAATGTCTTGAAAAGCGGTTTCCAGAATCGGGTCTCTGACCATGCCCTTTTCCTGTTTTTCGGACATTTCCGCTTCAATCTCGGCAACTTTTTTTCTGAGGTTCCGGAGGGCCAAAGCCGTGTCCATGGGATGAACGAAAATTGTAATGTCCATCATTTCCGCCAGATTTATAATCGGCGAAAACCAGCCGCTGGAAACATAGCGGGGATAAGTAAATAAGAAAAACGTTTTGGCATAATAGTCGCCCAATTTGAGGTAATTGGAACTTACTTCAAGGCCGGCCGGCGCCAAAACATTGGGCAGGTCTTCTGCACCGGGCTTGTATGTTTGAGGAATTTCTATTTTCATTTTGTTTTTGCTATTTCCAGACCTTTTTTCTCAACCAATCGCGGGTTGTATAAATTGTAAAAAAGTTCAATTAAAGCCTCGTCGTTTAAAGGAATGGCGCGCAGGCCGACTTGTTCCAAACCGGCAATAATCTGATTTGCCCGGTGGTTTAGCTGCTCCAAACTTTCCTGAAGGGTTTCTTGTTTTTGAGAAGAAGGCGTTTTGGTTTTTTTAAAGAAGCTGAAAAGCTTTTCGTTCAGGCCTTTTACTTGGCCGACAATCGCCACTGGTTCGTAGGGCACGGTTACAAAAAAAGTTTTGCTGATAATCGGATTTTGTTCGACAAAAGAGCGGATAAATTCTATGTAGTCCTCTATCTGGATTTTTAAAAGCTCGCTCGTTTCTTTTTCTTTGCGTTCGTTCATTTTCTCCAGATATTGGCTGATATTCACTTTCCGGGAATGAATGAAAATCTGGACCGAAAAATCAAGCATGTTCAGGAAATTCTGAAAGCCGGAGAGGATAAGAGCTTGTTCTTCATCGGACTTTAAGTCAAAGTTTACGCCACTGACAATCAAAATCTGGCGCAAACCGCCGGTCCGCAGATGGACCACGCCGTCTTTTATTTCTTTAATGTCAACAAATTTTTGAGTGGACTGGGTTTGGTTCATGAATCGATGCTAATATACTAATTTATGCTAATTATACGAATTTATTTTTAGCCTTCGTGTCTATTTTTATGATTCGTAACGGCTTCAAAAAGCGATTTCTGAAGTTTACAATCAGACCCAGTTTTTTGTTTAAAGTCTGCAAGTATCTTTGGGTTTGATAATGGTCTTCTCGGGTTACGAATCTTTTTGCCTTCACTTCCAGAACCATCTTGTTGTCTATTATAAAATCTATAACATTACCGCTGTTTCTAATATTATACTCCCTTTCGTAAGGAATATTAATTTCTTTCAGTTTTCTTTCTATAGCATCCGAGTATTGTTTTTCTCTTGAATATCTACCCATTTTATTGTGGACCTCAAAACAGATGCCAACCGTAACATATGATAGTTCAGGATGAATTAACTTTTTATTTGTATTATTAGCATGCATTTGTATATTGGTATCGCATTTAGTAGTCGACCCGTTTGGCTATTTTTCGTTCGCCGGTGGCAAAACGGACGGCTTCAAAACGTTCGGCTCCGGCCTCGGTGATTTTTGACTGGCTGAAAATTTTTCCGGTGGTAATTGAGAGGGCGAACGATTTGAGTTTTTCCTGGAGGTTTAAGGCGCCCCGCATTTTTTCAATCCTTTCTATGGCCGACGTGTCCAATTGCGTTTGAATCATTGCTCTTTGCCAGGTATAAATTCGGGGCCGCCAGATAAAGCTGAAGGCCGAAACGAAAATCTTTGGCAAGTCCTGGCCGTTGATTTTTAAAAAAGCAAAAGCAACGGCGATTACGAAAACAACCAAACTAAAAAGAATCCAAAGAAAAAAATTAAAGACGTAAAAAAAAGCGAAAATCAATCCGCCAGCCGCGGCCAGATACAAAAATTGAATCAGCGTTAAAGGACCGATAATTTTGGCTTTTTGTTCGATAAATTGGGGAATTTGAAAGTTCATATTGCGAAAATCAAAATTAAAAAGTCAAAAATCAAAATGTAATTCAAAAACTTATATTTTTTTCCCTTTAAGGTAATAACACTCGACCCAATAATTTTTGATAACTCATCAGCTTCATTATAGAGTTTATCAATTTCTGGATTTAATTCCGGTATTAATTCTTTCGCTAAAATAAGCCAGTATTTCGTTTCGTTAGCAGACTTCAGAGAGATTTCGAAGAAGTGAAGATAATCCCTTTTTGAGCTTGACGATTTTGCTTCAACGACATTAGCTCCGATAGAGGTGGCACTTCTTACGAGCTGGTCTACGATCGGCCACAGAACGCGATTGGTTTTTAATTTTTCTGCCAGCTTTATTGTGTTAATTGAGAAAGCAACCAGCCGTTTTATAAAGTTTTCTTTGAATTTTTCTTTTTCATTTTGCATTTTGATATTTGATTTTTGATTTTACAACCCTCCCCTTTCCTCCTGGGGCCGTGATTGATTTCCCGCCAGTTTTTCTAAATTAATAATTTCCTCCCCTTCTTTGCCAAAAGGCGAGAGCGGCGTTCTGAACTCAGTGTAATTGACCAGTCTTTTTTGGGGCGTTTCGGTTCGCAGGGTTGGCGGGATTTGTTTTATTTCTTTTTCCGCGGTCTCGGTTTCCAAAGTTTCGATTTTCGCCGTCACTGGTTTTTGAGCCCCGCCCCCTTGTTTGGTTTTGAAAAATTCAAACGGGAAAGAAAAAACTTTAGCTCCCGGTTTTTTAACTTCCTCGGTTAATGGCTTTTCTTGGTGAAGAATTAAGGGTTTAACCCCGTTAGAAGTCTCGCCCGCGCTTGGCGCGCCCGAAGGGCCTTGGGGCGGGCTACTTCTAACGGGGTGAATTTCTATTTTCTGTGTTGCCGGCATTGGCGGCGGCGAAATCGGTTTTGGCGTTTCCGGGATTTTTTCTGCTGTGATTTGCACCCGCTCGCCGAGATTTTCTAAGGAAATGGTTTTTTCTTGAAGCTTTCCTTCTTTCGGAGCAAATTCGCTTAGCGGTCTTGCGTCAGTCACATCAATAAGTTTGATATCAACGCCCCATTGAGCGAGAGCGTATCTTTTCGGCTCTAAAATTTTATCTTTAATCTCCTTGGCGATAGCTTTAGCTTTTTCCACGTTTACTTCAAGATTTTTAGCTATCGCCTCCATTAGATTAGTAGCGTCCAGCCCCTTTATTTCTAGAAGATAAAGGGTTTTAGCCAGCAATCTTGGTTGAACAATATCGGCTTCTTTGCTGATTTGGGAAACAAAAGCTGTGGTTTGTTCGGATCCAAAATGTTCGCGAATTTCTTTTGGGACTTGTTTTAAGGAGATCTCCATAAGAGTTTATTTATATGAAGGGTTGCCAATTTACATTGCTCTGCATTATTTGGTATGTATCAAGAGCCTTTTTTTCTTCATTTGACATAACAGATTTAAGGCCATTTAGATGTGTTTGAGCTATCTGCAGTGCCGCTGTGTTACCGGTTTGTTTTGCGCTTTGTATCCTTTGAAGGATAGCATTAACACTAGGGAGGGCTGGTCCAAGGACATTTTTGACAGTATCTGCTGATGTTTGTTTTTGTTCGTCGGTGCCGTTATTAGCAAGTTGAGTTAGGTGAGCCGATTTTAAGTTTGTAGCCACTCTTCTATCGCTAAGTACGTCAGTATCTAATTTTGTGGCATCCGGAACATATTTTGACATAGCCGTTTCTATAGATTTTACGTCGTCTTGGGCGATTTGCGCGGCTGTCGCGCCAGGCGCCGAGGGTTTTCTAAAATAAACAGCAAGGTCGGGTCTATACGCCTGAATGTCCAAGCCCTTATTGGTTTGTTTTAGGGAGTTTATAACTTTTTGTTGTGTAGCTGAATTAAGGTCGCCCCATTTTCCTTTTTCAGCCACTCTAATACCCCGGCCAGCTAATTGTTCGGGCGGCATTAGCGCCGTTGCCTGGTTTAAAATATTAACGTTATCTTCTGTGGTCCGCGCCTTAGCTTTTTCATATTGTTCATCAGTGCGTTTGCCGAGGTCGGCTTTAGCACGCGAAGATAAACCCGATACTCCAGTAATGGCGCGGCCAACAAGAGGAATTTTGCCGTATTTTGCTCCCCATTGTTCAAGTTTGGTTTTGCCTTCAGCGTTAACCCCGCCCGTAAGAGCGCGTTGGCCAAATTGTTTGGTTTTAAGAGTCGCCCACTTTTGAGCTTTGCCTTTCGCTTTGCCAGCCCAATTAACAGCCGCACCCGCGGCTTCAACGCCCATTTTTTGGGATATAATCAAGCCGCCCAGCATTATGCCGACCAAAACAACCATTTGAGCGCCTTGGATAAAAATATTTTCTAAGCCGTTTAAGCCGGCAATAAGCTGGTTACCTTGGGTTGGCCCCCAAAATCCGGGCGACTCTTTAAGCGCTCGTAACGCCAGATACATAAAAAACGAGGCGGCTGGCGCGAAAAACAGCCATTTGAAAAAGTCGCTCCACCAATCTTTGAATTTGCTCGAAAGTTCGG
>Ga0210057_1008304_pt1 | contig 12331 bp, 14 predicted proteins | sample CryGeyCG2114_010_2_FD_183968 | JGI IMG/M metagenome (GOLD analysis project Ga0210057, IMG submission 183968) | Groundwater microbial communities from aquifer - Crystal Geyser CG10_big_fil_rev_8/21/14_0.10 (SPAdes) (version 2) | ecosystem: Environmental > Aquatic > Deep subsurface > Groundwater ...
TTATTATAATTAATGAGAATTCGCTTATCTGGGCAACTGTGAGGCCTGCTAAAAAACTGGTTCTCTTTGTGTATCCCAGCAGTCCCATTAAAGCCATCACTATTATTGGATTGCCGATTAACACAAAAAGAGACAGTCCTAAAATCATTCCCAGGTATAGAAGTATGTTTGAAAAAATCATTTGGGATCCCAGCATTATAAAGAATAGTATCAGGAAGAAGTCTCTCAGCGGTTTCATTTTTGAGCTGATTTCAAAATGGTAGGGTGACATTGAAAGAGTTATTCCTGCAAGCAGCGCTCCTGCTTCAATTGAGAAATTAAGATAATGAAATATGGCGGCAATTGCAAAGCACCAGCTAATTGAGAATAATAACAGGAATTCTTGTGATTTGGCGATTATTTTTGTTAGTTTTGGAAGAACATATATGGTCAGCAGGAATAGTGCGATAATCCCGCCTATTCCTTTTAAGATGGTTTCAACAGCCATAGATCCTATATTGGACCCGTTGCTTATTGATGAAATCACTAATAATATGAATATTGCTATAAAATCCTGTATTATAAGGAATCCGATTGATATTCTTCCATATAATGAGTCTAAATCTTTTCTGTCAGAAAGCAACTTCATGATTATTATGGTGCTGCTGAATGCTAATGCTATGGCAACGTAGAGCGCGGTTGTGGTGGAAAAGCCAGTTAGTTTCAAGATTAAGAATCCAATTGAAGTTGTGAACGCGACTTGCCCGATTCCTGTGATGAGTGATATTTTTCCAACATCGCGGATAACTTTTGGGTTCAGATTCAAGCCTACAAAGAATAAAAGAAGAGCTACGCCTATCTGGGAGAATGTTGTTAAAGTAGGTGTTGAATTTATTATGTTGAAGAATACAGGACCTGCCGCGATTCCGCTCAGGATATATCCTATTATTGCTGGTTGTTTAAGGAGCCTAGCAAATCCAGTTGTTATAACAGTTATTGCTAAAATTTTGCTTAATTCTATGAATATTTCCGGGTTCATCTTAATACCTAATAATCTTCAGCTGAATTTTCCAAACTGCTTGATGTTGCGGTTTTAACAATGTCATTATATTCATCAAGCATATTTTATTTATAAATTAACTACATTATAAATGTTTCCAATAATAGAAAGACGCGGCGTTGTTTTCAAAAATGCCGCAAAAAATTTTAAAATTCGTTGAAAATTTTGCATTGTTGAGAGAATATTGAAACAATTTTCTCTCGCATAAATATATAACGCATTGTCTTTGGAATCTTTTTCTTGTGCAAATCAAACACCCTGTCGAAAGTCTTAAATACTTGTTATCTTGGATATAAAAAGGGCAACGTGGTAAAAAAAGGGAAGCTGACTAATCATTCGGGTGTTTTATTAGTCTTATCAATAGCATTGGTTCTCATAATTTCAGGATGCGCGACAAATACGCCTCAAACACCATCAAGCTCCCCTTCATTATTGGATTCTGCATTAAATGCAGTGGGTTTGGGAAACGGGGATGATGTTTCATTGTCAGAACAGCAGGTATCTTCAGACTCAACAGCATATTCGCCAGGAGAAACAATTTGGTATTGCCCGACAGCTCAATCAACTTTGCCAAAATATGATCCGGTGGTTGACAATCAACAACAAATAGTGCAAGGCGGAATACCACCGCCGCCGCAATTAGGATGTTGTGTAGTTGATGCGGCTACTTTCAAGGCATTCCCGACAAAAGCTGTGGAGCAAAAAGACTGCAAGAGTCCGATATGGCTTGCAGGCGCGGCTCCTTTCCAGCCCAACCCTCCATTTGGGGACTGGTTCTGCCCGAATAATCAGGGAGCTAACCAATGCCCTTGCGGAAACGTTCCTGATGCAAATGGAAACTGCCCGCCAGTATGCCCGAATTGCGCGCCAGTCAATCCTCCAATTCCTCCGGGAAACTGCGGTCCAGGCCCGTGCGATGTTGATGTGAACAGAAATGGATGCCTTCCTGCGACATGCGCTGACTGCAATCCTCCTGGCTCAAATGGAAAATGCAAGACTGGCGGATGCGGAAATCTTCCTGATGCAAACGGGGAATATCCTCCTGTATGCCCTGACTGCTCAACGCCAAATCCTGACGGCACGTGCGGAGTTCAAAATCCTGATGGAACGTGCGACTTGCCTCCTTGCGCCTGCGGAGCTGCAAGAGATGAGAATGGAAACTGTCCTGCAGTATGCAATAACTGCGCTCCAAAGAATTCAGATGATACTTGCCCAATAATTTGCTGCGACGGCACAATACCGTCAGAAAATAATCCCTGCCCTCTGCCTACTTCAGCAGAATGCGTTGGAACAAAAACATGCTGCGATGGCAGCGTAATACCTTCAGACAAAACTTGCCCGCAATGCGAAAGCACGCCAACTCCTGAACTTCAAGATCCAATATTCAGACAGCAATTGACAACATTCGCAAAGACGCAGTTCTGCCCTGAAATTCCAAAGGAAAATCTTGATGATACTTCAATCTCCTGCGCCTGCGTTTTGGACGGACAGGATGCTTACAAATTATCCGCATCAATCACTTCTCTGGGCGATATCAAAATTCCTGCAGGTTATGACTTAATCAGCCCGCCGTTCAAGTGGGACTGCAACAAGGACGCAGTTGATTTCAGCTTGAGCGTTTCAGACAATTATGAGGATATCAAAGTATTAAGATGCGATGACCGCGGATGCAGTCCATTGCCTTCTATTGACACAAGCGAGGAATTGTTATGTCAGGGCAAGCCAGTCACAGGAGAGGAAAAAGATTCTTTGACAGCGAAAGCGACTTTGCTGCCGGAGGATTTTAGGCCTTTGCCGCCGCAGAGAGTAATAATAACAGACAAAAACAACAGGTATGAATATGGCGGAATAACTTATCAGTTTTCAAACATCGCGACTGCGTTCACTGCGACTTTCAGCTCGCCTTCGAAAGAACTTCCTAATTTGCAGAACCCAAGCATGTCGTTCTTCTCAATTCCCGTCACATTAAACATAGATCCATTGCCTCCTGGATTGAGAGTCTCAATAGATTACGGCGACGTAAGCTCAAGCAACGCGGTTCAAGGCACTCTGGAATTATACGCGGCAGGAAACTCGATATGGAATAAATTGACAAGCGCAAGCAAATGGTCTGGAAACGCGGCAGGGGAAATGACAACTTCCATCGTTGGATTGAGATGCGACGACTGCGTTGAAAGCAGATTGACCGAAGAATACAACGGCGGTGGAAGAAACGCAGTTATTTTGGTCCATGGATTGTTAAGCCGCCCTGACACTTGGAACTCATTGACAGAGCATATTAAATTGTCAAAACAATCATACCAGGTCTGGACATACGCGTATCCGTTGGATTCCACATTGGAAAAATCGTCAGCGGATTTGGCAAGTTTATTGGATCAGCAGGCTGGAAAGTTTGACAACATCATAATTGTGAGCCACAGCGTCGGCGGATTGGTTGTTCAGCAGGCATTGCAGGATAGTTATCAGAAAAAACTGCCAAGCGCTTATCTGAGAAAAGTCAAAGGCGTTGTTTTGGTTGCGTCGCCAAACAAGGGCAGCGAAGGTTTGAAAGAATATGACATCCTGAACCAGCTGAGAAGCGAGAGGACAAACATTCCTTTGTTCCCTGCAGACGCGCCGTTATTGCAGTATGCGCTGGATGGAAAATTCATCAACCCGATAAGGGGAATTAATTATTACGTTGTCGCAGGCACAAAGCCGTTTGACTTTGAATTAATAACGTCAAAGCCAAAAATAACAGCTCCATTTGACGGTGTTGTGACAACTGACAGCGCTCAACAACTAGGAAACACAAAAATAAATGACAAGTGCAACAATTACTTTGAATTATACAATACTCACACTGAATTGATTGATGATTTGCTTCCGCAAAGAGTTATCGGACAGTTAATCAGCAATGTTTTCACAGACACAACCGCCACTCAGGCGTACTTCGGCTACAACCAGTATGTGCACGGCAGTTTCAGCCAGTGCGATTCCGGAGACAAATTTGTGGTCATAGGAAAATTAAAATCAGGAGTCTCAGAAGTTCCTGGCTGTGAATGTGGCGACGGAGTTTGTGGAATTGGAGAGACTGAAGTCAACTGTCCTTCGGATTGCTCATTGAAAGTGAGAACCTGCGACACTTCAAACATAATCTTCTGGATATTATTGGTCATATTAATGATTTTGACAGCATTAATCGAGGTAAGGGCGCACATCCTAAAAGAATCACTGCCTATTATGCCGTTGACATTGACGTGGATTGTGTTGATAGCTTCAATAGTGGCATTAATCATACATTCAGTGCTTTGCGAATTCGATCCATGGGCGTTCGGATTATTGACGTTAACAGCATTTATTTTAGCAACCGGCAGATGGCACCGCTCGCATATTTTGGAAAACGCTCCTAAGAAGCCTTCGAGATTTTTGCCTGCTGAAAAGACAGTCATGAAAATTTCAAAGCCTGTTAAATTGGAAAAAAGAACAGCCGCGCAGATGAAAAGAGAAATGAAGGAAGCGGCAAGAAAGGCAAGAAGAAATGCTGAATTGACAAGAAGCGCGAGAAATGCGGTAATAGCTCCTGTGAACGGAATTAAGGCAATCGGGGCAGGAATTGCAAAAGGATTCCACAAGATAACAACAGGCAGGAAAAGCTCTGAAAATGTCCTGGAAGAACTAAGACAGGAAGACAAAGATTTGAAAAGGCTTCTTAACAAAATCAGGAAAAAGTGATTTTTATCACCAAAAAGCAGTCAATAATTCATAAAACTTAAAACGCAAACTATATATACTGGTACTACTCCACACTCCTAAGCAGTTAAAACAAAAATATACAAAGGGTTAAAATGAATACAGGAGGATTATAAAATGTGCGGATTTTTCACTAAAATAAAGGAGAAGCTCGCTGGTCCAAGTTATGATGACTTGGAATCAGAACAGGGATATGTTGAATTAGACACTGAAAATACTGAAGGAAGCAGCAAATTAACTTTCAGGACATTCTTTTTGGAAGATTTTGAGGACGTAAAGCCAATTCTCGACAGCATGAGGGAAGGAAGAACAATTGCTTTAGTGAATATGAGGCCATTGAAAGACAAGGACATGGTTGAATTGAAGAGAGCAATCAACAAATTAAAGAAAACAGCTGACGCAATCGAAGGGGAAATCGCTGGAATCGGCGAAGACTACTTCGTATTAACTCCTAACTACGTTTCAATCCACAGAAACAAGCAGATGAAGCACGTCAAGGAAGAAGCTGAATAAAGTTTTTTATTTTTTAGCAATTTTTTCTGGTATTTATTTTACCTATATCAAACACCACAATATTTTTAAACCATGATTTAAAATTAATAAGTATGGCTAAACAGGAGAAGCCTCTCAACCACACGGCATTATCAGGGCAGAAATGCCCATTTTGCAATAAAGATAGTCTGTCATTGATAGAGCAGGAATTGGAAGTTCCTTATTTTGGAAATATCTTTTTGTTCTCAATGCAGTGCTCGTCATGCAAGGCTCATAAGACAGATGTCGAAGCTTCAGAGCAAAAGGAGCCTGCTTCTTTCACATTAAAAATTGAAACCAAGGAAGATGTCAATGCAAGGGTGATAAAAAGCTCTGAAGCAAAGGTGGAAGTCAAGGGCATTGGAACTATAGAGCCTGGAGAGGCAAGCGAGGGATTTGTGAGCAATGTCGAAGGCGTTTTGAACAAATTAAAGGCGCAGATTGAGCATTTGAAAAACGCTGAAGAAGAGGAATCTCAAAAGCAGAAGGCAGACAGGATGATTGCAAAGATTGACAAGATAATCGCGTGCCGAGAACAGGGGGAAATAAAAATCTCCGATCCGACCGGGAACTCCGCAATAATTTCTCCGAATGCGGTAAAAAAGAAAATAAAATAAATTATTCGATTTTTCCGATTTTAGAAGCAATCTTGTTCAGCTTTGCTCTCATCAGTTTCAATGCTGTTGTTGAAACTTTATGGTCTGTCTTCAATACCTGCAGCCAGTTTATTGCGTCTCTGACCGCATCTTCAGCTTCTTTTACTGATTTCTTCTTAACCATTTTTATCACCTCATAATTGAGCGCCCATTCGTCTCAATTCGTTTTTCCACAACAATCCTATTTCCAATAAGTCTTTTGAAAAATTGTTGCTGAACTTGTATGTTTTCCTGAACAAATCGTAGTCAATCATGCCCATTGCCTTCATAGGCGTTAAAATTCTGTCATAAAACTGGCGTTTGTTGTAGCTTAATTTTACTTTCTTGCCCTTAAACTGGCCTATTTCCATTACGCATTCATATTTGCCGTCGTGCAGCGCAGTGGCAAACATTGACATATCTGTTTTAGAAACCTCTCCTTTGTTTGCCATTATGTGCTTCATTAATTCTTTTGCCACAATAGCCTGCTGTTCTGTGGCAAAGATTATCTCAAATACCTCCTTCGGCAAGTTGAATCTATCATATAATATTACCATTGTACCAACCAATAGCGTTTAACCCTTACCAGTATATATATCTTGCTACTGCTTCCTATTAAGCATACGTATCAGGAATTCCCGAGGTTTTAGTATCTCAATGCCTTTAAATGATTTTAATTCAGTCAGATGCCTATCGCCAGAAACAATAAAACTCGCGCCATATTCAACAGCTGTTTCAAGAAAGATATTATCATCAACATCCGCTGTAACAACTTGAAGTTTAATATTCGTAGAGACAATTGTGCCTATTTCGTGCAGGAAGTCCATAAACTCTTTCCTGTCTTCAATCAGGATTCCAAGCCGTTCATAAGTCATCACTCTTTCAAGTTCCAGCAATTGTTTATCAGAAATTAATATCTCGAATTCATTCTTTATTAATTCATCAAGAAGTGCCCAAGGCAAACCGCCCCATCGCAATGCCGACAATAAAACATTTGTATCTATAACTACTTTTTCCGCGCCCATTTAACAGCCTCGTTGATTTCTCTCGCGGAGACTTTATTTTTCTTGAAGGTAATCGCAAATTTCTTTGATAATCTTAAAAATTTCTCTCTTAACTCTGGTATGGTTATTTTCTTAAACAAAACCCCCTCCTTGACAGGCACAGGGATAAATCTATCACCAGGCATAAAAGATTCTGATTCTCGTATGTCTTGCGGGACAACCAACTGCCCTTTTCCGCTCATTTTGACTATTTCAGTTCCAGTCATAGTTAAACAGTTAAACAGTTAAACAGTTGAACTATATAAAGTTTTTCTCATATTCTGGATTTCTGAAAATTTACGTTAATGTTTTTAAAGGCAGAGAGGATAATAATGCTATGTACACATTGCCTGAATTGGAAGAAGCAGTATACAGAGATAACTTATTCGAAATTTTGTACTTAACGCCTCTTTTAAAATTATCGAATGGCAATGCCAAGAAAATAAAAACTATCAGAGGCGAACCTCTTGATCTTTCTAAAAAGTCAGAATTAAATGCAATTGTAGACAAAGAATGGGATGCTAGAATGATTAAGGCAAAAGCCCAATATGAAAAAGAATTATCAGCCGCAAAAACAGATGAAGACAGGGAAAAAGTAAAGATGAAACTTGGAAATGGCACACAGTTTAGAATGTCAGGATTTTATGTTGATGAAAGAGACGACTTAACTTTGAAAATTGCTGAAAGCGGCTACAAAAATTTGGTTGGAACAGAAGGATTGTGCTTCGGAAGCTCGGCATTCCCTGAAACTGCGGATACTCTGCACAAAAATCTAATTATGCGAGGAATCGCAGAAGGATACGCATACAAAAACTTGTCGCAAACATTGGCAATATGTGTCGCAATTGAGTCTGCAGACGGCAAATACGTCATTATGAAGCGGGCAAAAGGGCTTGGCGAATATGGCGAAGCACGGCACACAGTTGGCGGGCATCCAGATCCATCGCATTTTAAAGCATCAAATTCCACGCCTAAAGATAAAATATTAACCTATAATAAAAATGAATTTGGATTGAAAGAAGACCTTCAAGTAAGTCTTGATGAAATTGATTTTGACAAGGCAATAAGCGCCGAAATCAAAGATGAAGTTGGAATGGTTAGAGAGGATTATCGCCTAAGCTTCACTGCATTGATAAGAAACAGGCAAAGCGGAAAGCCTGAATTGGTGTTCAGCGCAAAAGTAAAAAAATACACAGCGAAAGAAATGTTAAAACTTCCTAGAAAAGAAAAATGGGAAGCATTGAGAACAAAAGAAGGCGAGGATTTTAGGGGATACAGTAGAAATGAACTTGAGACTCTCATCAAAACAGAGCCATATTGGTGCCCTCCGGGAAAAGCCGCCTGTTTAATCCATCTTTATATGCAAGAATTGTATGCGGAATATCAAAAAAAACAGAAACCAACATAATCCTGCAAAACTTTATATACCATTCACTCAATATATATTTATAAAACCGCGAGGCGACTTATTATGGCGTATGAACACAAACTTCCAGCATTGCCGTTTCCTTATGATAAATTAAAGGGAATCAGCAAGCAGACTAATGAATGGCATCACGACAAGCATTTCAAGGCTTATGTGGATGGCAGGAATGATGTTGAGAAGAAATTGGCGGATATGCGCGCAAAGGGCGATTTCGCAGGAATAAGAGGAATAAAATTATTGGAAAGCCATAATGCGTCTGGAATGATTTTACACACATTGTATTACGATATTTTGGGCGGAGATGGCAGTGTTGATATGAACGCGGATATTGTCAAAAAAATAATTGAGGATTTCGGCAGTTTTGAGCTTTGGAAAAAGGAATTTATTGAAGTTGCGAAAGCGGCAAGAGGCTGGTCAATTTTATGTTTCGATCCGAGTGACAATAGACTGCACAATTATATGGTTGATTTCCAGGATTTGCAGGCAGTTTGGGGCGCCATACCGGTGTTGCCGATAGATGTATGGGAACACGCTTATTATCACGACCAAGGTCCTGACCGCGCAAAATACATTGATGCATTTTTCAATAACATTGACTGGAAAAAAGTTGAACAAAAGTTCAAGGCAGTTAAATAATGTTAACCCTCGGCGTCAGAGCTCCGGATTTTGAATTAAAGACTTCTCAAGGATACGTGCATAAATTGTCTGATTACAAGGCAAAGACTGTTGTATTATACTTTTATCCGAAAGACGATACTCCTGGCTGCACTAAGGAGGCATGCAACTTCAGCGAAAATATTAAATTATTCCAGGCAAAAAATGCCGTGATTATCGGCGTAAGCGCGGATGATGAGGAGTCTCACGAAAAATTCAGGAAGAAATACAATCTGCCTTTCACTTTAGTGTCTGACCCTGAAAAGAAGATTTTGAAGGAATATGGCGTCTGGCAGGAAAAAAGTATGTACGGCAAAAAGTACATGGGAATTGCGAGAACAACATTTATCATCGACAAAACAAGGGTTATAAGAAGAATATTTGAAAAAGTAAAGCCTGAAAATCATTGGGCAGAAGTCTTGGAAGTTATCAAGAAATAATAAAAGATGAATTATGAGCTTTACTATAAAACAATTCTATATCCACTTTACAATTTCTCACGCAGAAACTATTTTTCTCAGATTAGAATTGTTATTCTGAATCCAAGTAATTCCTCGCACAGTTACAGCTATTTTATCGCTAATCTGAAGATATTCGAGCACTACTTTTAATATGTTGTGGTTTACCTGTCGCGGTAATTTGCGTTTTAAGTCAGCGATTGTCACAACACTTTCCTGCATTTTCTTGAGAACATCCTCCACCATAAGCACAGTGTTCAAAGTAGGTGAATGTTCTAACTTTTTATGCTGAATCAATACTGCCATTTTATGAATTAAAGTTTATGTCTTCATACTTAATTAGTATGAATTCATATAAAAACATTTCTATATTCTCCACTATCGAAACCTTTAAATACTACCTAAGTAAACCAGTATACTAAAATGTGACATTCCCACACAGGTGTGGAACATGTCACATCTCATAATATGGGCTTGAGAAAGCCCATAGATGCACAATTATTTCAGGGGCTCTCTGCGTTTTTTTCTCTCCCCCCAACCACCCCAAAACAATGAGAGCCCATCCCATTCACACTAACAAATCAGGTTCAAAAGACCAAGAAACAAAGGAGGAGGTAAAGGAGATGGATTTTATCGTAAAAAGTGCGATGTCCCAAGAGGCATCAAATAGACCACAGGAAGATTTAACGTTTGGACAGGCCAACATCAAAGTCATTGGTGTAGGTGGCGCTGGCAACAACATGGTCAGCTGGTTGTTCAAGAAGGGAATTAGAGGTGCAGAAGTTCTTGCTTGCAATACAGACAAGCAGCATTTAGACATTACAGAAGCAGACAAGAAGTTCATAATCGGAAAAGACGCAACACGCGGATTGGGTTGTGGAGGATTCCCAAACAAGGGTACTGAAGCAGCTCAGGAAAGCATGATGCATTTGAAGGAAGTTCTTAGAAGCTCGGATATGGTTTTCGTCTGCGCAGGAATGGGCGGCGGAACAGGCACAGGAGCTGCGCCAGTTGTTGCTCAAGTAGCTAAAGAATCAGGTTCAATTGTTATTGGAACAGTTACTATGCCTTTCGGAATTGAAAGAGCAAGAATAGACAAGGCAGAACACGGATTGCAGCAGCTAAGACAAGTGTGTGACACTGTTATTGTGATTGACAATAACCGATTGGTTGCAATCGCTGGAAACTTGCCGGTTCAGCAGGCATTTGCAGTGGCTAACGAGCTTATCAGCACTATGATAAAGGGAATTGTTGAAACAATCGCAATCCCTAGCTTGGTTAACCTTGACTATGCAGACGTAAAGGCAATCATGACAAACGGAGGAGTTGCGGCTATTGGCGTAGGATTCTCAGACACAAATAATAAAGTTGAAGAATCTGTCAAAGGAGCATTAAGCAACCCATTGCTTGACATTTCATATAAAGGAGCAACAGGCGCATTAATACACGTCTGGGGCGGACCTGACCTGACTTTGGATGAAATTTCGAAAGTTGGAAACATGGTTACTGGAGAAATGGATGAAGACGCTAACGTTATCTGGGGCGCAAGAGTTTCAGAGGAAATGAAAGGCAAGATTATGGTTATGACCATAGTCACTGGCGTCCAGAGCCCATGGATACTTGGAAAGAGTGCCGGCAGTTCGTCGCCAAGAAGCAAGGTTATCAATTCTGAATTAGGAATTGATATGCTTTAAACTCCTTAATCTTTTATTTTTTTTTCTTTTTTGAAAATAATTCAGAAAGTTTTAAATAATTGTGGTTCTATTCCAAATTTTATGCATATATCCAAAATATTCAATTTCTCAAATGACTATTGTGAGCCATATTCAGCTGTTGTTCGCGTTAAACCATTGCCTTTTGACTGGAAAAAAGCAAATATGGACGGTATTGACGCTATTGGTCAGATAATAGCGAATAGTTTGCCTGATAATCAAGCGCTATTCTGGGATACAAAAATTTCAAGGAAAAGGCAGAAAATGGAATTAAAAATCATAACTTATTATTAAACCATCTAGCAAAGTTTAAATAGTAGATTTACTAAAGAGCTATATGAACAAAAAAGGAAGAATATCAGCCATCAGTATTAAACTTGCTGGAGCTATTTGTGGATCTATAGGATTCTTCTTAATTGCATATCAAATGACAATTGCAGGAACTGCGCTTATTGGACTAGGTTCATTATTAATCGCATCAGGTGAACAATGGTAGGTTTTGAAATTGTCGGAATAGCTTTGGTGTGCGTATCAATAATTTATTCATTCTACCAAAAAAAAGACAGAGTGGCATTGGCATTAATTATTACTCTTCTAGTCTTATTGTACTTGCTCGGATATATAACTCCTTTAGCTTAATTTAGAAATCGCAATCTTCTCTTCTTTTCCAGACTCTAAGTCTCGGACAGTTACTTTGCCTTCTTTTACGTCTTTTTCGCCGACAATTATGATTTTCTTTGCGCCAATAGTATTTGCATATTCAAACTGTTTTGATAATTTGCGTTCCATCAAGTCAATGTTGACCTTGAACTTCTTTCTTAATTCGAGGGCAATTTCATTTGCCTTCCCCAGCATTCCTGCGTCTATCGGAGCAATGTAGTAATCAACGCCCATATCGAGCTTAGGAAGCAATCCTTTATCCTTAAGTAACTCAAATAAGGTCGAATATCCCAGCCCAAATCCTGTTGCAGGGCATGATTCTCCGCCAAGAAGCTCTACTAACTTATCATAACGGCCGCCGCCAGCTATTGCGCGAAACTTTCCTTCTTTATCAAAGCATTCAAACACTGTGCCAGTATAGTATGCAAGCCCGCGAACGGT
>Ga0210057_1008305_pt1 | contig 12330 bp, 12 predicted proteins | sample CryGeyCG2114_010_2_FD_183968 | JGI IMG/M metagenome (GOLD analysis project Ga0210057, IMG submission 183968) | Groundwater microbial communities from aquifer - Crystal Geyser CG10_big_fil_rev_8/21/14_0.10 (SPAdes) (version 2) | ecosystem: Environmental > Aquatic > Deep subsurface > Groundwater ...
CTCTTCATCTTTCTTCTTCTTTTCTCTTTCTTCATTCTTTTACGCTGCCACTTCCAGCGCATTTGTTTCTTTTTCTTCCATCTGCGGGAGCTTCTCTTCATTATTATACGACCTCCGTAAGCTTCTCTTAGGTTAGTACATCTCTTTTTAAAGATGTGCTAAAAATATTTTTATTTTTTAAAATAAAAAAATGCTCCGTCCGGCAAGAGAAAACTTTTCAGTTTTCTGGCGCCGTACGTCGCTTACTTCGTAATGCTCCGTCCGGGATTCGAACCCGGGTCCCGGCCTGTCTTTCTGCGAAAGACAACTAGGAAAATCCCATTTTCCGCAGTCGAAAGGGCCGGATGATTGGCCGGACTACACCAACGGAGCAGAGCTGACGTCAGTTTGCGCCGACGTACAGCAAATGATGGGCCTGGCCGGATTTGAACCGGCGACCACCGGCTTGCTTAAGCCAGTTATCTTCATTTTGTTTGAAGCGTAGCCATATAAGACCGGCGCTCCACCAGACTAAGCTACAGGCCCATTTAGGCACTGCCTTTCCGCAGGAAAGCTGTCCTTTCGGAGAAAGGACGTTTCTGGGTTCTATCCTCTTGAAAGAGGATAGCCACGGTTAAGCTACAGGCCCAAGCCTTGCTTAGCTGTTTTTTGCGGTATTGTGCGAATGCGGCCGCCGAGATTCGAACTCGGGTTACGTCCGTGGCAGGGACGTGTCCTACCGCTAGACTACGACCGCACGCAATACTCAATTCTCAGGTATTTTTCCATTTCTGGTAATTGCCACGAGAACGGTAATTGCCACACTATAAAGAATTTAAAGTTTGTTTATAAATCTTGTTGAAAAAAGATTGGGCATTGGTTCTCTTAATACTTTGAAAATGAAAAAATTTAGCCAGAAATATAAAATGGGCCCGACCGGATTTGAACCGGTGGCCTTCTCCGTGTAAAGGAGACGTCATACCGGGCTAGACCACGGGCCCTTTTGTTTATGTATGTACCCATGTTAGCATCTTCCGCGATTATTTAATGTTTCTGCTTAATCACGGCATGCAGCTTTATACTGCATCTGTTTCTGTGAAATCTTTCTTAAAGATTTCGGTTAGACCACGGGCCATCAAAAATTATCAGAACACAGGTTCGTTTTTAAATATTTGTCAAATTAAACCAAGGCATTCAGTGGGATTTTTCCCATTTGTTGTAAAATTCCTTGCTTACAAATATCAATCTTGATTTTTTGTCATAATATCTGCCGTAAGGGTCTCCTTCATTTATAATTGTGTAAATTAACTTCTTTACATTTTCATCTTCTGCAGGCATTCTTAGAAGTTTGGTTGCATAACTAGTCACACTTAAAAATCCCCATGTCAATTCCTGATTCTTAAATTCATTGGCAATTTCAACGAAGAACTTTTCAACGTATGCTATATCCAAATCAATGTCATTTGTATGGAGTCTGAATTCCACAATGCCTGTTTTTCCATCTCTTGCCTTCCCTATTTTCCCTTTTCCACTTTTGCATAACCTTTCGCATATCTCTTTATTTTTCTCACTTAAGTTATCATATACAATGCTCAAATAACAATAACCACTATGTCCTATGCTGTTCTTATTGGCATTTGACATGTAAGTTTCTATGTTCTTTTCATAAAATATTTCACAAGCATTTACCAGCGGCTCTTCGACGTACAATAGGACATCTTTCTTTTTCCCGATAGTCTCACTACTGAAATCGGAAATTGGATTAATATCACTAAGTTTTTTCATTATCCATATCATTAGTTTGTCGCTATAAATAATTTTTTATATTCACTATGTTGGTTATATTGGCATGCAGGACAAAATAATACAAATTATCTTTGATAAAGATGATATTACCTGGCAGACTATGGTCCAAGAACTGGTAAAGTCAGAGGAAATGGACCCCTGGAACATAGACCTTGGAGTTATTGCAGAAAAATTCCTGCAGATGGTAAGACAGCTCAAAGAAATGGATTTCAGAATTTCCGGGAAAGTAATTCTTGCCGCAGCAATACTCTTGAAAATTAAAGCAATAAAATTAGTTAGAGATGATGTATCCGATTTTGACAAGCTTCTTATTGCAACAGACGAAATGTCTGAAGAAGAATTCTATGAAGAGCTCGAGGCCGAACAGCAGGTAATGTCTGAAGTTCCAGAAGGAGAAGAATTCAAGCTTATTCCAAGAACGCCTCAGCCAAGAAAAAGAAAAGTTTCAGTCTACGACCTTGTTTCTGCGCTGCAGAGAGCACTTGAAGTAAAACACAGGAGGGTAATGAGGGAGATACCAGAAATAAAATTGCATCTTCCTGAACACCATGTAGATATTGATATAATTATAACAAAACTTTATGACAGAATTCATGCATATCTCTATCAAAGAGAAAAAGGAAAATTAAAATTTTCGCAGCTTGTTCCTTCAGAAGAAAGAATTGACAAGGTGATGACTTTTATACCCCTTCTTCATCTTACGAGCCAGAGAAAAATTGACCTTTTTCAAGAAATACATTTTGGGGATATTGATATAACTCTTGCAGTTGTCAAGCCCACAGATCTTTCAATTTCTGAGGAAGATATAATTGCAAATCAGGAAAAAGAAGCAAAAGAAGATGCAGAAGAAGAAGTGAGAGAGAAAAAGGAGAAAAAAGAAATGAGAGCAAAGGCGAAAAAAACCAAAGCAAAAAGTGCAGGGAAAAATAAAGAGAAGAAAAATACGGATGAAAATATCAATAAAATTACTGGCGAAAATATGGACGAAACTGCCAGTGAAATTACCAATGAAAATCAGCAGGAAAATAAATCATAAAACTATATAAATGTAACATATTTCTTTAATTACAATGAAAACAGGAACTCTTAAAATATTTACGGGAAATGCACACAAAGAGCTTGCTTCTGAAATTGCTTTTTCCCTAAATGTTCCTTTGGGAAAAGCCACAGTAAAACCATTTGCTGATGGGGAAATCTACGTAAAAATCGAGGAAAATGTGAGGGGATGTGATGCTTTCGTTATACAGCCTACTTCAAAATCAGTCAATCACAATCTTGTTGAATTGTCGATAATGATTGATGCATTAAAAAGAGCATCAGCAGACAGGGTTACAGCAGTTCTTCCATATTATGGATATGCGAGACAGGATAGAAAAGCAGCTCCCCGAGAACCAATCACAGCAAAGCTTGTTGCAAATCTTCTTGTTGCTGCAGGAGCTGATAGGATATTAACAATAGACCTCCACAGCGGGCAGGTTCAGGGATTCTTCGATATTCCTCTTGATCATCTTTATGCTCTTCCAATAATAAAAAAATATCTTGAAGGAAAAAAGCTAAGCAATCTTGTCATAGCAAGCCCTGATACAGGCGGAGTAAAAAGAGCGAGCAAGCTTGCGTCAGAAATGGATGCATCAATAGCAATTCTTGACAAAAGAAGGCCGAAGCATAATGAAGTTGCAATAACTAATATTGTCGGAGAAGTAAAGGGAAAAAATGTGATAATACTTGATGACATGATTGACACTGCAGGAACAATGTGTGAGGCTGCATCAGTTCTTAAAAAAGCAGGAGCGCTTGATATTTACATTGCAGCCACACATGCAATACTTTCTCCACCCTCAGTTGAAAGATTGAACAACTCTCCAATCAAAGAAGTTATTGTTACAAATTCAATTCCTATTCCAAAAGACCTGAAGGTCAGCAATCTTGTTGTTCTTTCAATAGCACCACTTCTTGCAGAAGCAATAAAATGTATCCACGATGAAGAATCTGTGAGTGTACTGAACAAATAATAAAATTAAAAAAATAAAAATGCGCCTGTGCTTCCTCAGCTCATATAATAAAGTTGATAAAAGTTTAAAGCCGATAAAAATTACACTAATAAAAAATGCAAGGCTATTTAAGTGAAAAATAAAATCATTTAATGAACATTGGTGATTAATTATGCCTGAAAATGAAAAAACAAAAGAAGAGAAACTACAGAGGAAGTTTATGGAGTTCCAAGTTATGGAACAGCAGATAAAACAGCTTGAATCTACACTCCAGAATCTTGACTCGCAGCTTGTTGAAATAAAAAATATGCAAAGTGCTGTGAAGGAAATGGAAAAAGTGGAAAACAACTCGGAAACTCTTGTGCCTGTTGTAAATGGCATTTTTGTAAAAGGTACAATCAAAGAAAGCAAAATAATGTTTGTCAATGTAGGGAGTAACATAATTGTTGACAAAACAGTTGAAGAAACAGTTGATTTGCTTGAAAAGCAGGTGACGGAACTAAATTCCATGAGGCAGCAATTTTTGTCTGAACTTCAAAGAATGACAGATAAAATGGGTTCAATGGAAATAGAGCTTCAGGACATTGTTTCGGAAAAAGTGCAGTAAAAATGTTTGGCTTCTTAAAAGAAAAACTGAAAAATGCAATTTCTAAGTTCAAGAAAATAGTAGAGGAAGAGCCGAAGAAAAAAGAAGAGGCTGTGAAAAAGCCTTTTAGGGAAGCAAAGAAACAAGAGGCAAAGCCTGTAAAAACTTCCAAGAAAGAATCCAAGCCTGCAAAAAAAGAAATAACAAAACCTGAGGAAAAGAAAGAGGAAACTAAAAAACCAGAAATTAAGAAGGAAACAATAAAATTTACAAAGCATGAGAAAGAAGAGCTCGTCCATAAAGAAATTCTCTCTGAAGAAAAGCCAAAAGAGAAAAAATCATTCTTCTCAAAGATAAAAGACACTTTTTCAGGAAAAAATAAAGAAGAAATTGTTCAGGAAGAAAAAAAGCCAAAGTCGGAGGAAAAACCTGAAGAAATTCTGAAAGAAGAAAATGAGGAAGAATCTAAAGAAGAGGTTCAGAAGCCTGAAGAAGAAATTAAAGAAATCGAGCCTGAAAAAGAATCAATTCAGGAAGAAGAATTAAAACAGGAAGAAAAATCTGAGAAAGAAACAGAAGAAGAAAAACCTGAAGAAAAAAAGAAAGGATTCTTTGGAAAAATTGCAGAAGCAGTAACAACCAAACCATTATCTGAGGAAAAATTCGAGGAAATATTTTGGGACTTGGAAATTGGGTTGCTGGAAAGCAACGTAGCAGTTGAAGTTATTGATAAAATAAGGGAAGACCTTAAAGCAGAACTAGTAAATAAAAAAATAAAATTTGGAAAAACAGAAGAAGTAATAATCACAACTCTTCACAACTCAATAGACAGTTTGTTTAATGTTGTACCAATCGACCTTCTTGAAATTGCAAAGAAAATAAAATCAGATCCAAATGCAAAAAGACCTTATGTTGTCTGCTTCTTTGGCGTTAATGGTTCAGGGAAAACAACAACAATTGCAAAGCTGGGAAAAATGCTGAAGAAAAATGACATCTCGTGCATTATTGCAGCAGCTGATACTTTCAGGGCAGCAGCAATACACCAAATCGAAGAGCATGGAAGAAATCTCGATATAAAAATCATAAAGCACGATTATGGTGCAGATCCTGCAGCAGTTGCCTTTGATGCAGTAGAGCATGCAAAAGCAAAAGGAAAGGAAATTGTTTTGATTGATACAGCCGGAAGGCAGCATTCAAATGCGAATCTTGTAGATGAAATGAAAAAAATAATCAGAGTTGTAAATCCTGACCTAAAAATATTTGTAGGGGACTCTTTGACAGGAAATGATGTTGTTGAGCAGGCAAAATCATTTGACGAAGCAGTTGGAATAGATGCAATAATTCTCACAAAAACAGATGTTGATGAAAAAGGCGGTGCTGCAATTTCAGTGTCTTATGTAACTGGAAAGCCAATTATATATTTGGGGATGGGGCAGTCTTATGAAGACCTCAAGCCTTTTGACAAAGAAACAATAATGCAGTCTCTTGGTTTGGAAGCATAATCATCATAAAAACAAAAGATAAGTATAATCAACATATTTTTCACAATGAAACTTATATCACTTGCACCGTCAAATACTGAAATTCTTTTTGCACTTGGTCTTGGGAAAGATATAACTGCAGTTACACGATACTGTGATTATCCTGCTGATGCAAAATACAAGCACAAACTCGGCGGCTGGCTTGATGTAAAAATCGAGGAGCTGGAAAAATTAAAGCCAGATTTAATTCTTACTTCAAATTTTCTCCAGTCAGAGCTTGTTGAGAGATTATCAAAAAAGAATTTTAACGTTGTTCATGTCGACCCCCGCACTCTTAGTGATGTTTATGAAAGCATAATCATAATAGGACAAGCTGTTGGAAAATCTGAAAAAGCTCAGGGTATAGTTGACGAAATGAAAAGAAGATTTGAAAAAATCAAAGAAAATAACAAACTTAAACAAAAAATAAGAATCTATTGTGAGGAGTGGTTCAAGCCGCCGACCATTTCAGGAAACTGGGTTCCTGAGCTTATTGAAATTGCAGGTGGAATAAGCTTCTGCCCGAAAGGACAGAAAAGTTTTGAAGTTGATGCAGACGAAATAGCAAAATTTAATCCCCGCGCAGCAATAATGTCCTGGTGCGGATTTGGGAGAAGAATTAACATCTCAAAAGTAAAATCAAGACCAGTCTGGAATAACATTGCTGCATTCAGAAATGAGGAAATTTTTACAATACATGATTCCTATCTCAACAGGCCAGGGCCGAGGCTTGTTGAAGGCGCTGAGAAAATTGCAAAAATTCTAGATAAGTTAAGGGAAGAAAATCTTAAAAATCTTGGAAAATCAAAATGAGAAAATAAATGAAGATGAACAAAACTACAAGCATAAGTCAGATAATGAAGCTTCTTGGAAAACAGTACAAAACTGCAAAAATATCACTTAATTATTCCAATCCAGTTCAGCTTCTTGTTTCTGTAATGCTTTCTGCACAATGCACAGATGTGCGCGTCAACATTGTAACAAAAGAACTGTTCAAGAAATACAAAACAGCAAGAGATTTTGCAAATGCAGATATAAAACAGCTTGAGAAAGATGTGAAATCAACAGGATTTTACAGAAGCAAAGCAGGAAACATAAAGAAAACATGCACAATCATTGTTGACAAGTTGAAAGGAAAAGTTCCTGATAAAATGGAAGAGCTTGTTGCATTGCCCGGGGTTGGCAGAAAAACAGCAAATATTGTGCTTTCAAATGCATATGGGGTTAATGTTGGCATTGCAGTCGATACTCATGTAAAAAGACTTTCTGGCAGACTGGGATTTACAAAAAATATAATGCCTGAAAAAATTGAAAAGAACTTAATGGAACTTGTTCCTAAAAAAGACTGGAATTACATAACTTATCTGCTGATTGAGCACGGAAGAGCAGTATGCAAAGCTCCAACACCAATCTGCTCAAAATGCATTCTTTATTCACTTTGTCCGAGAAATGGAGTTTCTAAATATAAATAACGGAATTAGATAAATATCTAATAAACTCCTATTTGATATTCTAACGAAAACGTTAAAAATAGATGTGGGTTATTGAATAACATGGGAAAATACAAACTGGAACACGACAGGCCAAATTGCATAGGCTGTGCTGCATGTGTTGCTGTTGCACCAGACCATTGGGAGATGAATGACGACGGCAAATCAGATATTGTTGGCTGTCAATCAAGAAAAGATGACTGGCAGGAAAAAGATTTGGAGGACAAGGATTTTCAGACAAACAAAGAAGCAGCAGAAGCATGTCCTGTAAATGTTATTCACATTACTGACAAGGAAACAAAGAAAAGAATAATCTAAAAATAAAGGATATTTTTGGTTTATTAATCTGAGATTTTCCAATAATTTAATAATCTCACAAAAACAAGAGGTTGATTATGGCAGAAGAAGATGCTTTACAAAAACTTGTTCTCAACAAGCCAGTATGGCTGAAAATAAGGCCTCCTAACACAGAGTCTTTTCCAGAAATAAAAAAGATAATCAACAACTATAAACTTCACACAGTTTGTCAGGAAGCTCACTGCCCTAACATGTCAGAATGCTGGAGCGGGGGAACAGCAACTTTTATGGTTATGGGTGATACCTGCACAAGGGCATGTAAATTCTGCGCAATAAAGACTGCATTTCCAGCGCCTCCTCTTGATATAGATGAACCAAGGAAGCTTGCAGAGGCACTTTCTAAAATGAAACTGGATTATGCTGTAATAACTTCTGTTGACAGGGATGATTTAATTGATCAGGGTTCACTTCACTTTGCAGCATGCATTGCAGAGATAAAATCGAGAATGCCTGAAATGATTGTCGAAGTTCTTATCCCTGATTTTCGGGGGAAAGACAACCTCATCCAAAATATTGTGGATGCAAAACCTGATGTAATTGCACACAACGTTGAAACCGTGAAATCTTTGCAGAGAAAAATAAGAGATCCAAGGGCAAATTACGAACAATCTCTGCATGTTCTAGATTATGCAAAAAAAGCCGATTCATCAATACATACAAAATCAGCACTAATGCTTGGCTTGGGTGAAAAAGACGAAGAAGTCATTGAAGTTATGAAAGATTTGAGAAAAATCGGAGTCACAATCCTTACGTTTGGGCAATATCTCAGGCCAAGCGACTGGCATGTCCCGCTTGTTGAATATGTAACCCCTGAAAAATTTGAATATTTCAAAAAGAAAGGAGAAGAGATGGGATTTGCTTATGTTGCTTCAGGGCCTTTTGTAAGAAGTTCATACAGGGCAGGAGAATTGTTTATCAAAAATATTGTAAAAAATAATAGCAAACAAGAAAATATTAAAACACAATAAAATGTTTGAAATTTTCCACCAGTCTATGACTAGTGGTTCTTGACATAAGATTCAAATAGAACCAAAAATCATAACACTTAAATAATCTGCAAATGATATAAAATAAACATTTAGGGATGGTGGGTAATAATATGCCAAAAAAGACGGTTTTGAATTTCAGCATTGAAAATATTCAGGTTCTTTACGAAAGCGGCAACGCTGATATGAAGCTCATGCCTAAGGTTACAAATGAAGAAATAAAAAAATTCTATGAAGACATGATTCTTATCAGGGCATTTGACAAGAAATGCCTTTCATTGCAGAGACAGGGAAGACTTGGAACCTATGCAATGCTTACAGGACAGGAAGCATCACAGGTTGGAAGTGCAAATGCCCTTTCAAAAGAAGACTGGATGTTTCCGACTTACAGAGAAAGCGGGGCAATGATTTCAAGAGGAATGCCGCTTCTTACACTTCTTCAATATTGGGCAGGAGATGAACGCGGACAGCATATTCCGGAAGGAGAAAATGATTTTACAGTAAGCATTCCAATAGCAAGCCAGATTCCTCACGCAGTTGGCCTTGCATGGTCCTTGAAAGCAAAGGGCAAAAAGAATGCTTCGCTTGTTTATTTTGGAGACGGTGCAACATCCAAAGGAGATTTCCATGAAGGCATGAATTTTGCAGGAGCATTAAATCTTCCTGTTGTATTTATCTGCCAGAACAATCACTTTGCAATTTCTCTTCCTACAAAAAAACAGACAGCAGCGCAGTCAATGGCACAGAAGGCAATTGCATACGGCATTCCTTCAATTCAGGTTGATGGCAATGATGTTTTTGCTGTTTATCTGACAACAAAGCATGCACTTGAAAAAGCATATGCTGGAAACGGGCCTTCTTTCATAGAATGCCTGACTTACAGAGTTTGTGACCACACAACTTCTGATGATGCTTCAAGATACAGGCCAAAAGAAGAAGTTGAAGAATGGAAGAAGAAAGACCCTGTTGAAAGATTAAGAAAATTCATGGAGCAAAAAGGATTATGGACAAAGGATTATGAAACTAAAATCCAGGAGCAGTCAGCTGCAAAAGTTGAGGAAGCAGTAAAACAGCTTGAGGAATTCCCTGAGCAGAAAGTAAATGACCTTTTCAATTATGTTTTTGCAGAAATGACGCCTCAGCTGAAAGAGCAGCTCGAATACCTTAAGGGGTTTGACAATAATAAATAAAACAATAAATAAAAAAGAATAATGTGTGATAATCATGGCAACTCAAAATCTTAACATGGTACAGGCAATCAACCTTACTTTGAAGCAGGCACTTGCAAAAGACAAGGATGTGATTCTTTTAGGAGAAGATATAGGTATGAATGGCGGGGTCTTCAGAGTCACAGATGGCTTGCAAAAAGAATTTGGACCAGACAGAGTTGTCGATACCCCCCTTGCAGAACTGGGAATTGTTGCTGTTTCATTTGGCATGGCAATTGGCGGACTAAAGCCGATTCCTGAAATACAATTTGGCGGGTTTACTTATTCTGCACTTGACCACCTCATTGATCATGTCGGAAGAATAAGAAACAGAACAAGGGGAAGATTTACTTGCCCTATGGTTCTCAGAATGACTTATGGCGCTGGAATAAGAGCACTGGAGCACCATTCTGAAAGCATGGAAACTTATTTTGCGCACACTCCTGGACTGAAAGTTGTTATTCCTTCAAATCCTTATGATGCAAAAGGGCTTTTAACAGCAGCAATAAATGACCCAGACCCTGTTATTTTCATGGAGCCGTCAAAAGTCTACAGGGCAATAAAAAATGATGTTCCTGAGGAAGAATACACACTTCCGCTTGGAAAAGCAAATGTTGTGCATGAAGGCTCTGATTTAACATTGATATCATTCGGCTCAATGATGAAGACAAGCCTTGAAGCATTTGAGAAAATGAAGGGAAAGTACAGCATTGAAGTTATTGACTTGAGAACAATCTCTCCTTTGGATGAAGAAACAATTATAAATTCAATAAAAAAAACAGGAAGATGCGTGATTGTTCAGGAAGCACCAAGAACTCTTGGAATAGCATCTGAAATAATTGCAATCATAAATGACAAGGCTTTGCTTAATCTCAATGCACCTGTTGAAAGGGTGACAGCATTTGACATTCCAGTCCCATTTTTGAAGATGGAGGCAAAATATTTCCCTGATGAAGAAAGAATAATTGCAGGGATTGAAAAAGTAATGAAATTTTAGATTAAGTTTATTCGGTTTAATAAATTGGGCGGGTAATAACCATGAATTATGAATTTAAGTTTCCTGATGTCGGCGAAGGCATAGCAGAAGGAAAACTTTTGAAATGGCATGTCAAAGAAGGAGACTCAGTAAAGCATGACCAAGTTCTTGCAGAAATAGAAACCGACAAGGCAGTTGTTGAAATTCCATCCCCCAAACAGGGCAAAATTCTAAAATTGCATTACAAAGAAGATGATACTGTTCCTGTCGGGCAGCTTCTTGTAACATTTGAGGTTGAAGGCACTGAGCCTGAAATAAAACCACAGGAAAATACTGCCCAAAGTGACAGTGCTTCTGCTGCTGAAAAAGCAGGTGCTGTTGTCGGATTTCTTGAGGAAGCAAGCAATGAGCCAAAACATGACGATTCAAAGGAATATGAAAAGCCTGCAGAAATAAAGAAGGCAGTTATTGCAACACTTGCTGTGAAAAAGCTTGCGAGGGATTTGGGAATTGACATTGCATCTGTTGCTGGAACAGGCTATGGCGGAAGGATAACTGAAGATGATGTGAAAAAATCAGCAGGAAAAACAACTCCAGAATCTGAAGCTCCTGAAAATTCTGCTCCAAAAGATATGAAAAATTATGATATTTATGGTCCTGTTGAACATTTTGCAATGAATTCTACAAGAAGGGTCATTGCACACAAGATGTCTGAATCAAAATTCACTGCTCCGCATGTCACATTAATGGAAAATCTGGATGTTACTAATCTTTTTAATCTGAGAGAGCAGGAAAAGATAAAGGCAAAGGAGAAAAATGTGAAACTGACTTACCTTGCATTCATTGTTAAGGCAGTTGTTCAATGCCTCAAGAAACATCCTCTTCTTAATTCAACAATAGATGAAAAATCTGCTGAAGTTGTTCTCAAGAAATATTATAATATTGGGATTGCAGTTGACGCTTCTGAAGGATTGATTGTTCCTGTTGTCAAAGAAGCAGACAAGAGAGTGCTTTATGATGTTGCAAATGAAATTGTCAGGCTTGCAGATGCTTCACAGAATAAAAAATTAGGGCTTGGCGATATTAAAGGCGGAACTTTCAGCATAACCAACATTGGAAGCATTGCAGGAACTTTCTTTACACCGATAATAAATTTCCCTGAGGTTGCAATTCTGGGATTGGGAAGAATGCAGGATGCTCCTGCTGTCGTGAATGGGGAGATTAAGATAAGAAAAATACTGCCTTTGTCTTTGTCATTTGACCACAGAGTTGTTGACGGCGCAGAAGCAGCAAGATTCATGAAAGACTTGGTTGAAATATTAGAGAAGCCTGAAGTATTGGTTGATGAATAATTCTTTGTTAGAATAATTTAACTCTGTCGATTCAAATAAAATGGGTTTAATGTATACTGAAATCAATATGGGAAAGTAC
>Ga0210057_1008306_pt1 | contig 12329 bp, 12 predicted proteins | sample CryGeyCG2114_010_2_FD_183968 | JGI IMG/M metagenome (GOLD analysis project Ga0210057, IMG submission 183968) | Groundwater microbial communities from aquifer - Crystal Geyser CG10_big_fil_rev_8/21/14_0.10 (SPAdes) (version 2) | ecosystem: Environmental > Aquatic > Deep subsurface > Groundwater ...
GAAGTTGAGCTTGACTCCATGCCAACCCACTTGCCTGTGTACTGTAACTCGGGAATAAACTTGCCACGACTACTAAAGAAAATAGAAAAATTATAGAACGCATAGACGATATGTCTCGATGAATAAATATATATAAGTAGTACTATTGTGTATAGCACAAACTCGTAATATAATCAAGAGTCTATGGATTTCCTTATTAAGGGGGAATAATTTTTTCAAAAAAAATACCAACAACGCTATGAAACAATCTTCAAGATATTAACCTAAGGTTGAGTAGCCGAAAATTCAAACTTTGCCGTATTTACAAAAAAAAGACCTCGCAATATATGAGGTCTTTTTCTATTTGCGTTATTACTTCAACAGCTTCATCACTTCTCTCACAATCTTCCCCTGATCTATAATTTCCTGGATTCCTGATTCCATATCACGGATAATGATCGTGCCATCCTGCACTTCTTTTTGTCCGAGGATGAGTGTATGAGTCACCTCCAGTTTGTGTGCTTGCTCGAGCTGTGACTTGAGTGATGACTTTCCAAGATTGTGGTAGGTAATAATATCTTCTTTTCGCAAATTTTCAATAAGTCGTAGCGCATGCTGTCGAGCTTGGTCTCCCAATTGTGCAAAATACACAGGAGATTTTTTCGGTGCATGACGGAGCGCCTTTGGATTGTTACGAAGATCTTTGAGTGCGAGCACTACACGATCAAGTCCAATCGCAAATCCACTTGCTGGTGTTGCTGGACCACCCAGTTGTTCGACAAGGAGATCATATCTTCCCCCCCCACCGAGTGCGCTCTGACTTCCCTCTTCTGTATCAGTACGAAACAGTTCAAAAACAGTGTCTGTATAGTAGTCGAGACCACGCACTAATGTCGAATCAAGAATATATGGAATTTCAAGGTGATCGAGATATTCGAGCACACGCATAAAAAATTTCTTTGAGTCTTCACTCAGCCAATCAATAATCTGTGGCGCTTCTTCGATAACTTCTCGATCTTGCGGTTCTTTTGAATCGAGGACACGCAATGGATTTTTTGCAATACGTTTTTTTGACAGTTCAGAAAGATAACTTCGTTTTGATCTGAGATACGCCGTCAGCTCGATAACATAATTTGCTCTATCTGCTGGAGACCCAATGCTATTGATTCGAACGGTTGTCTCGAGTCCGAGATCTTTCAGGTAATTGTATGCAACCGTTATAAGTTCTGCGTCAACAGCAGCATCTCGTGTACCAATAGTCTCACAATCGAACTGACGAAACTCGCGATACCGGCCAGCTTGTGGTCGATCATGACGAAAGAGAGAACCACAGGTCCATACTTTTATCGGCTGGGGATCACTTTGCATGCCGTGTGTAATATACGCACGCGCAAATCCCGCTGTAAACTCTGGTCGGAGACCAATTTGAGATCCATCTTTGTCATCAAAGACGTACATTTCTTTGTCTACCACGTCTGTTCCCTTTCCAATAGAACGGGTAAACAAATTGGCGTCCTCTAAAACAGGGACTTCCATATACTGAAAATTGTATGCTTCCGCCATTTGTTCAGCAGCTCTATACACACTTCGCCAAAACTTTGCATCCTTTGGATGCAAATCTCGCATGCCTCGAAGTGGTTGAAATTGTTGTGGTTTTTTTTCTTTTTTCTTATGTTGTTCGTGTCCTTCATGGCGATATTCTTCGGTACGAACTACCTGTGGAACATTTTTTGGGATATTCTTTTTTGGTGATTCTTTTTTCACCACTGTCTTTTTCTTCACAGACGTTGCTTTTGGTGCCATTTTTTTCGTCTCTTTCTTTTTTGCTTTTGGTGTTACTTTTACTTTTTTTGCAGGTGTTTTTGAGACACTCTTTTTCTTGAGTGGTGTTTTTTTCTTTAGCACTATTTTTTTTCGTGACGCCATATAATGATGATAAGCAATAATCGACAAATGATGTGAATCCCTTAAAGAAGTTTATAAATTATATTGTGGGAGATGACTGTCTCCAAAATAACTTACTCTCGTGAGAGGCCATCCACGAAGAAGCGTTCTTCCTTGAATGGATTCTTTGGTGATAGGTCCAAACCGTCGAGAATCATAACTCGCACCACGATTGTCACCAAAGACTGCATATTGATCGTCCCCAAGTGTAAATGCGACATCCCCATCAGTGCTAATCCCGTTGAGATATTGCTCGCTGAGAACAGTACATTCTACTTGGCATATTGTTACTTTTCCGTTTTCTACACGAATACGTTCACCAGGGAGACCAATCACACGTTTGAGATAAAAATCTTCTGGAGATGTTGGGGAACGAAATACAATAACTTCTCCACGTTTTGGATTTCGAAATCGATAACTCAATTCGTCAACAATCAAATATTCATTTTCATAAAAGGTCGGTGACATGGATTCTCCTTTGACATAAAATGGTTTGAACAAAAAGTATCTTACTGCCACAATCGTGATCGCTGCGAGTACGACGATTTTTACCAACTCCAAAAAAAACAGTCCTATCTTGCCAAGCCACGTTGTTTCTTTATGAGATTCTTCTATTTCCGACGGTAATTCTGGCGTGTCGAAAGATTGTGTCTCTTCCATAGAGGACTAAAAATAACGTATAACCACATGAGTATACCAAAAAGAAAGAAAAAAGCAAGATAAAAAAATAGCCTTTTGGGAAAGACTATATTGTGACCATACGTGGATTTGAACCACGGACCTCCCCGCTGTACAGCGGGGCGCTCAATTTCTCTCCATCTGGTCTATAAAATATGAAATATATTCAATAGTAAATTTCCTCTTCTGCTTTTTTATCTGAAATTCAATTTCTCTTGCCTTCTGAAGGGTACAGAATTGCCAAGTACATAATAACACCCAAGGTTTCTTATCTCTCGTTGCCTTAGTTATTCCGCGATTATGCTCAACAAGTCTTTTTTCTGGATGTGGTGTTGAACCCAAATATCTGTGTTTCTTTGAAACACTTTCAAGAAGATAAATGAAGCCTCCCTGTAGCATAGTGTGACCATACGTGGATTCGAACCACGGACCTCTACAATGTCAATGTAGCGCTCTAACCAACTGAGCTATATGGTCAAATGTGTGATGAGTGGGCGATCCAGGAATCGAACCTGGGACCTCTACATTATCAGTGTAGCGCTCTAACCATCTGAGCTAATCGCCCTTTTGAAACGTGAGTCAGAGTATATAAGATTTCTTCTGTTTCGTCAATAGAGTAGACAGCGACTATTGCCCAAAGAAAAACTCCTCGCATCATGCGAGGAGTTTTGTGGGATGTGCGTCTTTAGAGGGTAAATCCGTCAACAGCACTCGTATCAATATCTTCATCACTCATTGTTGAAGTTGGGGCAGGTGCAGCAGCTGGTGCAGCATTGCGATATGCAGGGCCACGACCACCTTCTGGTTCATTGATTTTCAGATTAACGCGAGCGTTATTCTTCGCACCAACGATCTTCAAGAGTGTTCGGACTGAACGAGCAGTTTGTCCTTGGCGACCGATGACGTATGCCATGTCGCTAGGATCGACGTCGAGAGTGATGAGAACACCACGCTCGTCAACAGTACGTACCGCCTTCACCTTGTCGGGATTGTTGACAATGGCTTTGACGACGTACTCCACAAAAGCTTGATCTTGTTCCATAAAATTCGTTTCAGAATGTATATTTGTGAAGAACTGTCGACATGTTCCTGCGGGATGCAGGCCAGTTCATTCGTGAAATAAGTATATACAGATGGTCGAATTTTGTCAATGTATGAGCATTATTCCATAAAATGGAGTCTCAACAGTAGGCAACTAAGACAAAAAAAGACACACCTCTCACAGTGTGTCTTTTTAATTTTTTGAGCGTATTATGCTTCTTTCTTTTCCTCAACTTCCGCAGGTGCCTCTTCAGTAGCCGGAACTTCTTCAGCTTTTGGTTCCTCGGCAACTGGTGCAGTTTCTTCCACTGGAGTTTCAACAGATGCTACTGGTGCTTCTTCTACTGTTTCTTCTACGACAGGAGCCTCTGCAGCAGCCTTTGCTTCTGCTTCGGCTGCTTCTTTTGCAGCGAGTGCTTCAGCAGCGGCAGCTTCCGCTGCAGCTTTTGCGGCTTCAATAGCTTTTTGTTTTGCTTCTTCTACACTAGCCTTCTTTGCATCAATCTTTCCTTTGCGTTTATTTGAAATACTGACAGCTTTCTTTTTGTCCGCAGTCACAATGCCTTCTCGTACCAACAAATTGTGAACAGCCTCAGAAGTACTTGTTCCCAAGTTAAGCCAATACTTAATACGGTCAGCGTTGAGTGCAACAATTTTTGGATTTGCAACAGGATTATAATTGCCCAAAATTTCGAGGGCATGTCCCTGTGTATCTCGTGCGTTTTCTGAAAGCACCAAACGATAGCTTGGTGATTTTTTTCGTCCAACGCGTTGAAGACGAATAGTCAACATAATAAAATCAATTAGCAATATAAGTAAATCAATCAAGACACAACAAGCGATAGTATCTATGACGTATTGTGCAGTGATATGAGAGGTATCTTCTGGTTTCCCAGAGGTATTTCGTGATGGTGCCGAGTATACGGGATCGGTCTCTATTTGTCAATAGACGCGATAGCATGCCATATTCATCACAAACCTGACCCGACGCTACCCCAATTTATGGGAACCTCTCCTACCAGTGGAGTCATAATATTGCGTTTCACTTCTTTTTTTTAATGTTCCTCCCATCGTCACCACTGAATACACAATAAATACGATGTAATACAACATTTCAAACAGGTCAACAGGGAACCCACTTTTTTTGAAAAAATTCATCACTAGATACACAAACAATGCAACTGGAGGAATAATGAATATGAGTACAAACATCCAGGCAAACCCGCGTTTCCGATGCTTCGTTTGTTGTTGTGAACTGATTAGCTCAGGTGACATGTCTCTCTGAAACAGATTCAACAGAAGCAGTACTATCGCCACAATCACCATGTTTGACATGACGTATTTTACAAAAAATAAGGAAACAGCGTTGCTATTGAAAAATAAAATAACAACACCATTGAGAATAAGTAAACTTAGTTGTTCTCTGTTTCTTTCCCAAATAGTTGTGCAATTTTTGCATGTAATTATTATTCATATGCACTATCAATTTTTTAAATATGTATTATTGATATTACATCAATCGTTCTACACAAATGACGAAAATACATACTAAAAACAATCTGTGGAAAACATTATTTTTCTGCAACTTTTTCCGCGTCACCAAGCTTCACTGACAACAGTCGACTCATGCCATCATTGCCCATCGTCACACCATAAAGTGCATCCGCTGCGTGCATACTCACACGATTGTGTGTGATAAGGATAAATTGCGATGCCGTTGCAAGTTCTTGCAAAATATTGGTAAATCGAAGTGTATTTGCTTCGTCGAGGGCTGCTTCTACTTCGTCGAGAAATACAAAAGGTGATGGATTGGTCCGAAGAATCGCACACACGAGTGCAATTGACACCATCGTTCGCTCACCTCCAGAGAGTGATTGAATATTTTTAATTTTCTTTCCCGGTGGATTGGCTTTGATATCAATCCCCTGCAAAATTTCTTTTCCACGCTTTTTCTTATCGGCCTTCGCTTTTGCAAAAGAAGATTCTTCTTCATCCGCAATTTCTTCTTCCTCTAACGAGTCTTCACCCTCTTCTACTTTTTCTTCACCGTATATTTCAATCAGATCCGCTTCTCCACCTTCAAAAAGTGTTGTGAAATATCGTTTGAATTCTGTCTTAATTTGTTTAAATGCTTTCTTTCTTTTTTTTCTCATGACTTCATCGAGCTCTGCAATCAATGTCTCGAGATCTTTTGCCGTCTTGGTAAGATCCTCGAGCTGTGCAGACAAATCTTCATGTCGTATTTTGGTTTCTTGATATTCATCCATCACTTCCTGATCAATACCACCGATAAGAGATAGTTGATATTTGAGTTTGTCTATTTCTGCTAGCACAGCTTCTAATTTTTCCATGCCAAGTACTGTTTCCACACGATTCATTACTTCTGCCAAGGGCATGTGAAGTTCATGATATATTTCTTCTTCGAGATCTTCAGCTTTTGTTTCCAATTTTGCAATTTCAACTTGAAGTGTATTGCGCTGTTCTGATATTGCATTGAGTGAAGATTGGACTCCTTGCATATCATCTTGCAATGCAAACACACGCTGTCGTTTTTTTTCTTCTTCATCATTGAATGCTTGTATATGTTGCTCAGTCGAGGCAAGCACATCTTCGGCCCGTACCAATTCACTATCCAATGTATCTCGTTCTTTTTTGAGTGTATTCATCGCACTATCATATTCCCCCTCACTCATCGTAGAAAGAGAAAGCTCTTGTTCAAATCCTGCTTTTTCTTTGTCTATCTCATGTTTTTGTGCCTCAAGCAGTTCGCGCTTGTTGGTACGTTTTCCGATCTCGGTATCAAGCAAACGAAGCTGTTCGTCAACTTGTTTGTGAACACTACTCAACTCGGTAAGTTTGCTATCAAAAGACAACAGTTCTTCCTTGATACCTTCCTCGTCATGTTTTGATCCATACATGGATTCCTGAGAAAAACTGAGCCCAGTACTTCGTTGCTTGCGGAATCCACCTTTCATACTTCCACTCGTCTCAAGAATATCTCCATCAAGCGTTACCATGCGTATCTTCCCAATACCAATACTACGCGCCGTTTCAATATCTTCTACGATGAGTGTATTGCCAAGTACATAGGAAAAAATATCATCAAATTTTTCTTCGTATGAAATAATATCAATAGCTAATCCAATCACTCCTTTTTTTCCAAGGAATGCTTCGATATCTTGTGGGATATGTCTTCCTCGAATTTTTGTCAGTGGCAAAAAAGTCGCATAGCCAAGTCGACTCTCACGCAAATATCGGATGCAACTTTCTGCAACGAGTTCGTCTTCGACCACAACAGAGGTGAGATGGGAGCCGGCCGCGATGTCGAGTGCAAGCTGATATTCTGCCGGCACACGACCGAGCTGGGCCACAGCACCAAGTACTCCACCAAATTGGCGTCGTTCAGACAAAATCGCTTCTACCGCGCGAAGACCCGTATATTGGAACACCGATGTTTGTGTTTCTGCTTCTCGGAGCAGTCGCTCGAGTTCTTGCTTTTTGCGATGCACGTCTTGCATCTCAAGCGTGACCTCTTGCATCTTTTTTATGGCTGCCACCCGTTTTTTTTCAAATTCTTTTTCTTCTGTTTCTATCGCTGTGATGTCTTGCGCAAGCACTGTTATTTTTTCTTCTACTTCATCATGTTTTTTTTCAAGCCATCCAATATTTTGTTTCCCTGCTTGGTTGTACGCAGTTTGCATTCTACCAGAAAGAATCGCTCGTTCACGTTCGAGTGCATGTTTTTTTGTTTGTGCATCACTATACGCACGCTGGAGTCCGGCAAAGACATCTTCACGCGAGGCACCCTGTGCAAGTGTCGCGAGTTCTGTTTGAATCGTACCAAGTGATGCACTCAATGCATCGTACGTTTTTTGAATATCAAAAAGTTCACTCCGTCCCTTTTCAAGAGACGTCTGATAATGTGTTCCAAGGGTGACATAATATCCTTCTTGCAAACCAACCAACGCCGTCTCAACTTCTTTTCTTTTTTCAAGTTTTTTTACTTGACGAGATAATGTTTTCAATCGTGGAGTAATTTCTTGCAACAAGAGCGATGCTTGATCAATATATTCTTTACTTTTTCTGAGTTTGAGAAATGATTGATGACGTTTTATTTGAAATTCTTTGATCCCTGCCGCTTCGTCAAAAAATGCTTTCCGCTCTGAGGGTGATTGCAAAAGCATCCGATCTATCGTCCCCTGCCCAATCACACTGTATGATCCATGTGCAAACTGCGCCCTGGCAAGAAGAATTTGCAAATCGATGAGACGAACGGCAGCGCCATTGATAAGATATTCACTCTCACCAGAACGGTACAATTTTCTGGTAATAATTAATTCTTCATAGTCTATCGGCGCTTTGTGATCAGTATTATCAAAATTGAGACTCACGCTTGCCACACTCATTTGCCCTTTTGTCGAAGAGCCTGCGAAGATAACATCTGCCGTCTTTTTTCCACGGAGTTGCTTCACACTTTGTTCACCGAGTACCCACCGAATCGCATCAGAAATATTACTCTTTCCGCTCCCATTTGGCCCGACAATTGCGGTGATACTTTGCCTCTCTTTATACGGTGGCAAAAAATCAACCGTTGTCTTGTCAGCAAAGGATTTGAATCCGTGAAGTTCAATACTTTTTAAATACATGAAAAAATAATCAGATCCGTAACCAACGACTCGTCTATTATACCAAATATGATACATGATACCATAGAGTAAGAAGGAGGAACAAGGTATTGACAGATTTCGAAAAATAAGGTAGATTCACATGCTTGTCTTTCTTCGCCCACGTATTCTCATACCAACACAGTGATTCAGATATATGCCAAAACGGGTAGCCACCCACATTTTCAACGCTATCGGGGCAGCAGAAAAGGTGCTTCTCGTGTCTCACAAAAATCCAGATGGAGACACGCTCGGATCCCTCGCTGCCATGATGCAATACCTCAGACACATCGACAAACCTCATGTGGCATTTTGTGCTACCACTATTTCCCCTACACTCATGTTTTTGCCACACGTAAACTATGTGACACAACAACCCACCGTGTGGGACGACAAAGATCTTGATTTGGTCATTGTATTCGATTCCTCGAGTCCAGACTATGCAGGTGTGGATCATCTTCTTCCCATTATGCAAGAACGAGGTGCAAAAATTGCAAACATTGATCACCACAATACAAACCTCCACTATGGAGATTTCAATCTTGTCCTCCCAAAAGCAAGCTCAACCACAGAAATTGTGCATGACTTTTTTGTACACAATAAGGTAACTATCACTCCAGACATGGCGACCTGTCTCCTGACTGGCATCATTACGGATACAGGCAACTTTACCAATGCTGCGACAACAAACCATTCCATGAACATTGCCAGCAAACTGATTGAAAAAGGGGGCAACCTCTCTATGATCCAGGGATGGGTATTGAAAGATAAAACCGTCAACGGACTCAAACTTTGGGGAACGGTCCTGAGCCGGATGACTCACCACGAACAGCTCGATATCGTGTACACCTATGTCACAAAAGAAGATATCGAAACACATGGCGTGACAGAACACGAAGTCGAAGGTATTGCAAACTTTATGAACAATATCAAAGACGGACGTGCAGGCATGATATTGAAAGAAACAGAAGATGGAAATTTCAAAGGGAGTTTTCGTACCACGCATGACCATGTGGATGTGTCAGCTTTTGCAAAACTCTTTGGTGGTGGCGGGCATAAAAAAGCAGCTGGCTTTTCTGTCGAAGGCCCACTCGAAAAAGCACTCGAACATATCTTTGAAAAAATACACGTATTTGAAAATGGAGAACTCGCACTAGCAGAGGCGTAAAAATTGTACCCGCCCTATCAAGGGAGGTCGGGAGGCGTCTTTAGCAAGAGACAACGTTGGTTGCTGATGCAGACCCCCTCTAACTCCCCATGCTAGGGGGAAGAATATTTTTCAATAAAAAAACAGCTCGCACGTTGCAAGCTGTTTTTTTATTTCAAAAGGTTTCGTCTTTATTCACATTCAGAAAGACTCATCAGTTCAGATATCATCTGAAAACCTCAACGCGACCCTGCCACACGATTCCGAAGAAACGTGCGTGGGACGCCACGAGAGAACATGGCCTAGTTGGCCGAGGACGGCACGAGGACGAAGTCGAGGACGAGGACGCCTCCCCCGTAGTTGTAGGGGTGGGACTCGATGAGCTTGATGTGCGCCCGCGTGAAGTACATGATCTCCACCTCCTCGCCCGAGTAGACGCCGTAGGCCTGCATGGCGCCGCCCTCCCCTCGCTCGAAGACGTACGTCCAGTTGGGATCGGTGGGATCCTCCTGGCTGTACATGAGGAGCTGGCAGCTTGCCTCGACGTACTCGGTCTGGACGACGACGGTGTAGCCGTTGACCACGACGTAGTAGAGAAGGTTGTCGTAATCAGCGAACGGACACGTCACCTCGGGCATGGGCGCCGCGGCCAGGCAGACCGTCTCGTCCAGCCCTGTCACCGCGACGCAGTAGCCGCTGTCGCAGTCCACGTCGGACGCGCACGTCAACAGATGCTGACTGGTGTCGTTGTCGATGCAGACCTGGTCGGTGCTTCCCTCCAGCTGCATGCAGCTGGAGCCGGGGGCACAGTCGCCGTTGTCGATGCAATAGGTGGTGTCGGTGTTGACGCCGGTGTTGGCGTCGCAGCCGGCGACGAGGGCGATGGCGATGGCGGTGGCGAACATGTGACGCATCGGGAATCCTCCTGGTGATGCGGTCTCACGACGTACTTAACTACAGCATTTCTGCAGCAAGCACAATCGAATGAACCGCACCACCTCCATGTTCTCTTGTGTTGTATAGAACGTCAAAATAGACACACGATTGTCCTATTTTGAACGGTGAAACATAGCACAAAATAAAAATCTTGTCAAGTGTATAAATAAAAAAAATGCCTTATCTTAGCAATTTCTATCCTTTTTTGAGATGAACGAACGACCGGCGTGCGCAGCTCCGAAGAGCGCGCCACGCCGGTCGCGAGGTGAGAGATCAGAAGCAGGTGCCACCGGGGACGAAGAGTACGAAGTACTCATGCCTCGCCCCGACGTCCATGTCCCAAATGTCGAGGAAGCATGTCGGCTCCCCGAAGTTGTTCGTAAACTGGAACGCCTGCTGATGAGAAATGAGGACCATGGGTGGCCCGCCATTCTCTGGTGGAGCATCCTCAAGCACAAGCACGATCCACTCGTCCTCCACAAGCTCAAAGTACGTGTCTTCCTCCGAGGCAACGTAATGATCAAGAGTGGTCGTCTCGTCGAGAAGGAACACATCTCCCCACTTGTACCACAACGGCACCGCTGTACCGTCTGGACGGATGATGGTGATATTGCAGGTGCCGGAACAAACCACTTTCCCGAACATCCGCTCGCCAACGTCGTGGGTGATGACAGTCGGGAGGTTGTTGCCTGAGGGCTGGATCACGTCCGATGTCCCATGATGAACACCTGTGATGTCAGTATAGCAACCGCTGATCCAGATCGCGATCAAGACAAGCGACATGACGATAATCGTAACACGCATGAGAAAACTCCAGTGAATGTGACCAGACGTCAACGTACAGGACCTCCCTGACGCAAACGCATCTGCCACATCCACCGGTTCTGACCTTTCTACAAAATATCATATCAACATAGGAAGATGTGTCCTATGTTGAATGAATGAACATATCGTATACATGCAAGTTTGTCAATAATTTTTTTTCTCATTCGTAAAAAGAAAACCCTTCAAAAAAGTTTTATTAATAGTTCGTTGTTACTTACATTATCACTCTCTTGACAAGACTGCCAACGCACGGTATGCTATACTTTGTATATATTTGTTGTTAATTGCTTCTATGAATTCACAATACCTCATCCCAACCGTCATTGAAAAAACATCACAAGGTGAACGCGCGTACGATATTTATTCTCGCTTGTTAAAGGATCGTATTATTTTTCTTGGCAGTGCTATCGATGATGGCGTTGCCAATACTATCATTGCCCAGCTCCTCTTCCTCGCAAATCAAGACCCCGAAAAAGATATCAAACTGTATATCAATTCACCTGGTGGATCTGTGACTTCCGGTATGGCGATCTATGACACCATGCAATTCATCAAGCCACACGTCTCTACTATCTGTATTGGTATGGCGGCAAGCATGGGATCTGTCCTCCTCGCGGCAGGAGAAAAAGGAAAACGATTTGTCCTCCCAAATAGTGAAGTCATGATTCACCAAGTTCTTGGTGGCACACAAGGGCAAGCAAGTGATATCCAAATCCACGCAGAACGTATTGTGAAAATGAAAAAACATTTGAATGAAATTCTTGCACAACAAAGTGGACAAACATTTGAAAAAGTAGAAAAAGATGCAGATAGAGATTACTTTATGAATGCAGAAGAAGCTGTGGCGTATGGACTTGTTGATAAAGTTATTAGTTAGCACGGGGCACGTATCATGTAGCACGGAACAATCGTGCTATGAACGGCTGGATACTTTGCAACGGAAGATTACGCTTCGCTAAGATTATATGCTGACTTCGTCAGCATAAGATGACTTAATGGACAAAATGGGAGGCTAGAATCTTGTCTTTCCCTTTAAAATTTCATTAATAAGTTTCGTTCGTCGCTTTGCTTTCATACCTCTGTGAACATTGAGTAAACCTTTGAGGTGTGCGAAA
>Ga0210057_1008308_pt1 | contig 12327 bp, 12 predicted proteins | sample CryGeyCG2114_010_2_FD_183968 | JGI IMG/M metagenome (GOLD analysis project Ga0210057, IMG submission 183968) | Groundwater microbial communities from aquifer - Crystal Geyser CG10_big_fil_rev_8/21/14_0.10 (SPAdes) (version 2) | ecosystem: Environmental > Aquatic > Deep subsurface > Groundwater ...
TCACCTGCTACCCCATCCGTTTCTCCAGCACCTAGCCAACCGACACCCAGTCAACCGGCCACATCGGAGCCAAGCCAGTCCGCGCCTAACCAACCGGCGGGCAGTAACGACGAAATAGATATAGAAGATATTCCATTTTAATAAAATTATGAAAAGAAAAAACAACCCCTTAGGGACACACCAAAACATTGAAATTGACCACAAAGACGTCAATTTGCTAAAACGTTTTTTAACTTCCAGCGGACGCATTAAATCTCGCAAATATTCAGGCCTAACCGCCGCTCAACAAAGACGTTTAGCCAAAGCAGTCAAAAGAGCGCGCCACTTGGCCCTATTAGCATTCACTAAATAGTTATGGATTTAGCGCAAATAAAAGAGGGCGTGGCCTTAGAATTAGACGGTCAGAATTTTATTGTGGTTAAAGCTCAGCACTCCAAAATTGGTCGCGGAGGCGCTTTGGTTAAATCTAAATTAAAAAACCTCAAGACGAAAGCGCTCATTGATCGCACCATTAAACCATCTGATTCTTTTGATTACGCCGACGTCAACCGGTCAAAAGCCTCTTATTTATACGCCGATCAAAGCAAATCCTTCTTTATGGATGCCTCTTCTTTTGAACAGTTTTCCATTGAAAACGACTCTATTAGTGCCCAACAGAAATTTCTGAAAGAAGGATTAACCGTGGATGTGCTCTTAATTGGGGAAGAAGCGGTGGCTATTGAACTGCCTAAAAAAGTGGATTATAAAGTAATTGAGGCTCCGCCGAACGTTAAGGGCAACACAGCCTCGGGCGCCAACAAGAGCGTGCAAATTGAAACGGGCGCTAGCATTACTGTTCCGATGTTCATTAAAGAGGGTGATATTATTAAGGTAAACACCACCGACAACCGCTACGTTGAACGAGTAAGCAACTAAAGTGAATTTATCTGTCAGTGAACTTCAGTCTCTCAATTGTTACGCGGGATCCAAAAAAATTGCCCAAGTTCATTTGGTCGTTTTTGATAAAACAAAAGGGTCGGTACTATCTTTGATCGTCAAAAATAAGGATGAATTCTGGCTCATCAATCACTCGCAAATTGTTGATATCTCTAAAGAGAGATTACAAATTGAGAAGCAAAAAAGCCTCACCCCTATTCCTCCCAACTCTCTAGCCGATAAAGCCTTACGCGCACAACACCATATAATTGGGCTACCCGTCGTCACAGAAAGTGGTCAATTTTTTGGTACCGTCAGCGACTTGAATTTAGTTTGGCCCCCCGGAGCAATTTGGCAGATGGTAGTGCTAGTCAACGATGGAGAGAGATTGCTCGCTAAAAATCAGATTTTACAAATAACAGACACGGAAGTTGTTATTATTGAAGATGTAATTAATCCGAAGTTTAAGTGGCAAGCCGAAATTGGCCAAACGGCTGACGCTACTAATTAAGGAGCCACTATCTGGTATATAATAGATATATGTTCAACGCAGATGAAGGAAGGCAGATGCGCGATACTTTGCGCGATTTGACTTCTCAAACCAACAGGCTGGCCAAAACCATCGAGCGCATTGAAGTCAAGCAAAGATGGTCAATTTTCGCTCATCCAACGAAGTTCTTTTTTTTCAGCTTTATGAACGGTTTATTCATCGCCATTGGCTCCACTTTCGGTGTAGCTTTAATTTTACTCATATTCCACTATTTGGGCTATCTGCCTATTATTGGAGAGTTAGCCAATCAAGCCCGAGAGGTTATTCAAAACACTCGCTAAATAATATATTTAATTAATTGAAACTATATGAGCGAAACACCTCCAGACCCACAAAATTTGCCCGACAGTCAGCCGGTTGAGCCTACTCCTTCGGCTACTCCGCCCAATACTCCACCCGCACCCGCATCTTCGGCGCCCGCACCCGCACCCGTTCAGCCACCAACAGTTGAGCCAATGCAACCCGTTGAACCTCCAGCTGAACCCCCAACCAACACTCAACCGATTAACGGAAGCAACGGCGGTGGTGACAATGATGATTCCTTCTATGCTAATGCACCAAGAGGCAGTTGGACTTGGATTATGTGGGGCGCTTTATTGCTAGTCGTAGTTTTGATTGTCACAGTTTTAGCTTGGCGCATAATTATTAGTGACAAGCCGGCTTCTGCTCCCGTCGCGGAAGAGATTGCGCCTGAAGAAGAGGTGGTGACGGAACCTGCTCCGGCAGAAGAGAGCGCGGAAGAGACGAAAACTGAAGAAGAACAGCCGGCTGAAGCAGAGAATACTGATCTAAAATATCAATCCTTCAGTCACGAAAAAGTTGATTACACCTTTGACTATATAGACGGTGACGGCTGGTCGGCTGAGTATATCACGGAAAAATCCATTCCGGGCGCCACGAAACCGCAAACTCAGGTTGATATTAAAGGCCCCAATAATTTATTCGGCACCATTTTCAGACAAGCGGTAGAAGGAGGATTTCAAGGTTACACTTGGGGCGAGAAAACAATTGTCAAAACGAAAGACGGCTTAGAATTATCTCGCTACGAAGGGCCGAGTAACGCCGACAACACTTACGGCTACTTAATTCATGGCTCCGAAGAAGACAACTTCCCTAACTCTTTCTCCGCCTTTTTCTCCATGGATAGTAAAGATGAAGACGCACTAAAAGAATTAGATAAACTGTTTGGTTCTATAAAGTTGAAGTAGGTTTGGGGGCAACCAATCCTACATCATTCCCATACCGTTCATTCCGCCCATAGAAGCGGCGTCGGCTGAAGAATCTTTCTCTTCGGGTAAATCGGTGATAACTGCTTCGGTGGTTAATACCATAGAAGCGACAGAGGCGGCGTTTTGTAAAGCACTGCGTGTCACTTTGTAAGGGTCAATAATGCCCGCTTCCATCATGTTGACGTACTCATCTTTGGCGGCATCATAGCCCATGCCCTTCTCTAATTGGCGTACTTTTTCAATAATGACCGCGCCAGATTTGCCTGCGTTCTTGCTAATTTGGCGAATAGGTTCTTCTAAAGCACGGCGGACAATTTTGACACCGACCGCTTCTTCACCTTCAGCAACAATTGAATCAACTTTAGAAATGACATCTAGAAAAGCTACTCCACCACCGGCGACAATTCCTTCATCCATAGCAGCGCGAGTTGCTTCTAAAGCATCTTCAATGCGGTGTTTTAACTCTTTCATTTCCACTTCTGTAGAAGCGCCTACTTTAATAACACCGACTCCTCCAGACAGTTTGGCTAAACGTTTATTCAACTCTTCTTTGTCGTAGTCGCTTTCGGTGTTAGTAATTTCATTCTTAATTTGGGCGACACGAGCGTCAATATCTTGCGCTTGTCCGACACCGTCAATGATAGTGGTGTTATCTTTGGTGGCGATGACTCGGCGCGCCTTACCTAGCTGTTCGGCAGAAACTGTTTTTAACTCTAACCCTAAATCTTCTGTAATGACTGTGCCACCTGTCAAAACAGCGATATCTTGCAACATCGCTTTGCGACGATCACCAAAACCGGGGGCTTTAACGGCTAAAGCGTTGAAGGATCCTCTTAATTTATTCAAAACTAAAGTAGCTAAAGCTTCACCGTCAAAATCTTCTGCAATAATGACGAGATTTTTATTGCCACTCTGGGCCAAACTCTCTAGTAAAGGTAGGATTTCTTCAAGAGAGCTGATTTTTTTATCTGTAATTAAAATAGCCGGATTATCGTACTCGGCGCGCATGTTCTGTGTATCTGTCACCATGTAAGCGCTGACGTAACCTTGATCAAACTGCATGCCGTCAACCACTTCATTCTCTAAGCCGAGCTTCTGCCCTTCTTCCACCGTGACCACGCCGTTCTCCCCGACTTGCTTAAAGGTTTCGGCAATTAAGTTGCCCACTTTGGCATCGCCCGCGGAGATGGTGGCGACCTGAGCAATGCGATCGTGGTCGCCTTTCACTTCTTGCACGTTCTCTTTCATGGCTTCAACCACTGTTTCTACGGCCAAGTTAATGCCCCGGCGCACCGCGACAGGATTAGCGCCGGCGGTGACATTTTTTAATCCTTCTTTAGCAATAATTTGCGCCAAAAGAGTGGCGGTGGTGGTGCCGTCGCCTGCCACATCGTTTGTTTTAGAGGCCACTTCTTTGACCAACTGGGCACCCGCGTTTTGAGTGCGGTCTTTCAATTCAATTTCTTTAGCAATGGTCACCCCGTCGTTCGTAATAGTCGGCGCACCGAAGGATTTATCAATGACGACGTTGCGCCCTTTAGGGCCAAGCGTTACTTTAACAGCGTTGGCGATAATGTTAATTCCTTTTAGTATTTCAGATCGGGATTCTTCTGCGAACTTAATTTCTTTAGCCATAATATTTTTTACTTCTCTTTCCCCTCTTTAGTTTTGGTCAACAATGCCCAAAATTTGGCTGAATTTAGCCACTTTTAATTCTTCTTTATTAATTTCAATGTCGTCTGGGCCGAATTTGTCGTACATCACTTTGACGCCCGGTCGTAAACCGACAGCATTGAAATCTATTTTCTTACCGTTCTCTAAACTGCCATCGCCGACAGCGATAATTTCTCCTTCTTGAGACTCTTTTTTAGCGCTATCTGGCAAAACGATGCCCGCGCTGGTCATTTGTTCTTTATTGAGAGGGCGAATTAAAACCCGATCACCTAATGGTAAAAACATAATCTAGTAGTTACTTTTATGGATTAATAATAACCCGTACATTAACTAATGTAAAGTCTGCTTTACATTTTGTCAAGTACAAAAAAAGAGGCCGCCGACTTTGATTAAACGCTTTAGGGTGAAGATTATATCAAACCCCGCGTAGTCGATTGCCTCCAGGTAACGGACGCTTACTTCTCTAACCCCTTAAGCCGTATAGAATCAAGAGATTAGCATAAACGTACATTCTTGCTCGGTTTGTTCCAATAAACCCCTAAGGATTCATCCGAATGTCGAGCGCAGATAGAGACAACTTTCGGTAATTAACTTTCGTTAGGGACCTATTCGTTGACTCTATGTGTACTGGCGTTACCAACTTGTTAAGTTGTTTAGATTGTACCTCGACCCCAATAATATGTCAATGAGAGTCTGCTCTGCCCCACTGCGGTTCTCGCTGTGCTAGCCAGTTTTGTTTTTATTATCTTTTATGCGCATATCATACTTTGTATGCATTTTACCCATGTTTCAGGTTAGCCCGTAGCCGAATCAGCGTTTTGCGCGACGTATTCTTCTTGACCGGCGAGAGGAGCGTCATCGTAGCGGTTACCCTCGACGTGCGTGGTATCAAGGTCTAAGAATCTAGTTTGGTCGCTCTTGAAGTACAGATCTACCTTACCAATGGGGCCGTTACGGTGTTTAGCAATATGAATTTCGGCGATATTTTTGCGATCGGTGTCTTTGTCGTAAACATCTTCTCTGTAAATAAACATGACTACGTCGGCATCTTGCTCAATAGAACCCGATTCGCGCAAGTCAGCTAAAATAGGAATTTTGGGTGAGCGCTGTTCTACGGCCCGAGAAAGTTGAGATAAGGCTAGAATGGGAATGTTTAATTCACGAGCAAGTGCTTTGAGAGAACGTGAAATATAACTGACTTCTTGCACTCGGTTATCTGAACCGGCGAAGCGATCTGACCCACCCATTAGCTGTAAATAATCTATCACCAAAAAATCTAATCCGTATTCCATTTGCAAACGGCGAGCTCGGGCGCGCATCTCCATGACGTTCACAAATGGAGAGTCGTCAATGAAGATATTCGCTTCAGCCAGTTTGCCCATCGCTTCGTGCAAACGGGAGAAGTCGTTGTCACGTAAATTGCCTGTACGCAATCTCCATGAATCAATGCCTCCTAAACTACAAAGTAAGCGATCGGTTAGCTGGTCGGCGCTCATCTCTAAAGAGAAGACGCCCACATTTTTTTTAGCATCAATAGCGGCGTTTTGCACAAAATTAAGCGCCAGTGAGGTTTTACCAATACTTGGTCGGGCAGCTAAAATAACCAGATCTGATTTTTGCCATCCGGCTAAAATATTATTCAACGCCTTGTAGCCCGTGGGAATGCCCCGCAAGGTGCCTTTGTGTTCGGTTAGCTCGTTGATGCGTTCAAATGTTTGGGTCAAGACAGAGCGCACCCCGACAAAGTTCTGGCGCAAAAATTGCTGAGAGACAGAGAAAAGTTTCTGCTCCGCTAGGTCTAAAACGACATCAACGTCATCACCTTCTTTAAAGCCAAGCTGATGGATTTCGTTAGCCGCTGTAATGAGCCGACGCAAGACGGATTTTTCACGCACAATGTTGGCGTGATCAACAATGTGGGTAGCGGTGGCGACAGAATTAACGAGGGAGGCTAAATAACTGGCTCCGCCCGCATCCTCTAGTTTGCTTGTGTCTTCCAAGCGAGATTTTAAAGTAAGGATATCTAAAGGCTGGCGCTTGCCAAAAAGAATCAAGATGGCTTCATAAATAATTTGGTGGCGCCGATCGTAAAAATCTTCCGCCGTTAAAATGTCCGCTACTTTGACGATGGCGTTTTGGTCAATTAAAAGGGAGCCCAAAACGGACACTTCCGCGTCTAGATTTTGGGGTGGCACTTTCAAGGCCCCAATGGGGCTTGACTGATTATTACTCCAAGAGCCGTTTGCCATACTATTATTGTACAGCAAAAATTTGGGGGGAGTTAGTTTATTTTAGTGGCTAGAAACTCCCTGATTATTCCCCATTCAGCCTCCTCACGAACGATTAGATAATTTAGCAACACAACGGATACGAGGAAAAGTGTCAGCTGTTGTCGGTTGAATAAATGCTTATTTTGTAAAATTGTGACCACAAGCAGGGCAATTATAAACGCCACGATTGGCACAAATATGAATAGATATAGCCACAGCAAGCCGTAACCGGCTGTATATATTACAGCTGATATTAAAGATATTAAAATGGCGGAACCGTACAGGAAAACCATAGATTAATAATTCAGCCTTTCAAAACTAAGGCCACTTTCAATTCCTTCTGCGATGAATACCGACTTACCCAAACCGGGCCTGCTTTCTTCCACCTTACCTGAAACTGTTAGATAGCCATCTTTTTTTATTTTCAACCCTTTTTTTACGTATGTATTTGGTTGATAATCTATGCTCTCTATAGTGACAACCAAACCGAAGCGCTCTTTAATAATATTTTGTGCGTACATTTTAAACGATTCTTCATCAAATGAATTAATTAACATCTGTTCTTTATTTATAAAGCCGACTGTCTGATAAATATTTACCACCCGACCATTGTCGTTTGAAGACAAATACAAAACGCTGTAATTATTACCAATGCTCACAGGATCAGTATTGTTCGATGCTGACTCGTTTAATTTATTTGTCAGATTATTGAAAGATTTCAAGATTGTTCCCTGAGCCTCCTCTTCTCTGGGAAGATAACCATTAAGAAGAGTGGCGAACAGAATGAAATAAAATAAAGCTCTGTTACTAATTAATCCTTTTTTCTCAAAATTCTTACCGACTGATGCTGAAAGAAAAAAAGCCACCAAAGGCACAACTAAGAAATAAAGCCCCCAATGGAGGAGATGGTAATGACCGGTATAAGCTGCAGCCGCTAATAATGAAATTAGAATAGTTAGGACGTATAAGACTACTAGAAACATTGCTGACCTTGCCTGAGATGATTTTGCTGTTTCAGCTGTATTATTCATTTCATTTAACATAATTTATACAACATTACATTTAGATTATCTTAACGTACGATCGCATGAAATTTTTGTCATGAATGAACAGTTTTAATGTACTCATGATTGCAATCGGCAATCTAGAACCTGAACAACAAGGAGAGCGAGATGAAAAAGCTATTAGGGCTGGCAACATCATTGCTAGTTGTCGGGTGTGGAGCACCCAACAAGCAGGCGCCACAAACAGACTCAATCAAGCAAGTCGCCATTTCACATGAAGAGATGGAGAATATTTCTTTAATCAATCGGAGTTCATACACATCGATTGACGTACCTACTCAAAACTACGATCCGAAGAAGGCTTATGTTGCTGTCCTGAATCATGCAGACGAAACAGTAAGCCCCGTTATCGGTAAAATCAATGAAGGGTCCTTCTCTTTCGACCTGAGTAGAGTTGATGAAGAAATTTTAAAAGATGCTACTTCCCTTTCCGTATTCAAGATAGATGTAGATCTCACTCGAGGAGTCGAGTCTGAACTTATTTATGAAGAAGCAACTTCAAGGGCGAATGATGGAAAGCCTATGATGTTCATCCTTCACGGGCATTGGGCAGATTCGACTGCCATGAAAGCTTTCCAAGACGCATTTAGAAACTATGCTTATTGTCATCGTGTTTATTCAATTAGTTACAATACGTATAAATCTATCGATAAAAGCGCCGCCGACATTAAAAGCCATATGCAAAGCTTAAACCCATCCAATCGCGATATCATGATAATCGCGCATAGCCAAGGAGGCATTGAGGCGAGATATTTAGTTGAGAAACTCGGCATGGACAATCAAATCAAGAATCTCGTAATGATTGGGACTCCGAATAACGGAGCTGGGAATGATTACATTAGAGTCAGACATTCAAGCCTTAAGGAGTTATTTTCTAGTCCTTTCGCCATAGCCAGTGGCCTAATGCTGTACGTTTACGACATGTTTATTAATAACCCGCTAAAAGGAAATGGCTATGACTACGCAGGGCCACAAATGGCCGTAGGAAGCACCTTTCTTAAAGACTTGAATCAGCCCTCTAACAAATATAGTGTCAAATACTATACCATTGCCGGGTTGTTGCTCGGGCTAACAAACACCGAGATTATCGATTCTAACATCGGAGATATCCTTGTTTTAGAGAAAAGCTGTCACTACGAAGGCCTTTCTCAAGAGGCGGATTGGACTGCAGGAGGCACCTTCAGACTAACAAACCATGGCTCGCTAAATGAAGTCAGCTGGGTTGTTGATGCAACAAAAGAATATTTCAACGACGTCTTTTCTTCATCTGAATCCACCACCTACGCCTCCTTCCCCGTCAACCCCGTCACTACCACAACCACCCCGACGAACCAACCCGCATCACCGACGGTTACCACCACAGGCCAAATCACCCTCGACCACCCAGCCTCGCGGTGGGACTACGGTGAGGCTGGCTTCTGGTACAGTGAAGGTAAATGGCACGCGGCAGCACGGCGAGTCGATGTTGGCCCGCCACTCGAAGCAGTCCAGATGGACGGTCGCGATGGCACCATCAAATCAGGTGTCAGCGGTCGCGGTTACAGCTACCAACGATGCCAAAACGGAATCCTGATCAATCTTGGTACCGATGTCCTCGGTCTCAAGAGTGAGTTCTGGAACCACTACCAACAGATCGGAGGTGCTCGAGGCGAACTCGGCTGTCTGACTACCGAACAGCAATATGACCAACGTTCAGGCGTCAATGGTCAAAATGGTGAATGGGCTCAGTTTGAAGGAGGTTATCTAACCAAATTCAACGGGCTCACCACCACAGTGCTCGGTGACTTCGCCCGCGTCTGGAACGGCAAGGGTAAGGGTCAAGGCGAGCTCGGCTACCCTAAAGACTACCGACGGGCGGTCAAATCGGGCGCCCCACAGTACGTCAATACGTCGGGTGGGTGGGGTCTATATCAGCCGTTTGAAGGTGGCTGTATCGCGGAATGGAGTCAGACGGAACACGTCATCACGGGAGGTTTCTTCCGTGAATACGAACGAACGGGTGGACCATCCGGACCGATGGGCTACCCCCTGACAGCCAAGCGTACAGGGGTCCGCTCAGGATGCAGTGCGCGTTACGGGGAAGAGCAAATCTTCCAGCACGGGCGCCTCTGTGAACTGGGCGTCAACAACGCTTGGGCGGTTTACGGTGGCATGCTGTCTCGTTACAGTGGCCCCGAATACCGTCACGGCTTCCCCCTCGGCCCGAGCACGAACGACAATCACACCCAGCGATTCGAGGAATTCACCATCAACTGGTGAACGAATCGCCTAACCTTAGGGCGGCGCTAACGCGCCGCCCTATTTTTGTTGAACAACCTTATTTATTGCCAAGCACCTGCATTATTGCTACTATCAATGCGCAGTTTCGTACTGCAGAAAGAGAGTTTCGCATGGCACCTGAACCGTCTAAAAAAGTTATGGCTGAACGACGCCCCTTGGTTGATTTGTTTGAGCTAAACGCAATCGAACAACAGCAACTTTGTTTCTGGCTTTACCAAGCCGCTGAGCAGAACCAACTTGACCGATACTGTAATACCGCCTTCTTAATTCATCTCGGTGGGTTCGGCGATGTGACAAGGATAGTCCCGGACATGGCTGAAGCGATTCGCCGAAAGGTAGAGCCCGCTTGTCACCGCCTGACTACTCACCGATCTGGCGATGATCTCTTCTTGCACGGCGGTGATCTGGCTACCCTCTACTACTACAAGCAAATCTTCCCCGATCTCTTCACTAAAATTTGGCATGACTTCCTCACCGACAAACCAGAAAACGAAGTTATGGCACACATCAACGAAGAACTTAGAGCACTTCTTCACTACTGCGAACAGAATCACTACTTAACGGCGTGGCTGAGCTCAGCCGTTCACATGGTTTCGGTCTGGCCAAAGACTTTTGTCCCACCTCAACTAAGCGCCGCCTCAACGCTCACCTTGCTCCGAGCCGTTTTGTGGGAGTTGTGGCGAGAAGCGCACAACCATCAGCAGCAAAACAACTGCCGCCAAGGAGCAGTCAATTTCCGCCTATACGGCTGCGCTGAGCACGATGACCCGTTGGTACAAGATATGCTGTGCTGGGGTACCGCCATCTCTCACCCCGATGACCCGATCAGTTTGAATGAAGAAGACCGCGACACTTTCATCAGTAACACCACTTACCGCCTCATTCTACAGGCCCCCAACCTGCATCTCGACCACAACGGTCTGATTTGCATCGAATAGACACTTATTTTTTTGACTCGCACCCGCGAGTCTTTTTTTATGGCGTTGTTTAACTGCGCTTTTTACCCGCGCATTTTCTTGACCCGATTGATATTTAACAAATCGGGGCCTTGACCCACGCCCGGCACCTCTAAAATAAAGTCGCAATGGGCCAATTTGGGCTCGCGCACTACCCGGGCTAAAACGTCTAGCCCAATCTCCCCTTCACCAATATTTTGGTGGCGATCACGGTTAGAGCCAAAAGGTGTTTTGGAATCATTTAAATGAATCGTGACTACTTTGTCTAAACCTATTTCGCGGTCAAAATTTTCTAGCCACTCTTGCCACAATGACTCGTCATTCAAAGGAACACCTGAGGCAAACAAGTGACAGGTATCTAAACAGATGCCCGTGTCTAAATGCTTGGAGAAAATTTTGTACAAAACAGCCAGCTCAGCTAAATCTCGGCCGAGCGTGCCACCCCCGCCCGCCGTGTTCTCAATTAAAAATTTACCCAACGGCCCCTTCGCCTCTTGGGCAATTTTACCCGCCGCCTTCGCCAAACGTTCTTCCACCGCTTTTAACCCCTTACCTTTATGAGAGCCGACGTGCGTCACCGTGCCAATTGCCCCAAACTGGGGCGCAATTTCCAAATAGTGCTTAACCGCACCAATGGAAGCGTGCCACAAACGATCGTCTTCGTTCGCTAAATTGATTAAATAAATGGAGTGAAAATAGAGCGGAATTTTTTTGTCTTTCAAAGTTTTCTTGATGAGGGCGCGATCTTCAACCGAAATAGAAGTTTGCCGATAAGTTTGCGGGGCAGAAGGATGAATTTGGACCGCCTCCACCTCTAAATCGTCCACCCGTTGTAAGAATTTCTTTGCTCCCCCCGCAGATGAAACATGCGCGCCCACTCGCACTAAACGGTCAGATTTAGTTGTTAATTTCGTCATACTTTCTCTTAAATTTCATTCGGTTTAAATTTCATCCGGCCAAACCACTTTTCCGTTATCGTCTTCCACAATAATAGCGTTGAAAGGGCAGGCCTTGGCTGAATCAACCAAAATTTCTCGTAAACTTTTGTCTTTAGACGCGTCGTAACCGGCTAAATCTTCTATCTCTACCCATTCATCTGAAACTGACCGGCCGTCTTTCGTTTTCAAAACGGCAATGGATTCGTCGTCTAATTCATACAACAAATCTTTCTGATTAAACTGAAACATCAAACAAGTGGCGGCGGTTTGACAAGCGTCTCTATCTACTTTTACTCTCATATTTAAAATGTTATTTCGACTTTCAGCATAGCAATTAATAAATCATTAAAAAACCCGCTCAATTAAGAGAAAACCTCGTTGACCTTGTTAAGTAAATCGTCTTCTGTTGCGGAATCGGCGTTCTGGCCTTGCTCCCCGCCCGGTTCTGCGC
>Ga0210057_1008309_pt1 | contig 12326 bp, 11 predicted proteins | sample CryGeyCG2114_010_2_FD_183968 | JGI IMG/M metagenome (GOLD analysis project Ga0210057, IMG submission 183968) | Groundwater microbial communities from aquifer - Crystal Geyser CG10_big_fil_rev_8/21/14_0.10 (SPAdes) (version 2) | ecosystem: Environmental > Aquatic > Deep subsurface > Groundwater ...
TAGTGGCTTGGGTGGAAAAAGGCATCGTCCACGTAGCTGTTAATACTGCAGTGGGCGAGTTTGAGAAATCGCTACTTCATCTAATTGAAGACAGCGATGGTGAAGATTATTACTCAGACGAGTGGATGGCTTGGGGGGTAAACGCTTTGGGAACATTCGGTAATGAATGGCTCAAAGCCAAAAAAGATGATGAATACTTCACCATCTTCTATCTCGGCCCGGCTAACAAGGAGATTGAGCTAGATGTGGCCATCCAACCACTTCTAGACCTCAAAATCCTGACGCTGAAATCGTCTTAGGACGAAATCAGCGCCAAAAAAACCAAGAGCTCTCATGACGGATGTCACAGAGCTCTTTTTTAATTTGTTTTAACACAATTGCGTGTTTCACAATCAATCATATAACATTTCTCTTGAGCTCTAGCTTTTATATCCAAATGAATTACTTGATTAGTGGATCTACCATTACAACCACTTTGCTCTTTATTACATTCCTCAATAATATTAAAGCCAGGGTTATTGGCTTTAATCGCTGCCAACATTAAAGCAGTTTTACCAGTACAAGCCGATACAAAAGGCGAGGCCGTGGCAGAAACATTTGAGTTGGGTTCACCACAACTAATATCTATAGCTTCTCCAGGTAAATGAGGGGAAAAGGGATTATAACTTGGAGAACTAGGATCATCATCACGCGTCGGATCATAACTGGAAGTAATTCTACAATCATTCTCATTTACACCCTCTGGAAAAACTGTACAATATTTTTTGGGGAGGGCAAGAGGTGAAGTGAAGTATGTATCCCATCTTTGCATTTTACTAAAAAGCTTAGCCGCCATACTGATGAGTTTATATGTCCCCCTCACTTGATTATTCATAGTGCTGTCTTCAACTCTAATTGGTGAACCTGGCAAACTTAGTATATCTGCATCATTATTAGTTTTAGTATTAGCCGAGAAAATACCACAGCCACAGTTCAATTTAACCACCTGCGCAAACTCAAAACTATCAACCCAATCAGGTATTGTAAGATCCCCATCATTGAGGCGATCAATTAATGGATCACGCAAAGCTATAAGACCTTTTAGTTTATCACTTGGTATAGCATCACTATCATCACAACTACATTCACTTCTAGGTGTCAGACTATCCTTATCCGGACACCAAGTATACCAGTTAGTGGTATCATCGTTATCATTTTCACGATAAGAACAATTAATTTTTGTGGTGTGTATACCATTGTCCCCTATCAAACCAAGTTTAGTTACACACCAACCTTGAGGTGGTGGTGGTTTAGCTGTGGTGGTAGCCAATAACCCCTTGGGTAAATCAGTGCTAAAAATTGTGGAGATAATAATTGATCCAGAAATAATAACCACACCTAAAAGAGTGATAACCGCAATTTTATTACTAACTGAGGTGGTGGTTTTGGTTAGGACTTTTTTAATCATAATTTTATTTAGATTAATAATGCTACCTTTTTAATCGCTTAATAATATTAATTATTAAAATACCGACTAAAATTATAACTAGAACTATTAGCAAACTGTAAAAACTATAAAATGAATTGGTGGGTATAAACGACAAGCACGACTGAAAAACACAATTAACGTTAAACTCGGGTTTGGTAAATAAATAACTAGATACCCAAATCAGCAAAATTTCACTACTAGCTAGTAGCCCAGCCCAAGACGCTCGTCCCGGCATTAGCCACCAGAGTAAATACCCTAGTGGTAAAATAAAGAAATGTTCTAAACTTATAAATCTAGACAGTGGCAGTAAATTGGTAAAAAAGTAATCGGTTATGCCCCATAAACTTTGGGCAAATACTAAACGATAAAAAAAATCTATAAGCCAGACTAAGACCGGGGCGGTGATAATAATCAGTTGGCTTTCCACTAAGGTTTTATTACCGATAAAAGCGCCAAAACCAATTAAAATCAGTGCCAGATAACACACCCAAAAAGCCTCTGATCCTAAACCGATATAAACAAAATAATTTATAGCCAATAAACCATAAGCAAATAATATCAGGCCAATAATGTAAATACTAGTTTGTTTTAATTTGTCATTTTTTATCATATTAACCATATTATACCACTTTTAAAAAATAATGAGAAGTACAAAAAACCCAGTAATTTACTACTGGGTTTAATAATATCTGAAATATTAGATCTATTTTTTTCTTCTTTTAACTTTACCAACTAGAATTAAACTAGACAAGATAGCGGCGGCGCTAGCTATACCAGCTACTATTTGTTTTTTGGTTTTATCATCAGTACTATCATACTTCTTCTTAGCTTCGTGAGTCAAGGATATGATTCTCTTTTTTAAAACCTTAATATCATTAGTAATTTCTTTTTGAATTTTTTTGGATTGTGAAACTACAGTTTTCTTAGCGATAGTTTTTTTAACCGCTTTTTTGGTTGGAGTTTTTAGCATAAATATATTTATTATTAATATGCTTATAGTATAACACAGCTAGATTAATTAATCTAATTAATTAATCTAAAAAAACAGCCTCGTTTTCTGCGAGACTGTTTTTTGTCAATTTGATTTAATCACTTAACAAATAAACATTTTAAGTAAAGCCAACATCAAAACTAGATATAAGGTTATCAAAACACTTAATCGCCAGTAATTCTTGGATTCTAAATCAATTATATAAGCGACCAAGACGATAATATAAGCTATCACTACTAACAACCAAGCCCACCAAGCCAAGCCCAAACTAAACCAATAAACTAAAATCGGCAAGATAATTAAAAGTAGGGCGAATAATTTGCCCGAGCGCTTTTTAAGATTAACTAGATCCTTATTAAATCTATCCAAATAGTTCAAAACCATCAACGCCGCATAAATAACCAATATGGCAATCACCAGCCACCAAGACCAATTAACACAAGTCTCTTGTTCACCGGCCACTTGGCCACTTGGTTCTATTTCACCAGCCACTTGAATCTCTGGAGAGTTATTTTCCTCGTTATTATCAACCGCCACATCTATTTCATTACCACCACTAACTTGGTTATTAGGAGTTGGTGACACTAAAGCCACTACTGGGCTTGAATTTGAAATATTATTTAGTGGTGTTTCTATTTCTACTACTTCCTGTGGTTTATCACCAGATGTCGTAAAAGTATATTCTAAACCAACAGTATCGGGCGAAGCATGAGAAACGACTCGATAATAATAAGTAGTACCAGGAATTAAACCAGTTAAAATTATTTCGTGATATGTTACAGGATTTAAATCATCAATAGTTGAATGAGCATAACCATAGTTGGGTGGATTGGCATAATTATAATTATGACCCTCGTCTTCAGCAGAATAAATTACCCGACTACTAGAAAAAAAGTTAGTCTGCCAAGTAATCATAGCAGTACTGGTATTGGTATTAACATGTTGCTCATTAAAAATCATCAAACTATTATTAAAAAATGATCCTCCTCCGCCACCACCGCCTGATGGAGTAACGATTGGCTCGACTACCGGCTTAAGACTACAGCTATCCACCTCCATATCTTCTGTCCAATTAACATCCAATTCATGATTATAATGTAATTCATCTATATCTAATTGAGTCAAACTCAACAAATCATACCAAGCCGAAGTTTCTTCATTAGCTTCATTATAATGACACCACTGAATAGTTTCCGGTTCTTCACAGGCCACCGTGGCTTCGCAAGTCTTTTGACCACCCTGGCCATCTGGCACTGTGCCACCCCCGTAACCACAAGTAGTTGGACAAGTACCTTCTTCATCAAATTCACAAACCTCCTCATCAGCATAAGTTTGATCGGTTACTTCTTCATAATTATTGGCTAGTTCATTGGTACAAACTGGGGTTTTTTCATAACATAGCATCTCCTCGGTTTGATAATAACCTTCAGGTACTGATTCTGATTCTAAATTAGTACATTGATCAACTTCACAAGCTACCGTGGCTTCGCATGTCTTTTCACCACCTTGGCCATCAGGCACTGTGCCACCCCCGTAACCACAGGTGGTAGGGCAAGTACCTTCTTCATCGAATTCACAAACACTGGAGTCAGAGTATGTTTGATCGGTTATTTCTTCATAATTATTGGCTAGTTCATTAGTACAAACTGGGGTTTTTTCATAACATAGCATCTCCTCGGTTTGATAATAACCCTCAGGCACATAGTCTTCTTCTAAATTAGTACATTGATCAACTTCACAAGCTTGGGTGTTACAAGCTTGAACCGCATCACCACTGCAAGCAGAACCGCCATTAACCGGTTCGGGGTTATCACAAGTTCTATTTTGAGTGCCTCCGCCACAAGTTACAGAGCATTCACTCCAATCAGACCAACCACCATCAACTGGAACTGGAGCATTATCCTCACACCATTTATCAGCTAATTTTTGACTAGCTGGAGTACCTTGATCTGGTTTGCCATCTTCATCGGTTGGACCGGTATAAAGAAAATCACTTTCATGCCCGCCATGGCTATGCCATGACCCATCATTATTTATAGAAACATTTTTGGCTTCCCAGGGATTAGCTTCACTGCTAGTCGCATGGCAGATATTAGCTCTGCCATTATCAGTGGCCTCAATGGTTAAGATTGAGTGAGTAAAAGTTAAAAAGCCCACACCACTAAAAATCAAACCAAAAACAAAGCCCATGGCTAGTTTTTTGTTAATTTTTTTCATACATAATCAATTAGATAATTTTTATTAAAAACCTATATTTTTTATATATAACATGGTGCCCTTAATTAAACTAAATAGTATCATTTTCCAATGTTTATTAAAAACACAGCAAAGTGGATAACTTAAATTGATTAAAAAACCTAAATTGTCATAATATTAGTTCGGAGATTTACCTGCCGGAGGCATGGCAGGCCTGCCTGCCGGTAGGCAAGCTCCTATTCGTCGGATCATTTGTCGTTCGTTTCGTCTCCCCTCCTTCCGTCGGGTTTCCTCAATCTCTCGCTACTGGTTCGAATCCCATCTTATGTCCGAACATATATAAAAACAACGCCATTTTGGCGTTGTTTTTATATTTGTTCGGAGACAGGGATTTACGACATAAATCGTCCGCCAAATGCGGGACGATTTATTTAAATAAAGAGTATATTAAAATTATTTCTGCATTTCAAATATAGGGGTATATTTGGCGATCGGATAATCTTTAGAATAATAATATTTAATATTTTTAAAATGTTTTGAAAAATTATCAATAGTTTTATCTAGAGTATAATATTCCCAAAATTTATCCATAATAGGTCCCCAAACTATTTTCATTATTTTAATGATTTCAATTTTAATTGGATCAGATTTTACAATTTTAGAAATCCGATCAATCTCTTTGTTATAAACTGATGGCGAAATTTTTTTGCCTTTCATTTTATAATAACTTTCCAAAGCCATTTTAGCCCCCAAATAATTACCAACCTGGCGTAAAGTTAGCTTTCCAGATAATACTTCTTGTTTATATTTTTCTAAAATATTTTCAATGTCTGTTTGATTAATAATTGGATTAGCTTTCACTTTATCTATATAAGCAGTTTGACGTGTTATATATTTACCATTATTCTTAAGAATTCTTTTAATCTCTAACAAGTACTTAGCTTTAAATTCACCGGCAATATTTCCTTCGGTCAAATCCCCTAAAACTATATCGGCCGAATTATCAGGTAAATCCATCTCCAACCAATTACTAAAAATAACCTCTTCTTTATTATTATGAGAAAAAAGCAAATCTGTCATGGCCAAATACATATCTTTAACCAGTTCAACACAAATAACTCTAGCTTTATATTGAAGGGCATAAGCCATGCATAAATCTCTATACTCTGGGGTCGAACCTAAGATAACAATAACTGGATTAGGAGTGTTACTAATATGTTTATTTATTATTTTTCCTATAGAATTCAAGTCATTAGGGCTAGGTCGTGAACATTCCACAAGAAGTTTCCAATAGGTAGACCACTTGCCCCAATCTTTTTCTTGTCTTTCTTTCAAGCTTAAAAATGTCGTTTTTTTCATAAATTATTTATTTTTTAATAAATCTAATATATATATACGTTTATAATTTAATTTTACTTATTAATATCAAATGTATGTTTTGATTTTGATGTTTTTAACTTAATTATCCTCAAAAGATCCTCAGCTCTTGTACTTTTGAAATCATGGCCATCTTCACTTTCATCTTCTGGAACATACTTATCACGCAACAAAACACCTCTTGGTAATTTACTAAAAAAGTTTGTTCCTATTTTGGGGCTTACTAATTTATCACTTTCTGGATAAATACCAATAACCTCGGTATTATCTGGCATAGAATCTCCTATTTGTGAATCAATTAAACGTAATGTTTCTAGTGTCTTTTCTAAAAATTTATCAACACCACCTTCTACTGGCATGGTATATTGCTGCGCAAAATATTGACAAGCATTTCTTAAATCTTCAACACTAAGATTTTTATCTGGATCTAATATATCATTATCTTCTACTCCCCAAATTGGAGCCGAAGCTATAATCCATTTTTTAACTTTTTGAGCGGGGCTAGAATCAACACCATTTTTTGCCATTTCGATAAATGAGTTCGCAGCCGCTGTCCCAGAAAAACTATGAGTAATTAGAGTAATTGGTTTTTCTTGCTGAGCAAAATAACTAATTGAAACCTGTGGTTCATTAAACCAGTCTAAGGATTCACCTGAAATATCTTCTTCTTTTCCAACTCTACTTTTGTTATGAAACAAAGCTTCATTATCTGCCAGATTTTGTAGGCCATTATGCCTAGCAACAAACACATCATAACCCTGATCTAATAGTCCACCCACAAAATCCTCTTCAAACCTAACCACAGTGTCACCTGGTAATCCTGGATGAAAAACTATCACTTCATTATTACTTTCCCCAGATTGATAATAAGCCCCTTCAACTGTTTTACCATCTTTAGTTGATAATTTAAGCCATTTTCCATTTAATCCCCATTCTGTGAAATCAAAAAAAGTTTCAGCTTCTACTGAATTATCTACTTCTGTGTCCCTAGTTTCACTTTCAAAATTAATATTTTTATATTTTTCCATAAAATAATTATATAAGATTTATTTTAATATTACAAATAGTTAATATTTATTAATATTAACGGAATTATTTATTCGCTTGACCTATTTTTTGATAAAAAATTCTACATCCAATTTATAATTTGTTCGGAGACAGGGATTTACGACGAATATTGCGCGCCAAATGCGGCGCAATATTCTCTGTCCTGGGTGGCCGCCAATCCTGTGCCAGCTCGGATTGTCTAATAGTTTCGCTGCGTCGCTTCGGCTTCCGCCTCACTCCTAGCTCAACTAGCCACCCGTTCGAATCCCATCTTATGTCCGAACATATATAAAAACAACGCCAAAAGGGCGTTGTTTTTATATATGTTCGGAGACAGGGATTCGAACCCCGATTGACTGGACCAGAACCAGTTGTCCTACCATTAGACGATCTCCGAATAATATTAAATTATGTTAAATTGAAATCAACCTACCATTACCCGCCTAGCGTCGGAAAGCGACAGCTAGCCGAGGCTGGGACGATCTCCGAATATTAAAATTATCTGGATCCCGCATCAAGCCTGCCTACCATGCCTCCGGCAGACAGGCCGGCAGGCAGGCTCCGATAGGAGGTGAATCTCACAATGACAGTTATATTTAATTAATACTTGAAAAATAATACCACGAAAATTGCTAAATATCAACTATTACGCTATTGAAAATTATTTAAAATAAGTATAAAATACCAAAAGAACCTTCAAAAAGGAGTGGTGCTATGGAAACTAATTTAATTGAAAGTTTAAGTATTGCTAAAATGCTTATAAATTTTAAGCGGAATGAATTAAGAATATTAGTTGACATCCTACAAACCTATGAGGCTTTAGATGATGATTTGGTAGTTTTACTAGCTAATTTTTGTGATCTCACTATAAAAGAAATAGAAGCTTTAGAAAAGGCGATAGAATCATTTAAAGATCAGCAAAGTATATTTGGCGATACTGGTTTAACAAAAAAAATAGATATAGCTTCCAAAGAAGACTACCCTGACAACCAACAACCAGAAAATATCTAAAATCGTAAGCATTAAGCTTACGATTTTTTCTTTGACTAACTATTTAATTAAAACATACTAATCACATCTTGGGTCACATCAACTGGCTTATCAATAGCAATTTTTTCCACATCCGTTGACTTCTCTATTGATTGATCAAATACTTTTATTGGTTGATTATCAACTTTTTCTCCGCCAACTGAACATATACCATCTATTTCCATTGGTAGTGGTGTCACATTTTCCCTAATAATCGGTTTTATTTTAATCTCTAATTTTAAAACATTAGACATAACCTTTTCCACTAATAATTTATTAGTGTAATTAGAAATCCGATCAAAATAAAATCTATTAGTCACCGCCAATTCCAAAGTCCCATCTTCACATTTTAAAGGTTCACTAATCCTAAGTAGTGATGATAAGGTATAATTTTCTTCTAACAATTTTACCACGATTTCTCGCCAATTTTCTTTAATTTTGCTAAATTTAATAGTTTTGACTTCATTTAACTTATCTGCATCCGAGACCATGTCAATTTTAATATCATCGGTCTCCTCCTTCTTTAAATCAATGTTCTCCAGTGCCAACTGATCATCTTTATGACGCCGAGGGTTTAAATATGACAATTTATCTTTAATTTTTTCTTTAACTTTATGAGTTTTAGAAGCTTCATTACTAGCTAATTTGAGGCCAGATTCGTCATTATCATCATTATTAGAGTTATCCACAATTACTGTTTCCTGAGTTAATTGAATAACGGCGATTTCCAGTGGAAATTGTTGAATCAAAGCCGATCTGATTTCCGGGCGTTTAGCCATAAACAAATCAATAGTGATAACTAATTTTTCATAAGCGAACCGGTTAGCCAAATCTTCAGCGGATTTCTGCGAAGCTTCGTCTAATTCAATGCCAAAATCACTTAAATCACCACTGACTTTTATCAACATTATTTTCCTTAAAAACTCCAATAAATTTTCCACAAAAACCTGTAAATCAAAACCGTCTTCCACTAAATTATTAATTAATTCAATGGCGGCGGTAGAATTATTTTCCACAATAAAATTTAAAAATAAAGCGACTTTACTAAAATCAGACCTTGGTAAAATTATCTCGGCCTGCTGAGCGCTAATCTTATTACCCAGAGTAAAAACCTTGCCTAGTAAACTCTCGGCATCACGCACACAACCTTCGGAGTGCAAAATAATATTATCCAAAACCACGCTATCTATTTTAACTTTTTCTGATTCAGAAATTTTTTCCAATCTTGTCTTTAAATCTTTAGACGAGACTTTTTTTAAATCAAACCTTTGGCAACGCGAAATAATCGTTTGCGGTAATTTGTGAGTTTCGGTGGTGCACAATATAAAAATCACATGGGCCGGTGGCTCTTCCAATGTTTTTAAAAGGGCATTAAAAGCCGAGGGGGAAAGCATATGCACCTCATCGATAATAAAAACCTTATATTTACTAATATTGGGTGTAAAGCGAGCATTTTCGATAATATTTTCTCGCACATTATCCACGCCGGTGTGGGAAGCCGCGTCAATTTCGATAATATCAATGGAGCTACTAGACATTATCCCTAGACACGATGAACATTGATTGCATGGTTCGCTAGTCCCCTCTTTTCTGTTTTCACAATTAATAGACTTGGCAAAAAGCCGAGCTAGAGTCGTCTTACCCAGTCCCCTGGGACCGCAAAAAAGATAGGCATGACCAATTTTGCCTTGTTCTATTTCATGTTGCAAAGTAATTTTGACATGATTTTGACCAATAACATCCAAAAATGTCTGTGGTCGATATTTTCGGTACAAAGTAGACATAGAAACTTAAAAAAAATGCTCCAGACGAGTCATCATTACCTTTATTATAAACCAATAAATGGTTATACGCAAATCAAACAAAAAACCGCTATTCTAGCTAGAAATAAACGGTTAATTTTCAATTTTTAAAGTTGAAAAGTAGTCTATAATTATCCCCAGTTTTAATATTTTTTATGTTATAAACAGTCTACTTATCTACTAATGATTTCAAAATAACTGCATCGGCCTGATCAACTAATTTATTTTCCATTTTTTGTAATTCCTGATCAAATTTGGCCATTTGTTTTAAATTGCTATTTATATCATCCATCTTGGCTGAGGTTTTAATAACAAAATCATCATGAGTTTTTTTAATATCAGTCAAAAGGGCTTGAGCCTGAGAAATCATAATTTGGGGATCAGTTTGATTATTCATATTATAATTAATTATTTATAATTTTTAAAAATAATTCGCATCGTATCCATTTTATTTTGGAGTCGATTCTTCAATTGATATCTGGGCACGCGAGATTGTGAAAACGGCATTTTACTGATGATAGATTCTACTTGTTTTAAAGTTAACTCCGAAATCGACTGATTTTTCTTAAAATCCTCTAATTTTATAGCCAAACCGTCACTTTGAGAAATTAAATTCCAACGTGTAATATAACCATTAATTGGAAACTTATCAGCCGAAATTTCAACATTATTTTCATAAAAACCTGGCGTCGAAGTTTCCGGAGTTGGTCTGATTTCTGGCGTCTTAATTGGCACTTCTTCAATCTGATCAATAGAACCCCACTCTGACAAAACTGCCATAGTTTCTTTCCAGTTTTTAACTTTAGCGGTAGGGACCTCTTGTTGTTTGGTTATTTTGGCGATACCTTTGGACAATTTAGAAACCTCTAATTCGCCCTTTTTAATCTCTTTGTTAATTTGAATAATAGTGCTCTTTAGCACCTTACTAGTCGCTTTAATATCACGTTTGGACAAACCTAAATTAGTCAAATTTTCTAATTGACCAACCAATTTAGCTTTTCTAGCTTCAAATTCAGCCAGATTGGACTCATAGCCAATTTTATCAGCTTCCAAACTGCTTAAAGTTTCATTTAATTGATTTAATTGTTCTTGATATGGCTCTTGTTTTTTGGCAATTTTATTATGATATTCTTTAAAAATTTCATCTAAATCGCCTTTTAAACCATCTCTCTTTTTTGCTTGTTCGCTGATTAATATTTCCTGATCGGTTTTCTGAGTTTCTAAACCCGTTAATCGGCTAGCCAATTTTTCGCGATCTTCTTTAATTTTTTCTAATTCTTTTGGATTTAATTCAGACTCAACTTGGGAAATAGCATTATCAAACTTTTTAAGTTTTTCAGATAAATCACCAATTTGGCGGTCAAAATCATCACCTTCTTTCTGTAATTTATCCAACTTTTTATTATGCCACCAATAAAGATATTTTCCCGCTGACAATCTAATTCGTCCACCAACGGAAATATCCACAGTTTTAAAAGCTTCTATGGCAACCGTTTTCGCTTTATCTGATAATCTTTCATATAAACTTTTATTTTTAGAGGACAATTCAACTGGCGGTTCAGTGGAAATTTCTTTTTGGACTTCACTACCACCTGTTTTTTCCACTTCTACACTAGTATCTTGGCCACTTAAAATTTCTGACTCTACTGAATTGGCAATTGGAGATTCACCTCTCACCGACTTTTCGCCCAAAACTTCTTCGGCTTGAGATAATTTTGACTCAACAGAGAGTGGTTCAATATCTTTGGTCTCTCTTTCATTAATAATTTCTTGATGTTTAGACTCAAAAACTTCTTCGGCTTCGGTCACTGTTCCCAGTAGTTGATTTTGAGCATCTTCAACATCTTTTTCAATAACTGCCGATTGACCCTGTTCCAGACCAGCTATACTTTTCATAATTTCTGGCCAATCAACCTTAGCCAATAATCCTACCTCCTCTTTTTTCTTGTCTATAGCCTGCTCAACCGCCTGGTCTAAGTCATTAAAATTGAATTCTAAGTGTTTTTCATCTAATTCAGATTCAACTAATGGTTTTTTTTCTTGGTCAGTCATAAATTAAATATTTAAATTTTTCTTAACTTGAGCAATTTTCATTTCGTCAATTTTGGCCAAAATCTCATCAATTTTTTGATGATAATTTTTCTTGGCCTCTTCAACTTTAGCCGTAAACTCCTGATAAATCTTTTCCAATTCAATTTTTGATTGTTCTTCGGTCATATTTTTTTGTAAGTTATATTATGATTATAGTCACCGTCATTACGAACCTGCCTGCCGGTAGGCAGGGAGGAGTGGGGGGGGGGTGTTTTTATTCCCCTCCTTTTGAAGGAGGGGTGAGGGGGTGGTTGAATAAATATAACCCCTCCAACCTCCCCTTCAAAATGGGAGGATTTTTATCCTCACAGACGAAACATTTTCC
>Ga0210057_1008310_pt1 | contig 12324 bp, 14 predicted proteins | sample CryGeyCG2114_010_2_FD_183968 | JGI IMG/M metagenome (GOLD analysis project Ga0210057, IMG submission 183968) | Groundwater microbial communities from aquifer - Crystal Geyser CG10_big_fil_rev_8/21/14_0.10 (SPAdes) (version 2) | ecosystem: Environmental > Aquatic > Deep subsurface > Groundwater ...
TATTCATCGGCCAACTGCTTTCTCTGGATCGGGGTTAATCGAGTTTTCTTGTGAATAACCATGTTGTTTACTTAATTGTTATTAACTATTTTAACAACTTTTGTAAACAACGCTAATTAATCTAACATGTAAAGTTATAAAGTAGAATAAAATTTTTATCTTTGAGATTTTATTTTTAATTTTAGCGAAGCGCATATGCCTGAACTACCCGAAGTAGAAACCGTAGTCTCTGATTTGAATCAGAAAATTGTCGGCGACACCATCGTCGATTTTTGGTCTGATTGGACAAAGACAATCAAAAACTTATCGCTGAAAAAATTTAAACGCGATATTAGAAACCGAAAAATTTTACGCGCCAGAAGAATTGGCAAAAATATTTTTATTGATTTATCTGGCGGTAAAACTTTATATATTCATCTGAAGATGACAGGACACCTCCTTATTAAATCCGAAATTCTAAATCCTAAATCCCTGCCCGAAATGCTTCGCATATCGAAGCAGGCGGGCGAAACAAATTCAAAATCAAAAAATCAAAAAACTACTAACTACTCACTATCAACTACTAACTATTTTAACGATCGGGTAAATCAGTACATTCACCATATCTGGAAATTAAAATCATGTAGCATGAAACATAAAACATGTAGCAAGAAAACCTTGGAGTTTTCGGATATGCGGAAATTTGCCAAAATTGTTTTGGATGATACGGAAAAAATAAATAATCTTCCGGAAATAAAAAAGTTGGGAGTGGATGCGATGAGTAGGGAATTTACTTTGAAAAAATTTCAAGAAATAATTTCTAAAAAATCCGTCAGCCGACGGAGTAAACCCATAGGGATAATTTTAATGGAACAGGAATTAATTGCTGGCATTGGTAATATCTATCGCAGTGAAATTTTATTTGAATCCAGAATTTCACCTTTGCGAAAATCAGGGAAGATTACTAAAAAAGAAGCAAAAAAATTGTATCAATCTATCCAAAAAGTCCTTAAAAAAGCCATAAGAATGCGAGGAACATCGGATTCGGATTATCGCGACACTGCTGGAATGGCTGGAAATTTTCAAAAAGTTTTACAAGTTTATCGAAAGGATAAGAAAGTATGTTTAAACTGTGGTATAATAATTAAGCGTTTGAAGTTAGGACAAAGAAATGCTTTCTTTTGTCCTCAATGTCAAAAATAATTAAAATAAATTAGACCAATATGGAACAAAAGCAAAAAACGATAATCATCGTAATCGCTGCAGTTATTTTAATTGGAGGTGGATTTTTTCTTTCTCGTTCGGGAAGAAAAAACAGACAACCGATTGAAATAAAAAATGGTAGTTTAGAAAAAGAAATAAAAAATGATGGACCAGTTAGTCCTATTTCTGGATTAGCTTGTGATAACTGGAATCGTCGACCGATTGCAGTTATGCAACCGGGAGATGTCACCGCTCGTCCGGCCGCCGGATTTTCTGAAGCTGATATGGTAATTGAAATGCCGGTGATTACCTCGAGCGTTACACGCTTAATGGCAATTTATGCTTGCAATACTCCTCCCGAAGTAGGTTCTATGAGAAGTTCTCGACACGATTTTATCCACTTAGCTAAAGGGTTGGATGCTATTTTTACTCCTTGGGGACGTTCTGAATCTCATTCGGGTTCGGATCCAATTGGATTAGCTCAAGGAATTCTTGATCGCAATGAAGTTGATAATATAAACTGCAATCAGGATGCTGGTAAATCATCTAATTTATGTTCCACTAGTCCCTGCTTTAGAAAAGAGGGTATAGCTAGGGGCGTTGATAGTGGTTATGGAAGACCAGCTGGATTTTTTGAATGCGCTAAAGAATTGGGCTATCGTTTGGAAAATCAATTTGGAGGTTATCCGCATCAAGATGAAATTTCTTTAGATGAAAGAATTAAAAGCGGACACTTACGAGTAGCTTTTGGTGGACCATTTGCAGTGGAATATGATTATGATCGGGAAAGTAATTCTTATTTGAGAACCTGGGGAAATGTAGAGGATACCGATAGAAATAATGGCAACCGGATTGCTCCTAAAAATATAGCGGTTCTTTTTGCTCGCTCTGATCAAATTGAAGGTCAATATAATAATGTTCAGTTAGGTGATCCTTGGTATGACGAATCAGATTCTGGAGAAGCTTTCTATTATTTTAATGGACAAGAAAAACAAGGATCATGGAAAAAGGATAAATCCAGAATTGATAGTAAACTCACTTTTTATGATGAATCCGGTCAGGAAATAAAATTTGTCCCAGGTCAAATTTGGGTGGAAATTTTAGAACCAGGGCAAAATCTGGAATGGGAGCCGGTGACTTAGTTCTTAGTTGGTAGTTAGTAGCTTGTGGTGAGTAGTTTTTAGTGGAAAGTCTCTTGAAAAAGAGGCTTTCTTTTTTCTTATGAAGAAATACTATATACTAGAAATAATCAATTAAAAGCTTAAAATGGTAATTTTTCTTTATGGCGGGGATTTCTTTCGTTCCGGTCAAAAACTAGCTGAATTAAAAAACAAATTTTTGGAAAAAAATTCCGGAGCGGTGGTTTTGGATTTTCAAGAAAATAGCGCACCTGAGAATATTCAATCTTCATTGGAAGCCAGAAATCTTTTTTCAACCAAGCAATTGGTAATTTTCAAAAATGCCATTTCAGCTGGCATCCTAGATAGTCAAAAAGAAATATTGGCATTGCTGAAAGATAAAAAAGCTAATCTTTTGCAAGATCAGGATTTAATTCTCATCATCTATGAGGCAGGGCAACCTAAAAAAAATAATGCTCTTTTTAAGTTTCTGGAAAAAAATTCTGGAGAAGGAATTAAAAAACAAAATTTTGAAAAACTTTCTGGAGTCAAAATGAATCAGTGGGTTTTAATGAAAATAAAAGAGGTGGACGAGGCAACTAAAATTTCTCAAGAAGCTTTGGAAAAGTTGGTAGTTTTTTGTGGAGGAGAGAGTGGTCTTTTGGATAAAGAAATCCAAAAATTAATCAATTTTTCCAATGGAAAAATGATTGGGAATGAAGAGGTAGAATTATTAGTGAAAGCTAATCTAAATAGTAGTATTTTTGATACTATAGATTGTTTGGGTACTGGTAATAAAAAAGAAGCTTTCCAGAGAATTCATCGGCACTTGGATCAAGGAGACGATCCCTTCTATCTTTTTTCAATGATAAATTATCAATTCCGCAATTTACTTAAGGTAAGTGATATGCGAGAAAATATGGGGACTAATGAATATGTTCTTGCCAAGGCCACCAAACTGCATCCTTTTGTGGTTAAAAAAAGTTTAGCTCAATTGAAAAACTTTTCTTTTGAAAAATTAAAAAATATTTATCAAAAAATCGGGGATTTTGATGAGAAGATTAAAACCGGCAAGATAGAAATAAAGTTGGTCATTGATAAATTAATCGCCGAGATATAAATAAGTGAAAAAGCATTTGCTTCTGGGACATCCGATGTCTCGCGACCTTAACGACTCAAAGACATCGGATGTCTGCAAATGCCCAATTAAAAAAACAAAAAAAGTCCTCCGATTACTTGGAGGACTTTTTATTATTTTCCGGCTAAAGTTTTCAGCAATTTATTTAATCTGGATTTTTTTCTAGCAGCTGTATTTTTATGAAGAATATTTTTGTCTGTAGCTTTGTCCAAAAGTTGGGCAGTTTTCTTAAACCATTCTTGAGCTTTAGCTAAATCTTTTTTAGCGATAGCTTCGTTGGTTTTTTTGATAGCGCTCTTAAAAAGACCTTTGATTTTCAAATTCTTAGCGGTTTTTCTAGCGGTAACCCGCATGTATTTCTTGGCAGCTTTTTTGATTGGCATAGTAAAAAAATTAAAAGTTTAAAGGTAAAAGTTAAAAGTTAATTTAAGCTATTACCTGAGTATCTTTACATATAGTCAAGATTTTGGCAAGAGCAAGGGAAGATGCTAGAATAAATACAGACTATGATCGCTAAAATTAAGGGAAAAATTGAATATCTGAAAGATAATTACGCCGTAGTGGATGTGAACGGAGTGGGCTACAAAATCTTTCTAACAGTCTATGCTATGGGCAAAATAGCGGGCGGGAAAGAGGCAGAATTTTTTATCCATACTCATGTTCGCGAAGATACCTTGGCTCTTTATGGGTTTTTGACTATGGAAGAGTTAGATATGTTTGAATTGCTTATCTCTATCTCTGGAATTGGACCTAAAGCGGGGTTAGGGATTTTAGCCATTGCTATCCCAAAAACTATTCGCACGGCGATTTTGAATAATGATTCTACTATCCTCACCAGAGTTTCCGGAGTAGGTAAAAAAACCGCCGAACGCGTTATTTTGGAATTGCAAAATAAGATTGCCGATATGAGCGAATCAGAAAAATCAGGAGCAGTGGTTGATTCTGATGCCATTGAAGCCTTGGTTTCTATGGGGTATACTGTTTCGGATGCCCGAGATGCTCTGAAAGCCGTCTCTCCAGATGTTAAAGATATTGGACAAAGGGTGAAGCTAGCATTAAAGAGTTTGGGAAAAAAATAATGAGCGATAATTTTATTCAATCAGAAATATGGCGAAAATTTCAGGATTCCGTTGGGCGGAAAACTTTTTTTATTTCTTTTCCCTCACACTCAACCCTTCTCCCAAAAGGAGAGGGAGAAATTCAATTTCAAGCAAGCATCGTAGAACATCAACTTCCAATTGCGGGCAGGTATTTTTATATACCACGCTGGCCAATGACTTCTCACAACTCACAACTCACAACTCACAACTTCTTTAATGAAATTGTTGATTTGGCGAAAAAGGAAAATGCGGGATGGGTCAGAGTTGAACCAGAGAATCAGATAATGCTGGAATTAATTCAAGCATTAATACCGGAATTAAAAATAAAAAAAGCGTCTCATAATATGCAACCGAAAGAAATTTTTGTGATGGATATCAGAAAAACCGAAGAAGAATTGCTGGCAGAGATGAAAGAAAAAACACGATACAATATAAAACTTTCTCAGAAACGAGGAGTAATTGTCAAAAAAATAACCAATGACCAAGAAACAAGAAACAAACAAGGCTCAAATTCCAATGACCAAAATTTCAAAAATTATACCGAAGAATTTTTGAAACTTATTAAACAAACTTCAGTTAGGAAAGGAATAAAATCACATCCGGAAAGTTATTATCAAAAAATGCTAGAAATAATTCCGCAAGAAAATCTGAAATTATATTTGGCGGAGTATTCTGGAAAAGTTATAGCTGGAACTTTAGTAATTTATTTTGGAAAAACTGCGACTTATCTTCACGGAGCATCTTCCGATGAATTCCGTAATGTAATGGCTCCGCATCTTTTGCAATGGCAGGGCATTCAGGACGCGAAAAAGGCCGGGATGGAGAAATATGATTTCGGGGGAATAAAAACTCATAACTCGCAACTCATAACTCATAACTCAAATGGTTGGGCGGGGATTACGAAATTTAAGCTTGGATTTTCTCCCAACACAAAGCCAACAGAATTTCCGGGATCTTATGATATTATTATAAACCCCTTAAAGTATGTTATTTATAGAACACTTCAAAAAATAAAAAGCTTAATTTAATATTTTTAAAAATCAGAAGGTCTAAAAAGTCCCAAGCCTTGTTTTTATTCCACGCACCAGACCCGCCAGGGGCGGTTCGGTGCGGGATTTCGCCCCACATGCTTGCATATAGGGCTTCATTTTGCTTTAATTTAGAGTATGAGTGTATTGAAAAAAATCATTCCCCAATCAATCAAAAATATCTATCATCTTGTCCAAGCTGTCTTGGCTAATTTTCTCTATGGCTTTCCAGCCTGCAGTAGCTACGCTAACAGCGTTGCTGGCGGGCCGTCTAAATCTATAAAAATTATAGGGGTTACAGGCACGAATGGAAAAACCACCACTGTTCAAATGATTGGGAAAATTTTGGAAGAAGCGGGATTTAAGGTTGCAGTGGCTTCCACCATTAATTTCAAAATCGGAAAAAAAGAGTGGATAAATAAAACCAAGCTCACTACTCTTTCCAGCTTTCAAATTCAAAAATTTATCTTAGAGGCAGTAAAAGCTCGTTGCCAATATCTGGTGTTAGAAACTTCATCTCACGCCTTGGATCAAAATCGTGTGTGGGGTGTGAAATATCAAACGGCGGTTATTACTAATGTGACGCGGGATCATTTCGATTATCATAAAAACTTAGATACTTACAGAAAAGCCAAAATAAAGTTATTTAAAAAAGCGAAAAAAATAGTGGTTAATTTGGATATGGAAAATCCAGAAGCCTTCTTAGATTGTAAAGCCAAATTAAAATTTGGATTTACAACAATTTCTAATTCCCAATTTCTAATTTCTAATCAAACTCCAAATTCCAATGACCAAATTAAAAAAATTGTTGCAGAAGACATTGAATTAGGAATAAATTATTCAAAGTTTAAAGTTAAAAATACAGAATTTAATTTAAATATCCCAGGGAAATTTAACGTGGAGAATGCTTTAGCGGCAGTGGCAGTTGGATTTTCAGAAAATGTTAGCTTAGAACAAATGGCGCAAGCTCTGGAAAAAATAAAAAATATTCCTGGAAGGCTAGAGAAAGTAGAAAACAATAAAGGCTTGAATATTATTATTGACTACGCTGTCACGCCTGACGCTTTGGAGAAGTTGTATTCTTTAATTTTAAAATTAAAATGTCATCCTGAACTTGTTTCAGGATCTGTTTCATCACCGAAAATCATAGCTGTTTTTGGAGCTTGCGGAGAAAGAGATTGTGGAAAACGCCCGATGATGGGAAAGATTGTTTCACAATATTCAGATTATGTGATTGTGACTAACGAAGATCCATATTTTGAAAATCCACAAAAAATAATTGACGAAGTTTTTGAAGGAATTCCTAAATGTCATCATGAACTTGTTTCAGGATCTAAAAAGATTCCGGATCAAGTCCGGAATGACAGTTCCTGTTTTACAGAAAATATCAATTGCTGGAAAATAATGGACAGAAGAAAAGCCATAAAAAAAGCTCTGCAATTAGCAGAACTGGGAGATTTTGTGGTGGTGACTGGAAAAGGGGCAGAAGAAACTATGGCTATTGGAAAAGAAAGAATTGAGTGGAATGACAAGAAAGTTATCCAAGAATATTTATAAGAAGCATCGTCAAAAGAAAACCATAGATTCCACCGATGATTACTTCATTGACTCGATGACCCATTCTTTCTTTAAGGCGCGGAAATTTTTCTTCAATATTAAGTTGACGAATAAGCATATTCAAATAACGCCCCTGGTCACCCATATAAGCTCGCAGACGAACTGCATCATCAACCACGATAATAGCTAAGGCTACGGACAGAGCGAAAGCAGCGGAAGTAGTGTCGGAATAATATCCAATAGAAGTAACTAGCGCAATAATAAAACCAGTGTGAGCACTTGGCATATGTCCATGAGTCATAGCGTAGCGAATATTCCAGCCATGTTTAATAGAGAAAACAATAAATTTTGTTAGCTGAACAAGACCGCCGACAAGAATAGGAATGATAAATATGTTATATTGATGAAATGGGTTCATAGAGTTAAATTATTTTTCTTTATTCTACCATATTGACCAAAAATTATAAAACAGGTATCATTTCTAAATGTGAAAAGCAAGTTGGATCCTTAGCTCTCCGTCGGCTGACGGAGGCTAGAGTCCCGAGGACTCGGGATTGACACCGAGATATATGGAATTTAAAGTATACATAATACACAACAAAGATCGAGACAAATACTATATAGGACAGACCTATGATTTAGAAAAGAGAATCTTGGAACATAATTCAGGATTATCTAATTTTACTTCTAAATATAAAGGTATTTGGGAAGTGGTGTATACTGAAATATATACTACCAGAACGGAAGCTATAAAGCGGGAAATATTTTTGAAAAAACAAAAGAATAAAGATTTTTATAAAAGATTATGCAAAATGGACGATTAGCTCAATTGGCTAGAGCATCTCGTTTACACCGAGAGGGTTATAGGTTCGAGTCCTATATCGTCCACAGTATTGATTAGCTCAAGGCTAGAGTCCCGAGGACTCGGGATTGACACCGAGAGGGTTATAGGTTCGAGTCCTATATCGTCCACAGTATTGATTAGCTCAAGGCTAGAGTCCCGAGGACTCGGGATTGACACCGAGAGGGTTATAGGTTCGAGTCCTATATCGTCCACAGTATTGATTAGCTCAAGGCTAGAGTCCCGAGGACTCGGGATTGACACCGAGAGGGTTATAGGTTCGAGTCCTATATCGTCCACAGTATTGATTAGCTCAAGGCTAGAGTCCCGAGGACTCGGGATTGACACCTGAGAGGGCTGGTTTCCGCCAAAGGACGGACCACGCCGTATGGCTTGGCGAGTCCTATATCGTCCACAGAAAAAATTTATAGTGCCAACATTGCGGGTGGGTTTATTCCGCCGAAATTCAATAGATTGTATGTAAGCGGGCTTGTCCGCCGAAACGTAGTGAAGGCGGGTATCGTATAATGGCTATTACACCAGGTTGCCAATCTGGTGATGGGGGTTCGATTCCCCCTACCCGCTCATCGAAAAGAAAAATCTCCCAGAAGGAGACTTTTCTTTTCGATGAGTATATTTACAACTACGCTCGAACTTACTTTATCAAAAATTCGTGAGAAAAACAATTGCCCGCCCCGCCGTTCGGCGGGGCGGGCAGGAACGAAACAAAAAAATCGGCTCGCGGGCAAAAAATTTCCTCCCCTAAAACCCCTCCATTTTTTGTCCGCTCGCCGAGAATTTTTTATCATTTTAATCCCAATTTCCTAAAATTATTTTTTGGGTGTCCGGGTGTTCAGGGTACACAATGCCATGTATCCAGGGTGTCTATGAGTTGATTTTCCGCCCGTTTTGAGATAAAATATAAATTAGCATATTAAACATATTTTATGACTAAAAAAATTGTAATAAACGATCCAAATGAGGGGGTTTTAATAAAAGAGCTCAATAAAAGAAGCGATATAAAAGCCGAAAGAATTAAGAGACTATTAAAGCTCCCCGATTTAACTAAAAAGGAGAATTCTCCTGTAAAATTTTTATTTGACCAGATAATAAACCTGCCAAGATTTAAAGATTTTGATTTAGTTGATGTTCCCAGAATAGTGACAGTTGAACAGGAGTTCGACCTCCTGAACGCTCCAAAAGAGCATCCGAGCAGGAAAGAAACCGACACTTACTATTTGGACGATATCCATATTTTACGAACGCAAATGACAGTCTTCTGGTCTTTTTACTTAAAAGACCCGGAAATTTTAAAGAAATTAGAAGAAAATGGCGAATTAATGGCGCTTGCTAGAGGTATTGTTTATAGAAAAGATGAAATTGATAGACATCATTTTCCAGCTTTTCACCAAATTGACGGATTGTATATCTGTAAAAAATTGAAAAAAACTATCACACAAAATGACTTAGAGGAAGTGCAGGTTGATATGGCGAAAAGTATATTTGGGAATGATATAGAATATAAATTTATTGTTGATACATTTCCCTTTACGGACCCGTCAGTTGAAATGGACATGATGTTTAATGGTGACTGGATGGAAGTAAATGGAGCAGGACTGGTGCATCCTCAAGTTTTAAGGAATTTCGGTTTGGACCCAGAAGTTTATAACGGCTGGGCGTTTGGATTCGGCGATAGATTAGCAATGGTAAAAATGGGCATTCCGGATATAAGAATTTTATGGTCTGAAGATCCGAGAATAACAAGCCAATTTAAAGACATAAACAGTAAGTATAAAGAAGTCAGCAAATATCCTGAAACCTCAAGAGACATTTCGTTTATCATTGATAAAAATATAAATCTGAATGACTATTACGAGATTTGTCGAGATTTTGCCGAAAACTTAATTGAAGAAGTAAAACTGGTTGATGAATTTGAAAATGACGAAAAGTTCGGTAAAGATAAAAAAAGTTACACCTTTAGAATTACCTATTGTTCACCAGAGAGAACTTTAACCTCAGAAGAAGTAAATAAAATTCAAGAAGAAATTAGGAGCAAGACCGCTAAAAATTTAAACGCGACCTTGCGATAAAAATATGAAACAAAAAGAACTTATTTTTTATTTAGAAGGTAAGGAATTTCAACAAAGTACAAATGGTTTTGTGCCATTTGATGAAAGTACGATGGACCGCGGCCGATCGATTTTCGACGCTATTGAATTATGCAATGGCGTTTTTATTTATATAGATGAGCATTTAGAAAGGACGTATAATGCTACGAGAACTTTTGGGGCTCCGCTGGAAAAGATATTTTCCAGAGAAGAATTTAAAAATAAATTAGATGATCTAAAACCAATTATAACTGATTGCTTCGGCGAAGATGCCGTAGTAAAACTTGAAATTATTGTCTCTAGACAATCAAATGTTTTCTTGCGCGTATTGCCGGTGCCTATCGAGTGGTTAAATCCGAAATTGGAGCTTGTTGTAGCCGCAATTCAATACAGGTATTTATTGCAGAGTTTAAAATACTGCGGGCGTTATGCTGAGCCGTTGATTATCAGTGAGCTTGCAAAAAATCAAGTTGATTCAGATATCGAGGAGTGCCTGCTTTATTCTAAAACTGGAAAGGGTGGCAGAAATATGACCCTTGAGTTGAGCAATTCTGCATTTTTTGTAATAGACGATAAAAATCGTTTATGGGGAGCCGGATATCCGGACGTTTTACAAAGCACAACAGCTAAAGTCATTAAAAAAATTGCAAAGGACGATATGAATGATATTAATATTCCCAAAAAAGAAAGAATTTCTGCGATTATGGGCGTTGGCTTCCCTGTCAATGTTTCTGGCTATAAAGTTAAAGAAATGTTTTCTACGTCATATTCAAGGATACTGCCGATTGTTAGAAAGTTGATATTTGTGGATGTGAGGAACGAAAAAACAGGTATTGTTATAAAACGGGTGCGGGGGATAAAAGATATAGTTGTAAAAGGAGAAGCACCGATTACAGACAGATTGCGAGATCGTTTTCAAAAAGAAGTTAAAAATTATATAGATAATAAAAAAAATGAAAAAAAGATATAGGCATGGAACAGAAGTAAAAAAAGATATAGACGTTGGGATTATTGTAGAAAAGCCAGCTTGGTTTTCGTTTGTTGAATCCATATACCCAAAAAGTGAAAAAATATATTTTCCAGACGATCAAGACGAAATGGTGTGCATAGATCAAGGCAGTGTTGTGATAGGCTTTGTCGCCGGCAAAGGATCGAGTGTGGCGGCTTGTATGACAGAAAGGTTGAGAGTTTATGGAGCCAAAGTAATAGTGAGGGTCGGAACATGTGGCGCATTGTCCAGATCATTAAAAATTTGGAATCCTATTATTACAACTGCATGCTTTAGCAGTGAGGGTACGTCGGGCCATTATTTACCCAAAGGGTATCCGATTATATCTAACCCGCGATTAAATAATATTCTGATAAAAAAATTTACTGAGGCAAAAATTGATTATTCCCAAGGAATAACGATTACCACTGATGGCCGATGGAGGGAAGATCCTGAAATGATGAAACAAGTCAGCGAGCTGGGAGCGGTATCTATTGAGATGGAAACAGCAGCCATTTTGGCGGTCTGTCAATTTAGAAAGATTCCAGCAGCGGCAATAAATGTTCCCGCAGATTTACCGACTAAAGAGGATAATAAAAACGATTTGAAGGGAATTCCAAACATAGAAACATATCATTCGGATATCAAAAAGGCAATGATAAGGATAATACCGGCGGTGGTAAACGCTATTTGCGAGTATTATAAAGAATCAATCAAATAAATGACAGAATGGACGAATATAATATATGATCAACATACAAAATTTACAACCCCATTGCCGGATGAGAAATTTTTATCTTCTCTATCAAAAAATATAAAAGTATTGGATGCTGGGTGTGGGTATGGAAGAGTTTTGCGGTATTTGAATGGTATAGGTTTTAAAAATTTAACAGGTTTTGATATATCTAAAAATTATATCGATGAGACGAAACGCACTTGTCCTAAGGCAAAAGTTTTTGTTTCCGGCTTTGAAGATTTTGAGCCAAAAGATAAATACGGCTTAATATTGCTCATGGGTGTAATAGAATATATTTCCAGCGATAAAAAACAGGGTATTTTTTTTAATAAAATTTCAAGAAGCTTATCAAGTGGCGGGTAGCGTTTTCTATCCAATAGCTTGGAAACACTTGATTAAAAAATTTGGGGTTTTGAATTGAATACCCATATGTAATCTTTCAGTATTGTAGTAGTTTAGATAAATAGGCAAGGTTCTATTAAACATTCTAACATTAGTCGGAAGAATGCGTAAGCATTCTTCTTTTAA
>Ga0210057_1008311_pt1 | contig 12324 bp, 10 predicted proteins | sample CryGeyCG2114_010_2_FD_183968 | JGI IMG/M metagenome (GOLD analysis project Ga0210057, IMG submission 183968) | Groundwater microbial communities from aquifer - Crystal Geyser CG10_big_fil_rev_8/21/14_0.10 (SPAdes) (version 2) | ecosystem: Environmental > Aquatic > Deep subsurface > Groundwater ...
TACTACTAAATTGGAAAAAATCATCCCAGACTTCACATCGCTGCGCATGCCAAAAATTCGTCGTTTAATTTTTTTAGGTTGTATTAATTCTTTTTGATTACAATTTTCTAATTTTCCTTCCTCAACTTCCTGCGAAGTCTGCCAAAAAAAGAGGTATGGAGTAATGGTTGTACCAAAAAAAGCAATCATTGCAAAAAGATAATCTTTATTCAAAATTATCTTTGGTATAAACATATGCTTAACGACATTCAACCAATCGGGATGAATAATAAATGCTGCAATAACATAAACAATAAGAATCAAAGAAAGCCACTTTAGAAAATGAACGTATTTTTCGTAAGGCACAAAAATCTCCAGTAAAATCACAAGTATCGTAAAAACAACAGCGACCAAAATAAAATTAACATTTGTCAACATTTTTACTGAAGCTGCAACAGCGCCAATATCTGCTCCAATGTTGGCAACATTGGCAATAACCAAAAGCAGAACAATCAGAACCACTACATATTTTTTGTAATATTTTAAGAGTACACCTGTCAAACCCTGATTTGTTACGATTCCAATACGAGCACAGGCCTCTTGTATAGCCATCATCATCGGCAAAAGCCAAGCTGACATCCAAAGCAAACCATATCCAAATTTTGCTCCAACTGATGAATAAGTAGCAATTCCTGACGGATCATCATCTGATGCTCCTGTTATTAAACCAGGACCCAAAGATCGCCAATATAATTTAAGTTTTTGTCTTGGTCTTTTAAGAATTTCTCTTGTTTCTTCAAGGCCGGATTCGGTAATATGAATCGTCCCATCAATTACTTCTACTCCTTTAATCAAACCCCAAGAAACTATTTTGTAAGCCAAAACTAAAGGAATATGTAAAGCACGGGCAAATTCAGCAATAGTAAGTAGTTTAGGATTTTGGTTTTGCATGGAAACTTTCTATTTCATTAAATAATTTTTGCCAATCCTTTATTTTAAGTTCTTGAGCGCGAATATCTAATTTTAATCCTGTTTTTTTCATTATATCAATCAAATCCCTCTTCTCCAATTGAAAGCCGCAAGATAAATTGTTGAGTAATTTCTTTCTTTTGGCAGCAAAACCGATTTTAACCAAACGAAAAAAGTCTTCATTAAAGTTTTTATTAGAAATTTCATCAAAAAGCAAAATTGCCGAATCAACTGCAGGACGTGGCGAAAAACTGTTTTTTGAAACTAAAGAGACAATCTTGGGACGAGCAAAAAATTGTACCAAAATTCCCAAGCGGTTCATATTGGGAGGCGAAGAACAAATTTTTTCTGCTACTTCTTTTTGCAGCATCAAAACCATCAAAGATGGTCGCTTTTTTGATTTTAATATCAAGGAAAGTATTGGTGCAGTTATTTGATAAGGAATGTTGGCAACAATTTTATAATTTCGGGGTAATTTCAAATTGGGAAAAACTTTTAAGATGTCGCCGAAAATAATTTCCATTGACTTTGAAGTAAATTCCTGGCGCAACTTTTTTACCCATCTTTCATCAATCTCTACTGCAACTACTGTTTTTGCCTTTTTTGATAAATGTTTTGTTAAAATACCGCTTCCTGCACCGATTTCTAAAACTGTATCTTGAAAATTAAGCGCCGCGGTTTCAATAATTTTACTTAAGATATTTTTATTTACTAAAAAATGTTGACCATAACTTTTTTTGAGCTTCACGGCCATCTGTTTCTTTCGCCGTGAGAAAATGCCCATGCCGTAGTATAAATCTGCGCCGTTGAATCAAAGATACTGATACCTCCGTAACCTGCTTTTGAAGACGCTAATTTCCAAAAATTATTGGTATATTGAAACAATCCCTGATACTGACTACCTGCTCCAGAATATGAATTGCCATTGCTTTCTTTCATCATTAGGCTACATATCTCATTCGGGTCAACATTGTATTTAACTGCCGCAGCAACGACGATATCATTATATTTACATCTTACTGTAATAGTTGGCTTTGTGCCTATCAAAATTATTTCATCTTTTGGCTGACGAGTGGTTTTTGTCTTGATCAATTCGCGAGAAATCTCTATTCCATTTTCGCGACGAATTAAATAAATTAAGCTTTTCTCCCCTGTAACTCCTTTTTGGGTAATGTTAGTTTTTCCTTTCTCTAATGACGAATCGTTTTTGTTAATTATCTGAAAAGGAAGACTAACTTTTTCTGTAATATTTGTTTCAGAAACCCGAGTAATCTTAATCTCTAAATCATCTTGAATTTCTCCTTCTTTAGGACTAACTACATCTTGATCGCCTATTTGTATATTCTTTTCTGTAAAAAATTCATTTATTGTTGCTTTTTTTGTACGATATAAAGTTTTACTGTTTCCATCCAATACAACAACTTTCGGTGCACAATAAATAGTAATTTTTGAACCCAAACCAAATCCTGGATCAGGAAAAATATTTACATCATCTTCTGGATATACCTTTATATTTTGGGTTTTTAACATTTCGTTTAGACTAAAAACGCCAGGTTTTCCATAATATGTTTCCTGGCGGTATATTGGTGCTCGGCTATCTCGAGATAAAACTTCGCGAGCTGCAAATTGATTTTGTATGGCTGTATCAACTTTTAATACACGATTTTTAGGCGCTTCTTTTTTTTCAGCGCTACAAACTACTGCCCCTGCTAAAAATACTGTGATTACTATTGCTTGCCAAAGACGTAAAATATTTCCTCCTTCGCACATTTTTTAGATTAACAAGATTAAAGCTTTTTGTCAATTTTAAAGGGCGCGACTCACGACATGCGCCCGTATGTTCAAATAATTATTGACGATGTCGGTTCGCGCCCTAATGGCGTTGCTCTAAGTACTTTGTTGTCCTCTGTCCAAAACTTTATGTCTTGGCGAAGGCAGCAAATGTGCCTAAAGACTGATTACCCCCCTAACGGGCAAGTCTCAGTCCTTACACTAAGATTTGCCCGCTAAGGATTTTTTCTATAACTCAAATGTGCAATTATATTAATATAACAAACAACAAATTATTTGTCAATAGGCAGTTATCCACAGGTTTATTCGCTAATCTTCTTTTCCAAATTAGAAAAGCGCATTTGATTCTGAATAAAGTATAACTTTATTTCCCCTGTTGGACCGTTGCGATGTTTTTTGATTAAAATTTCGGTAATGCCCTTATCCTCTGTGTCTTTTTCATAATAATCTTCACGATAAATAAACATTACTACATCAGCATCTTGCTCAATTGAACCTGATTCTCTTAAATCGGCCAGTTGGGGAATTTTTTTATCGCGATGCTCAACAGCTCGAGAAAGCTGTGAAACCGCAATTACCGGCACATTCAATTCCCGTGCTACGCCTTTTAAGAGACGGGAAATTTCTGACACTTCTTGAACCCGTGAATCTGAACCTCTTCTATTTGGACAATGCATCAGTTGCAAATAATCAATAACTATCAGTCCCAAACCATGCTCGGCTTGCAAGCGACGTGATTTAGTACGGATTTCAATAGGAGAAACACTTGTAGTATCGTCAATATAAATCGGCGCATCGGCTAAAACACCCATCGCATGTCCAATTTTAGGAAAATCCTCTTCGTCCAAATTTCCTGTACGTAATTTCCAGGAATCAACCCCAGATTGAGAGCAAAGAAAACGATCAACCACTTGTTCTTTTGACATTTCTATGGAGAAAAAGCCTATCGGAACCTTGCTTTCAATACTGGCGTTTAGGATTATGCTTGACGCTAAACTTGATTTACCCATTGAAGGACGGCCAGCTAAAACTATTAAATCTGATGATTGCAATCCGCCAAGTAAATTATCTAAATCGTCAAATCCTGTTGGCACTCCGCGCAACATTCCTTTGTGTTTGTGAAGTTTGTCAATACGCTCAAAACTATCAGTTAAAATGTCTTTAACAGGAACAAAAGCTTGTTTTAGAAATTTTTTTGAAACAGCAAAAATATTTTTTTCCGCTTCATCTAATACATATTCAATATCGCGTTCTTCTTGATAACCTAATTCTAAATTTTGCCCGGAAGCAGCAATAAGCCTACGAAAAGTTGCTTTTTGTTGAACAATTTCAGCATAATGAACTACACGCGCAGCTGAAGGTACAATATTTACCAAACTTGTTAAATAAGAAGCGCCGCCAATTTTTTCTAAATTTTTTTCTTTTTCCAATTGATCTGTCAAAGTTACAGCATCAATGGGTGTACGATTTTCATACAAACTTAAAACAGCCCTGAAAATTATAGCATGATTATCATTATAAAAATCGTCGGGTATTAAAATATCTATCACTTTTATCACGGCATCTTTATCCAAAATCAAAGAACCTAAAACCGATTTTTCTGCATCCAGATTTTGCGGCGGCACTTTTTCACTAATTTTAGGCATTAAACAACTCCTCTGCTTCTTTTATAAATTTTGATTTATCATCTTTTGAAACTGCGGCCTTTTTTTCTATTTTGCAAAATAATCTTAACTTACTTCCCGTAATCTTTTTTATTACATCTTCAATAACCCGTCTGTTTTTATCTTCCTCTAATTTATCTTTATGAAATTTATAATCTACTTTCAATATTAATTTATCATCTATAATCTCCTGTGGCTGACAATTTTTTAATAAAAAACACAAAGAATGATTGTATGGCCTTATCCGATAAACAACTTCATCCCAATTAATTTTACAAGGCAAAGATTTTTCCGAACTTATTATTGAAGTTTCTGGATTATCAGAAGGTGCCTGCTTTTTTTCTGTATTTTCTTTTGTGGTAATTTCAACTATTGCCAGTTCTAACGGAAGAGAATAAAAAGAAGTATTTTTCATTTCTTTTTGAGCGCTAGCAAAAATCCTTACCCACTGGGCTAATTGTCTACTACCTTGCTGAAACATTTTTTCTCTTAAAAATTCTATTACAGAAAGAGAGAATTGAAAAAGATCTTTACCTTCATCGGAAATATCGCATAAAAGTTGTAAAGCTTTTTTTGTCTCATTTAAAGATAGATATTCATACATTTGAATAACTTTCTCTTTTTCTGTTTTTCCTAATATCTCATCAATATTTTCTTTCTTAATTTTTTTAAATCCATAAGTAATTATTAAATCAAGCATGCTTTCACTATCTCTTGCGCTCCCCGAAGCAGCAAGAGCGATATTTTGTGCGGCATCAGAATCTAACTCTATTCCTTCTTTTTTGGCAATATATGTTAATCTTTTTTTTAAATCAGAAATTGAAAGACGGCGAAAATCAAAACGTTGACATCTTGAAATAATAGTCAATGGAACTTTATGAATTTCAGTTGTGGCTAAAATAAATATCGCATGCGATGGCGGCTCTTCTAAAGTTTTTAGTAATGCGTTGAAAGCTTCACGGGTAAGCATATGGACTTCATCAATTACAAATATTTTATATTTCATTTCTGAAGGGGAAAATTTAACTTTTTCTCTCAAATCTTTAATTTCCTCAATCCCGCGATTAGAGGCGGCGTCAATTTCAATAAAATCCAAACTGCTGTCTTTCATAATACCTTTGCAAGATGAACAATTATTACAGGGCTCAGCACCTTTGCGATTTTGGCAATTAATTGCTTTAGCCAAAATCCTTGCTGTGGTTGTCTTGCCTGAACCACGGGGTCCATCAAAAATATAAGCATGGACAATTTTGTCCTTAATTACTGCGTTTGACAGTGTTTTTTTTATGTGGTCTTGACCAGAAAGCTCAGAAAAACTTTGCGGTCTCCATTTACGATATAGTGCTTGTGACAATTTGCCTCCTAAAACTATTGTACCTTTTTCGCTTTTATTTACATTACCTAATTATCCCCAACTTATCCCGTGTTTTTAACACTTGTTAAAAAAATTGTGGTATACTGTAGCAAAAGAGCAAAAATGAACCGTTTTCAACTATCTCAAATTCTGGCCCGGAGACTCCAGGTAAATCCAAGAGACACCCGCAAATTAATTGATATGTTTTCTGGATTAATTGAGCAGGCTTTATCTTTACGACAAGATGTTACTATTTCAAACTTTGGATCTTTTTATATTTATAAAACCAAATCACGCGCCATTCCTCATCCCAAAAAATCAAACCAAAAAATGATTACTTTGGGAGCTAATGTGCCAAAATTTCGACCATCATCATACTTAAAAGAAAAAACAATAAAAATTAAACCGCCTGCCCCATCTAATATTCTTGACCCCCAAAGTTCTTCTCCTCCCCCTTCTACAATTAACTATCCCTTAAAAATCTCCGATAATCCTGTTAATGTTCCATTTATAAAACTTAAAGATAAAATAATTCCCAAAGAAATTCTAACGAGAATTCCAGAACATATCGCTCGCACTTATCAAATCGTGCCAGTTGAGGAAAAAAACAATAAATTGATTGTTGCCATGGTTAATCCCGAGGATCTTGAAGCAATTGAATTTGTTAAAAAGAAAACTGGTATGGAACTTTTGGTTAATTTAACGAGCGCAGAAGAATTAAATAGTATTTTAGACCAATATAGCGGATTAGTTAGGGAAGTTGAAAAAACACTTCAAGCAGTTGAAACAGAAGAAAGTAAGCAAAAAAGAAAACCAGAACCAACCACTGCTGAAAAAGACATTGAAGCGCCGGTCTCCCGGCTTGTCCTCTCTTTATTAACCCGGGCAGTTAAAGACAAGGCCTCTGATGTTCATATTGAACCTCAAGAAAAAGAATTAACTGTAAGATTTCGAATTGATGGTATTTTACAAAAAGCAGTTACTTTACCAAAAAATATACAACCTTCTATCATCGCGCGTATAAAAATTATGACTAATCTTAAAACAGACGAAACGCGCATACCCCAGGATGGTCGTTTTTCATTAAGTATAGAAAAACGGGAAGTTGACTTTCGTGTTTCCACAATGCCAACTATTTACGGCGAAAAAGTGGTAATGAGAATTTTAGACAAATCTCACGGTATTTTAACATTAGAACAACTTGGTTTAATCTCGGGCTCTTTTAAGGCTTTAGAGGAAAATATTCATAAATCCCATGGAATGATATTAATTACAGGCCCCACGGGTTGCGGCAAAACCACCACTTTATATGCCATTTTGGACAAAATCTATGATGTAGGAATTAATATCGTCACCTTAGAAGATCCTGTTGAATATAAAATTCCTGGCATAAATCAATCACAGGTTAATTTAGCAGTTGATTATCATTTTGCCAACGGCCTGCGTTCCATTGTCAGGCAAGATCCAGATGTAATAATGCTGGGAGAAATCCGTGACAATGAAACCGCTTCTATGGCAGTTCACGCGGCTTTAACCGGACATATTGTTCTCTCTACTCTTCATACAAATGATGCGTCAGGCACTATCCCTCGTTTAATAGATATGCAAATTGAACCTTTTTTAATCGCCTCATCATTAAATTTAGTTGTTGCTCAGAGGCTCTGCCGCAAAGTTTGCGAAAATTGTAGAACAATTCATCAATATCCCGAAGAGGTCATTAATGATATTCAACAAGAAATTCGCAAAATGCCACTTTTTGAGCAGAAAGAACTTCAAGGGAAGAAATTTACCTTCTTCAGGGGAAAGGGCTGTAATGTTTGTAATCAAACTGGTTATAAAGGACGAATCGGAATCTTTGAAGTTTTATCAGTTGATGAAAATATCAAGCAACTGATAATTAAACAATCTCCAGCTGACTTGATTGCTAAAACCGCTATTTCTAAAGGTATGCTTACCTTAAAACAAGACGGAATAAAAAAAGTTTTACAAGGCCTAACCACAATAGAAGAAATAACTCGAGTAACGAAGGAATAAGCTCTGGAGATTTTACAAATGCTTTATAATTATAAAGCAAAAAACGAGCAGGGGAAAATTCAACAAGGAGAAATTGAAGCAGAAAACCCTCAAAGTGCCTATGCGATTATAAGAAAAAAGGGATTTTATATTGTTTTTATGGGGAAACCGGAAAAACAAAAAATCTCATTATTTGGTTTTTTTGAAAAAATTACTCTTAAAGATTTGGCCATATTTAGTAAAGAACTTCAAGTAATGGTTAAAGCAGGCCTGTCGCTTTCTTCTGCTCTTCGCGCCCAAGCAGAACAGACTGAAAACAAAAAATTAGCGGAAATTACATCAAAACTCGCGTCTACCGTAGAAGGAGGAACTTCTCTTTCAAAGGCCCTTGCTAAATATCCTAATGTTTTTTCACCTGTTTATATAAACACCGTTGCATCTGGAGAGTCAAGTGGAAAATTGGAGGAAGTTTTAACTTCTCTTGCTAAACAACTTGAAAAAGACCATGCACTATATTCTAAAATTAAAGGAGCAATGATTTATCCTGCTTTTATTTTGGTGGCTCTTTTTGCTGTAATAATAATCGTTTTTGTTTATGTTATCCCTTCACTCGCTAGTCTTTTTTCTGAACTTGGCTCAGCTCTACCCTTTTCAACTCGTATGCTAATTGGTGTTTCTAATTTAATTATTAAAACTTGGTGGGTTTGGATTATCTTTATAATCGGACTTATTATCGGGATACGTTATTATCAAAAAACTTCGGGTGGCAGACATTTTTTTGATGTTCTTAAAATTAAATTTCCTCTTTTCGGCAAGTTGATTAAAAAAATCTATATCGCCCGTTTTTGCCGCACTTCATCTACTTTAATTAAAGCTGGGCTGCCTATTTTGGGCGTTTTAAAAAATGCCAATGCAGTTATTTCAAATAGTGTCTATCAAACAGGTTTACAAAAAGCTGAAAAAAGAGTAGAAAGCGGAGTACCGCTTGCCGTCGCTCTTAAAGAATCTTCTCTTTTCCCAAAAATGGTCAGCAATCTGATTTCTGTTGGAGAACAATCCGGACACATTGAAGAATCTCTTGATACTTTGGCAGACTATTTTGAACAAGAAGTTGCAAACACCGCCGATTCTCTGGCGTCATTAATTGAACCTGTTTTAATTGTTATTATGGGTCTTGGCGTAGGCTTGGTAGTAATATCCGTTATTAAACCAATATATACATTAGCCCAATTAATTTAATGAAAACAAAAAAAGGTACAACAATTGTTGAGGTATTAGTTGCTATTGCAGTTCTTACAATTGGTTTACTTGCTTTATATGAAGCAATAATTTCAGGTATGCGTTTTAACTTAAAAGCCAAACATCGCTCAATTGCTTATAATGTTTCTTCTCAAGAAAGAGAAATTCTGCGCGGCACATCCTTTGCCAGCCTAAATAATCAAACCGAAGGAGCATTTTTGGGCACAGTTTCTGGCCTTGATAAGCTACCTCAAGGTGTAGACAAATTAACAATTGAAAATTATGAAGGAAGCAGTGATATCAAAAAAATTACCATTAAAGTGCAGTGGCAAGAAAGCGAACAAACTAAAGAAGTAAAAATCACAACCTTGATATACAAAGAAGGATTAAATCAATGAAAAAAAGTCGCGGCGTTACTTTAGTTGAAACTTTAACAATAATTTTTATCTTGGCTATAATTATGGAAACAATCTCAACAATTTTTGTCTCGGGATGGAAATATTATCACAGAGAATCTGCTTTAATCCAGACGCAAGATAATGCCAAATTCGTTATCTCTTCTCTAACAAAAGAAATCATCCAATCTTCTTCTGTTTTAGGAAATCGCAATTTTTCCGGCACTACTTATACTTCAGGCACACAGGAACTTATTATAAAAACTCCTTCATTAGATAATGATAAAAATCCAATTGAAAACACTTTTGATTATATTGTTTTTTATCTTGAGCCAACTGATAGCCATATTTTGAAAGAAGAAATAGAGGCTAATGCAGCTAGCTCGCGCACCAACCAAACGAAAACCGTTTCTACTATGATTAACAATATAAGCTTTACTTATCTTACTCCGGATACTCCTGAAAACGCCACCGCAGTGACAGTAAGCATCACTTCTGCCCAAGGCGGCGGAGGAGAAGTTCAAACAACAACTTTAGTATCAGCAGCAAAATTAAGAAATAAATAGCCCGCTACCGCGGACAAGGAGGAAATAATGAAAAAACAAAAAGGAGTGGTTTTAGCTTTTGCTTTGGTTATTTTGGGTATTTTACTACTTTTGGTCGGCGCTTTGTACGGCTTTTTACAATCCGACTATTCAATGACAACTTATTACCTGCAAAAAGAAAAAACTCTTTCTTTAGCTGAAGCGGGTATAGACAAAGCCATTATGCAGTTAAAATCTAATCCTTCTTATGCCGGCGAAACTACTTCACTTCAAGACGGAGATTTTATTGTCACAGTCACAGACATTGGCGGGAACAAAAAACGCCTTGAGGCAAAAGGATGCTATCCAAGCGCTGCAAACTGTAAATACCATAGATCTGTCAGAACGCAAGTAACTACCACTTCAAGCCCAACTTCTATTGCTTTTCATTATGCAGTGCAAATTGGTGATATGGGACTTACAATGTACAGTAACGCACAAATTAAGGGCAATGTTTATTCAAATGGCAATGTTACAGGATACAGCAATTCAAAAATCACTGGCGATACATATGCTGTTGGCACCATCTCTTCCCCTGCCCCTCAAATAAGTGGCACCAAAAATCCCGGTGCGCCCACACAGCCTTTGCCTTCGCTTGATTTTAATTTTTGGAAAACAGGGGCCAATATTAACAACGATCAAATAAATGGTAATTACGAATTAAATGGAAATTGCCCAGCACAAATTCCAACCTTAGGGCCGCGAAAAATTACAGGATATTTCAAAATGAACAGCAATACTTGCTTAAAAATTACCGGCCCTCTTTACGTCCAAGGCAACTTTGAAATGAACTCCAACTCCAAACTCTATTTAGATGAAAGTTTTGGCTCAAGCGGAACAGTAATTGTTATAGATGGAACAATTAAACTAAATAGCAATTCTTATATTTATAGTACTTCGGCCAGCCCAAAAGGTTATATAATTTTAGCAACGGAAAATTCTGGAACACCCGCCGTAGAACTTAATTCTAATTCTTCCAATAGCATAATTTATGCTCCAAACGGCGAGGTACAAATCAACTCAAACGGCAAAGTCGTTGAAGTGGCGGCAAAAAAATTAACCCTAAATAGCAACGCAACCTTGGATTATGATCAGGGTTTGGCAAGCGCTACTTTCACCTCCGGTCCTGGCGGCACTTTCAGTATAATTCCAGGCACTTGGACAGAAGTTAAATAATGTAATATATTAAAGAAAAAGAAGGAGCTTTTTTATGCCATTTTTAAAAGAAAATATTTTTGGACTTGATATCGGATACGAAACCATCAAGGTTATCCAACTTAAACGAGCCGGTTCTTTGTTTAAGCTGGTTACGGGCGGCGCCTCCCTTTCTCCCCGCGAACCCTTTAGTAAAATTAATGTCAAAGATAAAAAAGCCCTGTCAACGGCAATTAAAAAAGCGATTAATGATTTTCATATTTCTTCTCGGCTTGCAGTTTCAGCATTGCCCGAATCTTTAGTTTTTACCAAAATCATTCAAATGCCGAAAATGACGCCAGAAGAACTGGCAAATGCCGTACCACTTGAAACTGCTTCATTTATTCCTTTTGAACCAGAGCAAACTTATCTTGATTTTCAAATCATTACCGACTTGGGAAAAAATTATGAAATTTTAGTTATCGCCGCTCCAAAAACCTTAGTTGATGACATTATTGAAACATTGAAAGTGGCTGGACTTTCCTTGGTAGCTCTTGAAACAAAACCGCTGGCTAATATTCGTGCTCTTATTGCTCCTGTTAGCCGAGAAATCAGTATGATTTTAGATATTGGCGCCCAGACTTCTTCACTCACTATTTGCGAAGGTAGTGTAATTAAATTCACGGCAACAATGTCCATAGGCAGCCATATATTACAAAGAATAATTACTTCGCTTTCCAAAGTACCACAAGAAACAGAAATCTTAAAAGGGAAAAAAGCCATTGAAACAATATTAGATTCGTTAACCGAAAAAGCTTTAGACGGAGTAAAGTATTATCAAGCCCATAAAGGCAAAAAAATCCAACAAATTTTTGTTGTAGGAGGCGGAGCAAAAATGCCCGGGCTTACTGAACACTTAACTAAAAAGTTGGGTATAAAAACAGAACCAGGCAATCCTTGGCGATTTATTGTAAATCCGCCTAAACAAACTGATACATTACAAGGAACAACCGCCATCGGCCTGGCAATGAGGGCAATATGAGCGAGATAAATCTTTTACCTGTAGGGTTGAAAAAATCCCGAGAAAAAATACGCCAAGCTTCCACATTTAATACTATTTGCTATGGCGTTCTCTTTTTAGTAATTATTGCTCTTGCTTTATTAGAAACCGCCAACCAAATTCTTCTCTTTAGTAAAAAAAG